>Ga0187880_1004362_pt1 | contig 10452 bp, 7 predicted proteins | sample June2016WEW_19_4_FD_132998 | JGI IMG/M metagenome (GOLD analysis project Ga0187880, IMG submission 132998) | Peatland microbial communities from SPRUCE experiment site at the Marcell Experimental Forest, Minnesota, USA - June2016WEW_19_40 | ecosystem: Environmental > Terrestrial > Soil > Wetlands...
AGGGCCAAAACGCTTGGGCAAGCCACGCCACTTGCAGCCCTGCTCGGCTACATAAAGCAGCGCGTTGAGAAACTGCAGATTCGTCACTCTCACGTTGCCGCGCTGCCGCGGCAACTCCGACTCGATCCGCTGAAACTGCGCCTCGGTGATCTCCACCTACTCACAATATCATGGAAACTCGATTAGTGTTAACACGCCCTAGCTGACAAATATCTTCAAACCCGAAGTATCTTTGGCGATTTTGCGATTATCGTGCGGACTGCGATGATCATCGCCCGTGGTTCACGTACGCGAATAAAAAGTGCTGATCCCAAGACGAAGTTCTCCCTATAGCCGGGGTGAGGCGCTAACCCGCGAATAACTGGTTGCGCAGAATACCAGAGCGCCTTTGATTTTGATCAGCCCCCGAAATCCAAAACAAGAGCATGACAAACTGCGCCATAAATATCGAGCAAATGGGCCCGCATCTCTTCGCGTAGGATGACCGTGTTGTTATTCCTTTCGGAGGATTAAGGTTGTCGGCGACCTGATTGAAAGTGCCGATCTGGCCATCGAGACTGAGAATGAGGAACGACAAGGGCTGATTTCGAAGTTGCGAAAGTTGAGCGTGCAGCCGGCCGCGGTGGATCAAGCCGAGTGTGATGTGCGCCCCACATGGAACGCGACTCGGCGCAGGAAGTTTGCCGCCACCTCCACGTCGGCGTCCAAAAACCGGTGCAATCGAGCAGGGGCCTGGAAACCAGGCTCCTTTTTTTGTCTCAGTATTCGACCGAGTGGCCGTGGGTATGTATATCCAGAGCTTGAGGCCGCGATGAGTAGCCTGCATAACGGCTCGACGCCTCATGGAATCCCGCCATGCTCCGTTATGCGATGCCGATGATCCCGGGCTCATTAGGCTCGCGCAGCCGCAAACCTCCGCTCTGCCGAGAATCCGGTCCCAGAGACAGTCTTGCGGAGAACATCGATGTCCCCGAGCTCCACCTCCACTGAGAAGCATTGTTTCATCGCGGACAGGGTGATGATCACGCGGCACTGATGGCGGAACTCCGTCACGATGCCCTCGACTCCCTCAAAAACGCCGCTGCGCACGCGCACCGATGTTCCGACAGAAACGTGTGGATGGGGTCTTAGGTGGCAGTCGGTCGCCAGCCCATTGCGGATTCTCTCGATCTCCTCCGCGCTGACCGTATCGCTCTCATGATCGCCCAGGAGGCGGATCACACCGGGCGTGGAGGCGGCGAAGAGCCTGGCATGAGGCGAGAAACGGACAAACACATACCCCGTGAAAAGCGGGCGTTCCAGGATGACAAACCGGTCAGTCCATCTTGTCCGCTCCGTGTAGAGCGGCAGGTAGTGTTCCAAAGAACGTACAGAGAGATGCTGCGCAACTCTCTTTTCGTGGTTCGCAATCACATGTAGAACCTGCCACGGACTCTTGTACATAGTTCATTCCCCGCTGTTCAAGCACAGAAAGATTTCCGGTCTTCACCCCGAAGGCCCTGACGCCATCGGGATCGTTAATACATGATCCGTCCGGTTTCTGAGCGGGAGATCGTAACCGTAGAAATTTACGCGAGATGTTTCGGAAAGGTCCGCTTTTGGAACGCGGACTAAAGTGGCACAGGCCAAGAAAGGCGGTGTTCTAATAACTGTGGGCCATTATATCGGGGTGTTCGCTGCCATCAGTGATTTCAATCACGCCGAAAAGGCACGGCCGGTGCAAAAGCGCCGACCGTTCTCTATACCACGTAGAATCCATGTGTTGTTCGATCTTCCGTCTTATTCATGAAAGCCCGTTGGGCTAGGGTTGCTTTGGCTCTTGCCCCCTCTTTGGCCGCCTTGGTGGCTTCCTGGTCTGCAATTTTCTGCAATTTGATCTTGACCGGGTCACGCTGGTCCCGTTCAGCCCGCGCCACGCGTTCCGCTTGCTCCCACGGGCGCATCTTCGCAGCCATGTAGGTGGTCTTTCCTCTTTCGCGGACATAGAAGGATTTGCGGCAATTGCAGCGTCTCCATTGAGCGCCACGGCGTTTGGGACAATCCACAGAATGTCGCGTAAACACTGATATAGTGAATGAGGCAATCGATTCTGAAGGCGTCCTGGTGATTTACTTGCCCTTCTGCACATGTTCAGAAAAATGGTTCTGAGAAACTTAAGCTGCTGACAACACAGGGGATAACACGTTGTGACTCGAATCGATTGAATCCACTCCTCGGAGAGGCGATGCAGGCGATCCTGGCGCTCGAAGACGGGCGCATCTTCCGCGGCCACGGCCATGGGCACCCGGGCGAATGCCAGGGCGAAGTGGTTTTTAATACTTCTCTTACCGGTTACCAGGAAATTGCTACCGATCCCTCCTATGCGGGGCAGATCGTCGTCCTGACGAATCCCCAGATCGGCAACTACGGCACCAATCGCGCCGATAATGAGGCGTCGCGGCCGTATATCGAGGGCCTGATCGTTCGCGAGTTCTCCACTATCAGTTCCAACTGGCGCTCTGAACAGGTGACTGACGAGTACATGGAGCGCTACTCCGTGCCGGTGCTGGCCGAGATCGACACGCGCGCGCTGGTGCGCCACCTGCGTAACCACGGCGTGATGCGGGGCGTGATTTCGACTACTGAGACCGATGCTGATGTCCTCGTCGAAAAGGCCAAAAAGATTCGCAAGATGGACGGCACCGATCTGGCGCGCGTGGTTTCGACGAAGGCGAACTACGAATTTGACGCGTCCGACCCGCGCAGCGAGATGGGTGACTCCCTGCTTGCTGAAGGATTCGTTCACAAAGAGGGGTCTCGCCGGAAGAACCTTCATGTAGTAGCTTACGATTTCGGAATTAAGCAGAATATTCTGCGCATGTTAGTGCGCGAGGATTGCCGCGTGACCGTGGTTCCGGCCGAAACCACTGCCGACGACGTGCTGGCGCTCAAGCCCGACGGCGTCTTTCTCTCGAACGGCCCCGGCGACCCGGAACCGGTCGATTATGCAGTGCGTTCCATCCGGCAGATGATGGGCCGCGTGCCGGTGTTTGGAATCTGCCTGGGGCACCAGCTTTGCGGGCTCGCGCTCGGCGGCCGCACATACAAGCTCAAGTTCGGCCACCATGGCGGCAACCATCCGGTGCGCAACAACGCGACGGGTAAAGTCGAGATCACGGCGCACAACCATAACTTCGCCGTTGATCCCGACTCGATCAATGCGAACGAAGTCGAACTGACGCACGTGGACCTGAACGACCAGACGCTGGAAGGCCTGCGCCACAAGACGCTGCCGCTGTTCAGCGTGCAATATCACCCTGAAGCCGCCCCCGGCCCGCACGATTCGCACTATTTGTTCCGCGACTTCCGGCAGATGATGGAGGAATGGAAATCATGAGCGGACTCGCAGCGAGAAAGGAACGACCTGAGCCAAAGGCCCTTGGTGCGTTCTATACGGAGGAGTCCGTAGTGAACCGCCTCGTGGAGTGGGCAGTTCGGAGTCCCGAGGACACTATTCTCGATCCAAGCTGTGGAGACGGTGCCTTCTTGGTTACCGCCTCCGACCGATTATCTAGGCTCGGCTCCTTTTCGTTACGCTTGCACGGTGTCGATGTCTCTGAGGATGCTTTACGAGAATCACGTCAGCGCGTACGAAACGCTAGGCTGATACTGAAGGACTTCTTTGACATTGATCCGCGATCCCTGCCCGCATTCGACTGCGTTGTCGGCAACCCTCCCTACATTCGCTACCAGACGTTCAACGGCGATTCGACCTCTAAAGCGCACGAACGAGCGGAGGAAGCAGGGGTTCAATTGCCCCGGCTTGCCTCCTCGTGGGCACCATTCCTCGTGCATGCAACCCAATTCCTTCGTCGCGGTGGCCGCTTAGCAATGGTGGTGCCATCAGAATTGGGACACGCCATGTATGCCCGAGAGGTACTGAAATATTTGATAAAGCGTTTCAGAGCAGTCGAAATAGAGATGTTCAGGGACAAGCTTTTTGGCGGACTAGGCCAAAGCACCATCTTGCTTTTCTGTGACGGTTACGGGGAGAGATGCAAGAAATTCAATGTCACATCCGCCGACAACCTCTCAAGTGACGCGAAAGAGAAAAGAAGTGTCGATCTCAGAGCGGTTGAAGATGGCAGATTTAGATTGAATCATTACCTTTTGCCGGACTCTATCCTTTCACTTTACAACGCGCTTGCCATCCATCCTCGCGTACGCAGGCTGGGCGACGTCGCTGACGTTGGCATTGGATACGTGACAGGCGCGAATGATTTCTTTCATCTGTCGGACGACGAACAGCGGCAATGGAGAATAGGCAGCAAGTTCCTAAGACCAGCGGTGCTGAACCTTCGAGATATTGATGGAATCGTCCTTGGCAATGGCCAGTGGGAAGGGAAGCGGAGAGCGGGCGAAAAGGTCTATCTTCTGGCGGTTCCGGCGATTCCAAAGGGGGCTCTGCCTATCTCCCTCCAGCACTATTTGCAGCAGGGTGAGATCGCTGGCGTGGCCGAGCGTTACAAGTGCCGAACAAGGAAGCTCTGGTACGTTGTGCCCCATGTGCGTGTGGCAGACGCATTCCTGTCGTATATGTCCGGCGAGATGCCCCGGCTTGTTACGAATGGCGCTGGCCTTGTTGCACCCAATACGATTCACCTGTTGCGGTTTCTGGACGGCTCCAGTGCAAGCTCTTACGCGGCTTCGTGGCGTAACTCCCTGACGAAGCTGAGTTGTGAACTGGAGGGCCATGCGCTTGGAGGAGGTCTTTTTAAGATCGAGCCTTCAGAGGCAGAGCGCATTCTCGTAGTCGCCCCGAGCGCTTCTCACGCGCGGATGCTGCTCGAACATAGTGAGCGCAAGCCTGCGAAATCCAGGGAGCCCAGTCTAGACTTGTTTGACCGTCATCTCCTTAAAAAGGAGATAGGCATCACAGAGGCCGAGTGCGTTTCATTGCGCGAAGCTGCAATGAGGATGGAACAGTGGCGAAAACACCAGTAAAGCAGATTTCTGTGCCCACATTGGAGAACGCTCTGGGTGCTCTGTGCGGCGATGCTAAGACACAATCGGGACAGCACATCAAGCTTGTCCATGCTCATTGTTCAAGCCGGCTGGTTGTTGAGGGAGGATTCCCGCCAGAATGGCTGCATCCACGTCCGCCCCTGACCTGTAAACCGGGTCCCAACAACATTTATGGTCTCACCTTTTCGGCTGAAGCGGAGGACAGCGGCGAACAAAGTGTACTTGGCGGAATGAAGTACAAGAACTTGGACGTGACCGTTTTCCCTCCCGGCATCGGACCCGCTCTTGGAATCTCAGTGAAGAGTACCGGGAACGCCTTTCGGAACCTCACAAATCGAATGGAGGAGGCGCCCGGTGATTGCGTAAACATCCACATGATGTATCCGGGTTTTGTGTTTGGGTTCCTTCACCTTATCAAATTCGGAACGGTCGCTGACGGAGTCAGTGGGAATGATGCCTCGTTCGACGCAGAGGGCAGGCCGCTCGAGGGCATCGTCCGTTATCACAATGCGTTGTGCGCGCTGAATGGTCGCGGCACCATCACTGACCCGCCGATGCGATACGAATCCATCGGCCTCTTGGTATACCGATGTTTCGAGGGGAAGGTAGAAATCTGGCCAAACTATCCTGCACCGGAGAGCCCCATACACTATTCGAGGTTTTTTCAACGACTTTACGAAGCTTACGATTTGCGCTACGCCTACCCAGACGCAAGGGGGCAGAACCACCGGAAGTCCTGGACGGTCGGCACAGGAATCCTGGCGGACACCTTTGACGCTCCGACGGGACATTCGTGGCGCAGCCGTATAACCCCACAGGAAGAGCAGCCCAGCTAGACCCATGCCACGCAGAAATGACATTCAAAAGATTCTAGTGATCGGCTCGGGGCCGATCATCATTGGCCAGTCGGCGGAGTTCGATTACTCCGGCACGCAGGCGTGCAAGGCTCTCCGGCAGGAGGGCTACGAGGTGGTGCTGGTGAACTCGAACCCGGCCACCATCATGACCGATCCCGACCTGGCCGACCGTACCTATATTGAGCCGCTGACGCACGAGTATGTGGAAGAGATCATCCGCATTGAGGCGGAGATGCTGGCAGGCCAGCCCAACGCGGGCAAGTTCGCGCTGCTTCCAACGGTTGGCGGTCAGACGGCGCTAAATCTGGCCGTCGATCTTGCCGACACCGGCGTTCTGGAGCGTTATAACGTCGAGCTCATCGGCGCCAAGCTCGAGGCCATTAAGAAGGCCGAGGACCGCCTGCTCTTCAAAGACGCGATGATTCGCATCGGCCTCGACGTGCCGCGCTCCGCGCTCGTAAACAACCTGCGCGACGGGCTCGACTTTTCTGCCAAGCTCGGCTTCCCGGTGCTTATCCGGCCGAGCTTCACGCTTGGCGGCACGGGCGGCGGCATTGCCTACAACCGCGAAGAGCTGATGGAGATTCTCTCGCGCGGACTCGATCTCTCGCCGGTGCATGAGTGCCTGCTCGAGGAGAGCGTGCTCGGATGGAAGGAATACGAGCTCGAGGTGATGAGGGACCTCGCGGACAACGTCATCATTATTTGTTCGATTGAGAATTTTGACCCGATGGGCGTGCATACCGGCGACTCTATTACAGTGGCGCCGGCGCAAACGCTCACCGATCGCGAGTACCAGAAGATGCGCGACGCCGCCATCGCCTGTATCCGCGAGATTGGCGTGGAGACCGGCGGGTCCAATGTGCAGTTCGCGGTGAATCCGCAAGATGGCCGCATGACCGTGATTGAGATGAACCCGCGTGTGTCGCGTTCCTCGGCGCTGGCGTCGAAGGCGACTGGATTCCCGATCGCGAAAATTGCGGCCAAGCTAGCCGTGGGCTACACGCTCGACGAGATTCCCAACGACATCACGCGCAAAACGCCGGCCTGCTTTGAGCCCACCATCGACTACGTCGTCGTCAAGATTCCCAAGTGGCAGTTCGAAAAGTTTCCCGGCGCCGATGACACGCTTGGGCCCCAGATGAAGTCGGTGGGCGAGGTGATGGCCATAGGCCGCACCTTTAAGGAAGCGCTGATGAAGGCCTGGCGCTCGCTGGAAACCGGCAAAAGGACTGGCACGGAGGTACTCGAGCCGCGCCGCTTGACGCAGATGCTGGTGACGCCCAAGCCAGAACGCCTCAGCTACATCCGCTACGCGTTCGAGCGCGCCATGAGCGTGCGCGAAGTGGCACGCCTCACCAAAATGGATCCCTGGTTCCTGCACCAGCTACGCGAGATCACGCAGGCGCAGAAGGCGATTGCTAACACCACGCCAGAGAAAATGAGCGCGGAGCAGATGAGAAGGCTCAAGCGCTTGGGTCTCAGCGACGAGCGCATCGCCACGGAGTGGAAGCTCGAAGGCCACGAAGGCATTCAGCAGGTGAGGGAACTGCGCGAAGCGCTTGGCATTCGGCCTGTGTTCAAACTGGTGGACACCTGCGCCGCCGAGTTCGAATCGATGACGCCTTACCTCTACTCAACTTATGAGGAAGAGGATGAGGCGCCGCCGACCAAAACGCCGAAGATTATCATTCTTGGCTCGGGCCCCAATCGTATCGGCCAGGGGATTGAGTTCGACTACTGCTGCTGCCACGCGGCCTTCGCGCTGAAGGATGATGGTTACGAGACCATCATGGTCAACTGCAATCCTGAGACCGTCTCGACTGACTACGACACCAGCGACCGGCTCTATTTTGAGCCGCTGGTATTGGAGGATGTGCTGGCGATTTACCAGCACGAGGCGCAATCGGGAGCGAAGATTGGAATGATTGTGCAGTTCGGCGGGCAGACGCCGCTGAACCTGGCGCAGCGTTTGCTCGCGGCCGGTGTGCCCATCATCGGCACTTCTCCGGCATCGATCGATCTGGCTGAGGATCGCAAGCAGTTCGGGAAATTGCTTGAAGAGTTAGAGATTCCGCAGCCGCCTGGGGGTACGGCCACCAGCGTGGAACAGGCGCTGGCTGTGGCCGAGAGAATCGGGTACCCGGTGCTGGTGCGGCCAAGTTACGTGCTGGGCGGCCGGGCGATGGTGATTGCGTACGATGCGGAAGCCGTGACGCGCTACATGCGCCAGGCTGTCGAGTATTCGCAGGAGCGGCCGGTTCTGGTCGACCACTTCCTTGAGAATGCGATTGAAGTCGACGTCGACGCACTCTGCGACTCGGAAGATGTGCTGATCGCGGGCATCATGCAGCACATTGAAGAAGCCGGCATTCACTCCGGCGACTCGTCGTGCGTGTTGCCGGCAGTGGACATCAAAGAGGAAACGCTCGAAACTTTGCGGGCCTACACGCGGAAGCTGGCGCTGGCGCTCAAAGTTGTCGGCCTGGTGAATTTGCAGTTCGCCATCCAGCGCGACGAACAGGGCAACGACCAAGTGTATGTGATCGAAGTGAACCCCCGCGCTTCGCGGACCGTGCCGTACGTGTCCAAGGCAACGGGCGTGCCGCTGGCCAAGATCGCGGCGCGGCTCATGACGGGCCGCAAGCTGCGCGGATTGCTGCCTGACGAGTTGGCGTCGGGAAAAGATCTTGGCACCGGCGCGCACTACTACGTGAAATCGCCGGTGTTTCCATGGTCGAAGTTCGCGGGCGTCGATACCGTTCTCGGGCCGGAGATGAAATCGACAGGCGAAGTGATGGGCGTGGCAAGCACGTTTGGCGAGGCCTTTGCGAAGGCGCAGCTCTCGGCCGGTCAAATCCTGCCCACAGGCGGCACCGTCTTCTTTACCGTGAAGGATGACGACAAGCAGGCGGCCATCGCGCTGGCGCGGCGTTACGTGCATCTGGGCTTCAAGATAGTGGCCACGGAAGGCACGGCCAATTCGCTCGAGGGCGCGGGGCTGATCGTGGAGCGCGTGTTCAAGGTGGACGAGGGCCGGCCTAATGCCGTGGACCTCATCAAGGGTGAGCGCATCCAGTTGATCGTTAACACGCCGCGTGGACAGGACGCGATTTTCGATGAGAAGGCCATTCGCCGCGCCGCCGTGCTGGCGCGCATTCCCACCATCACCACGCTCGCAGCCGCCCAGGCCGCGGCCGAAGGCATTGCCGCCATGCAACGTCATCGCGTGACGGTCTTTGCCTTGCAGGCGCTGCACACGGAAAACGGCCGCAAGTGATTCGCAACAAAACACTGCATCCGTGCCCCATCCTTTTTCGCGTTCTTTGCGGAAAAGCGTGGGAGAATTTGCCAAGGGAAGCGGGTTTTGAGGGCTACTCCGTCCGCCGGAAGCCGAGCTTCGCGCCAATGGAGTAACCGACGAGCGCAACGGCAGGCCAGGTGCCGATGAACGGACCGTCGTTGTCGATGAGTCCACTGGGACGGGGCCAGCTGAAGAAAGTGCGCGTGATTTTGTCCGTGGCCTCGCACTGGAAGCATTGATTTGGCCCGGTCGGCATGTTCAGGACCCACAGACAGACAATCAGAAACCAGATGAGTCCGAGCAGCCAAACCAAGGTGGCCATTTCCGTGGGGTGAATGCGGGCAACGAGGAGGCCGACGACGAGGGGCACGGCGGCCGACAAGAGAAGAATGACGAGTTGCGGCACGCCGGCAGGATTGATCGCGTAGCCAAGCAGCATGAGCGCCATCCAGGAGCCGAGCGCCAGTAACGAGTGCAGGAAAAACGACAGCGCCTGCCTGGAAAGTTTGGATGTGCTCTGTTCCTCGAGGTCCAATTGCGCCGACGAGTCCATCTTCGCCGCCCCTGAAGTGAGAATTGCTGCTGGCTCTCAAGCTGTATCTAACCACTTACCATACACCGCCGCTGCCAAAGCAAACAATTTAGCCACGATGAAGCAGGGAAGAGCGCCGCGTAACCGCGTCGGGTTCTACAATAAAAAAATGCTGCTGGAAGGCATCTTTGCCGCGACTACTATGCCGTTTTACACGGACGAACGCGTTTATTTTCGGAAAATCGAAGCCAACATCGCGCGCTACTCGCGTAGTTTGCTGGCAGGGATGGTGGTTTTAGGCTCGACTGGTGAGGCGCCGCTGCTTGACGATGCGGAATCGCGCGAGGTTCTGCGCGTGGCCGCCGAAGCTGCCGCGCCGGAGAAGGTGCTGATCGCGGGCGTAGGCCGTGAGAGCGTGAAGGCGACGGTAGAACTGGCCGATGCGGCGGCAGCATTTCGGTACGATGCGGTCCTGGTGCGGCCGCCCAGTTACTACGCCGGGCAAATGTCTTCCGCGGCTGTGCTCCACTATTTTCGCAGCATCGCGGACCGCTCTCCGCTTCCCGTCGTGCTCTACAACATTCCCAAATGCGTCTCGTACCAGATTCCGGTGGAGTTGGTGGGGGAACTGGCCGGTCACCCTAACATCATCGGCATCAAGGATTCGTCGGGCAAGGTGGAGCGCATCGGGGCGCAGGTTGCGGCCACCGAGAATGCGCCGCGGCGGACCGTGCCGGTTACGCAGGTGTTTGAGG
>Ga0187880_1004363_pt1 | contig 10451 bp, 8 predicted proteins | sample June2016WEW_19_4_FD_132998 | JGI IMG/M metagenome (GOLD analysis project Ga0187880, IMG submission 132998) | Peatland microbial communities from SPRUCE experiment site at the Marcell Experimental Forest, Minnesota, USA - June2016WEW_19_40 | ecosystem: Environmental > Terrestrial > Soil > Wetlands...
ATATGCTGCTCCATGACCCGTCTCCTATGCATGAGGCTCGGCGCCGGTTCGTCCAGCGCAACCCTCGTAATCCTGCATATTGCGAGACGGGTCGCCCCTATCTCAGGCGAACATCTGGTCTAGCCAAGCAGCCGCGGACGCCGGCTGCAGACCGGCATCGAAACCGTTGTTTTCGCGATAGCAGTTATGCTCCATTTGTTGCGCATATCGCGGCTCTCGCCACTGGAATTGTGCAGCGATTGCCGCTAAGATTATACGTATAAGTCGAGAGTATCGCGCTAGCTCAGAGCATCCGGGACTGGACGGCGCTGCAGCATGCGAGGCGACTATTAGGATCAGGAAGACTATGGCCAGTCCGCGCGGAAAGCAGGCGCCAGGCATCTATAGGCGCCGAATCGGCGACGCAATGGTTACGGCCGTAAATGACGGCTATCTCGATCTGACGTTCGAGATTCTGCGCGGCGTCCCGCTCGCGGATATGCAAGCCTTGATGCGCGATGCCTTTCACGAGGGTCCTCCGCGAATAACCGTGAACGCATTCGTCATTCAGACTGGCGGGCGCACTGTGCTCGTCGATACGGGCGGAGGCACGACGACAGTCTTTTCAATGGGGCTGCTCCTCGAAAATCTCCGTGTCGCCGACTTTGCGCCGTCGGACTTCGATACCGTTCTGTTGACCCATATCCATCCTGACCACTCCAGCGGCTTGTTGGGCCCATCCGGGGAGAATTTGTTCTCGCGCGCAGAAATCGTCGTGCACGAAGCCGATATCGCGTTCTGGTCTGATCCTAGTTTGCGGGACGGCCACGTCCCGGCGGCAACGCCCTATCTGGACTCAGCCGCCGCCATGCTCGCCGCCTATCGCGGCCAGCTTCGCCCCAGCCGGGGCGGGCCGGTGGCGCCTGGCGTGACGCTTCTGCCTCTGCCCGGTCACACACCAGGACACAGCGGCTATCGCCTCGAATCCGCGGGGGAAACGCTGATAATCTGGGGGGACACCGTTCATGTTCCCGAAATCCAGGTGCCGCGTCCCGGAGTGACGAACGAGTTCGATATCGACGAGCCAATGGCGGCGGAAAGCCGCCGTCGCGTCTTCGATTACGTGGCGACGGAGCGGCTGCTGGTTACGGGGGGTCATTTGCACATACCCGGCTTTGCCCATCTCGTTCAAACGGCGGGCACATATCAACTGGTCCCCGAGCCGTGGTCTATCGTTGTATAGAGTCAGCGCCCAAGGGCCCGCGTGATCGAAAGAGAGAGCCGCGATTCCAGCCCATTGACGGCTGGATCGTAAGCGCCGTTCCAACACCGCTGCGAGCCAACGCTGGCGGCAAGGATTTTGTTTCCGGTACCACGGACAATAAGCAAACTGACCTCGCGTTTGCGGCGCCGCGCTCAGCCTGCCGCTTGGACCATATTCGAACCTCGCCCAACTCTCCAATGCGGGACGCAACACCTGTCGATACGCCAGTTGCACGCAAAATCCGCCGTCGGGAGCGATTTCGTTGCATGTTTTGCAGAGTGCTGGACACGATAGGCCCCCGTCGGGAGACCGCCATTCAGCCGGGACAGTGTTGAATCCGCTTGCCAACACCTCAACCGGGAACTAAACTTTTTTTGATACCGGTCCCAAGGACATTTCGATCCGAAGGGGTTTTCGAACGGGCAGGCGTTCAGGCGGCGAACGAGGGAGTGCCGCTTCAGTATTCGATGTCAAGATGCCACGTCGTGTCGGCGTCCCGCCGCGCGCCGCGATCGTCATCGTCGGCGAGTTCGGCGATCGAGCGAAACCGGAACAGAACAAGCGTTCGGCTGGCTAAATCAGGATAATTCAACAGCCATCCAAAACATAGGGAGGAATGAAATCCAATGAAGGCCTCAATTGCTGGAACTATCGCGACTGCAGCGACAGTGCTCATTTCGGCGGCGACTTTCGCGGTAGCCGCCGACCAACCGCCGATGGTCGTCGGTTTGATCGCAGGCACGACGGGCGCCTACGGATCGACTGGCGTGGCGACGGTCAATGGAGCTCAACTCGCGGTCGACAAGATCAATGCCGACGGCGGCGTTCTTGGTCGGAAGCTGAGTCTTGATGCGCATAATGACGAAGCGTCGGCCACGGTCTCGGGCCAGCTCTTTGCAAAGATGGTTAGCGCTGGCGTTGTTGCGATCGCAGGCTCGCCGGACACGGGGCCCGTAACCGCTGAATTGGCCATCAGATACAAGATGCCCACGATCGGCGTCGTTGACGATGGCGGCCTGACTGTCAATCCGAAGGGCCCCACGAGCGAGCCCAACCCCTGGGTCTTCGATTTCGGCCTGAACACCTTCGCCTGGGGCGAAAAGATTGGCGAATATGCCTTGAAGCACTGCCCGGGCGGACTCGCGATTCTTCATGATCCGACCACCTATGGCGAGGGCGGCGCCTTTGGCGTCAAGCTTGCCTACGACAAGGCCAAACAGAAGATTGCCATCAACGAGGCCATCACTGAGAACTGGTCGACCGGCGCGACCGCAGGGCTGATGCCGGAAGTCAACAAAATCAAGGATGCGGGCATCAAATGCGCCGTTGTCTGGTTGACCCCGCAAGATCAGGCCGCCTTCGCTCAAGATATCCATTCTCTGGGCTATGACCTGACGGTGTTTGGCAACGACGAAACCAACGCCGATGACACCTACGCCGGCCTAGCCGGCAATCTCGCGAACGGCACAATCACCGCGACGTTGACGTCCGGCCTGCACCCGAGCGCGGAACTGCAGGCGTTTCGTGCTGAATATTCCAAGAAGTTCGGCCTCGACTCGACGCCGTTCGCGGAAACCAGCTACGACAGCGTCATGATGCTGGCGCAAGTGATCAAGACCGCCAACGCAACAACGCCCAGCGCCCTGCAGAAGGGGTTTAACTCGGTGTCCGGCTTCAAGGGGATCACTGGCGATCTGGGCTTCACGCCGCAAAATCACATCACGATCGGCGCGGCCCAGTTGACCCTGGTCAAGTACGATGCCGCAAGCAAGCAATGGATTGAAGTCGCCGATTGAGCTAACAAACGCGGCGAACGGCCGTCGGGCCTCTCGGAAGCACGGGACAGACCGCGACCGTTGACCGATTGGGACAATGCATGCAGCCGGCGCAAGTCCGAGCGCCGGCTGCATGGTCGTCCGGCCACAGCCTTTCAGCGCCATCGGCTCGCTCGCCGATCGATGTGCGCGCACTGTCTTTAGTTTGCGGCCATACGGGAGCGCCGCAGTCGGGCGGACGCCGGCGGAGTCGTAGAAAGCGAAAGCGCAGGGGAGTCGAATTGTTTCAATTCATACTCAGCGGACTGGCGATTGGAGCGATCTACGGACTGATTGGGATGGCGCTATCCATCACGTTCTACGTAACGCGCGTCATAAATTTCGCTCAAGGTCAGGCGATGATGGCGGCGATCATGGTCACAGCGGCGATCGCCTCGGCCGGCTATCCGCTGTTGCTGGCCATTGTCGCGGGTCTGGTCAGCGCGTGCGCGATCGCAGTCGTATGCTACATCGTGGCGGTCAGACCCATTCTCGCCTTTGATCGGTTCAGCTTCGGTTGGCTCGTGAGCACAGTGGGCTTCGCCGTCGTCGTCGAAAACGCCGCGGCCTACATTTGGGGTCCGACCTCGCGAGCGTTTCCGCAAATCCTGAACGAAACCGGCATTCACATATTCTCGGCCGTATTGACTGGCCAGCAATTGCTTGGCATCGGCGCCGCGGTCTCGTTCGCTGCGGCGTTCGAGCTGCTGCGCAAACGCACTTTGCTCGGCAAACTCGCCATGGCGGTAGCCGCGGACCCCGAGATGGCCTCGGCCATCGGCGCGAACACGACCGCATTCGCAGCCGCGGCGTTCGCGATTTCCGGGCTTTTCGCTGGCCTCGCCGGGGTGCTCATCGGGCCAAGCACTTTCGCCAATCCCTATCTCGGCGACACCTACGGCACGTACGGGTTCATCGCGATGATGATCGGCGGCGGTACGGAAAAGCCACTGGCCGGCATGCTCGGAGGCTTTCTTCTGGGCGTATTGTCGGAAGGCGCCAACGCCCTGATTGATTCGCGCGCCTCGGACTGGTTTCCGTTCCTGGTGCTGGTCGTCATACTGATATTGACGCCGAAGGGGTTGTTCAGCTCGGGAAAGTGGCGGTTCCGTCTTCGGTCGGCGACGCTCGGGCGCGCTTGATGAGATCGGGTACGGAGACCAAGAGCGGGGAACGCTCGGAGTCTGCTGCTGTCAGCTCCAATTGGTTCGGGGACTGGCCGCGAGCTCCCGGCTATCTCGTTGTGATCGGCTATCTCGCTCTGACTCTTCTCGTGGCTCGCTCGAGTTTGAACGTGCAGAGCGTCGTGCTGGTCGCCGCCGTCTTTGGCGTCCTGGCGATCAGTCTCGATCTCGTAGCCGGTATGCTGGGATTGTACTCGTTGGGACAAGGCGGGTTTTTCGCGATCGGAGCCTATCTCACGGCTATCGCGGCCAGCGACTACGACGTGAACGTATTCCTACCGCTGCCGGTTGTCATCGTCGTAACCGGACTTCTTGGCATGGCGATTGGCGCGCTTTCGCTCCGCGTGAGCGGGCTCTACTTTTCCATCACAACGTTCATCTTCACCCTCGTGCTGACTGTGTTGGCGACGGATTCGACGATCACCAGGGGAACACAGGGACTGCTCGGACCGGTGTTTCCCGATTTTCCCGATGCCTTGGCGCCGCTCGGCGCGCCTGTCGCGTGGTGCGCCATGCTGGCGCTGTTGATGGCGGCGGCGCTGGTGTGGAATATTCGTCGTTCGCCTCTATACCCCGTTTTGCTTTCGATCAGGGACGCAGAGCCGTTCGCGGAAGCGGCGGGGGTGCGCACATCGCTCGTCAAGGTGGCCATATTTGGCTTGTCCGCGGCCATGGCCGGCAGCGCCGGTTGGGTGTTCTCCTTTATTGGCGTCGTATCTCCCGGGCAATTCGATTGGTCCGTATCCCTGAATATTCTCGTCATGGTTCTGGTTGGCGGAATTGACACCACTTTGGGACCTATCGTCGGCACCGCATTCGTCACCATGTTTCCGGCGCTCGTCAATATCAATCCCTGGCTGCAGGAAATACTTTATGGAGCGCTCTCGATCGTTGCGATCACTGTCTTTCCGGAAGGCGTAGTCGGGTTGGCCAAGCGCCGGCTCGGCGGCGGATCCGGGGCGGGGGAAACGGAGCCCTCGGCAGAAGGTCCGTCCGCGTTCGCCCCTGGCGGCGTTCCAATCTCAACATCCGGAGGTTCGACGGGGCCGGTTGGGCGCGCCGACGGAAGAGAAGTGATCGTCGAGTGCCGCGGCGTCGAATTCAGCTATGCCTTGGGCCCTCGGGTATTGCGCAACGTGGACCTGAGCGTGCACCGTGGCCATATTCACGGCCTCATTGGTCCGAACGGCTCTGGCAAGAGCACGTTGGCGAACATCATTGCGGGCCGCCTGCATCCGCAATCGGGAACGATATTCGTCAAGGGGCGGCAAGTCGATGGACTTGCGCCAAGCGAACGGGCGCGGCGTGGCTTGCGTCGGACGTTTCAGGCGGCGGAGCTGGTGCGTAATCTGACGACGACCCAAAATGTCCTGGTGGGCTTGTACAGCGAAGTGCCCGGCATCGCCCGGCGGGCCGCAATCTGGACAATGCTTGCCTCGGGCCGGCGCGACATGACGTCGATGTCGACCCGCGCCGAAGAGGCTCTTGGCTCCGTCGGAGCCGCGCAGTGGACGAATAAACAGGTCGGCGACGTGCCCCACGGCATCGAGCAGTTGACCCAATTGGCGTCAGTCTGCGTGGCCGGACCCGACATCATAGTTCTCGACGAGCCGGCGACGGGATTGTCGGCGCGAGAGGTCGAACATCTGGCCCAGATTTTGACCGCGCTTAAGTCTCGCGGCGTCACCATGATCATCATCGAACACCAGACGCGGTTTCTGTTCCCGCTCTGCGACCAAGTCACCGTCTTGAATGCCGGCGAGGTGGTCTTGACTGGCAGTTCAGACGAAGTCCGCGTCAACCCCACGGTCCGGCAGGTATATTTAGGCGAATGACAAGCGAAAACAGTTCGGTCTTGCAGGTCTCATCTCTGTTCGCCGGCTACGGTCGATTTGATGTCGTCAGGGACATCAACCTCCGGGTCGACAAGGGCGAGGCTGTGGGCTTGCTCGGTCCCAACGGGGCGGGAAAGACCACGATCCTTCGCGCGATCATGGGCATGGTGAAATACCGACGCGGCGAGATCCGTGTCGGGGCGACGGATGTGATGGCGCTTCCCACCCACCGCATCGCAAGAGGACACGCCGCGATCGCCCCGGAAGGCCGCCGCCTCTTTCTGGATCAGTCGGTGGAGGACAACCTCATTCTCGGCGCCCTGCATCTTCGCCGGGATCCCAAGCGTGTGCAGGCGCTTCTCGGTTCCGTCTACGCCCTATTCCCGGTCTTGCTGGAATATCGCCGCCGCCAGTCGTCGTTCCTCAGTGGGGGCGAGCAGCAAATGGTGTCTATCGGGCGCATGCTGATGAGCGACCCCGAAGTGCTTCTGTTGGACGAGCCTTCGGTGGCGCTCTCCCCGGTTGCAGTCGACGCCGTGGCCAAGGCTCTCATGGAGCTGCGGCGCGGAGGAGCCTCGCTGCTGCTGGTCGAGCAACGCATCGATGTCGCTGTCCGGGTCTGTGACCGATTGTATATCATGACACATGGCGAAATCGTCGAAGAATTGAACCCAAGGACAATCGGGCTTGATGGAATGAGCATTATCAGCAAGTATCTTGGATGAAAGCGCCTTAGCGTTGGCTTGTGGGCGCGTCTCGCCGTGCTCAGGAAAATACGTTCGGCTCCGGATTTATGTGCGCCGCTTTTTCTGCGCCCGCCTTCGAAATCGAACTCACATAGGCGCACTCGACCAAGCGCAAGCTGTGATCGCCATCGAGCGCGTGATTGCATACACGCATCAATGGTTCAACGCCCATGTGGGATTGGATCATGGTGGATGCGCTTTTGCAGTTTGACCGGGCATCAGCCGAAGCCACGCGCCGCGGAGGAAGCGGCGCGCTGCTTTCTTCGCCCTGCCAACCGACTGGAGCGCGCGCGCCGGGGCGGCGCGACTCGCATCGGCTATCGGCGGCGTCTCAGTGAACGGCGGCGAACATGATCTTGGCCTCGCTCGCCTCCGCAATATCCATCTCCTCCACGATCCGGCCCTGACGCGCCACGAGGATGCGGTCGGAGAGGGCGAGGATTTCGGGCATATACGAGGAGATGACCACTACGGCGATGCCGTCGTTCGCAAGCTCGTTGATAAAGCGATGAATCTCTACGATTGCGCTAACATCGACGCCCCGTGTGGGTTCGTCGAAGATGACCAGCTTCGGCTTCTGGACCAGCGATTTTGCGATCACGACCTTCTGTTGGTTGCCGCCCGAGAGTTCGATGACTCTGGCCCCGGGATCAATGGCCCGCAATCCAAGCCGCTCCGTCCATTCACGCGCGAGTCTCCGTGCCTCGGTCAAAGTGACGAAGGTCATTGGATTCGTTCCCGTCGCAAGGCGTCCTATTTGGAGATTCTCGGCGATCGACATGCTTTCGAAGAAGCCCTCGACCTTTCGATCTTCCGTCACATAAACTATCCCGTCGAGCACAGCGGGGCGCGGCGTGCGATAGCGAACCGGGCGGCCTTTGAAGCGAATCTCGCCGCCATGGAAAAAGTCGCGTTTGAGCACGCCGCCGACGATTTTCATCGTCTCGGTGCGGCCGGCGCCAACCAGACCGAAAAGGCCCGTCACCTGGGCGGCAAAAATCGAAAAGGCGGTGTTGCGCACTAGGTTGCCCATCGACAGGTTGCGCACGCTCAGAATTTCCTCGCCATAGGTCCGCGCCTTTCTGCCGCCGGCCGCTCCGTAAAGCTGCGTCGAAAGGCTTCGGCCCACCATGCACTGGACGAGCCACTCGCGATCGAAGTTGCGCGTGTCATCGGTCGCCACGACTTCGCCATCGCGCAGAACCGTGATGCGGTCGGAAAGCGTCAGCGCTTCCTCGAGAGCATGACTGATGAAGATGATCGAGAGGCCCTGGCGCTGAAGTCGGCGGATCAGGTTGAAGAAATGGAACTTCTCTTCCGGAGTCAAGGTCGCGGTCGGCTCGTCGAAAATGAGGACCCGCGCATGATGGTGCACGGCGCGAGCGATCTCGACCAATTGCTTCTTGCCGGCGCCGAGCGAGGAGACCAGCGCCATGGGATCGACGTAGAAGTTCAGCGAAAGCAGGAAACGCTGAGCCCGGATGTAGAGACCGCGCAGGCGGTTGAAAAGCATCTCCTCGCCCAGATAGATGTTCTGGGCCACGGTCATGGAGGGGACGAGATTGGTCTCCTGGAAGACCATGGCGATGCCATGACGGATCGCGTCGGCGGGCGATTTCATCACGAGCGGCGCGCCCTCGAAAAGAAGCGCGCCAGAGGTTAGTTCGTAGACGCCGGCAAGCACCTTCATCAGCGTCGACTTTCCGGCGCCATTCTCGCCCACGATCGCGTGGATCTCGCCCTGGCGAACCGCGAAGTCGATATTCTTTATCGCGGGGACTCCGCGAAACGCTTTTGTGGCGCGTTGGAATTCGAGGATCGTGCTCATGCCGGGGTCTCTCCCTCCGCTCCGGCGATGTCCATCGCGACAACGATTCCTGAACCCTTGGCCGCGGCGTAAAAGGCGCCTTCCAATTCGCAGCACGAAGTGACGCCATGCACCCGCCCGTCGGCGCGGCTGTGGAAGCTCGCGATCGGCCGCATGGCGGCGTCGCATCGCGCCACGAGTCCGTAAGACCAACTCGGCGACCAAGGCTTCAGCCTGTTGAGCTTCTTGCGCGCTCCGCCCTGGATCGGCTCAAGGAAGCTCGCGCCGCTCGACAGGGCTGGGGCGATCCAATAGGCCGGATCGATGTTGTCGATCATGCGCCGGCGATATTCATGCTCGCGCAGCACGAATTCGACGAGTTGGTTGCGCGGCGCGAACATGGCGAGCCAGAAGCCGCCTGCTCGCCGAGGGCTGATTCGCCCGGGATAGCCTGGCAGATCGCGAACCAACGCCCGGGGCGGCGCGTCGACGATCCGACCCTCGATCCTGACGATCTGATGGCGCCAGGCTTCCGATACGAAAAGACCTCCATTGGGCGCCAGCGCGAGGCCCGAGGGAAAGGCGAGGCCCCCGGCAAGCAGCGCCGGCGCGGCCTCGGCCCGGGCAAGGTCCACGTCCCATACGGCGCCGCTGGCGCCATGCTCCATGAGGTCGCGCTTCCAATCCGCGGTCGTAACGCTTGCCGCGCCGTTGGCGATCACCAGTCGATCGGGTCCGTCGAAAAGGGCGGCCGTCGGGCAACTCAGCGGCTGCCCGCCGACTTCGCTGATCTTACGCCCCGCGTGAGGGCCCTCGACGACGATGACTCCCTGCCCGTCAAGGCCGACCGCGAGGCCGCCACCGCGCTCGGCCGCCAGGCAACTCACGGGCCCTTCGAAGACGTGACGCTCCGCTATCGCGAGCGAATCCTTCGACCTTACGAGTCGGAACGCCTCCCGCCCGCTCGAGCACATCAAACCGTCCCGCCATGCCGATAGATTGTCGACGTCCGGAAGCGTCAGGACCACCGGCATGGCGTCGAGCAGCGCGTTCGGCCTGAGCGGCCCATCCATCATCGGGACCGAACCCGTCTCGTCATCGAAGCCGCGAAAAGCGGCGTAAGCGCGTCTGAAAACTGCGATCACGACGGCTTTCCCCAATAGTCGTCCTGCGCCGTCCAGGTTGGATCGGCGCCGTCGATCTTATAGCGGCCGATGCGATTGTTGGAGACGCCGCCGAGATAGAGATAGCCCTTGTGCTCGCGCATCGAAGTAATCATCGGATGGTTCTCGCCGCCAAGGTCCCAGAGGCTCTCGAGAATGCGCCCATTCTCGTCGAACTTGATCACGCAGCCGGTGTTGATGTTCGGATAGAGCCAGAGTTCGGGCGCCACGCGTCGCGCCATCCGGCGGCGAAACTCGGGCATCGTCAGCGCGAGGTCGAGAGCCGGGGTCCGCATGCCGAGCAGCGCCGCCCAGTAGTTGCCATCCGACGCCCGGTTAATGTTGTCGGGATAGCCGGGAAGATTGGCGATCAACGGCTCAACGCTCCCGCGCTTCGGGCCGTCGAAGTAATAGCGTTTGATGGAACAGGTCCAACTCTCGGCGAAGAAGAACGAACAGCCGTCCTTCGACATGCATACGCCGTTCGCGAAGACGATTTTGTGAATGATCGTGCGGGTCGCGCCCGTCCGCGGGTCGTAACAAATCATACGGCCGTTGCCGCGGCTCTCCAGCGCATCGGTCGCCCACTCCTCTTGTTCGTAGCGCACCGTCGCCTCGCTGAAATAGACCCGCCCGTCCGGCGCCACGTCGACGTCGTC
>Ga0187880_1004369_pt1 | contig 10444 bp, 14 predicted proteins | sample June2016WEW_19_4_FD_132998 | JGI IMG/M metagenome (GOLD analysis project Ga0187880, IMG submission 132998) | Peatland microbial communities from SPRUCE experiment site at the Marcell Experimental Forest, Minnesota, USA - June2016WEW_19_40 | ecosystem: Environmental > Terrestrial > Soil >...
CCCTTTTCGGTCCGATGTTCATATTATGAACGCGCCTTCACCGGCCCCCGTCCCGGCCCCCGTCCCGGCCGCCTTCGAACGCATGATGTTCATGGAATGAACGCGTTAGTTCACTATCTGAACACTCCGAATTGCAGGAACCATGCGCCTCCGCTCTTGATCGGCTACCGGGCTATGGTGAATTCGGAGAATTCGCCTGTGGCGGGGACGCCCCTCTTGTCCACGCTTCGGATATACGGCGCCATCGCGTTGTTCACAGCCGCGATGAACGCGCTCACCTGTTCCTCCGGACCTTCCGCTACGACCTCAACTCGACCGTCCGCCAGGTTGCGGACGAAACCGGCCATTTCGGGAAAGCGTTCAGCAATGGCAACGCTGGTATAGCGGAATCCGACGCCCTGCACACGGCCGGAGAAATATGCCTCGATCCTCACCTTCGCAGCCATCTTCGCCTCCCAAGAGCATGACTCTATCAACGCCGGGCTGTATTTGCAAGCTGGCGACGCGGAAAAATGGTTGCATCTGCCGGCGTCCGTATGTATAGTTAGTCCGGCGTTGCGTGCGTTGCCGGCCAGGTTCAATGGGTGAAAGGCAGATGTCATGAGCGAGCGAAGACTTGGGCGAGGGCTGGAATCGCTGCTCGGGAATTTGAAAGAAGAGGCGCCTCGCGCTGCGCCTTCGTCCGGCGGGGTCCAGAGAGTTCCGATTGAGAAGATCCGGGCGAACCCGCAGCAGCCACGCACCGCTTTTGCCGAGCGCGAGTTGTCCGAATTGGCGGAATCCGTCAGAGCAGTCGGCATCCTTCAGCCGCTGATCGTTCGGCCCGAGGGCGACGGCTACCAGTTGATCGCGGGCGAGCGCCGGCTGCGGGCGGCGAAAATGGCTGGGCTCGAAACCGTGCCTATTATCGAACGAATCGCGAGCGATGACGAGCTGCTCACGCTGGCCCTTGTCGAGAACCTCCAGCGCGAGGACCTCAACCCCATCGAGAAAGCCAAGGGCTTCAAGGAACTCATCGAAAGGCATAACTTGACCCAGGAGGCCGCCGCAAAGCGGCTCGGCAAGGACCGCTCGACGATGGCGAACTTCATACGGTTGCTCGACCTTCCGGAAGCGGTCCAACACGTTGTTTCACGTGGAACAATTTCCATGGGACATGCCAGGGCGCTTCTCGGCCTTCCTCATCCCTCGATGCAGCAGGCCCTGGCTCTCCGCATCGAGGCCGAAGGCCTGTCCGTCCGGGAAGTCGAGCGCATTGCCATATCCTACCGCACCGAAGAAAAGAGGCCGAAACGCAAGGAAACCGCCGCGCCCAAGGACGCTCATCTCCGCGACCTGGAGGACCGCGCCCGCCAGCGCCTGGGAACGAAGGTTGATGTCGAGTACCAGGACGGCAAAGGCCGGATCACCGTCCACCTGTTTTCCGATGACGACTTCCAGCGCGTCCTGGATGTGCTTGGCATTTCCGGCTGACCCAACCAGCGCAGTGGTTCGTTATATGTTAGTGTTATATGCGCGCCTTTTCGCATGCTATCCTGTCACCTTTGTGAAACCGACTGTGTCCGGGCTGAGACTGGAATCTGTATATTTCGGTACCGGATGCACAACGCGATCGTTCGCGCGGTAAAACCGGCGCGGGACCTGGATCTTGGGCGGCGAGAATCGGCGGAACCCGGCGGCCGAGTTCGGCCGACTCGACTTTGATCCGCTCGGCGGCGAAAAAACTCCGTTCTGCGGCCGAGAGTGGATGCGAACGGAGGAAACTGGTCGCGCGTCCGCGGTCTTTCGGGGATCGGCTGGCGTATTACCTTGTATTACGCCCCGAATGCAATGCAGCATCCGGGCGGACCGGCCTCGACATGGCCGGTTGCCCATGAGGAGAAATTCAACGAGGGTCTTTTGACGCGATTCGCCGGATTCACGGGATTCCTGCGCGCGGCAATGGCAGCCGCGGCGACTCGATCCCCTTGATACGGCGATCCTGTCAATGACAGATCGGAGAAACGAGATGACGAAGAAAGCTGAAGCCGTTGAAACCGCGTCCATCGCCGCGCTGAGGCCTCGTCGGCGCCTCGCGCGCCTGGCGGGATTGGCCTGCGTGCTGCTCGCGCTCCTCTCCTTCGGCGCCTGCTCGATCCTGCCGGCGGAACACGCGACGGACCCGGCCAGGGAGCGAAGCCTCCGCCTCATCGCGCGAGAGCCGAACCGCCTGACGTTCAAATTCGTCGCCCACTCCAGACCCGGCGCGGCGCCCGTCGGCCTGACGTTCTGGCTTGGCGACAAGGAGCATACCATTATCAGCTTGTCGGCCGAACGCGGCACCACGGTGCTGGAGTACACGCCCGAAGGGCTTTTCTGGACAACGGAATGGCCGCCGGAAGGGGTATTCGCAAAAACCGGCCACATGCGCGCCGGCCCGATGCCGCTCAGCGACTTCGCCTTCCGCCCCGATCCGCTGGTGCCGGACGCCGACGGCCGCCTGGCCATCGCCGACGGCGCCCGGCCGGGCGGACCGAAGGTCACGATTTACCTGAGCATCGCAGACTTTGAACTATGATCGAAATTTGACGGGAGAGTTTTGACGGGATTTACCTGATGCACGGGATTTCTGCTAACGGCGACGGTGGCCGACGGGATTTGATCCACTTGATCCTGCGATCCTGTCAAAACTGTTATGCCGGACGAATTCGTGAGGGAAATCGAGGGACAGCAAGCTCGTGGAGCGGTGCTTGACAATGCCTCTGCTCAGGGATAGACTCCGGTTGGCCTAGGCGGGCGCAGCCCCAAAGGTCGCGCCGGCGGGTGAACTGACGGATACGATAATGCTCGGCACAACATACAGAGTTGCGGATACCTTCGACCGGTCGGAACACGTCGTTCTGTACCCCGGAGATTGTCTCGACCTTCTCAGGACGATACGCGATGGCACCATTCAACTGGTAGTCACTTCACCTCCTTACAACATCGGCAAAGAATACGAACAACGTCTTGATCTGGAAAACTACCTGGAGCAGCAAGCGAAGGTCATTCGCGAATGCGCACGGACGGTCGCTCCGACCGGAAGCATCTGCTGGCAGGTGGGTAATTACGTTGATAAAGGGGCAATTATACCCCTGGCTACGCTGCTTTACACCTTCTTCAGCAAACTCGGCCTAAGAATGAGAAACCGCAGTGCCGAATCCTGCTAAAGTCGCCTTTATAGACGAGTTGAAAAGACGGTTTGGGGCAATCCGTAAGCTGGAGAATAGCCAATCACTCTACGAAGCAGGCGGAGGCCGAGCGCGCTTATACTTTCGCTACTCCAAGAGACATCCGCGGAATCGCACCTTCTTCGGGCTAAGGAAAGTTGATCTTCAGGCTCTTGAAGGGCACGACGGCATTCTCTGCTTCTTTTGGGATGGACAGCGGGAACCGCTATTCGTACCCTACGGAGAATTCGAGGACATTTTTGCAGGACTGAGTCCTGCAAGTGATGGTCAGTACAAAGCGCAAGTGTATGAGGAAGCAGATGGAACGGAGCTCTACATTGCCAACGCTGGCAGATTCAATGTGGAAAGTTATCTCGGTTGGAGCTACCTCGAGTCGATCATGGGGCCTTCTCCCAATGTATATCCAGAACTGAACCATTTTCAGGTACAGACGCTACTTGGCGCGATAGGTGCCGCAAAAGGGTTCGATATATGGATACCGTCGAACGACAGAGCCAATCTCGACTGGGGCCTCACAGGACCGTTTCGGGTATCGAACGCTCTTCCCTCACGTCTACAGCCCGTAAGAGAAGTCGCTGAAGAAATTGATGTGATTTGGATTGCTCGTGGCGGAGATCGTCCCGCTGCACTTTACGAAGTTGAACATTCGACGCCGATTTATTCTGGCTTATTGCGATTCAACGACGTCTTCCTCGTACTTCCGACCGTGCCAATGCGTTACGGAATAGTGTCTAATGATAACCGAAGGTCCCTTTTCGTAAGGCAAATCTCGCGGCCGACATTCAAGGCAAGCGGGCTAAGGGAGAATTGCACATTTCTTGAATACCGTAACGTATTCGGATGGCACCAAAGGCTGAACACTGGGGGCAATCAAGGTGAATAAGCAAGCCGAAACAGTATATGTGGCGGTCTTCGTAGCGCGCGGATTTGTTTCAGAAATTCGGGCCTACAACGGACCGAGAGCCGCCAGGCGGCAGGAAAGAGCTTGGCGTCGCAAGATGAACCCTGATTACGATGAAACTGGCTGGGCTTGTGTCAACGTCAGGCAAATGTCCGACGCAAAGCGCCAAAGTGTGCAAAGAAGAAAGCAGCGTGACGCCGAGTTCCGGGGCGTCATTTGCAGTCAACTGAAAGATTTGAATATGCCGCCCCATAATACCGTCCGCGTAACACTTCCGCGCGTCTAGTAACAGTGCGCGGTAAGAGAGTACTCTCGATGCTTAACCGGTTCCTCAAGGAAACCTACCAAGTTACGTTTTCGGCTAACGCGTTTATAGAATGTCACCGTAAAGAGGAAGCCCTGAGAGAAGTTCTTGAACTGATAGATGAATTGGACAAGTTCCGGTAGAGGTACTTCGCGGGACACAACACATCAATTATCCTTGGCGAATTCGCTGAAATGTCGGGGCGGCGCTCGTAAGAAAGGATGAAGGCTGAAGTCGGAAGGATGAAGTTATATCTGAGTAGCACCTGTCTGCAAGCCACAGCTGTCAACCAGCTACCTGGAACTCCATGCTGCGCGCTTCGGCTACGCGGTGAGAGGCATCGAGCACCTCGATTGAAATGAGGTTGCCTTCGGCATCGTAGTCCAGAATGACGCCGGGCTTGTCCTCGTCGCTTTCCGCCACCGGGCCGGGCTTGAACACCACCGTCAACGTGTCGGTTCGCGCATCGTAGGTCGCCTTCATGGCTGGCTCCTGTACTTTTCGATTTTGCGGGTTCGGTAGACCGTGACGACCTCCGGCGGGTGCCGGTCCACGTCCACAAAGACACGGACAAGGAAACCGTCGGCGATGGCCTGCGCGACGACGCGGCCGGCGCGCACGGGGAGAATCTGCTCCGGCTTGCTCAGAACCGCGCGAACGGATGCTTCGTTCAACTGGCGTCTCCGCATCTGTTTGCGCGCGTGATCCGTCAAGACGGCTTCGCGAAGGTCGTTCTCCACGGCTTGATTATAACACCTTTTCTTCATATGGCAACTGCTTGAACGGTACTTCGCTGGATAGTTTTGAAGCCGGAAGGCGGAAGGATGAAGCTGAACCTGAGCGGCGGCAGCACAGGCGAGGCGCCTTTGCCACGCCTCTTGACAATGCCTCTGCGCGCCGATACAGTCGGCTAAGTCGTGCGGGAAATCCCGGTCATCGCCTGACGCCCGCTGCGACCTGCGGAACGGAGGTCTTCACCGATGATCATTGATTCTCACGCGCATTTGAAGCACGGGGACGCGGGGCATACGGAGTATTTGCCGGGACAGATTATCGCTACGATGGATGCGGCGGGGATTGATCGGGCGGTGGTGTTCGGGATCTGCACTACGCCGGAGCGCGCGATCGAGATGGCGCGGGCGGCGGCGGAGAGGTTCCCGAAGCGGCTGATCCCTTACGCTTACGGGCTGCCCAGCTATTCGGGCGACGTGCTGCGGATGGTCGAGAGGGCTGTGCGCGATTACGGGTTCAAGGGAATTAAGATTCACGCGGGCGAGTGCACTCTGTCGGATTACGTGAGCGACCCGATTTTCGCGCTGGCCGGCGACCTGGGCGTGCCCTGCTTGGTGGATTGCTGCGGGAACTGCGCGGCGATGGAGCGGCCGGCGGCCAAGTTCCCTAAGACGCGGTTTATCGTGGCGCACCTGGGCTTGTACCTGGCGACGGACGTGCGGGTGATTGATAGTTTCATCGCGATGGCGGAACGGCACGCGAATGTGCTGCTGGACGTGAGCGGGGTGGTGCAGTCGTGGAAGGTTCGCGAGGCGGTGCAGCGGATCGGCTCGTCGCGGATTGTCTGGGGCACGGACGGGCCGCATCCATGTCCGGATACCGCGACTTTCGCGCGCGACGAACTGGCGAGGGTCCGCGCGCTGGGGCTGGCGCCTGCGGATGAGGAGGCGGTGCTCGGCGGCTCGATCGCGCGCTTGCTCGGACTATAATAGAGTGCGGACCGCGGAGTGCGGACTGCGGAGTGTAAAATCGGGAGAGATAATTGATGCATTGCGCCTTACGAATGCGGGGGATTGTTTTCATGACTCTTGCGTTGTCTGCGGCCGGCCGCGGGTATGCCGATAATCTGGTGAAAGTCTCGGGGTGGGAGTTGTACCAGAGCGGCGGCGGCGTGGCGGAGATGAAGACGGACGCCGCCGGCGACGCGCTGACCGTGACGATTACGAAGGCGACGTCGCCGTTCTACCTGATTCAACTGAGCCAGGCGCTGGGCGCGCCGGCGGCGGAAGGGGACCGACTCCGGTTTTCGTTTCGCGCGCGCTCGGCGAGCGGGAATCCGCTGCGGGCCGTGATCGAGCTGAGCGGTCCGCCGTTTGACGCGGTGACGGATGTCAACGTGACGGCCACGCCCGAATGGCGCGAGTACTCGACGGAGTCCGAGACGAACCGGGCGTACGAATCCGGCGGCCTGAGCGCGCGCTTGCAGTGCGGCGGGCAGCCCGGCGTCATCGAGTTCGCGGCGCTGCGCGTCGAAAATCTCGGTCCCGATCCGAAGGCGGCCGCGGCGCGCGCGGCGATCGAACCGGCGGCGGTCGAGGAGCGTATCCGCAAGATCCGGAGCGGAGATATGCGCCTGGTGGTCCGCGGCGCGGACGGGAAGGCGGTCCCCGGCGCGGACGTCCGCGTGGAGATGACGCGCAGCGAGTTTCTTTTCGGCTGCAATATTTTCATGCTGAATCCGTCCAACACGGAGCCGTGGCAGATCGCGTACCAGAAGGAATTCACGGACCTGCTCAACTACGCGACGCTTCCGTTCTACTGGGGAGCGTTTGAGCCGGAGCGCGGCAAGCCGCAGTACGAACGGCTCGAAGCGATGGCGCGCTGGTGCCGCGATCACGGGATCGAACGGAAAGGGCATCCGCTGGTCTGGCACGAGGTGTGGCCGAAGTGGGCGCCGACGGGGGCGGATGAGGCGATTCCACTTCTGCGCGAGCGCGTGCTGGCGATCATCCGGCACTATCGCGGACTGATCAGCTACTGGGACGTGCTGAACGAGGCGAACAACGCGGTGAACTACGCCGACCGCGCCGGCGAGGGCGCATGGATCAAGCGCGATGGCGCGGCGGCGGTGGTCGCCACGGCGCTCGGGTGGGCGCGCGAGGCTGCCGGCTCGGACCACGACACGCTGCTGTACAACGATTTCAATACGGGCGACGCCAACATGCAGCTGCTCGGGCAGCTCCGGGAACGCAACGCGCTGCCGGACGCGATCGGAATCCAGTCGCACATGCACGACGGCGTCTGGCCGCTGCGCAGCGTGTGGGAGACCTGCGAGCGCTTCGCGGCTTTCAACCGGCCGATTCATTTCACGGAAACGACGGTGCTGAGTTCGATGAAGAAGCCGAAATCTTACGATGACGTCCCGCGCGGCGACTGGCCGACGACGCCGGAAGGCGAAGCGGCGCAGGCGGAATATGTCGAGAAGTTTTATGCGCTGCTGTTCAGCCATCCGGCGGTGCAGGCGATCACGTGGTGGGATTTCAGCGACCGCGGCGCGTGGCGCAATGCGCCGTCGGGGCTGGTCCGCGAGGACATGTCGCCGAAGCCGGCGTACGAAAAGCTGCACGCGCTGATCCGCGGAAAGTGGTGGACGAACGCGGGCGGAAAGAGCGATGCGGCCGGGATATTCTCAACGCGCGCGTTCTACGGCGATTATCGGATCGTCGTGACCTCCGCCGACGGCCGCCGCGCCGAAACGGCCGCGCATTTTTCGTCCGGTACGCGGGGACCGATCGAGGTGAAGCTGCCGTAACAGTTTTGCCACGGATTACGCGGATTTACACGGATTACCGGCGGGGAGATTGGAAAAAAGAAACGGCTTTCTGCCACGGATTTCACGGATGGCCACGGATTACCGGCGGCGGACTTGAAAAACGAAACGACTTTTGCCGCGGATTTCACGGATGGCCACGGATTACCGGAAAATCAAGGCAACGGCCGGTTCTAGTTTTGCAGTTCGTTGCCGGTAATCCGTGGAAATCCGTGTAATCCGTGGCTAAGTTTGCGTTATCCGTGGCGAGAAAAAACGGAGAATGAACGCTATGTCTGCGAAAGGGCTTGGCTTCAAGGAACGCGCGCTGACGGAAGATGAGGTGCGGCAGATTTTCACCCGCGCGATTGACGCGGCGGCGCTGCGCGGGAAGCGGGTGGTCTGCCTGCTCCCGGACAGCACGCGCACCTGCCCGCTGCCGATGCTGTTCCGGCTAATGTGCGAGACGGCCGGCGCGGTCGCGTCGAAACTCGACTTTATCATCGCGCTCGGCACCCATCCGCCGATGAGCGACGAGGCGATCAACCTGATGCTGAGAATCCCCGCCGGCGAGCGCAAGACCAAGTTCGGCAAGTTCGGCATCTTCAACCATCGCTGGGACGAGCCGAAGGAGCTCAAGGTCATCGGCACGATCCCGGCCGACGAGGTGGAGCGCATCTCGCACTGCCTGCTGAAAGAGGACGTGCGCGTGGAGGTCAACCGGCGGCTGGACGAGTACGACCAGGTCGTCATCATCGGGCCGACGTTCCCGCACGAGGTGATCGGGTTCTCCGGCGGCAACAAGTATTTCTTCCCGGGCATTTCGGGGCCGGAAGTGCTGAACTTCTTCCACTGGCTCGGGGCGATGATGACGATCCCGGTGATCATCGGCGCGAAGCGCACGCCGGTGCGGCAGGTGGTGGACAAGGCGGCCGAGTTCATCACGATGCCGAAGCTCTGCTTCAGCCTGGTGATCCACCACGCGGAGATTTACGGCCTGTACGCCGGGACGCCCGAAGAGGCGTACGACCGCGCCGCCGATCTCTCGCGGGAGCTGCACATCACGTACGTGCAGAAGCCGTTCCGCCGCGTGCTCTCGTGCGCGCCGGAGATGTACGACGACATCTGGACGGCCGGCAAGTGCATGTACAAGCTCGAGCCGGCGCTCGCCGACGGCGCGGAGCTTGTGATCTACGCGCCGCACATCACCGAGGTCTCGTACACGCACGGCAAAGTGCTCGACCGGATCGGGTATCACGTGCGCGACTATTTCCGGACGCGGATGGGCCTGTTCAAAGAGTATCCGCGCGGCGTGATAGCGCATTCGACGCATGTCAAGGGAATCGGCACGTTCAAGGACGGCGTCGAGAAGCCGCGCGTGAACGTGGTCCTGGCGACGCAGATCCCGAAGGAGCGCTGCGAGCGGATCAACCTGGGCTACCTGGACCCGCGCTCGATCAAGCCGGCCGAGTGGGACGGCCGCGAGTCCGAAGGCGTGGTGCGCATCCCGAAGGCCGGCGAGGTGCTCTACCGCCTGGCCGACGGCACCGTCCCGCGGATTCCCGGGGATGACGGGTACGAGCTGTAGGACTTCCGCGGCGCGGGAGGATGATTCGGCCGAGCGCGCGGTGTGCTCGTCCTCGTCGTCGTCCTCGTCCTCGAACGGCTGTAACGAACGGCCGAGGACGAGGACGACGACGAGGACGAGAACGATTGGGCGGTGTTGACCGACGGACAGGAATTCGGGCGTATGCTATAATACGTTTAGCCCGAGCATAAAGACCCGGAGAACCGGAACCGGCGGACGGGATGATTGCGGGGAGCGCGCGAATGAAATTCTATTCGTTTCAGATTGTGATCGAGAAAGAAACCGAGGACGAGGGCTATTACGCCTACAGTCCGACGCTGCCGGGCTGTTTCAGCAACGGGAAAACCATCGAGGAAGCCCGCCGCAACATGCGGGAAGCGGTTGAACAACACGTCCAGTCGCTTCTCAAGCGCTCCCAGAAGATCCCGCAGGACGACAAACTGGTGCACGTTGAAGAGCTGACCGTGGGCGTGCCCGGATGAGCCGCATGCCGCAGGTCAAGGCCGGCGAGCTTGTGCGATTTCTTAAAGCGCGAGGCTTTGTCGAAGACCGGCAAAGCGGCAGCCACTTGACGCTCTGGCACGAAGGGCGCAAAGTCTCCATCACCGTTCCCATCCACAAAGGTTGCGATATCGGTCGCGGCCTGGCGCTTCGTATCCTCCGGGATTCCGGGTTCAGTGTGGACGAGTTCCTGGAAGGCCGATGAACTCAAGGCCGAAGCGGCAGCCGGGGCACACTTAAATCCCGACGACGAGGGATGCACGCTCTGAGGCTGCGGCGGCGCGGGGGATGATTCGGACGGCTCGTGCTCGTCCTCGAACGGCTGTAACGAACGGCCGAGGACGAGGACGAGTTCGAGGACGAGGACGATTGGGCTGCGCGGCGAATCTCGTTGACACCC
>Ga0187880_1004370_pt1 | contig 10443 bp, 6 predicted proteins | sample June2016WEW_19_4_FD_132998 | JGI IMG/M metagenome (GOLD analysis project Ga0187880, IMG submission 132998) | Peatland microbial communities from SPRUCE experiment site at the Marcell Experimental Forest, Minnesota, USA - June2016WEW_19_40 | ecosystem: Environmental > Terrestrial > Soil > Wetlands...
ACCGGCACCCGGCAATCAGCGGGTGCGCGAAATCCAGCAGTGGCTCGGTGCCTACGGGGGCAGCGTCGCCAATGCTTACGTCGTCAACGCCGGTGCCCTGCGCGAGCTGGGAGCTGAGCGCGGCATCCTCGAGAAGATCCTCTGGCGTGTGCCGCGGGAGAAGCCGGAGCTGCCGCTCACGGGGGAGGCGATGATGGAGCTTCTGGCCCCCAAGCGTCTCATGCGCGAGGTGCGCAAGCAGCTCAAACTGGACACCCAGGCGCACCAGGCGCACACCAAGGCATTCGAGCAGTCCCGCCAGCAGCTCATTGCCAGCAAGGTTCCCGCCGGTGCCCAGGATCGGGAATCGGTCATTCGGGAAGTGGAGTCCTGGTTCAAGCGGGTGCTGCCGGAGATGCGAGATACCCAGGCCATTCTCCGCGCCACGGAGCTGCGCCTGGAGGCCCGCCGCGACATTCATCCGGTGCTGCCCCCGCTGCGCGCCACGACTGAACTGGTCGAGCAGTTGAACAAGCGTGAGCCCGGCCGGGTGTATATCGACAAGGACGGTGGCGAGTTGCTCCTGCTCAAGCCCGGGGAGCAGCCGGTCCTCAACGAGAAGGGCTTGCGCATCGAGAACGGGGCCCCGGCCCTGCCCGCACCGGAAATGAATTAGCCCGCTCTGTCCCCCACGGTTGCGAGCTAACGCCCCAAGAAGCAGAAGTGAGTTTGCCGGCCCAATCGCTTGCCTGGCGAGCGTGGAGGCCGAACCGCCAGGGACAGCCGCTCTGGGTGCTTACTCCTCTATCCGGATGTATCTCCAGATGGGATCGCTGGCAGGAAGGGCTTCTTGGCGCAACAATCGCACCAGCGCGGACTGTCGCTTCAAAGCGACGTGGCTGCCGCGGGCCATGGCCGCGAATAGATAGGCCAATTGCATCCCGATCGGCCCCTGCCAGGACGCAGTAATGTCGTACAGCCGTCTCGCCCATTGGGCGATCAGTCGGGCTCGTTGGCCGCCGGTCATCTTCCGGTGGCGACGCGATTTCGCCAGCAAAACAGGGGCCACCTCGGTCACCTCGACGAACTCCTCCCGGGCTGGCTCGTAGTCCAATTTCAACAACGTGATTGCCTCCGCGGGAGTTGGTTCTTTCTGTCCCTTCTCGCCAATGACCAGGCCCGTTGTGACGCCGTGCCGGTGAGAGTGGGTCACAACAAAATGGCGCGATTTCTTCACGCCTTTGGTTTGGAGCAGTTCTCCCGGCGCCGGAACAGGGATTTCAGCGCACCCAAGAAAAACAGGCGTTTCCTGGAGGGCCGCCCCGCAACCGAGACGCTGATAGGCGCAGCTTTGGGGCTGCACGAGCCGATAGGCGTCGGCATCAATAGGATGCACCGCGCTTTCTTTTGCCCCTCCGTCACGAAAAGCGAAACTGCCCCCTTGGAGACACGCATCGCCTCCCCATTGGTAAACCCGTTGTTCTTGTTGAAAGCGAGTGCGGCGTTGGCCATTAAAACTATTATAATGCCCGGCACGTTACAAATACGCGTTCGGTGTGGCTGAGGTTCGGGAATCTTGGCCCACTCATGCCGCCACGCGAATTTTCGGAGTGCTGGGGTGGAAGACTTGGCCGCAGAAATAGCAGATCAAGCGGCCGTCTCCGTTCATTTCGGTCTGCCCGTTGCAACGAGGACAATTCTCCAGCAAGGATTTCACCGGCAATTCAGAGGTTGAGACGGAGGCTGCGGTGTTCGGCTTCTCCTCCGGCGGCAACTCGGCCTCGACACCAGGGCACCGGACGGCCAGAAGGGTCCCGGCGACCCCCGGCCTTTCAAGCAAGAGCCGTTTCACTTCGGCGGCCGAAAGCCAGACGGGGCATTTCGTAAACCGACCCTGCGCGCTGTTCAAGAGGACGTTGATTCGCCATTCTGATTGCGAAGGCAAGATGAAGGGGAGAAAAGCGCGCCAGTTATTGCCGGCGGCGAATTTTGCCAGAGCTTGCAGGTCGGCTTGGTTCAGCAAAGCAATCTCCACGTTGCTTGGCCGGGAGATCATTCGGAGCCGGGCCGTTCGACTGACCGCAAACGAGGTCAAATCGGCGAGCAAGGCCTCGGGATCTCCCGCCGGCAGGTCGTAAATGAAGGGGTCGGGTTTCCCCGAGGCCTGGTCTGGTTGCGTTCGTTGCCGCCGCCGAACCTGCCTGATCCTCGGATTCAGGATCAAAATCCCCTGGTCGCCGGCGATTTCAACGCGGAACCGGATTTTTTCCCGGGGGTCACGTTCCCAGGCACGCAGCAGAACGCGCGCGAATTCTTCATCGCCGTGCCCTTTCACGTGCAATTTCATTGCCTGGTATGGGGTTGCCGCTGGGTTTTCATGCCCGGCCCGGGCTTGCCGGCCAAGGCCGCCTTGAGCAGCTCTTGGGCCTTGCGTTGCGCCTTCGCCCAGCCCGGCTCGTGAAATGCGGCGATGGTCTCGCTCTTTTGACCGTCCTGATCGAACCAGTAGGCCCAGAGCCGGCAACGGCCGCTGGCAAGCTGGTAGAGCTCGAAAGTCGGCGCTGTGGCTCCGCCGGAGTGCAGGGTGACGCGATTGATGACTTGTGATCTCATGGTCTTACGTTCCACTCAGCAGACAGCCAACGGTTGAGGGCTCATTTGCGGATCGTCACCAGCAAAGCGCGGACATTCGTCCCGCTGGATTTGAACGTGCCTTCGGGCAGGTCTTCCACGTCATGGTCCAACTCCTGCAACCAACCACGGAACTCGGCATGTTTGCGATCGGCCCGATACTGCCACGCGGGCGACATGACCGTGACGAGGATGCCGCCGGGTTTGAGCAGGTCATGCATGTGGCGCACATGGTCAACGTCCTGCCCGTGGCGGAAGGGCGGGTTGGCGATGATGCGGTCGAAAGCGCCCAATTCCCCGTTGCACTGCAGGAAATCCCCGTAGTGGACCCGCTGGGCATGGGCCGCGAGGTCGACCAGGGACGAGTTCAATTCCACCGCGGTGCGATGCACGGTTTGCGGCATTGCTTTAAGGATGGCGCCTCGGCCGGCGCTGGGCTCCAAAACCCTTTGGCCTTCACGCACGTCCGCCAGAGCCACCATGCGGCGGGCTAGCTCGGGCGGTGTTTCGTAGAACTGGTAGAGTTTCTGGAAGTCGGTGACTTCACCAGCAATGACGGCTTCATCCACGCGCTCAGCGCAGTCGCCTTCGAAAAGGTGGGCGCCGAAGCTCCGGTTCCATTTGCCGCCGAGCAGTTCAAGGATCTTGGCGGTTTGAACGTAAAGATCCCGGGGCAGTTGGCGTGGCAGATGCAGTTGGTTTCCCTCGCACCGCGCCTGTTTGAGCACGTCGAGGACTTCGCTGGGAATGACCTTTTTCATCGACGTGTGTTTGGCGTGTGAATCTGGGCCGGAAGAATCGTTGCGGGACTCGGCCGATGAGCTTCCCGCCCCGTTGGCACTCCATCAACGGTTGCAAGGGAGAGAGCCTCCACGGCTTCTGGACCGTGCTTGGGGACCATGAGCCTGGGCGCAGCGGCACCCCGGCAGAGCGCCGCTGCAGATTCTTTCGAAGAATGGCGCCGCTCTAACTTTGGGCGATGCGCAGTTGAGCGAAGCCAGGCTCCACCTTGAGGTCCGCTCTTCGGCTAGCCGGGTCGAAGGCGATCTTCAGGATCCCCGGCCCTTTGGCTTGCGGCAACCCTCGCAGGCCGCGGATTTGGTGGCGATCCACCGAGATAGCATGACCCTCGGCCGTCTGGTAACTCTCGCTGAGCCCCTCCAGGGATGCCTCCGGCACATAAGCCACTCCATCCTCCCCCAGTTGCCTGGTTACCGGCAGTCGGATGAATCGGTTTCCTTTCCGGTCCACCCCGTGCTCGGCGATTGCCTCCAGGTGCTCGGGCGTCACCTCAATTCCGGCAAGGGCGTAGAGGTTCCGGCCGACGCTGCGGATGAACGGAGACCGCGAGAGCTGCTGCCCGAGGAACGGGCCGTCGATGCCTTTCTCCTCGCAGAGGCGCCGGAGCGCCTGCCGGTGGGCAACCCCGTGCAGTTCGCGGAAAACGGCAAGGAGTTGCCGCTCCCGGCCATTGAGGCTTCGCTCGGGCGAGAGGGAACCACCGTGGAAGAGCCGTCCGTTTTCCTGACGACAGCCCAGCTTCCTGCACAGCTCCAGCAGAACGTCGTCGGGGAATGAATGATAGGTCAACACGCGCGGGTCCGTCACTTCCTTGAAAGGCATGCCGTCCGCGATGCACAGCAGCTTTTCGATGCCGGGAAGCTTGAGCCTGGGCGAGATATAAATATAGCCATCGGGGTCGCCGGTCCGGGGCTTGAGCTCGGGCACATGGCCCAGGAGCGGGCGAATGCGTGCCGGGTCCACTTTGAGGCTTTCGGCCAGCGCCTGGGCGCTTGTGATCACCACGGGCTGCCGGCAGTTCCAGATGCAGGCGCCGATGGCGTGCCGCATCTGCCAGCTCTCCTCGCTCCAAAACTTGCCTTCCAGGTAATGCAGGCGCGCCCGGGGTATTTGCGCCAGGAGATGAACTTCCCGCTCGGTTTGGACCAGCTCCGCCGCCTGGAGTATCTGAAAGGTTTCCGCCTCGGTTAGCGGCGGCTGGCCAGCGAGGATCTGGCACGCCTTGCGCAGGCTGGGCGCGTAGGTGAAGGAGAGCGTATGCGCAATGTCCCGGACGATCCGGTATCCCACCCTCCCCATCGAGTCGGGGGTATTGAGCGCCTGGCGCAGGGTGGCCTCGCCGCAGGCCCCTTTGTACACCTGCACCGCTATGGCCAGGAGTTCCTGGCCGAGGGTGAGCCGCTGCGCGGAGCGGTGGCACTCCAGCACCTCCCTGAGCCTGCGCTCGACCGCCTCGGGCTTCTGGTAGACCGGGTGCCGGTTCAGGAGCGCCGCGATCTGCTCGCTGAGCTTGCTGCCCGGCAGGCCCAGCGGGCAAAGAAGCCCGCCGAAGCGGGCGTCGCGCTCACCTATTTCGGCGGCGTCCGGGAGGGATTGGATCTCCTGCGCCAGCGCCATGACCTCTTTCGGCCACTCGTCCGCCTGCGGCACGAATTGGGGCTCCCGCAGGCGCGCCCTAAGCCGATTTCGTGCGGGAACTTCGCACTTGGAGAGGGGCTCCATCTCCCCGCCGTTGGGATTAGTCAGTTGATCGGCGACGGGCTCCAGCATGGGGAGCGTCTCAAACAGCATGTCGAACACCCGTTGAGCGGAACGCGCAGAAAGAAGGTAGTCCCCGTAGCCCATGAAGTCCCTTTTACAGCGCAGGTAATCTTCGCCCGCGAAAATGGTGTCCCCGAAGTGGTCGCTGTGCTCTTTGCGGGCCGCGACCCAGCTCCAGGATTGAAATGCCGCTCCGCCGGGGGTCCGCAGTGATAGCGCGTTTAGCTTGCGGACCTGGGCCCAGAGTTTCCGTCTCTCCGCCTCGGGCAGGTCGGTGGAAAACCGGGGCAAATCCAGGGTGTTCAGGGGCGCGCTGAGCTGGGCGTCGGCCGCGATCGCGTCTGCGGCCGTCAGCACATAGACGTCGGTGAACGGCACAGCCCGGAAACCATGGGCGCTGGCCGATAGGGGCGGGATGAGGCGATTCTGGAGCAGAAATATGTGTCCGGAGGACGAAAAGTGGGCGGCTAACTTCACGATGGCGACCAGGATCAGGGCCGTGTCCGCGTAGGGCTCAAGGCACTCGGCCTTGGTGATCACGGTCACGGGACAGTTGCCCGGGTTGTGGCCCAGCAGCTCGACGACTTCGCTGCGCCATCTGCAGCCCGCCCCGTGTTCTTCGTGCGTCGCTTCCCAGCATCTTTCCACAGGTTGCCTGGGCAGGAAAAGCGTTGGGCGCTTGCCCTTGGATGGGGGAAGGCGGAGGAATTTCAGCCGTCCGACCTCGCGCCCCTTTCCGGAGTGCATCGCGTGCAACCGCACGGATGCTTCGTATTTGCGACAGCCGAATGCTTCGGCTTGTGTTTTCGTGGCCGGAACCTCTGTCGCGATCTCTAAGGAAATGCTCTGCTCCATGGCGCTGGCGGCTTTGGGTTCGTGTCTTATTTGAGTTCGGGGGTCTGCGGCAGCTGGCTCTTGCAAGTCAGCTCGGAGAAGTCAGGCCCGGCGATTACCTGGACTGTCTTGTTTTGCGGATCGAACGAAAGCTTCAGCGTGCGGCCAGCGCCCCCCAGCGCGGGGATGCCGCGTATTGCCCTGCCGCTGATCTCCAGCTCCTGGCCCTCGCCCGTCCGGTAACGTCCCTCAGGTGGGGCCGCCACGCCGGCGTGAAAGCACTTCTTCTCTCTGGCTTCTTGGGTGTCGACCCGCATGAATGGCCTGCCCTCCTTATCCAACCCGCACTCCGTGCAGGCCTCGACCTGCTCCGGAGTGGGCTCGGTTCCGAGCAGCGCGAACAGGTTCGGGGCGAGTTTGTAGACGAAAGGCGCGCGGTTTAACCGGGCGCTGATATCCCGGGCGGACACCCCCATCTCCCCGCCTATCCGCTCCAGCGCCCGCCGGTGGCCCATGCCGCCGGCGGCCTGGAATACACGGAGGAGTTGCACATCCTCGGGCTTGAGCCAGTCCTCGCGGCGCAGGGTTCCGCCGTGGTAGATCCGCCCGTTCTCGAGGCGGCACCCGAATGAGGCGCAAACGGAGGCCAAGTGTGTCTCGTCCTCGAACCGGGCAGCATGCTTCCCGAGCGCACGGGGGAAGCACCGCCTCAGGCTGCTGACCGGCTGCCCCTCTTCGATCGAGAGGAGCTGTTTGAGCCGGCGCACCCGAGAGTTCTCCTGCGGATCCATCCCTGCCTCCCGGAGCCGCTGGATGTCCTCGTCCGTGACCTGGAGCCCGAGCAATGCGTAACCAGCTCGGCCAACGAACTTGATGAAGGGCGCCTGCGACAGGATTGCCTTCTCAAGCCCCTGCTCCGCGCAGGCCTTTCGCAGGTCTCTGCGGCTTGCGATCCCCTTAGACTTGGAGAGGATGCTGAGGAGCTTCAGCTCGGGTTCGCTGAGCACCGTCTCGGGGGCGAGCCGGCCTCCATGATAGATGATGCCGAGCTCGACCCTGTAGCCGAGGCCGATGCACTTGGCCTGCAGCCCTTCCTCGGTGAGCCGGTGGTAAACTCGAACGAGGCGGTCCCGGACGTCCCGCAGGGGCACCCCGTCGGCGATGCAGAGGGCTTTGTCCAGCAGGCTGGCCTGGAAGTCCTGGCTTGTGTAGAGGAAGCACTCGGGTGCGGCACGGCACGGCTCAAGCTCAGGCATGCCGCGCATAACCCGGCGAGTGAGGCCGACATCCGCCCCGAGCGCTCGGGCTGCGTCTGCGACGGCCACGTTGCCAAGCGGGGATTGCTTCGCCAGCCACTTCAGCAGGGAGGACCGGATCTCCAGTCCGCTCCGGGTCCAGAACCTATCGCCCTCCCGCACAAGATCGTTGCTCCGCCCGAATATCTCCCAGAGCAAGAGTTCTGTCTCCTCCTGCGCCAGCCCGTTTGCCCGCAAGGCCTCCAGCGCCTCCGCGCTGCTGGCGGGCGCGATGGCGGCCACGACGGCGCCTGCCTTCTCGATCCGCGGGGTATAGCAAGCCAATTGCCTGAGCTGCTCCGCATATCCCGTCAGTGTCTCCATCACCGATTTGTTCCAAGGGAGTTCTTGGCTCTTCAGCGCGCAGGACGCCTTGAATGGGGGCAGCGCCAATGATTCCGGCCATTGCTGTGCCAGGCTCAGCACTTCCTGCCCAATGGTCATGCCCTGGCACTGGCCGTAAAGCGCTAATACCTTCTTCAGGGATTCCTCGACGACATGCGAAGGCTGGGCGGCCGGGTGGCAACCCAGAAAAGACCCCATCTGGCCGGCGAGGGTTTCCCCGGGAAGCTTCAGGCTTCGGAGCAGCGGGCCGAACCGGATATCCGCGGCCGGGATGCGCCCCGCATCCGGGAGCGCCTGGACCTCCTCCGCAAGCTTCACGAGTTCCTGCGGGTAAGGCGGCGGCATGCCTTCCCGCTGCTTCACTGAAACGTGGCGGCCGGCGCCGGGCACGACGATCGCCAAGAGCTTCGCGAGCTGGGCATCCAGGTCGGCCGCATCGCGGAAGCGCACGGAGTACGAGAGGCAAGGGACCAGCTGCCTGTGCCGGCGGGCGATCAGCTCGCCCAGATCACAGGGCGAATCGTGGTGTAGGGCAGATCTCCCGCGGAACACTTTGGCCGTGTTCAGCCCCTGGGGCGCCTGGGTGGAGCCTGGGACGACCTGAGCGAGGTATGGGCCGTAGGACCTGAGGGTGATCCGCCTCGCAGCCTTGCCCACTTCGTCGATCTCCAGTTGCGTAAGGAAAAAGGGATCCCGGAGGGAGGCGGTCCCGAGGGTGACGGACGCTTCCTCGAAAGGGAAGTCGGTCCGCTCGGGGGAAAAGATCGCGCCGAGCCGTCGTTCCCACTCCCCAGTGAGCCGCTTGAGCTGGGTTTCTGCCGCGACCACGCCGGCTGCGAGATTTCTATCGCGGATGGGATTGCTGCCACAGCTGCCGTTGTATCTTACCATCTCAACTGCGTGAGCAAGTCCCGCTGCCGCCCCTACCACTTCTCGGATCTGCTCGGCTGGGAACCGGCCATCCTCTCCCCTCCATGGGAACTCGCCATCGCGCGGGTTTGTCCTGAGTAACAGCCCCGTTAGCCCCTCGGGCAGCAGCTTAAGATAGCTCATCTGAACGAGTCGATAGAATGCCCCGAGGGAGACACATGCGAAGGGTGGTTGTTTGCTGCGCGGGAAGATCACGTAGGGCCAACCCGGGGGGATCAACGCCCCGGTGACCTCGCACCGTTCGTGGTCCCCCCAGTTGACGTCCAGGAAAGGACGATCCCCCGCCGTCGGGGCAATGAGATCGAATACTTGGTTGATCTCCGGTTGGGTCAGGCCAAAGACTTCGCGGGTGGCCTCCTCATCGTGTTGCCCGGTCAGCTGGTTCCAGGCTCCGAACTCGCGATCGTCCAGTTGTTTAAGGTCGCGCCGAAGGTGCGGCTCCACCTGGAGGCCCATTTCCACCAGCCTTTGGCCGGGGACCAGGAACAAGTCGCCGCGCCGGCCAATCACGTAGTGGCCATCCTGCTCGCACCGGACGACAGCCCCGTAGCCCCCATCGAACACCGCCGTTTCCATGCGCCAGGGCGTCCGCATAAGCGCCTGGACAGGCTTCTTTGGCAGCAGGGCTCGAGGCTTGGGCTGCGTCCCGCCCCCGGCGGCGACCTCGCGGGCGCTCTGAACGAAGGCCGTCCACATGGCACGGCCCTCGTCGCCTGATGGAGGGGCATCACCCTCGAGGAAGGCTTGGAACATACAGCCAAGATATTCTCCGGAGACGTTGCTGATGCGCCGCACTAACTCATGCTGATCAAATTGGCACCGGGCCCATGCCCCCTTGATGGCCTGGAGGTCCTCGTCGGCGATCTCGACTGCGGCTGCCTTCCCCGGCGTGGCGATCTTCTCCAGCCGCCGGACGAGGCCCCCGAGGAACCAGGAACGGAGCCCGCCGCTCCGGAGCAGGGCTGCCCTCGGCTCGACCTGCAGGCAGCCGATCTCCCAAGGTATGGCGGCGCCGGCCTGGACGGCCCGCCCCGCGCTCCGCCACGGCTTGTCATCCAACCGGGCAGGCAGGTGCAGGGTGACACCATTGAACCTAAACGGGAACAGAGGGGCGCATCCCCTTAACTCCCGCAGGAACAACTGCCAGGCGTCGACTTCGCTTAAATTCAGGACTGACTGTGCGATCTTTAGGTTATTCATAATTATTTGGTGATTGCGGGGTTAACTCGGCCTTTTTCCCCTGGATAGCTGAATTGGACTTCCGCCTGGCGGCTTCATTTCGCATATAAGACCATTATAGGTCCGGCCGAGAACGAATTCGGTTGTTCCTGCCGAAGCAGCGGTTTTTTCGTCTGTGCCCGCCGTCGACGGGCGGGTCGGGTCGGCAGCGTCCGCGCCGCCAGCGCCATTTCGTGGGTGACGGATTGGCCGGGGCGTTGCAGGATGAACGGCAGCGACACGAAATGGGACTGACGATTCACTACCAACTGGCGAGCGCCGGAGACGAAGCGCACTCGCGCAAGCTCGTGCAGCAGCTTCGACAGGCGGCGCTCGACTTGCCCCTTCAGCGCGTCGGCGAGGTTGCCGAGTTCCGGGGCGACGAGTGCAATTGGAAGCAGCGGGCGAAGGACGATCCGCACCGCTGGCTGCTGATTCAGGCGCGCACGCAGATCGAGCTGCCGGTGGAACCGTCGGAGAAACGCCGGGGCATCAGCCGTGAGATGGATGTCCTGCCCCAGCACGTGATCGCCTTCGAGACGGAACCGGGCGAGGGCTGCGAACCGGCCAACTTCGGGCTGTGCCACTTCCCCCGTGAGGTTGCTCACCCCGAATTCGGGAAGGTCCAGACGAAGTTGAGCGGCTGGTG
>Ga0187880_1004373_pt1 | contig 10438 bp, 9 predicted proteins | sample June2016WEW_19_4_FD_132998 | JGI IMG/M metagenome (GOLD analysis project Ga0187880, IMG submission 132998) | Peatland microbial communities from SPRUCE experiment site at the Marcell Experimental Forest, Minnesota, USA - June2016WEW_19_40 | ecosystem: Environmental > Terrestrial > Soil > Wetlands...
TGGGCGAACCCTCCCCGAAGACCAGGTTCTTGGCCCCGGCGTAGAGCTTGCAGCGCCGGCAGCGCCCCATCTCCTGCCGGATTTCCTCCAGGGTTAAAACCTTCTCGGCCGCCGCCTCGCCCATGCCAGGCGGCGCCGCGGCCGGCTCCTGGGGCAGGCCTCGCCAGCCCAGGCGCCGCTGGTAGCGGAGCCATTCCGTCAGGTGCTCCGCCAGGGCCGCCAATTCCTCCGCAGGGTCCTCAGGCATCCGCCCCCTTTACCCCTCTCCGCCGCTGGCCGCCAGCAGCTTCGCCACCTCGTCCAGGAGACGCTCCGCCACCTCTTCCTTGCTAAGCAAAGGCAGCCGCAGCGGCTCACCTTCACGGCGCAAGATGGTAACCTGGTTGGTGTCCACCGCGAAGCCGGAGTCGCTCCGGGTAACGTCGTTGGCCACGATGAGGTCCAGATTTTTCTCCTTGAGCTTTCTCAGGGCTTCGGCTTCCAGGTCGTGGCTCTCCGCCGCGAACCCCACCATCACCTGCCGGGTCTTGAGCCGGCCCGCCTCCCGCAGGATGTCCGCATTTTGCACCAAATCCACCTGGGTGGCGCACTTCCCCCGTTTGAGCTTGAGCCCCTGGAGGGTCTGCGGCCGATAATCTCCCACTGCCGCGGCCATCAGCAAGGCCTCCGCCCCGATAAACCTTTCCTGCACCGCGTCCAGCATCTCCCAGGCCGACCTGACCCAGACCCGTTCCACTCCGTAGGGCGCCGCCAGGGCGCTGGGACCGCTGATAAGGCACACCTGGGCCCCCCGGCGCCAGGCCACTCTCGCCAGGGCATAACCCATCTTGCCGCTGGAGCGGTTGCTGAGGAAGCGCACCGGGTCCAGGTCTTCGTGGGTCGGCCCGGCAGTCACCAGCAGCCGCCGGCCGCTGAAATCCTGGCGGCTTAACAAACGGGCGCCGGCCTCCACAATCTCCTCCGGCTCCGGCAGCCGGCCCAGGCCCACGGCGCCGCAGGCCAACTCGCCGCTGCCGGGCTCCAGCACCTGCATACCCCGGGCCCGGAGGCGGCCCAGATTCTCCTGGACCACCAATGAGCCCCACATGGCGACGTTCATGGCCGGGCACAGCAGCACCGGACTGGTGGCCGCCAGCATGATGGTGGTCAGCAAATCGTCGCCGATCCCCGCCGCCAGCTTACCGATGAGATTAGCGGTGGCCGGGGCCAGGATAATGGCGTCCACCTCCTGCCCCAGGGAGACGTGCTCCAAAGGCGCAACCGCCCCAGGCCCGAACATGGCCGCGGCCACCGGCTCGCCGGTCAGAGCCTGGAAGGTGAGGGGCGCCACGAATTCCCGGGCCGCCGCGGTCATCGCCACCTTAACCCGGGCCCCGGCCATGATCAGGCGCCGGGCCAGCTCTGCCGCTTTGTAAGCGGCGATGCCGCCGGAAACCCCCAGTAAGATGCGCTTGCCGGTGTAGATCATAAATTTGGCCTGTGGAAGGCAGTGAGCAGTAAGCAGTGAGCAGAAAAAAACTAGTAGCTGCTTGAAATCTCTGGCGTCCTCACTGCCTACTATTTTCCCGCCCGCCAGCGTCACCAGCACCCCGGTGCCAGCTTCATTTGACGGACGACCGTTTATTCCTCTCGACGCAGGCTAAAGCCTGCGGCTACATTGAATACCGCCGCCGAAAACTGGTCCCAAACCCCTAACCCCTGCCTTTTCTGCTCACTCCTCACTGCTTACTGCTTACTGCTCACTTCCCCCAAGCAACTCCTCAAAAGAACGGGTTAAACTTCCGTTCGTGGCCCACGGTGGTGACGGGGCCGTGGCCCGGGTACACCGAGTATTGGTCTCCCAGGGTAAAGATCTTGGTGCGCACCGCCTCGATGAGGCTGTCGAAGGAACCGCCGGGGAAGTCGGTGCGCCCGATGGAGCCGGCAAACAACAAGTCCCCCACGTACACGCTGGGCTCGCCTTCCAGGACCAGGCTGATGCCCCCCGGCGTATGCCCCGGGGTGTGCAGGACCTTTAACTGGTAGGGTCCGAAACTGATCAAGTCGCCCTCTTTCAGCAGCAGGTCCGCCTGGGAGGAGCGCAGGCGGTTGCCCGTGAAGAGCATGGCCTCCTCCGAGGGGTGATTCAGCATCTGGGCGTCCGCCTCGTGGATGGCGATCTGGGCCCCGGTGGCCTTCTTCAAAGGCTGGTTAGCGTCCACGTGGTCGAAATGGCCATGGGTGTCGATAATATATTTAAGATTGAGTTCCGCGTTCTTCAAGGCCTCCAGGATGTCGTCCTCGTCGCCCCCCGGGTCGATGACCACCGCCTCTTTGGTCTTCTCGTCCCCCAGGATATAGCAGTTGACCTCCAGCAAGCCCACCGTCAGGCCTTTTTGAATCATGGAGCCTCCCTTATCGAGTCAGTCAATAATGGCAGGTGCGCCCCCTAAGGGTTCAGAAAAAACTTCACTCCCTGGACGCCGAAATAGCCCCCGAAGCCTATCAGAAAGACGCCGCAGCCCGCCAGGAAACTGCGGTAGAGGCCGTCGGAGAGAAAGCGCCGCCCCTGGGACACCGCCCCCGCCACCAGGGTGTACCAGGCGAAGTCTGCCGTGATGTGCCCCAGGAAGAAGAGGGACACCCCGGCCAATCCGTATTTTCTGGAGAAGACCACGTACCCCAGGCCGATGGTAAGCCACCAGATGACCCAGTAAGGGTTGGCGGCGCTCATCAGCACCCCGGCCAGCACCGGGTTGGGGCCGGAGCCCTTGTCGGCCTCCAACGTGAGGCTCCCCCGGCGGGAGGTCTTCAGGGTCATCAGACCCATCCAGCCCAACAGGACTGCCCCCAGCACGCCCACCACCCCCAGGATCGGGGGACGATTCAGCCAAGTTCCCAGGCCCAGCAATAATAGCAGGACCAGGGCCGCCTCCAGAGCCGCGTGGCCTACGATGATCAGGGGCCCGGCCCAGAAGCCGCGGCGGGCCGACTCACCCACCGTCACCGTGAGCAGCGGCCCCGGCATCATGGCTCCGGACAGGGCCACGATAAAAGAAGTGGCGGCCACCCCCGCCAGCACCCAGGGATTCATGATTTTCCTTTTCTTCCCCTCAAAGCACAAGTATAATCATGCTACCATAGCGGCGGCCTTAAACCAAGGTAAAATCAAGGGGATGGACGGTTTCGCCTGAAACGGTGGTGGGCGGAATTAGTTCCCTCCCCCTGAGCGGGGGCGACACCGGGTCGAGGTGGGCAACAATTTTAGCGTAGGAATTTGCCCACTTTTCACCCTCCCCCTAACCCCGTCCCCTCAAGGGAGGGGGAATTATAAGCCCGCAGAAATGACTAAACAGGGCGGCCTGGATCTGCCAGCAGTCGGCGTGAACCGCACGCCCCATGCCATTAAATGAAAAATTCCCCTTCCAAGAAAAAGACCCGCACCAGCGCCTTCGGCGCCCCGGGACGCATCTCCCACGATTCCTCGTCCTTTTATGCCAGCCGCTTATATGACCAAATGCCTTCAGAATGCGAGATTCCCGATGAGGAGCAGGAAATTCCGGCGGAGTTTCTGAATCGCATTTTCTGCAAGTCCTCGGAAGACATGGCGGAGCTGCCGGATAACAGCGTCCACCTGATGGTGACCTCGCCCCCCTACAACGTGGGCAAGGAATATGACCAGGACGCCACCCTGGCTGAATATCTCGAGTTTCTGGGCCGGGTCTGGCGGGAGGTTTACCGGGTGCTGGCACCCGGCGGCCGGGCCTGCATCAACATCGCCAACCTGGGCCGCAAACCCTATATTCCCTTGCACGCATTCATTATTCAGGGAATGGTAGAAATAGGTTTTCTAATGCGCGGGGAAATCATTTGGAATAAAGCGTCAAGCGCCTCCCCTTCCACCGCCTGGGGTAGCTGGTGCAATCCCGCGAACCCAACTCTTCGAGATATACATGAATATATCTTGATTTTTTCCAAAGGAACCTTCTCACGAAAAAATCCCCATAAACGGCAACCCACTATTTCCAAAGAGGAATTCCTGGAATTGACCAGGAGCGTCTGGACCTTTCCTGCCGTTTCGGCAAAGAAAGTTGGGCATCCGGCGCCCTTCCCGCTGGAATTACCTTACCGGCTGATCCAACTATACACCTTTGACGGTGAAGTGGTGCTGGATCCCTTTATGGGAAGCGGCCAGGCGGCTCTGGCCGCTATCCAGACAGACCGCCATTACGTCGGCTATGAGATCGATGAAAATTATTCCAGGTTAGCTAATAAGAGAATCAATCAATTTCTATTAGAGCATAAGAATCAGGGGGTTTTAGACCTGGTAATCTCAACCTGACAGGGCAAATTCCTGAACCGCATGGGCATCCATCCGAAGCAGGGCCGTGGCAAAACCCTCGTCTTTGACATCAGCGAGTTTTTCGATAAGCTTTAATAATGGATAAAATCATCATCGAAGGCGGGCTGCCCCTGCACGGGGAAGTGCAGATCAGCGGGGCCAAGAACGCCGCCCTGCCCATCCTGGCCGCCACCCTGCTGGCCGCAGGGGAGCACCGGCTCTCCAACGTGCCGCCCCTGGCCGACATCCGCACCTGTAAAAGGCTCCTGGGCAGCCTGGGGGTGCAGTTTCGTGAAGAGGCCGCGCCCGAGAGCGGAATCGAGCCATCGACTCCGCATTCAGGAACCCTCGCCGGTTCTTCCTTACCCAAAATCCTCATCGCCGACACTCGAGAGCTAACAAGCTCCGAGGCCCCCTACGAGCTGGTGAAGACCATGCGGGCCGCGGTCCTGGTCTTGGGCCCCCTGGTGGCCCGGGCCCGCAAGGCCAGGGTCTCCCTGCCCGGCGGCTGCGCCATTGGGGCCCGGCCCATCAACCTCCATCTCAAGGGTCTGGAGGCCATGGGGGTAAAAATCCACCTGACCCAGGGCTACGTGGAGGCCGACGCCCGGCGGCTGCACGGGGCCGAGATCTACCTGGAAGGCGTCACGGTCACCGGCACCGAGAACCTGATGATGGCCGCCACCCTGGCCAAAGGCACTACGGTGATTAAAAATGCCGCCATGGAGCCGGAAGTGGGGGACCTGGCCCGCTTCCTGGTGGCCATGGGCGCCCAGATCGAAGGGATCGACAGCGAAATTCTCACTATTCACGGGGTGCGGGAGCTGAAGCCCGCCAGCTATGCCATCATGAGCGACCGCATCGAAGCCGGCACCTACCTGGCCGCCGCCGCCATCACCCGGGGAGAGGTCACCCTGACCAACGCCCCGGTTCCGCACCTCACCGCGGTGCTGGGCAAGTTCACCGAGGCGGGAGTGCGCCTCAGCGCCGAACCGGGCCGCATCAGCGTACACCCCGGCGGCGCCCTCACCGGGGTGGATATCCGCACGCTGCCCTATCCTGGCTTTCCCACCGACATGCAGGCGCAGTTCATGGCCTTGATGAGCGTGGCCGGGGGCGCCTCGCTGATCACCGAAACCATCTTCGAGAACCGCTTCATGCATGTCAGCGAACTGCGCCGCCTGGGCGCGGACATCAGCGTCTCAGGGAGCCACGCCATCGTCCGGGGCCGCCGTCAGCTCCAGGGCGCCCAGGTGATGGCCACCGACCTCAGGGCCAGCGCCTCCTTAGTGGTGGCCGGCCTGGCCGCCAGCGGGACCACCGAAATCCTCCGGGTCTATCACCTGGACCGGGGCTACGCCAGCCTGGTGGAAAAACTGGCGGCCCTGGGGGCGCGGATCCAAAGGGTGGCTACCTGAGGGCGGTTTGCGGTTGCCGGTTTTCAGTCTTCTGTGAAAGGCGAAACCTGGGGCAGGCAAAATCAGAGCGGATAAAAAAGGGGCAGCCTCTATTCTTACTGGTTACGGCAACGCAACCAGACGTTGTGTACGTTTTCCTTCCCTCTCTCAGACCAAATTAGTTTCTCCAGTTAATTTCTTCACCTGGTCAGCCAGCGCCCGTTGCGAAGGGTGAAAAAGGCAAAGGGCTTGATCCACCTCAGTAAAAAAATGGCGTAGTAAGAATAGAGGACCCCATAAATAAAGTCCATATCCCGTTCTTGTTGAATATAGTAGGAAGTCAGGAAGAAGGAGATGAGGCCCATCCCGGAGGCGAATTTTAACAGGAACATAGGGTGACTCACCACATTAAGTAAAAGCAAGGGCAGGAAAAAGAAAACAAAGGGAAACTCCCCCTCCCTGATGACAAAGTCCAGAATAGGCATGAGACGCTGCTTTTTACGATACCTGGTGAACATGTAAGAGAGCTGTATTAACCACTCACGGAAGTTACTCCTATCCCAACGGAGGAACATGCGGCATAGACTCCGGTAGGTTTCCGGAACCAGGGTAAGGACCACGGCGCTACGTTGATAGACGGTGCGAAAGCCCTGCCGCAGCACAAAGTTGGTAAAGGCTCGGTCTTCTCCAATGGTGCAGGTAACTCCAAGGAATTGTTGCCGGCGCCACTTCTCCAGTATGGGGAAGATGGACTCCCGCCGATAGGCGGAGAGGGCTCCTGGGGTGCAAAATACGAAACCATACATGGACTGGGAGGCCCTAAGAAAATCAAAGGAAAGGATGAAACGCACCCACATCATCCGGGTAATGAAATTAGTGGTTCGATTATACACCTTGACATTACCCGCCACTGCCCCCACTTCGGGGTCTTGCAGCAAGGGGGCGATGATCTGTTTCAAAGTCTTGGGTTCGATGACGCTGTCAGAATCCAGGGTCACGAAATAATCTCCCCGCCCCTGGGTGAGCCCGGCATAAAGAGCTTCCCTTTTCCCCAGATTTTCCGGGAAACGGATGGCTTTGATCAAGTGGGGCCAGGCTCTCTGAGACCGGTCGATATAATCCCAGGTATCGTCTCGGGAGCCGTCGTCAATGCAAATGATCTCCAGACAGTCGGGAGGGTAATCAGAAGTGGCCACTGACCGGATGGCTTTTCCCACCATGGCCCCTTCATTATAGGCGGGAATGATCACGGTCACACGGGGGAGAGGTCCGGATGGCAACGGATAGGGCCGGTACCGCCACCAGAAAACCGTGCGCACTGCCTGGAGGGCCAAGAAAGCCAGGGTGTAGGACGCCCCCAGGGCCATTAAGGGTGTTGAATAGCTGTTAGGGCTAAAAAGGTGCAAATAACCACTTAAAGACCCCACTTTGATGCATATTACCGAGAAAATTAATAGCATCAGAGGAACTATGATCTTTAAGGCCTGATCCAGGGTGACTAGGGAAGCCCGATGGAGTTTGGCCTTTTTGCCAACAGTTAGATCGACCTCCATGATGGAGAACCTCCCTAAAATTGTCAGTAGTCATACCATTGCAAAGAACTTGCCAGAGAAATCTTCTTAACGATTACGATGGGTTGATGCTGAGGAAGATTTTAAATTAGAGTAACTATTAGACATTGTTGTAAGTAGTAATTTTAATTTTACTACAAATTTGGATAACCAAGGAAAAAATTTAAAAGGAATCATCTCAGACAGACCTCGACATTATAAACCACACCCGCAGACGAACCCGGCGCGAGGAGGGGGGATTTTTGGATGAATGAAAATGTTTTTTGTCTGAGCAAGAATGTCGGGGATTGTTATGATTTGGGACTTCATGCGACTTCCGGTCCGTTTGCGCGCACTCTGCGAGGTGCAACTGCGACAATTATACCAGATATCTATTTTTTGAATCTAACTGCGCAAAAATGGAAGTTAGCCGCAGGTTCCCTGCCGCTAACTTACTCCCAGGCACAAAGGCTGGCCTGGACAGCCAACCTTTTTCTTGAGGGACGGAATAATGGCAATTCCAAGCCGATCGCCTGCCAGGCGGATTACTCCTCCCTTGCTGCCGTTAGGCCTCGAAAATAATATCCCTCCACCTTGATTTTGAGAGTATCACACTTAATTTTAAAAGGAGCCGAGTTGGGCCCAGTTGGGTCGAGTAAACCCCCTTGCCAGGTACAGGCTTAGGGGGTAATTTATGGCTAAAGATTATAGTGAAACGGGAACCTGCGAAGGGAATTTCCCAACTGCGCCGGGAAATGGACCGGTTGTTTGAAGACTTCTTTGCCCCCCAGGCCTGGTGAGGCGGACGGCCTTGGGAAGGAGAATGGGTTCCCGCGGTGGATGTCGCGGAAACTCCCGAACAGATCACCATAAAAGCCGAACTGCCCGGGATCGACGCCAAGCAGATCGACATTTCCCTAGCCGGGGACATTCTCACCATCAAAGTGGAAAAGAAATCGGAACGGGAGGAAAAAAAGGAAAATTACCATCTGGTGGAGCGCAACTACGGCTCCTTTTCCCGGTCCCAGGCCCTGCCGGCTGCGGTGAAGCCGGAGAAGATCGACGCCAAGTTTCAAAAGGGGGTTTTAACTATCACCTGTCCCAAAAAAGAGCCGGTCAAGCCAAAAACGATTGAGATTAAGACCGCCTCTAAATCTAAATAAAACTACGGGAGAGGCAGGTCCGCAATCCTGCGTCTCTCCCGCGTCTAATCGCGGCGTTTCGGCCACTGACCGATCTGCCATATTATCGACGTGGTTTTGGCGTCTGGGAGTTTAATACGACAGGAGGTATTAGAGATGAAAGGCAATGAGAAGCTCATCGAGAAACTGAACAAGCGCCTGTCCGAGGAATTGACCGCTATCAACCAGTATTTTGTCCATGCCGAGATGTGCGACAATTGGAAATACAGCCGGCTGCACGAGGTGATCCGGAAGCGGTCCATCGTGGAGATGATCCACGCCGAAAAGCTCATCGAGCGCATCCTCTTCCTGGATGGGCGCCCCATCGTCAGCAACCTGAACGAGGTGTACATCGGCGACCAGGTCCCGAAGATGCACGCTAATGACCGCGGCGCCGAAGAAATGGCCATCAAGGGCTACAACGAGACCATCCGCCTGGCAGTCGAGGTAGGAGACAACGGCACCAAAGAACTCCTGGAAGCGATCCTCAAGGAAGAAGAGGACCATATTGACTGGATCGAAGCCCAGCTCGACCAGATCAAGCAGGTTGGGGTGGAGAACTACCTGGAGCAGCAGATCTACTGAGGCCTGAGGTGTCCTGAATTAAGCGAACTTTAGATTTGCCAATCGGGACCCAAGCCATCATAGACTTTGCCTCTCCGGGATCTTGGCCTGCAGACGAGTTTCCGGTCACAGCAGATAATTCTCCTGGGAGGATTGTTGGGGTTCTGAACCGTAGGATCGAAAAAAAACAGCGGTGTGTTGAACACCGCTGTTCCGTAATAATATAAGGAGTTTATTGCTGGTCCCCCTTGGGGGCCACCTATTCCTTCTTGCCCTGTTCGGCCTTGCCCTGTTCGGCCTCCTCGGGCGCGGCTTCCTCTGCAACCGGGGCTGCCTCGACGCTGACCTCCTCCTTCCTGGGGGGAGCGGCAACGGCGATGACCTCATCCTGATCGGCCAGGATTTTCACCTTGTCTGAAAGGACGACATCGCGCACGTGTATGCCGTCGCCGATTTTGGCCAGGCCGGAGATATCTATCACGATCCGCTGCGGCAGGTCCTGCGGCATGCACTCGACCTCCAGGGCGGTCAGCCCGGTATGGATCAAGGCGTTGAAGTTCTTGACCGCCGGGGCCGCGCCGCTCAGCTCGATGCTGACCTTGGCGCGCATCTTCTCAGTGAGCGAGACGATCTGGAAGTCCACATGCAACAGGCTGTTCTTGAGAATATCGCGCTGCTTCTCTCGCACCTGCGTCAGGTACTGCTTCCCGTCCAGGTCGAGAGTCAATAGACTGGACGAGGTCAGGTGGGACAGCGTCTGCGTCCCCTCATAGGCATCCAGCATAATCGGAGTCGTCTCGATGTGGTGCCCGTAGAGCACGGCCGGGAGTTTGCCCTGGCGGCGCAAGGCTCCTACCTGTCTGCCGAACACGTCACGCCTGGTAGCTTTCAGATTAACTTTCTCCATCGTAATCATCACTCCTCGAGCGCCTCTCACCCAACGGACCCTGACAGGATCAACTCGTCGGATTACCTTCGCTCTTCTCCAAGGTGGATATCAGATGCTGTCAGTCCTTCAAGTCCATCTAGAAATGGTAACCCAAAATCTTCATAATTTCTTCAAAATTATTTATTCTAGGAACCGTCGCTTTCCCGCCCTACGCCCTTTTGTCTTTTGCCTTTACTGGCTACTGGCTACTGGCCCCTAACCTTCCACCCCTCTTTCCCGCCTTTCCCACCGGCCCATCAGGATGGCCCGGGTCTCGCCGGCATACTGATCGGAGAGTTCGTACTCCCAATGCCGTTTGAGAAAGAGTTCTCTAACCTGGTTCCGATAGTTCAGGGGATCGACCCTGAGATGAGTGATATGGGGTGCGATAGCTTCATAGAGTCTGGCCGGGTTCATGGGCAGGATAGGGGCGACGAATACCCAGGTGGAGATGCCGGCCTCGTGCAACTTGCTCAAGGCGTTTAGCCGGGCGCCAA
>Ga0187880_1004380_pt1 | contig 10423 bp, 9 predicted proteins | sample June2016WEW_19_4_FD_132998 | JGI IMG/M metagenome (GOLD analysis project Ga0187880, IMG submission 132998) | Peatland microbial communities from SPRUCE experiment site at the Marcell Experimental Forest, Minnesota, USA - June2016WEW_19_40 | ecosystem: Environmental > Terrestrial > Soil > Wetlands...
AGTACCAATATGGTCATGCGGCATTGGCGCGTCTGGACGAACCGCTCATCCGGGTTAGCCTTTACCGCGTTCGATAAAGGGGCCCACGGTGATCACCCGAACCGGTATCCTGCCACACCTTAGAATCCTGGCACCTTTGAGCAATCATCCTGAATGATCATCTCAAAATCGCTAAAACTCTGATGTATCAACGGCTCGATCGCGAAAGGTCGAATGCGATCGAAGCCGGCATTATGACGCTGATAACCGGCATGGATGACATACGTGAAGTCAGATTCAGCCAGTTTTGTCATGGAAATACGTCCTTTGCTGTATTATACCGCGCAAAAAAGGGTTGAGTCTTCGGGCGCTTATTTGTTTCGGGGTCTCAAACCCTTGTTTCCGTTAAGATCGGGAAGAACCGACTCTCGCTCCATCAGAGGCAAAAAAGATGGACTCAGTTTCCTGTACGGCCAGTCCGTTACTTTTAAGAACAGCCTGAAAAACGGTTTTATAAGCTTATAAAGCGGATATGCCAAAAAAAACCGGCGAACCGGAAAGCAAGCCCCGATCCCGTCCATGGCCCGTTTACGATCTATTTTACCTTTTTTAGCCAATCTCCAGAATTGATACACCGCATCGATAATGATGTAGTGTTTAACGGCCCGCCATCCGAGAATGTTGGGCCGCCAAACATAATCCTGGAGCAAAAGAACATTATCGTGTAGAGCGATCAGGTTTGCCACATTCTCGTTTGTTTTCTGCCGCGGATGAACCCTATACGATGTGAGCGTCTCATCAATAAAAACGAACCTTCCACTCTCGAGAAGATGGAACCAAAATTCCACATCGAGAGCGTGGGCATATCTTGGGCTGAATCCCCTGCCGGAATCGGCCCTTCTGAACATGACCCCCGAAGGCTCGCCGATAAAGTTTGTCAGTCTCAAAAGGCAGTAAGAGATAATCTTGTGCCCATCGGCGGTAAAGGACCCTCTCCCAAAGTCAGAAAGGACATGCACAAGACGGGATTGTGAATCGATGATATTTCGCGCCGAACTGACAAGGGAAACCGATCGGTCGCGGTCCAGTACTGAAACCATTTTGGCCAGACAATCCGGTGAGGCAAGCAGATCGTCGGCAAAAATGAACTTGATGTATTGCCCTCTCGCCTTTGACAGGCAGAGGTTCCAGTTGCCGGCAAGGCCAAGGTTTCGCTCGTTTGTTTCGAATATCAGCCTCCGGTCGGAAAGATATCTCTCCACTACCTCGGCCGTATTATCACTTGAGCAATCATCCTGAATTATCAACTCAAAATCGGTAAAACTCTGATGCAGCACCGACTCTATCGCGAAAGGAAGGTAATCGGCGTAGTTATAGGTCGGTATACACACGCTGACTTTGGGCTGGGCCTGCATCTTTTCCATCAAACTTCATTCGAGGACGAATTGGCCAGCGACCAGACTCGGCCGGCAAAGTCGTTCGAGAAATCTTGCCAGCTCCGCGGGCGGAAATGAGACCTGATCCATTCCGATTCCGAGACCGGCACAGATGGATCTTCGAACCGCCGGATAATCTCCTGGCGCCATGTCATGAAATCGAGCGGATCCAGGTGTGTTGCCAGTCCCTGACTGGCTTCCGGCATGGATGACGTGTTTGAAGCCAGACAAGGCTTGCTATGCTGAAAGCTTTCGACTATCGGTAGCCCCCAGCCTTCGTAGAACGACGGATAGAGCGTGAATTTCGCATGCCCGTAGAGCCAGCTAAGCTCCGCATCGTCTACACTGTTAAGAACAATGATAGAATCCCGCACCTTGAGGTCCGTACGAATTTGAATCAGGAGGTCGTCGGTGAGCCACCCGTGGGATCCGGCCAGTACCAACCGGGGAATCCTATCCCTTCCTTCTTCCGCAAAGCGGCGCCAGAGCTGGTAGAGCAACTGGTGGTTCTTACGCACTTGTATGGTGCCGACGCTGAGCACATAGCCGCGTGACAACAGATCTTCGGGCATTCCGGCCGGCTGTCTGGCCTGAGGTGCAGGTGAGCTGGCGCCTAGGTGAATGATTTCCATTCGGCCGGGTTTGACCCCCACCTCGGAGGCGAACTCCGCGAAGTCTTCACTCGTAGTCCGCGAAATGCTCAGCACCAGCGAAGCACGCCGAGCTGCCAGTTCGGCCAAACGCAGAAAGCGAGAGACGGATTGCTCGCTTTGGTACTGATGGGGAAAACGCCAGGGAATCATATCGGCGATCAGGACCACCAGACAGACTCCATCCCGATTGATCATCTTCTCGAGGACCGGGGCATCCACCATGTCCCACGTCGCGCCGCTGAGCACGAAGATATCCCCGGGGTTAAACCGGACCAGTTTGGTATCCCACGGAGCCCACTGTCTGGCATGTCCCAGGGTCTTCCGCGAACCGACGCGAATGCCGCGTTCGATCTCCCGTAAAGCGCGAAGCAGCAGGTTCTTTTGAGGCCGGCGCGCCCCGTGACCATGCCCGCCTGATTGACCGTAGCCTGCCAATAGCGCCTCCACCCTGGATCTTGCCAGCTTCTCCATGACATTTTGATAGCGATTATAGCAACTGAAACCGACTCGTTCAGCATCGAGCTTCAATGCACCGATCAGTACGTGCGCTTCCACTCGGGACAAACCGACCGGGGATTGGCTGCGCAGTCGCATGATCGTGGTGGCATCGAACCAGATTACGGGAGACCCCATCGTTTACTGACTCCTCAAAAGACTATACACAAGGTCGTTATAGCATAGCCGGATTGCTTTGTTGAACCTACTATAAATGCACCATCGATACCGGGGCGTGAAGGCGACCGGGACTGACAATCCGGCCGGGGGGACCGCAGATCGCCTGCCATACGCTGTTTCCGATTCTATCGAGGAAATTATCTGAGGTTATAATAATGTTGAGTGAGACTCTTTAATCTAAAGTTACCGTAATTGGCAAGGGCAAAACTGAAGGCTGGCAAAGTGAGGCACATAGTCAAACGGGCAATCCTAATGCACTTTCCAGATCGCCGGTGACATTAAGAGGCGGATTGGGTCCAAAGTCAAAGTAACGAGACCCTCTCTCAAGATGCCGGAGCATCCATTCTCACGATGTTGACAACACTCTGTCCCACGGAGTATGATTCTTTAATGAATCGAATTGAGGCTGCCTGAAATTTATGAGATAGACTCAATCGTGTGCCCCGAAAAACGGAGGCAGCATGGCTTTGCGCTGCCTGCCCACAATTACGGCGGGAATCGGATCAAATGAGACAGGTAGTATGGGATTTTGTATCCATCGTAGCTGCTGTTCTTCCGATCGAAGAGCCGATCTACGAGTTTGGTTCTCTGCAGGTTGGACATGCCGGCTCCGGAGATCTACGACCCTTGTTTCCTGGTAGAGAATACGTTGGGGCTGACTTTCGTGAAGGACCTGGGGTTGACAGGGTACTTGACCTGCACGGCATCGACCTGCCCTCGGAATCAGTGAGGACAGTGCTCTGCGTGGAGACTCTTGAGCATGTAGAATATCCTGCCAAGGCATTGGAGGAAATCCATCGTATTCTGAAGCCTGGTGGAATTACTGTGATCAGCAGCACGATGTGTTTCCCGATTCACGACTTTCCACATGACTATTGGCGATTTACTCCGGAAGCATTCAGATCTATTTTGAAGCCTTTTTCTCAATCTTTCGTGGGCTTTGCAGGAAATAAGGATTTCCCTCACACGGTTGTCGGCATAGGATCAAAGGGAAACTGCCCGCAACTATACGAATTTGATGACATGTATAGACAGTGGCAGTCGCGAAGTATTCGTGGGGGCCTATCGAAATTCACGTGGACACGCAGGCTTCTCACTCCTCCAATCTTTTCCGGCAGTGGCAGGAGACTTTTTGGGCTGACAAAGCACTTCAGTTGAAAGCGTTCGGCCTGGTTAGCCGGTCATCAACCCCGGCAATCTCCTGATCTAGGCTTTGCAATTTGAGGTATCCCCTCGCAGTTCCTTACTTATGCGAATCAGGATTTACCCAACTTACCTAACCAACTTAGGGCGTATATATAAATAACACCCATTTTTCTCAAAGCGATTATGGGGCAGCAAGATGCGGTAGAGCCTGGTATGTTTCAACCAGCTTTTCGTGCCGAACAAGAAGCTTTCTGACACAGACCTGATTAACTATTTCCAGTTAAGATTTGCTCTGGGAATTAAAGACGCTGGCTTTTGGCAATCTGTTTCCAGGTAGCGAGCGGCTTCCGCACAGTTCACCATTTCTTTTCCCGGTTGACATTGCTTTAGTTCGCGTATGCTGCAAGTCGTTCGGAAGAATACGCTTGGCATAAGGGGGCTCAGCTCACATGCATAGGACTGCAACGCACGGCCCGATGGGCATCCCGTGGTTGCACGTGGTGGCCGCAGGCCTGCTGCTGATTGCGCTCAACGCCATCAAGCCTGTCCATGTGGATGACCCGGTTTATTTGTCGTATGGCGCCGAGTTTGTCAGACACCCGTTAGACCCCTACGCTTTCCGCTTCGGCTCGCCCTATATTATGCCGGCCAACAACACACTGGTCCCTCCCGTCCTCCCCTACTGGCTGGGAACAGGCACCTTGCTTTTCGGGGACCACCCTGCGCTGCTCAAATTCTGGCTACTCCCCTTCGGCCTGGCCCTTGCCTGGGCAGTTGACTTTCTCGCAACGCGCGTGGCCCCGTCCCTCCGTGTGCCGCTGATTTGGCTCTGCGTACTCTCTCCCACTACACTGCCGGGTTTTAACTTCATGCTCGATGTGCCGGCACTGGCACTCGGGTTGACTGCTCTAGCCATCGCCATGCGATCCGTGGAGCAAAACTCTTGGGGCCTGACTCTGCTGGCGGGTTTGGTGGCGGCGTTGGCGATCCAGACCAAGTACACGGGAATCACCTCGTGCGCGGCCATCCTGGTGTGGTGCGCACTCCAGGGGCAGTCGAAACGCGGCGTAGTCGCGGTTGCTCTTGCCCTCTCACTCGTGGTGGGTTGGGAGTGTATGCTGGCGTGGTCTCAAGGGGAGTCGCATTTTCTGGTGCAACTGAGGATGAGGCAGGGCGCATTTTTCTGGCGGTGCCTACACTTGGTGTTACCCCTTTTGAGCCTTATGGCAGGCCTGGCGCCGGCGGTCGCCCTGCTCGGCCTTATGGCGCTGGGGTGGACCGACCGTTGCGTTTTGGCGGCTGGGCTGGGAATGTTGGCTGGATTCGCGATACTGGCGATAGTTCCCTCCCAGGCGCCCCTGCTCATTGGGGCGAACGGCAGGCCTATTCTCACCTTCTCGAACCTCGTTTACTTTTTGCTGGCGGCGCCTGTATGGTATGTCTTCATGCGCGGCTGCCTGCAATTAGTGCGGCAGACTCGCGGCCCGGACGGTCCCGACCGGTTGGTGGGATTGTTCCTTCTGGCCTGGCTTGCATTGGAAATCGGGGGCTACTTTGCGCTGTCGCCTTTCCCTGCCGCCCGCAGGGTGGTAGGCCTCCTGCTGGTCTTCACTTTTCTTGTGGGTCGGATGGCGCACCAGCGAGGAATCAGCCCGCGGGCCGCGGGCCGGGTGGCCGCTTGCGGTGCCGCGCTGGCCCTGCTCATCTTCGTCACCGACTCGTTCGATGCGTTCGCGGAAAGGGCTGCTGCGCTTGAGGTGACTAGGCGCGCTTACCCTCTGGCCAAGAGTTGCACCTTCTGGCACCTGAGTTGGTGGGGATTCAGCTATTATGCCGACCGCGAAGGACTACTGCCTCTGCAGCTAAACCGGCAAACGCCGCGTCCGGGCGACCTGATCGCACTGCACGATATTCGCGAACTCGATGAGGCCATGGCCCACCACCCAGAGATTGGCCTGGAGTTGATCGACATGGTAAAAGTGGGCGACGGCTTTCCCCTAAAGGCCCCGGGGTGCAAACTGGGCCGCACCCCCTTGGAGAGCCAACACGGCGAACGGATACGCGTGCTGATCTACCGGGTAACCTCCCTGGATCCGCCGTAGTTGCAGAATAAGCGCTTAGTCGTACACTGCTGTATTTTATCGCGCAGAAAGGGCTTGAGCCTCCGGGAGCTTAATTGCTTCAGGGCTCAGACTCTCGTCTCTGCTAAAATCGTGAAAAACCGGCCCTCGCTCCATCAGAGGCAAAAACGATGGCCTCAGTTTCTTGGCCGGCCGTGAAATGAAATGCGGCTCCATTAAGTATTTGCCGGCTGTTTGCGGGATAATAATCCGGACTGCACATAAAGTCTCAGTGCCTTAAGGTATCGGAACCCGGCCAACTTTCTCATAGCATCCCTGGAATGCCGGCGCGCCCCTTCGTAGTCCTTTTGGGCAAAAAGCTGCTTGGCGATCTTATATTGCAAATTCGCGATTTCCTTCTGCACTATGTCGTCGTAAGACAAATTCAGAGCGGCATGCATTTTTTGAACGGCAAATATTCTTCTCTCCAAAGTATCGATTCGGTCCAACTTCGCCCAATCGCTTTGGGGGTGAATCCGATAGGTAGACAGTACCTCGTCGATATACCCCGCCGGCCCGAACTGCGCGTTCAATAAATAAAGCGGCCAATCCTGCATTAACATGGTGTAGTACCATTCGGGGAAATCCTTGAACAGACCGGCTCGAAAAACCATTGAACCGGAACAGATCGGATTGGCCCCTACCAGGTCCTTCAAATAAAGAAAAGGCTTCGGCGGCCTTGAATAGTACCGGCGCGTTAGCCCGGGATCTGCCTCATACAGGATATTAACGTTATGGTAACAACCGGAGCATTCCGGGTGAGAATCCAGAAAATCCACCTGTTTCTGAAGCTTTAGCGGGGAGTTCCAGAAATCGTCCCCATCGAGCATGGCAATATATCGGCCTCGACAGGCCCGGACCGTTTCAGCGAAATTTCTAACCATCCCAAGGTTTTTGTCGCGAAAAATCGGCCGAATCAGGTTTGGATATCTCCGGTGATAATCGGCAATTATTTCCCTGGTTGAATCTTGCGAAAGATCTTCTCCGACCACCACTTCGAAGACGAAGTTCGTCCGCTGGGACAAAACCCCGTCCAGGGCCTGGGCGATAAAAGCTTCTACATTGTAGGCGATAATGCAAACGCTTGCTTTCACATTGTCCCTGATCCCGGAATCATGCTCCTGTTTCCGGAGTGACATACCTGATGCGGTGACCCCAAGCTCATTCACTTCGCGTTCTACTGGTCCTTCCTGGATGGTTGGCTTTGGTGACGAATTCACGAAACACTGAGTTTGGTGGATTATACTGAATGCTCTCACAGCTTCAAGAGGTTTCTCCCCCAGCCTTTATCCTCGATTTTTGCACGTGGCATTGTTCGAGTTGTCCTGACGGGAAAACAGGACATGAAAGTTCTTGACCGGACCATGGACAGATGTTATCCCGACACCCTTAAAAACCGATTTCTTAATGACCTGATTATAATCTACGCGTCGGCGCGCAAAATTGGGCCGAGGCGTTCAGCATATCCATGAGGGCATGACATGCCAAAGCGCCTATCCGAATACACTCTTTCAGATTGGCGACATCTGCAGCCGCTAACCCAAAACTATAAGACGCTCCGTTACCGGCTTGTCAATTCCATCCACATGCGCCGGCGGGCGCGCAAAGGCGATATAGGCGCTCTGGCGGCCTGTATCCGTGGCAAGAAGGTGCTCGTGACCGTCGCCTTCTCCGATCCGCAGCTTATCGAGTGGCAGGCCCGGCTTATGCGCACCTACGTACCTCAACCGGTTTACCTGATTGCCGACAATTCGCCGGATGATTCGGCCGAGGCCATTGAAGCGATCGCCGAACGGCATGGGTCCCCATATGTGCGGCTTCCGGCTAATCCGTGGGGCCGCGGCAGCAGGTCGCACGGGATTTCCATGAATTGGCTCTGGCGAAACATCATCCTCCCAGGCGAACCGGAGGCATTCGGCTTCCTCGACCACGATCTGTTCCCGACGGCACCCGACGACCCCTTCTCAGCGCTGTCCACGCAGGACTTCTACGGACTCGTACGTACCGCAGGCCTCCGCTGGTTCCTGTGGGCAGGATTTTGCGTGTTCAAATTCGACAATGTCAGGCACAAGCCGCTGGATTTCGGCCAGGATTGGTTCGTTGGATTGGATACCGGAGGCGGTAATTGGGAGGTGCTTTATCGACACGTCGACCGCGCCATGCTGCACGAGCCTCGGTCTTTGGAGGTGCCTCTCAGGCCAGGGCTGGACATAAAGGACGCGCCTCTGCAGTGGTGCGGCTCATGGCTTCATGAACGGGGCCATATGGAACGCCCCGAACTGGCTGCCGAGAAGCGCGAAGCCCTCGGCCGGTTGCTGGCCCCTCATCTCGCAGCGGCTCAGGCCCGCATCGCCGCTGGCGATCCTGGCCGGCTATCGGGCGGAGGCCGGTAGGTAATCCTTCACCGCGGATGCCCGGCATCCATGGTGACTGTTTCAGAAAGAATACGTGTATATTCCCAGAGCATACTACCAAGGGAGAACCTGTCGCACGCCGCCTGTCTTGCCCTTTCCCCCATCTTAGTTCTGAGGGCAGGATCGGATAAAACCTTCAGGTATTTGGCCAAATTCTCGATATCTCCGGATTTATACAAAAAACCGGTCACTCCATGCTCGATCTGCTCGGGTGTGCCTCCCACTTCGGAAGAGATAACCGGCTTGCCCATGGCCATCCCTTCAATTATTGAAAGGGGGAAAGCTTCCGCTTGAGATGTGAGGGCGATGCAATCGGAGACTGATATAAAGGGCCGGATATCTTTCTGAAACCCGGTGATGACGACGTGCTGCTCCAACCCTTTTGATTTTATCAATGACTCCAGATTTGCCCTCTCAGGCCCATCTCCTATTATGAGGACTTTGGCGTCGATCCCCGCTCTCCTGACCGTCTCCAGGGCCGCGATCAACTCGGTGTGTTTTTTCCCCGAGTGCAACCGGGCGCATATTCCTACAACATAGGCCGTTTCAGTGAATCCTAGCTTGCGGCGAAATTCGAGCCTTTCTTCGCGAGAGTAGTCGTCTTTGTAATGATCGACATCAATACCGTTGTAAATGCATTTTGTCTTATCGCCGTTCATGAAGCCGCCCGAGAGCCAATACCGCCGTTGCCCCTCGCTGACAAAAATCACCAGATCGCAGCGATTGAACAGTGGTCTGTACAACAGGAAATTCTTGAGCCGTTGGAACATGGTGACAAGTGTGGTCACGTGGATCGCCTGGATTATTCGAAATTTGTGCCGAGTAAGCCGGCGCGCAAGAAAGGCGTAAAGCATCGGACGCTGGTTGATGCAGACCACGGTATCTATCTTTTCCCTTTCGATGTGGCGAGCAAGATAGAAAGGGAGTCGAAATTCCAGGCTGTTTGTTCCGTCATAGCAGGAAACGGAGTTCAACCTGCTTTGATTCAGTTCGCCAAGCATGGCTTCTTTCTTGCGTAAATAAAGTAAGGAGAGCGAGAGATTGGATGTGTCCAACTCGTTGAGCAGCGTCACTGCCAGCTTTTCTGCACCACCGAAGGTAAGAGAATTCAGAATGAACAGAATGTTCCTCGGGTTACTCATATTTAAGTTCTGCTCCCCCCTTCGACACCCTTCGTTGCTTCGGGACAGGCCTCAGGGCCAACGGCTTTATTCCAATCCGTTCGTGCTGAGGAAAGCAGCCGCGGACGCAGCAGACCAAGGCCCAGAACAAGAACCTCAAACATAGTGAGCAGCACAATTCCTCGCAAAGGCCAAAGGCGCATTTTATTGAACATCCGCACAAAAATGAGCAGCGCGATCGTTCCAAACGCGACGCGCCGGTCGAACACCTCGGTGAGCGGGTCAAACGCAACAGCCGCGCAAAGAATGGCACCCGGCAGCAATGGAACTGCGTGATAAGGCTCAAGCCAGGGGCTGAAAGGCAGGGGTGCAAGCATCAGCACCGTCCAATCCGCCAGACTGACAGGCGATGGCTGAAGACCACGCCGATCGTGCAGGACGCGGCGAAAATACCATGCGAGCGACAGCGCCCACACGGCCCAAAGCAGAGCAAGGATCCAGACTGTGAACACTGCGTCCGGGGCCTGACCGCTCAGGGTCGCAGCGGCCTTCCTCAGGGAGATAACAGGCGCCGCCGGGAAATGCAGGTAGGACGCCGAATCGCCGATGAGCTTCAACTGCTCGAACCAGCCATGATAGAGCCCGATGGTCCCGTCAATCCCGAAGACACAGAGCGGTGCGATAACCCCAAGAAAAGCAACGGCTGCAAGGCCTGCGATGCCTGCCAATCGGGGACCTCGCCACAGAAGCCAGATGATTATGAATATGCTGTAGGGCTTCAGACAGGCGCTCGCTCCCACCAGGATGCCGCACAAAACCGGCAGCCGGCCTAGCGCCCCATATCCTGCAAGCACGAGGCCCAGACACACGAGATTGCTG
>Ga0187880_1004381_pt1 | contig 10422 bp, 8 predicted proteins | sample June2016WEW_19_4_FD_132998 | JGI IMG/M metagenome (GOLD analysis project Ga0187880, IMG submission 132998) | Peatland microbial communities from SPRUCE experiment site at the Marcell Experimental Forest, Minnesota, USA - June2016WEW_19_40 | ecosystem: Environmental > Terrestrial > Soil > Wetlands...
CAGATCCATCTGAATGCTTCCAACTGCGTGCACTGCAAGACCTGCGACATCATGGACCCGTACGAGATCATCACCTGGGTGCCGCCGGAAGGCGGCGGGGGACCAAACTACGAAGGGATGTGAGGGGGGCCGCTGTTCGCTGTTCGCTTTTCGCTTTTTGGCATTTTCCTTTTCTGGGTGCTGCTTTCTACTGCGGTACTCATCTATAATCGCAACTACTGTTTCCGACCTCCGCGGCCTACTGGAATACCTAAGGCTGCGGCGGCGGTGTTCCGCGGATTTTGCGGAACCGAGGGTGTGGCGGGAAACGGCCATGCCTCCCGTGCTTGGAAAGGAAACGATCAGCAGCGCTGTGGTTCTTCACGCGCTGTCCCGTCTTCTTTCCCCGTACAAAAACAGATGTGAGTTGCAAAAGATTAGAGCGCTCCGACGCCCGTCGAAGAACGTGTGCCGGGGAAGCTGAGTACGCAGCATAGGGGTCCTTCGACTCGCTACGCTCGCTCAGGATGACACAGGTTAAGAGCCAAAGCGTGTTCCTCACCGACAAATTCGGGCGGCGCATCAACGACCTGCGGATCTCCATCACCGATCGCTGCAACTACCGCTGCGTCTATTGCCGCTCGGGCACCGGCGGGCCGCAATTTCCCGAGATGCCCATTGCCGACTACCTGCGCATGGCGCGCGTATTCGTCGGGCTGGGAATCACGAAGGTCCGTCTCACCGGCGGCGAGCCGCTGCTGCGCCGAGGTCTGGTGGAAATGGTTCGCCACCTCGGCGACATGCGCACTCTTGAGGACCAACCCCTGGACATCGCCATTACAACTAACGGACATCTGCTGGCTGAGATGGCGCAGCCGCTTGCCGACGCCGGCCTCACGCGGGTGACGGTTTCGATGGACGCCGTCGATGCCGGCGAATTTGCGCGTATCACGCGCGTACCCAACGGCTACGAGCGCGTGCTCGCCGGAATCCGCGCCGCGCAAAACGCTGGGCTCAGCCCCGTCAAGATTAACTGCGTCCTGCTGCGCGGCTTCAATGACGATCAGATCACTGCCTTCGGCCGCTTCGCGCGCGAGGAAGGCGTCGCCGTCCGCTTCATCGAGTTCATGCCGCTGGAAGAAGACCGTGTGTGGTCGCCGGAGATCGTCGTGACCCTCGACGAGATCGTGCGCCGCATGGCTGAGTTCATGCCGCTGCGCGAAATCGGCCACGCGCGCAGTGAGACCGCGCGCCGCTACGTTTTTGACGACGGCGTCGGCGAGATCGGGATTATCGCACCGGTGTCGCATCCCTTCTGCGGACATTGCAGCCGCATCCGCGTCACCTCAGACGGCAAGATCCGCACCTGCCTTTTCTCTGTCCGCGAGCACGATCTGGCTGGCTTGATGGCGCACGGCGCCAGCGACGAAGAGATGGCCGAGTTCATCGTTCACTCCGTCGAGCACAAAGAGGAGCGCCACCACATCGGCGAGCCGGGATTTGTGCCCGCGTCGAGGACGATGGTGCATATCGGGGGGTAGCTGTCAGCTATCAGCCGTCAGCAGACTCTGCATTGAGGGACGGGCGCTACCAAGCTTCTTTTCCCTTCGGCTTGCCCCAGTCAATCTCGGCATGGCGATTTTCTAGAGTTACTTTTGCCAGTAGTTGTTGGAGCTTAGGCTTCTTCTTCACTGGCATAGGGCTGGTTCTTCTCAACGAACACCTCCAAAAAAAGCATATACCACTAGATATGCTGAACTCTAGAGATTATCCTGAAAGCACTCGGTTAACGGGTTTCATAGTCATGACACATCGGTTCTTACTCCACTCCTTGTCTCACACCATCCTGGTGGTCGATATTACTGATGTGGGCACGGCAATCGAAATCAACCCGCGAACCGAAAATAAGAAAATGGTTCCCGCCCTGCGATTCGTCACGTGGAAAGAAACAGAGCAGTATTTTCGCGGCAAGGGGGCTGACGACAAGACCATCGAGACGGCTCACGCTCAGCTACACAAGACCAGCACAGCCGTAATGACCATTGTCTAGCCCTGTGGAAATCAAACTGACCCACTACCTGAACTCTTCCCCTCTTGCATTCACGCCTCCAACGCGCCACAATAGATTCATTCGGTCCTTGTCACCGCGCCGTGTGGGGTACGGTTCGTGTTTTTGTAACGCAGGCGCGGTCCAGGTCATCGAATGAAGTAAGAAGCGTCAACTTGCAGCTTCAACATCCCCGTAGGTCGGGCCCGCCGCGGCGGGTAGTGGATCTACTGGAGCCGCAGGTCAGCTTTCAACATCCCCGTTCCGGGGCGTGAGATTCCGAGCAACGGAGCCGCGCGGCTGGGACTGAAGGCAGAGACAAAAAGTGGCTACAGCACCGATTACTGAAGCGGTATCCTGCTCGCTCGAAAACTATCTTGTACTCCCGGATAGCTCCATGGACGCCCGCATTGCGGACGCCAGAGCTGCCCTGGGCAGCGAGTGCATCATTCTTGGTCATCATTATCAACGCGATGAAGTGGTGCGCTTCGCCGATTGCCTTGGCGACTCCTACCGCCTGTCGCAGATGGCGGCGCAGGCCAAGGGCAGCTACATCGTCTTCTGCGGCGTGCACTTCATGGCGGAGAGCGCCGACATTTTGGCGCGCCCGGGGCAGGCGGTCATCCTACCCGACCTGAATGCCGGCTGCTCCATGGCCGACATGGCCGAGATTTCGCAGGTGGAAGACGCCTGGGAGCAACTCGTCAACCTCGGCGTGACCGACGACGAAGGCAGCGGCATCACCCCCATCACCTACATGAACTCCACCGCCGCCATCAAGGCATTCTGCGGCGAACGGGGAGGCATGGTCTGCACCTCTTCCAACGCCAAGGGCGCGTTTGAATGGGCGCTCCGCCGCAACGGCAAGATTTTCTTTCTACCCGATCAGCACCTAGGCCGTAACACTGGCTACGCGCGCGGCATTCCCTTGGACGAAATGGTGGTCTGGGACCCCTACATGCTGCAAGGCGGACAGACCGCCGAGCGCTTGCGCAAAGCCAAAGTGATTTTGTGGAAGGGACACTGCTCGGTACACCAGCGTTTTCTGCCGGAGCATGTGGACAAAGTGCGCGCAAACTATCCCGGCATCCAGGTCATGGTTCATCCCGAGTGCCGCTGGGAGGTCTGCCAGAAAGCTGACGGAATCGGCTCAACCGATTACCTCATCAAGGTTGTGCGGCAAGCGCCCAGCGGATCGTCGTTCGCCATCGGCACCGAGATCCACCTGGTCAACCGCCTGGCGAAGGAGAATCCGGATAAGCGCGTCATCACGCTCGACGATTCCGGCTGCCTGTGCACGACCATGTTCCGTATCTCGCCGCAACACCTGTGCTGGGCGCTGGAAAACCTGGTGGACGGCAACATCGTCAACCAGATCACCGTAAAAGAGAGCGTGAAGAAGTGGGCGCGCGTGGCGCTTGATAGAATGTTAGAGATACAGTGATCATTCGCAAACGTCCACGGGAAAAGCTTTGGCGGCGTGTTCCGCGCTCTTGGTCAGACCTGCGGGAGTATCGCCGCCGCATGGTGAATCGCCACCGGGCGCACAATCAAGCCGAGCTGGGAAGTATAGATATGGCACGCACGTTTACAGTTTCCGAAGCCGAGACCCTGCTGCCGGTGCTGGAGTCGCTGCTGCGTTCCGCCATGCAGGCCAAGGCGCTGATAGAAGAAGTTGATGGCGAGATGCAATCGCTGGCCAACCGCATCTTCATTAACGGCGGCACGCTGGTGGACGTGGTGTCGGTGGCCCGCCGCAAGGCCGAACGCGAGAAGGCGGTGCAGCGCGCCAAGGATGCCGTTGCCGAGATCGACGCCACCGGCGTCCAGGTGAAAGACCTCGATATCGGCCTGCTCGATTTTCCCTGCATCGTCGGCGATGAGGTCATCCTGCTCTGCTGGAAGCTGGGCGAACAGAAGCTCACGCACTGGCACGGTACCGAGGAGGGTTTTGCCGGCCGCAAACCCATCGACGAGCGCATTCTTCGGGGCCAGAAGAAGAGCAACTGAAGAATGGCCTTTAGCACTTAGCCATTAGCTCTTAGCAATAATGAAGAAGTGGATTCTGCTATCGGTGGGTTTGCTGCTGCTTCTTCCAGGGGCTTGGTATTTGATCTCTGATCCTGTTCGACCCGGCGATGCTGAGACAGCATTTAAGCCGCTAACAGAGATCCCACTCGATTGGTTATCGCCTCCGCATTTCTTGAGTTTCACTTTTACCGCACCGAACGATCCCGTTTGGAACCGGATCATACATGCCTGGGGCAGTCCGGATTATGTGATTGCACTCGTTTCAAAGGGCGCTCAGTATCAGCACTGCTTCGATGGGCTAACGGCAGAGGTTACTCAAGATGGACGTCGGATTAGTCTTGAGAACGCCCGACTGTTTTATGCCTTTGCGGGCGATTCTGGCTGCAACTCTTTAGGTAAAATGTTTCACTCTCCCGCCGGTTCCGCCATTCGGATTCAGATTACGGAGAGCAAGAGGATCGCTCCTGATGCAGAATTGGTTGTTAAGCCAGATTGGCTGTATACGAAAGACCACATCGTCGGAATGGACCTCGATGCTACAATGCGCCCCTTGTTAATCTGTTCGGCTGTAATCGGAGTGGGTATGATCGCTGTGGCGCGGCTAATATCTCCCAATGTTGTTTCCTCATGATTCAGCTCTCTTCCGCCGGGAAACGTTTCGGTCCCAAGCTTCTCTTCAATGAACTCGATTGGCTTATCACCCCGCGCGATCGCGTCGGACTGGTGGGCGCCAACGGCACCGGCAAATCAACCCTGCTCAAGATTCTCGGTGGACTCGAATCGCTCGACTACGGCACGGTCACGCCCGCGAAGAACATGACCTTCGGCTACCTGCCGCAGGATGGGTTGCAGCTCTCCGGCCGCACCGTGTTCGACGAGTGCATGTCGGTGTTCAGCGACTTGCGTTCGCTGGAGCGCGAGATGGAAGAACTCGCTCACAAGATGGGCGAGCTGGACCACACTTCCAGCGAGTACTCGCAAGTGGCGGACCGCTATCAGCGCATCACCGGCGAGTTCCGCGTGCGCGACGGTTACGCCCTCGATTCGCAGGTGGGCACCGTGCTCGACGGCCTGGGCTTTCGCAAGGAAGACTGGACGCGGCAGACGGAAGAGTTTTCCGGCGGCTGGCAGATGCGGATCGCGCTGGCCAAACTATTGCTGGCCAAACCCAACCTGTTGCTGCTCGACGAGCCCACCAACCATCTCGATCTCGAAACTCGCAACTGGTTAGAGCAGTACCTTTTGCAATATCCGTTCGCCTATATTCTGATCTCGCACGACCGCTACTTCCTCGACGTGACCGTGGATCGCATCGTCGAAATCTGGAACAAGCGGGTGCAGTTCTACAGCGGAAATTACGAGAAGTATTTGCAGCAGAAGCAGGAGCGCCGCGACTCGCTGGTGGCGGCGTACAAGAACCAGCGCGAACGCATCGAGCAGCTTGAGGCCTTCATCAATCGCTTTCGCGCGCAGGCGACCAAGGCGAAGCAGGTACAAAGCCGCATCAAGGAACTGGAGAAAATCAATCGCATCGAGATTCCCCCGGACGAGAGAACCATCCACTTCAGTTTTCCCCAGCCCAATCCCAGCGGCCGGTTGGTGGTCGAGTGCGCAGGGGTGGCCAAGAGCTATGGGTCGAAAGAGGTCTTCTGCGAGGTGGACTTTACCATTCAGCGCGGAGATCGCATCGCACTGGTGGGCGTGAACGGCGCCGGCAAATCAACCCTGATCAAACTTCTGGCCGGCATCGAACCGCTCACCGCGGGCGCGCTACAGCTCGGCCACAATGTGGAACCGGACTATTTCGCGCAGGACCAATACAAGGAACTTGATCCCACTCGACGCATGCTCGACGATCTCTCCGATGTGGCGGGGCAGAAGTCGATGACCGAATTACGTGGCGTGCTGGGCTGCTTCCTTTTCTCTGAAGATGACGTGTTCAAGCCGATTGGGGTGCTGTCGGGCGGTGAACGCAACCGCTACGCGCTGGCCCGCATGTTGCTGCATCCGTCCAACTTTCTGCTGCTCGACGAGCCTACCAACCACCTCGACCTGCGCGCCAAAGACGTGCTACTGGAGTCGTTGGAAAAGTACAACGGCACCGTGGTTTTTGTCTCGCACGATCGCTACTTCATCGACAAGCTGGCCACTCGCGTCTTCGAAATCGGGGATGGCCGGGTTGAAGTTTTCCCCGGCAATTACGAAGACTACGTCTGGCGCAAGCAGCGGGCTGGCTTGGCGGAGGAGGTAACCGGTCCGGGCAATAGATCGGGCGCGTGGGCTCCCACATTGTCAGATGTCCCCGGCTATGAAGAACGAAAGCCGGCCCCGAGGAAGCGGGTGAACCCGATCAAGCGCAAGCAACTGGAAGAACGCTGCAAGCAAGTCGAGCAAGCGATTGCGCAACTGGAGAGCGGCATCGCCGAGTGTGAGCGCGAGTTACAGTCGTTTGTCAGCGCGGAGGAAACGGCGCACTGGAGTGGCTTGCTGAGCAAGCGCCGCGCTGATCTGGGACCGCTGATGGCAGAGTGGGAAGAGCTTTCGCAGGTGTTGGAGCAAGCCAACGCCTAGCCGGAACTGCTCACGGTAAGAGACGGCGTGTCCGTGCTGGTTGCATCGGCCACCACCACGCAGTCTCGCCCAGCGGCTTTAGCGCGGTACAGCGCTTCATCCGCTGACTTGACAATCTGCGCCGCAGACGTGCCATGCTCCGGGAATCCGGCCACTCCGATTGACAGGGTAATCCGGCGGAGAGTTTCTGCGCGATGGCTGATCTGCAGGTTTGCCACCTGCTCCCTGAGTTTCGCGGCCCGTTCGCAGCCGGTCTCCAGAGTGGCGTCCGCCAGTATCAGCAGGAACTCCTCACCCCCGTAGCGGCAGGCAATATCGCCGCCGCGTGTGATGGAGCTGAAGACGGAGCCTAATTCGCGCAGCAGGATGTCGCCCGCCTCGTGGCCAAAGGTGTCATTGAACAGCTTGAACCGGTCGATGTCGATCATCAACACCGTCACGGGCTTGTCGTTTCTGGCGGCGCGGAGCAATTCCCGCTCCAAGGACTCTTCCATATGACGGCGGTTGAACAGGCCGGTGAGCGGATCGCGGACGGCCTGGTATTTCAAAGTCTCGCGCAGCGTGAGGTTGGCAAAGGCCAACGAAATCTGCTCGGCCACGGTAGTTGCGAGCTCCTGTTTGCGCTGAAGCAGCCGCGGATGGGTAAGGGAATCGCACAAGCCGGGATCGTCGATACTAAGCACGCCTAGAGAGTCGCCTTGCGCGACCATGGGGACACAGAGATGGCAGGCGGCCGAAGCCGGATCGGTATGCCCACACAGCAAGCTAAAGTTGTCGGGTTGCACCACGTGCACGCATCCTTTGCGCAAAGCCCAGCAGCTCTCCGGGGCAAAAGGACCTTGTTTTCCAGCGGCGGCGCCCCAACTGAGGACCACTTCCAGCAGATTGCGCGATGAGTTAAGCATCAACATTGTCCCCGAGGGGAAGAACTGTTGCAGGATGCGGGAAGCTTGCTGGCGCGCCTCGTCCAGAGTCAGACACGACTGCAGCAATTCGACCAGCTCGTTGATGGCTTCGATTTCCTTGGTGTATTCCTGCAACTCCTGTAGGGAGCCTCGCAATTGCTGGTCGGAGCGCGCCAGCTCTTGGGTACGCTGCGCCACGCGCTGCTCAAGCCCGGTGTTAAGCTCGGAGACTTTCCTTTGCATGCGAGTCCGCGATGTCATCTCTCGTGCCACTTTGCGGGTGGCAAAGACGGCGACGGCCCCCGCCAGCACACCCATAATCAGGATAAAGCCGAGCATCGTGCGCTGGGAGGCCGCGTAGTCTTGCTTGCTCTGCTCGCTGGCCAGCTTGACCTGTTCCTTCTGGAACCGCAAAAACTCGTCCCAGGCAGCGTGATAGCGGAACAGAGCAGGGGTGGTTTGCTGGACCATCACTTCCGTCGCGGCGGCCCTATTTTTTTCGGCGAGTAGCAAATGAAGCGCTCGCACGTAACTGTCAATGTAGGGTCCGCGGGTTTGTTTCACCGTTGCCAGCAGTCGCTTCTCCTCGTCGGATTCACAATGGGCCTCGAGGGCCGCCATGAGAGCAGAGATCTGGCGGGTGTTTTCCGCCCGCCGGGCCAGCAGTGGGTCAATTTCCTCTTGCCGCTGCACCAGGAAAATTTGCATGGTGATTCGGCTGTTCTCACTGGAGTAGCGCAGGGCTTCTTGCCCCATTTGCAGTTCGAGCAGGCTGTCGTTGAGCGTGTCTTGCGCGCTGGCATTCATGCGCTGCATGCGATGCAGCGTCAGATAGGCGGTCCCCAGCAGGATGGCGATCAGCAAGGCGAACGACATGCCCAGCCCTGCCGCGAGCTGCCGGCTGTCTTTGAAGGGTGGCTTGGGTGGTCCTGTGGGTGCTTGGCCTAGGTTCTCCGTCAGCGTGCCAGAGCGAACCAGGCTGCCGGCCGCGCTGTCCTTAACCTGCGTGATCGCGTCGCTGTGGGCCACTCTCTGGGCGTCCACAACTTCGATCTCGGAAGCCATCTGCTACCTCCAGACCAGCCGACGGGGGGGCAACAGACCTCTTGCCATAGTTTGAGGCTACAACCCAATGGGCTGAGCGCGGATTAAATTCCTCTGAGGATGAGTAACGAAAGTAAGTGAGAGCGTCCAATTTGGGAAATGTCCGCTTTAGGAAGCATCGCCCCGAGTTCCCAGCTTCCCGCTCAGCCAGGACAACCGGGGAGGTCGCGATGGACCTTTCTCGATCAGGGGGTGAACCTCAGGCGAGGAATTCCTTTCTGCAAACTAATCTCAATCCAACCAGCTCCAAAGCGGCGCGAACTAAGGACCCGGCCTGTGGCTTTGATTTTGCGCAACCGTTCCACCGTCCTCACCCACACCTTAAGGCCAGTTCGAAGGTTACCGAAGTGGTTCGAACAACTGGCTGAAAGGCCGAAAAGAGTTTGGCGGGGGGTTATAAACATGCTACTATCCGCGCAGCTACCCAATCGGTCCAGCGATCTGCTTTCTTTCGGCAATGTATCTGGTTGCCGGTCGGCAAGGTGTCTGGTTACCGGTTCGTTGATGCGCCGAATGAGACGTCAAACGACAATGTCAAGCGAGACATCTTGGCCGAACCCCGGGAAAATTCTGTTGGAGAATCCGCAATGCACATCATCGACCGCCGCCTTCTCTTGTCGCTTCTGGCATTCAGCTTCGCAGCCCTGACACTGCCCGCCTTCGGGCAGCGTGTGATTGCTACCCTACCCGTAGGCAGAGGGCCCCTGAGCGCTGCCGTCAACTCCGTAACCAACACCATCTACGTGGCAGATTGGTGTGGTAACGATCCCAACTGCACCACCGGCGGGATACTAACCGTCATTGACGGGGCGACCGACAATACCCTGTCCGTCAATGTGGGATATTTCCCCTACGGGGTGGCGGTCAATCCGGTGACCAACAGGATCTACGTCGCCAACGAGTACGGCAACGATCCCACCGGCAGTAGCGCCGGAACGGTATCGGTGATTGATGGCGTGAGCAACACCGTCATTGCCACCGTCACCGCTGGTAGTCGTCCCTACGGCGTAGTAGTGAACACGGTGACCAACCAGATCTATGTCGCCAACCAATGTAGCCACGATTTCAGTTGCCGCGGGACGGTGACGGTGATCGACGGCGTGAGCAATACCGTCACGGCTACGGTTCCCGTCGGATTTGCCCCTTCCCCCCCAGTGGTCAACTCGGTAGCTAACAAGATCTACGTTGCTAACGCTTGCGGCAACGGTCCCATCTGCGGTTCGCCCTACGTTCCCGGCACGATGACCGTAATCGATGGAGTGACCAACAACACCCAGTCTGTCAATGTGGGATATTATCCCTACGCCGTGGACGTCAATTCGACTACCAACCAGATCTATGTCGCCAACCAGTGCGGCAACGATCCCAACTGTGCCAGCACGGCCACCATGACGGCGATCAACGGCACCACCCTGGCCACCACCAATGTCCCCATCGGCGGACGTTTTCCCTACGCCATAGCGGTCAATTCGGTCACCAATAAGATCTACGTTCCCGGCGATTGCTACAGCGATCTCTCCTGCCAAGGCGCCCCTGACGGGACCGTTTCGGTGATCGATGGCGCGACCCTGACCTATACCAGCGTTGGCGCGGGGGACTCCCCGGACAGCTTGGCCGTCGATTCGGTCGCCAACAGAATCTACGTGGCCAACGAATGCGGCAGCGACCGCAGTTGTAATAGCAACGGGACGGTGACGGTGATTGATGGCACGACCCTTACCTTCACGAACATTAGCGTCGGGCATCACCCCTACGGTTTGGCCCTCAACTCCACGACCAACAGAA
>Ga0187880_1004385_pt1 | contig 10418 bp, 7 predicted proteins | sample June2016WEW_19_4_FD_132998 | JGI IMG/M metagenome (GOLD analysis project Ga0187880, IMG submission 132998) | Peatland microbial communities from SPRUCE experiment site at the Marcell Experimental Forest, Minnesota, USA - June2016WEW_19_40 | ecosystem: Environmental > Terrestrial > Soil > Wetlands...
CGAATGACTCCCACTCCGCCTCCAATGCGCCTGAAGGCCACCTATGAGCAGCGTCGGGCCTTCCAGCAAGCGATGTCGAGCATGCTGAAGTCCATCCCAGAAGGGGGTTTTTCAGCAGAATCAAAGGAGTCAGGTGCCCCTCGTGGAGCCGAGACGGGCCGAGGCGGGGTGGAATTGCATAGGGACATGGGGCCCAAAGTGGAACGGGGAGATAGGGCCAAGAAGTGATGGTGTACAGACCTTTCAGCTACCTCTCAGCTACCTCTCATCTACCTTTCAACTAGCCAACCACTAGCGCGGCACTCTGGTTGCACTGGTGACTTGCTGTGGCAGCTCGCGCTTCGGGATTGCCGGTGCAGACCGCTTCCGCAGATTGGGCTGTGCGACGCTCCCGCGGGCGCACGGCCTCCAACAAATAACTCGCTTAAACGCCCAGTCCGGCTATGTTCTTTCTACCGACTATGTGGTTTCTGAATATTATTTACGTGGTGCTGGCGGTGCTTCTGCTCTTCGGAGCCGCGGTTTTTGTCCACGAGTACGGGCATTATTGGATGGCGCTGCGCCGCGGCCTGAAGATCGAGGGCTTCTCGATCGGGTTCGGGCCGAAGATCGTGACTTGGATGCGCGACGGTGTAGAATGGTCGTGGCGCTGGATTCCGGCGGGGGGCTTCGTCAAGCTGCCCCAAATGGTTACGTCGGACGCCCTGGAGGGCAAAGCTGATCAGACGGAGGCGCCACTGCCGCCGGCTTCGCCCTGGTCGAAGATCCTGGTCGCCTTTTCCGGGCCGTTTATGAACGTAGTGTTTGGGATTGCCATCGCCTTCTTTCTGTGGGGGGTGGGAATGCCCGTTCCGGTCAATCCGCCCATCATCGGCTACGTTGACCCGGACTCGGCGGAAGCGAAGCTCGGCATTCAGCCGGGTGACGAAATCCAGTTCGTGGACGGCAAGGCGATCACGTCGTGGCGCGACGTTCAGGAGACGAGCATTCTGGCGCGCAGCACCAACCTGGCGGTGGTCATTGCGCGTCCCGGAAACTGCACCAACACGTATATGCTGACGACTGTTGTGAGCGAGTCTCTGGGCCTTAAGATTCTCAATCTCGACCCGCGCGACCACCCGGTCATTAAACGTGTCAATTCCGGCAGTCCGGCGGAGGCGGCGGGGCTGAAGGCAGGCGACGAAGTCCTGGTGTTCGCCCAAATCCCGCTGCACGGCGCCGACCAGTTCATCAAGCTCATTCAGAAGTGTCCGGGCGAAACGAAGGACATCGTCATCAAGCGCGAGGGCCAGCGCCAGACGCTGAAAGTCACCCCACGGATGGATTCCAGCGCCAACATCGGTCGCATCGGCGCTGAGATCGGCACGGGCAAGCCGATTTATCGGATCGAGCACATTCCGCCCTGGACCCAGATCAGCGAGGTCGTGGACCGCACCATCGGCACTTTCAGCGCCCTGATTCACTCCAAACAGACGGGCGTCGGGTTGAAGGATTTGAGCGGCCCGCCGGGCATTCTGGCGCTGCTGGCCGCCTACGTGAACACGGATTGGCGGCTGGCGTTGAGCTTCCTTGTGCTGCTCAACATCAACCTGGCCATCATCAACCTTTTTCCCATGCCCGTGCTCGACGGCGGACACATCATGATGGCGCTGGTGGAACGGCTGTTCGGCAGGCCGCTGCCCATTCGCCTGGTGGAATACACCACCACCGCATTTGCCGTCCTGCTCATCAGCTTCATGCTGTATGTGTCGTTTAACGACGTGCGCCGCTTCTCGCTTTTCCGCTCCATGTTCAAACAAGAGGTCACGATCGAGAAGCAGGATAGTGCGCCCGCGCCCGCCGGTGGCCGCTGAACATGCTGAGGTACTGCGATTCTCCTTACTATTTGCGCCGGCGCCGGGCCCGCGAAGTGATCGTCGGCGATCCGCAGCGCGGAGGGGTCATCATTGGCGGCAACCATCCGGTGGTGATGCAATCCATGATCACTTGCGACACGATGGACACGGCGGAGTGCGTGAAGCAAACGCTGGAGCTGGTGGCCGTTGGCTGTCAGATCGTGCGCATCACAGCCCCCACCGTCAAGGACGCCGCCAACCTGAAGGGCATAGTGGCTGAGCTGCGGGCGCGCGGGTGCCACGTGCCGATTGTGGCCGACATCCATTTTAAGCCGGATGCGGCGCTCGAAGCGGCGAGATGGGTGGAAATGGTCCGCATCAACCCGGGCAATTACGCTGACTCCAAGAAGTTCGCGATTAAGGAGTACTCGGAAGAGCAGTACGCCGCCGAGCTGGCGCGCATTGAGGAAAAGTTCACTCCGCTGGTGAAGCTGTGCCGGGAATTGGGCCGGGCGCTGCGCATCGGCACCAACCACGGTTCCCTGAGCGACCGCATCATGAACCGCTTCGGGGACTCGCCGCTCGGCATGGTGGAGAGCGCGCTGGAGTTCGCGCGCATCGCCCGCAGGCACGACTTCCATAACTTCAAGTTTTCGATGAAGTCGAGCAATCCCAAGATCATGATCCAGTGCTATCGGTTGCTCGTGGCGCGGCTGGAACAGGAAGGGCCGGACTGGAATTACCCCATCCACCTGGGCGTGACCGAAGCCGGTGAAGGCGAGGACGGGCGCATCAAGAGCGCCATCGGCATTGGGTCGCTGTTATGCGATGGATTGGGTGACACCATCCGGGTGTCGCTCACAGAGGATTCACCGCGGGAGATCGAAGTGTGCCTTGATTTGCTGGCGCAAGTCCCCGCCCTCAGTGCGGAGCGCGGAATGCGGAATGGGGAGTTGCCTGTCACCTGGCCCTTCGACCCATTCACCTACACGCGCCGGGCCACACCCGAGATGGAACTTGCCGAAGGCATGGCATGCGGCGGCGAGCAAACCGTGCGGGTGGTTGTGACGCGCGCCACGTGGGACAAGGTCGCGCGCAAGATTAGCCCGAAGGCCGATGTGAAGCCGGAGGCGGTTTACGAGGACCTGAATGTCTGCGAGATCGACCCGACCCGGGACTTCGCGGTGAATTGCGACACCCAGCTTGTGACCGTGAAGGACGGCACCCCCTTGCCGGCCATTGCGGCGTTCCGGTTGCTCGCAGCGCAACTGAAACGGTTGGGGCGGAGCAACCCCATCTTGCTGAAGGATTGCCTTGAATTCAGCCCGACGCCGCTGGAGCCGAAGATCGCCTTGCTGCGCGCCGCGGCGATCATCGGTGCGCTGCTGGCAGATGGGATCGGCGATGCGATCCTGGTTCGCGGCGAGGCGGGAGGTGGACAGTCCTTGCGGCTGGCTTACAACATCCTGCAAGCTGCAGGTTGCCGCTCTTTCAAGACCGACTACGTTGCCTGTCCCTCCTGCGGCCGCACGCTCTTCAACCTCCAAACCGTCACGGGGCGGATAAAGGCGCGCACGGAGCATCTCAAGGGGGTGAAGATTGCCATTATGGGCTGCATCGTGAATGGGCCTGGCGAGATGGCGGATGCGGATTTCGGTTACGTCGGCGGGGCGCCGGGCAAGATCAACCTCTACGTTGGCAAGACGGCGGTGAAGTTCAATATTCCCGAAGCGGAAGCCGTGGACCGCCTGGTGGACCTCATCCGGGAGCACGGCAAATGGGCCGAGCCGGAAGCCAACGCCCCTGGCGCTGCGAGCCTCTCAAGCTGTCAGGCGTGACTGTCGGGGCCAATTGCGGTCGGCCTCATCTCAATGTTTCTAACTGGGCTGGATAGGAGGCAAGGCGCACGGTTTTTCCAGGGTCAAAGCTCACTTCCTGAGTCTGCCAACCGCGAGCAGAATCCCATGCAGCAGCGCGTGGGGATTGGGTGGGCAGCCGGGAATGTAGACATCCACAGGGATGACTTTATCCACGCCGCCGAGGCTGGCGTAGTTCTGGCCGAAGATGCCGCCGCTGCAGCCGCAGGCGCCGACGGCCACCACCAATCGTGGCGCGGGTGTGGCGTCATAGGTCTTGCGCAGCGCGAGTTCCATGTTGCGGGAAACCGGACCGGTGACCAGCAGCATGTCGGCGTGGCGCGGCGAGGCCACGAAGTGAATGCCAAACCGCTCGACGTCGTACACCGGGCTGTTCAGCCCCACGATTTCCATCTCGCAGCCGTTACACGAACCGGCATCCACTTCCCGTATGTGCAGGGAACGGCCTAGCACTTTGTCCACGCGCGCTTTCAACTCCGCTCCGATGGCATCGAGGGAGGGCGGTTGTGGGTTGAGGGCTGAGGGTTGAGGACCCAACAATTTCTGCTGCGCCCCGCCGGGGCTCAATTCGTATTTAGCCGTGGTCACCAAATCCACTTTGCGCCTGGCTGCCAGTTCGCGGACGTTGGTCATCCGAATGGCGGCATCGGCATCTGCGCACAAGCCGCAGAACGTGCACTTGCCCAAATCCAACGTCAGGGTGCGCGTCCCGCCGCCATCCTCGGCAGCCAGGGCACCGGTTGGGCAAGCCGCTACGGCCGGCCGGGCGTCCCGCCAATTGGCGAAGTCGATCTCCGGCCGGCCGCGCGCCTGACTCGACACTTCGGCCGGCACCTGCGGGTAACGCGTAGTTACGATGCCAGTGGCCAGACTCTTGCGTAGGATCTCGAACATAGGCGGCGGGTCAACGGTCGGTGCCCGAGTAGGACAGGTTGAAGCTCTTATTCACCACGGGAAAATCCGGGATGATATTGCCAAGGATGGCTTCGCTCAGCGCGGGCCAATTCTGCAACGATGGGTCTTTGATCTTGCAACGAGCCAGGCGGCCAGCCTCAGCCGTGCGGATCCAATGGAAGATTTCTCCGCGCCACCCTTCCACGTAGCCGAGCGCAACCTGGTTGGCGGGCAGCGTTGGCACGCCCACCCGCGTCGGGCCGTCGGGAAGTGTGCTGATGATCTGTTCGATAATCGAGAGCGCCGCCTGCACTTCGTCTATGCGCACCTGCATCCGCCGCAGGACATCACCCTCGCGATAGACCGGCACGGTGAAGTTCAGGCCATCGTAGGCCGCGTGCGGGAAGTCGCGCCGCAGATCGTGATCGACGCCGGACGCCCGCCCCGCAATGCCGACCACGCCGAGATCGTGAGCGGTTTCAGGTTTGAGGATGCCTGTGGTTTCGAGCCGGTCCCGCGTAGAGGAGGATTCGCGGATCAGAGCGACCAGTGACTCGAAATCGGGCCGCAGCGCAGCGATGAAGCTGCGGATGGCCTTGATTTGCGCGGGGTCCCAATCGAAACGGACGCCGCCCAGCGCAGCCATTCCCCGCAGGAGGCGATTGCCGGTGAGTTGGTCGTTCAGGCGCAGCACGCTCTCCTTGAGGCGCATGGCGTGGGCGTTGGCCACGACGAAGGCTACGTCGGTCGCAATCGCGCCGATGTCCCCGACATGGTTGTAAACCCGTTCCAGTTCGAGGCAAACTGTGCGCAACGCGCGCGCTCGGGGCGGCGCTTCCACATTTGCGGCTCGCTCGACCGCATGGCAAAAGGCGGTCGCGTGAGCAAAGCTGGAATCGCCGGAGATGCTCTCCGCCAGCCGGACGCCATGGGTTACGGGGATATTCTCGAACAGCTTTTCGGTGCCCTTGTGGGTGTAGAAGAGTCGGATTTGCAGATAGAGCACCGGCTCGCCCGCCACGCTGAAAAGGAAGTGGCCCGGCTCGATGATGCCCGCGTGCACCGGCCCCACCGGGACTTGAAACACTCCTTCGCCCTCCACCTCCCGGAACTTATGCCGCTCGCCCGTGAACGGCGGCAGCACGGTGTGCAAGTCAAAGTCTTTCCGCAGCGGATACACTTCCGGCCAGTCATCGTGCAGCGCGCAGCGGCGGGGGTTGGGATGGCCCTCGAGCCTAAGCCCGAACAAGTCCTGTATCTCCCGCTCTTGCCAGTTGACGGCGGGCAACGCGTTGGTGAGGGACGTAAATTGGGGCTGCGCCGCGGATACCGGCACGCGCAGAATGAAGAAGCCGTGCACTGCATCGAGCGCAAACACGTAGTAGAGATGAAACGCGCCGGTTTGTGCGCGGGCATCATCGGCAAACAGGCTGACCAGCCGCCCGTTCCACTTCTTGTAAAGCTGGGCGCAGAAGCCCGGGACCAGTTCCATTTGGGCCTGGAAATACACTTCATTTGGTCGGGGCGCCTGCACGGCCTCGATCCGCGTGTCGAAGCGCTCGGTCAAATCAGCCAGAATTGGCTGCAGGGCGGGCAGAATGTTCATGGCGTGCCTCCAATGATATAGACGGACTTTTGCACCAGATCAAACAGGGTCGCGGGCAACCAGAAGCCGAAGCCGATCACCACAGCAGCCACCAGCACCATCGCCCCCAGTTTCCACGGGCACTCCGACGCCCGCGGCGCGCTCGCCTGCGCCGCTCCCAGGTTCATTTGAGACATGTGCAGAAGGAAGCCGACGAAGATCGTTACCAAGCCGAGAACGAACAGGCCAGCCGCCCAGCCCCGATCCGCCGCGAGCGCGCCGCTCAGCGCGGTGAATTCGCTTTGGAAGATGCTAAACGGCGGCGTGCCGGTCACGGCAAACGTGGCCAGCAGGAGCAAGCCGCCCGTCCAGGGCATGGTGTGAATGACCCCGCGCACCTTGCGGAAGTAAGGGGAGCCGAAGTGCTGCTGCACGTTGCCTGCGGAAAAGAACATGAGCGGCTTGGTCACGCTGTGAAAGAGCATGTGCAGCACCGCGCCCAGCACGCCCAGCTTCCCGCCAAAACCGAGCGCCGCGACCATGATGCCCGCGTGGTCAATGCTCGAATACGCCAGCAGCCGGCGGAAATTCCGCTGCACGAGTACGAAGGGAGCTGCCAGCAGAATCGAGAAAACCCCGAATCCCACCAGCAGCGCGCTGGGGAAGTCATGCCCAAGGCACTTCTCGGCCAGCACGTCGAAGCGCATGATGGCGTAAATGGCGCAATTGACGAATGCAGCCCCCAGCAGCGTCGCCGCCGGCACCGGCGCTTCGGCGTAGGCGTCCGGCTTCCAGGTGTGCATCGGCGCCAGGCCCGCCTTGGTGCCGTAGCCGAGCAGCACCATCACAAAGGCCAGCCGCATCGCGGCGGGATTGAACTTGTCAGCTATTTCGGCGAGCACGGACCAGCTCATTCCCTGGCCGGCGTGTTCGCCCAGCACGCCGACCGCGGAGGAGTAGGTGATCACTGTGCCGAACAAGGCGAGCGAAATGCCGACACTGCCAATGATGATGTATTTCCACCCGGCCTCAAATGAGGTCTTCTGGTTGTAAAAGGTGACCAACAGCACGGAGGCCAGGGTCGTGCTTTCGATGGCCACCCACATCACCCCCAGGTTGTCCGCCAGCGGCGCCAGCAACATCGCGCATACGAATAACGGCGTCAGCACATAGTAATGCCGCAATTGCGGCTCAGTGATTCGGCCTTCGCTCAGGTCGCGCCGGAAATAACCCACGGCGTAGATCGCACAGACCAGCGCGACGAATGCCGTCAGGCCGACCACCAGCGCACTCAGGGCGTCGGCACGAAGGAATCCACCCATGGCGGTGACTGCCCCGTGCTCTCCTGGAACGGCCAAGTCCAGACCCAGGAGGACCGCCAGCACCGCGACAATTGCGAAGGCCAGCAGGTTCAGCCGTTCCCACCAAACGCGAGAGCGCGTAGCAAGGCAAAGCAGCCCTGCCGACGGTGGCACGAGTAACAGGAGCGTTAAGACCATGCACCGCTCCTTTCTTGGAGCGTTGTAACGACGCAGTTCATGGCACTGCCTCGCCCCCAATAATTCCCGCCGCTCGTTGCATGACGAACCGAAGCGGCGCGGGCAGCCAGACACTGAACACCAGCAGCGCGCCGAGCATCAGCCCCATCGCCGGGAGCCCATCCAAAGGCGCGGCGTCGCTGGTTCGCGCGACTTTCGGCACCCCCAACAGAATCCGCGTCAGTTGATAGAGAATGCCGCAGAACGCTCCCAGCAGCGCCAACAACACGATTGTGCTCACGACTGAATGGCCCGCGGCAAACCCGCCGTTCAAGATGGTCATCTCGCTGAAGAACAGGCCAAACGGCGGCAGACCCGTCGCCGACACCGCGGCCAATCCCATGCAAACCGCCGTCACCGGCAGCAGCTTCGCCATGCCGGTACCAATCAACCGCATCTGCAAAGTGTGGCAGGTCTGGTGGATGTTGCCGGCGGCAAAGAATAACACCGGCTTGGTCAGAGCGTGATAGCCCATGTGCAGCAAGGCGCCCCAGATGGTCAGCGGCGAGTTCAGGCCAAAGCCGACGCAAATCAGGCCGACATGCTCCAGGCTGGAATACGCCAGGAGTCGCTTCAGGTTGGTCTGCACAAGGATGAATGGGGCGGCCAGGCACATCGACCCCAGCCCGAAAACCAGCAGGAGCGTCCGGCTGAATGACGAGCCCAGGCAGGCCGTCGTGAGGATGTGAAACCGCAGGAGCGCGTAGAGAGCGACCTTGAGTGAGACCCCCGAGAGCATCGCGCTAGTGGGCGACGGCGCTTCGCTGTGGGCATCCGGCAGCCACGTGTGCATCGGCGCCAGGCCGGCTTTTGTGCCGTAGCCCACCAGCACAAATACAAAAGCCAGCTTGATCATGCGAGGGTCGAGTTGCCCGGCCATGGACATCAGGTGCGACCAATTGAAACTGGGCAGCGCCGTGGACTTCTGGTCAATGGCGGCCGCGTAGGTGAAGACCGTGCCGAACAGTGCCAGGGCCAGGCCCAAACTGCCCAGGATAACGTATTTCCAGGCCGCTTCGAGGGAGGTGTTGCGGTTGTACAACGCCACTAGCAACACGGACGACAGCGCCGTCGCTTCCAGCGCGAACCACATCACTCCCAAGTTATTGGCCAGCACCACCAGGAACATGCCAGTCGTGAAGAGCGGTGTGAGCACGAAGAACTCCTTCACCCGCCCGGGCGTCACCACACGCGCCGCCAGGTCCCGCTGGAAATACCGCCCCGCATAGAGCGAAGACCCCAGCGAGACCACTGAGATCAGCAACACCATCCATACGCTCAAGGCGTCAGCCCGAAAGAACTCTCCCCATTCCGTAATGACGTGGGGCGGGGCCTGCAACTGCAGTAGCAATCCCACCCCGAGCGCGACCGTGGTGCCGAAGGCTAGCATATTCGCAAACGCCATGACACGGCGCGACCGCGCCAGCAGGCAAAACAACGCAGCCAACGCCGGCGACACGAGTATGGGAACGAGCAGCATCATCCTTTCAACTGGCTCAGCTTGCTAACATCCATGGAGGCAAATGTCTCCCGGATGCGATAGACCAGCAGCCCCAGCACCATGACCGCCACCATCACGTCGAAGAAGATTCCCAGCTCTACCACCAGCGGCATCCCATAGGTCGTCAGCGCCACCGCCGCGAGCATCACGCCATTCTCCACCGTCAGCAGGGCCAGCACCTGGGTGATGGCCTTGCGGCGGTTGAACATGAGGAAGAACCCGGTCAGCAGGAGCGTGATCGCGACGCCCAGCGTGTTATTGCCCAGCCGCTCGAGGGAGGTGAACGGCCGCGCGACGATGTAGCCGAGCAGCGTGAATCCGCCGCAGAGCAACATGGACGCGGAGGAGTTCAGCAGCGGCGCGATTTCCTGCTCGATTTGCATGCGCCGCACCTGCCGGTTGAGCAGCCAGGGCAAAAAGAACACCTTGCCGACCACGGTGAGGCCCGCGACCCAATACACATGCGTGGCGTTGTGGAAGAAGGCGATGATCGCCGCAATGGCCGCGAGCATCAGCGACTGCAGCGCGAACAGCCGGATGTTGGTGAGCAACATGCCTTGCACCACCATCAGCAGTTGAATGACCAGCATCCCGGCGGCGAGCAGGGTGATCAACTGCGAGGCGAGTTCAGATTGGGGGAGATTCATATCACTGGAAAAGGAACGTGGATAGCAGGGCCAGCGTGGCGAGAATGAACGCCGCGCTAAGCAAATCCGGCACGCGGAAGAGGCGCAGCTTGGCGTTGGAGGTCTCCACCAGCACTACCGCGCCCGCGAGGGCCAGCAGCTTGAGGACGAACCAGAGCAGCCCCAACCCTAGCGCAGTAGCGCTCACATCTGTCGCGATGCCGACCGGGAAGAAGACGTTCACCAGCAGCGCCATCAACACGAGCTGCTTAACCGACGCGCTCCATTCAATCAGCGCCAGGTACCGGCCCGAGTATTCGAGGATCATCGCCTCGTGAATCATCGTCAGTTCCAGGTGCGTCGCCGGGTTATCCACGGGGAGGCGGCCCGTCTCGGCGAGCAGAACAATGAATAGCGCGGCAAAGGCCAGCACGTGCGCCGGGTTGAGCAGCTTCCAGGTCGGCCCTTGGGCTGCCAGCAGCATCTGGCTGAGATTGGTCGAGCCCGCCGTGATGGCGACTGTGAAAATCGCCAGCATGAGCGCCGGTTCGGCCACCGCGGC
>Ga0187880_1004387_pt1 | contig 10415 bp, 8 predicted proteins | sample June2016WEW_19_4_FD_132998 | JGI IMG/M metagenome (GOLD analysis project Ga0187880, IMG submission 132998) | Peatland microbial communities from SPRUCE experiment site at the Marcell Experimental Forest, Minnesota, USA - June2016WEW_19_40 | ecosystem: Environmental > Terrestrial > Soil > Wetlands...
CGAGGCCATAGAACGGTCCCGTGTTGCGGTGCAGAACGAACCACCGCTGCCGATGCTTCCCCCGGCTGTCTACCGAGATCTGTTCACGCCCGAAATGCGCCGCCGGACGATTCACACATGGATCATTTGGATACTGCCCTTGATGGCCTCCTGGGGAATGAACTTCTGGATCCCGCAGTTCTTCGTCAAGTTCTACGGACTGCCGGTGCAACAGGCCGTCAAGAACATGCTGTACATCTCCTTCTTCTCCATCGCCGGGCGTTTCCTGGTGTACTTCCTGAGCGAGAAGGTCGGCCGCAAGCTCTTCATCACCTTGGGCTTTTCGATGGCCGGTGTTTTTCTTTTCTTCCTGATTGGGACCCATTCGGCGATGTATTTCTTCTGGATCGCCGCTACCTACCAGTTCTTTATGGAAATGGGCCTCTGCGGCAGCACGATTTACGTGCCTGAGGTTTACCCGCTGCACATCCGCGTGCTGGGGGCCTCAACCGCCATGGGTCTGGGGCGCATTGGCGGCGCGATCGGCAGCTATGCGATCGGTTTCTTCGTGGGTGCGAGCATGATGACCACGTGTTGGGTGTTCCTGGGCATGGGTTCCTTGATCGCCGGCTTGGCGACGATTTGGTTGGGCATCGAGCCTAAGGGTCAGAACCTTGAACAACTCACGAAGGATGGCACGCAAGGAGCAGCCAGAGCCCGCCAGAGGGAAGGCGTGGAAGTTCCGACTTTGGCCGCCAACTAACCGGGGTGTCTTAACTGAATGAGAAATCTTTGAGGGCAACCTGAATTATTCGATATTCTCTTTCGGAATTGCACAAACTTGTTTCCACTAACCGGGCAAGAATTCTCGCTCTTGGAGGGGCGTGGAAGAATGAGTCAAGTGAGCCGCGGGTCTGAAGCCAAATTGCGAAGCGAAGTTCGGGATGGAATGCGCATCGAGTGGAATGTGCCAATCGTTATGGATGACGGGGTCGTCATGCGCGCAGATGTTTTCCGACCCATAGCCGATGGGCACTACCCGGTAATCCTGACCTATGGAATCTACGCCAAGGGTCTCTCCTATCAGGAGGGCTACCCGATGCAGTGGGAGAAGATGGTTACCGATCATCCGGAAATCCTAGAAGGCTCGACCAACAAGTATCAGAACTGGGAGGTTACCGATCCCGAGCGGTGGGTGCCGCACGGCTACGCCGTAGTCCGGGTGGACTCGCGCGGCGCAGGTTGGTCTGAGGGCTTCATGGACCCCATGTCCCCGAAAGAAGACGACGACATTTACCAATGTATCGAGTGGGCGGGCACGCAGCCTTGGAGCAACGGAAAAGTCGGCATGCTCGGCATCTCTTACTACGCCACGAACCAATGGCAAGCGGCGACCAGGCACCCGCCGCACTTGGCCGCGATAATCCCTTGGGAAGGCCAGAACGACCCCTACCGGGATTTCCTTTATCATGGTGGCATTTTGTCGCAGTTTCAAGAGCGCTGGGCGAAACAGCAGGTGGCAAATATACAGTACGGACGGGGCGAGCGGGCCAAGAAGAATCCGAACACCGGCGAGTCGATCGCCGGCCTGGTGACGGTCTCGGATGAGGAACTAGCCAAGAACCGCGTAGATGCGTTTGAGGAGTCGAAGAAACACCCGCTAGATGATGAGTGGCACCGCGCCCGTTCCGCCGACCTCTCGAAAGTGACCGTCCCATTATTGACCTGCGCCAACTGGGGAGGCCAAGGCATCCACCCGCGCGGCAACTTCAACGGCTTCGCCCACTCGGCCTCGAAGCAGAAGTGGCTGGAGGCGCACGGCGATTCCCATTGGTCACTGTTCTCCAGCGGCTATGGGCTTGCCCTGCAGAAGCGTTTCTTCGACTACTTTCTCAAAGGCATCGATAACGGATGGGAAAAGCAACAACCGCGCGTGCAACTTAACATCCGCCATCCCGGCGAGAAGTTCGTATTGCGCGCGGAGAATGAGTGGCCGTTGGCCCGCACGCAGTGGACGAAGCTCTACCTCGACGCGGCTAACATGGCGCTCGGTCCAAGTCCCGTCGCCAAGGGCGTACCCGTCGAATACGAAGCGTTAGGCAAAGGTCTCACCTTTTGGCTGCCTCCGATGACGAAAGCGACAGAAATCACCGGACCACTGGCGGCTAAACTGTTCATCTCGTCGTCGACCAAGGATGCCGATCTGTTCCTGATCGTGCGTGTCTTCGACCCGCAAGGCAAGGAACTGACCTTCATGGGTTCGACCGACCCCAATACACCGATTGCCAATGGCTGGTTGCGGGCTTCGCATCGCCGGCTCGACCCGGTGCGCTCGAAGCCGTATCAACCTTTCCATCCGCATGACCGGATGGAACCGCTGACTCCGGGCGAGATCTACGAGTGCGATATTGAAATTCTGCCTACTTGCATCGTTGTACCGGCCGGCTGGCGGGTAGCACTCACGGTTCGGGGCAAGGACTACGAATACGAAGGCGAGCTGAGCGACTTCGGCAAGAGATTCTATTATGGAACGCGAGGCACGGGCGGTATGACGCACAACGATCCCGACAACCGTCCCGCAGACGTATTTGATGGCAAAATAAAGCTGTACGCCGGAGGCGAGTGGGGATCGTATCTGCTGGTACCAATCATTCCTACTTGAACCTTGGTGGCCGTGCCGTCGATATCCATGTTTAAAAGACATGAGGTAAAGGCCGATTTGCAGGAGCGCACTTGTCGAAAGGCACTTCGCTCCTGATCGCTAATCCCAATCGGGTTAGCGTACCGCCAAACATAAACAATTCAGGGATCATCGCAAGGGGGAAATCACTATGAGTGCTACGCGCAGTGAGATTCGCGACGGAATGCAGATTGACTGGGATGTCTCGATCAAGATGGATGATGGACTTGTTCTGAAAGCTGACGTATTCCGGCCCATAGGGAAGGGCAAATATCCGGTGATCATTACCTACGGCCCGTATGCGAAAGGGCTTTCTTTCCAGGAAGGCTATCCCGGCGCTTGGAACATCATGATCGCCGCCCGGCCGGATGTTCCGTATGGCTCGACGAACAAGTATCAGAGCTGGGAAGTTCTGGATCCCGAGAAATGGGTTCCGGATGGCTATGTAGCCGTCCGCGTCGACTCCCGCGGCTGCGGCTGTTCGCCAGGTTTTGTTGACTGTTTCTCGCCTCGCGAGACCGCCGATTTTTATCAGTGCATTGAGTGGGCGGCGGTTCAACCCTGGTCCAGCGGCAAGGTTGGAATCAACGGCATCTCCTACTACGCCATGAATCAGTGGCAGGTCGCCTCCAAGCAGCCGCCCCACCTGGCGGCGATGTGTGCCTGGGAAGGAGCCGCCGATTGGTACCGCGACTCCACCCATCACGGTGGCATGGTTTCCACGTTCTGGGCCGCTTGGTACGACGTTCAGGTCAAGAGTGTGCAATACGGTTTGGGTGAGCGTGGTCCGCGCAGCGTTGTGACCGGAGAACTGGTATGCGGGGACGAGACATTCGCTGATCAACAATTGGCCGCCCAGCGCTGCGATTTTGGCGATATGATTCTGGCTCATCCTCTGGACGATCAGTACCACCGCGACCGGTCACCGGAATGGGAGAAGGTCAAAGTGCCATTTCTGTCAGCCGGAAACTGGGGCGGGACGGGCTTGCATCCGCGCGGCAACACCGAATCGTTCGTGCGCGCCGAGTCCAGCCAGAAGTGGTTGGAAATGCACGGTATCGAGCACTGGACGCACTTCTATACTGATTACGGCGTCAACATACAAAAACAGTTCTTTGCCCATTTTCTCAAAGGCGAGAACAACGGCTGGGATAAGCGGCCCAAGGTGCAATTGCAAGTGCGCTATCCCGGAGAGAAATTTGTCGAGCGTTTCGAAAACGAGTGGCCGATTGCGCGTACCCGGTGGACCAAGTTTTATCTGCAGCCCGCCGGGCACATGCTGGCCACCGAACCGGCCAAACAGTCTGCCAAGCTGGAGTTCGAGGCGCTTGGCAAGGGATTGGAATTTATTTCGGCTCCGTTGGAGCAAGAAACCGAAATCACCGGCCCAATTGCCGCCAAGCTTTTTGTCTCCTCGAGTACGACCGATGCCGATCTGTTCCTGGTGTTCAAGGTCTACACACCGGACCTGCGCGAAGTTGTGTTCATCGGGGCCATCGACCCACACACGCCGGTCGCCCAGGGCTGGCTGCGGGCTTCGCATCGCAAGCTGGATGCTAAGTTGACGCACCCTACCGGCCTTATCATACTCACGATGAACTTCAGCCACTCAAACCAGGCGTTCCCGTAGAACTCGACGTGGAAATCTGGCCGACCTCCATTGTCGTTCCGGCTGGCTACCGGATCGCTCTGTCGGTCCGCGGCAAGGACTACGAGTTCGCGGATAAGACCGGAATCAAGCTGCCGCATTTTAAGAACGAGCTGAAGGGCTGCGGTCCGTTCCTTCATAATGAACCGCGTGACCGTCCGGCGAAGATCTTTGGCGGCCGCACCACCCTGCATATTGCCCCGGAGCATGCACCTTACGTGCTCGTGCCGGTGATTCCGCCGAAGAAATAGATGTCGTTGCGCTATGTTGTGGCGCCGAGACCGGGTCTGTTGTGACCGGTTTCGGCATTGAATCGCCTTGAGTAAGTTTTTGAAATCCTCGACAGAGCCGGAGAGTTCCACCGTGAACAGACGAGAGATGTCTGCACTTCTAACTCACGCTGCGGAAATGGCCATAGGTTATGTCAGCGGTGCTCCCGAACGAAGAGTCGCACCGGCGGAAGCTGCGCTTGCCGCACTCGAGAGATTTCATGAGCCTTTCCCGGAGTCGGGTTGCGATCCAGAGGAAGTTCTCGCAATGCTGGATGAGATCGGCTCACCCGCAACCGTGGCAACCGCCGGCGGACGCTACTTCGGTTTTGTCAACGGCGCAACGATTCCCGCTTCTCTGGCCGCCAACTGGCTGGCAGGCGCGTGGGACCAAAACGCCGCTCTGCGCATCATGTCTCCCGTCGCCGCGGAATTGGAAGAGGTCGTGATTCGCTGGGTCTGCGAAGCGCTCGGCCTGCCGCTTGATTGCGAGGGTGGCTTGGTAACAGGAGCGACCATGGCGAACTTTACTTCGCTGGCTGCGGCGCGATATGCGCTCCTTGCGCGCGAAGGCTGGAACGTTGTCGAAGATGGACTCTTCAATGCCCCACCAATCGAAGTTGTGGTGGGTGCTGAAGTTCACGCTTCGCTACTGAAGGCACTGAACATGCTCGGTATGGGCCGTAAGCGCGTGACCCTCGTCGAAGCGGATGGACAAGGAAGAATGCGCGCGGAGGAATTGCCAAAACTCTCCCGGCACGCCATCGTTTGCATTCAGGCGGGCAACGTCAACACGGGAGCCTTCGATCCCGCAGCTCCCATCTGCGACGCCGCGCATGAGCAGGGCGCTTGGGTCCACGTCGATGGCGCGTTCGGTTTCTGGGCGGGCGCATCGCCGAGGTACAAGCACCTCTGGAACGGATTCGAAAAGGCTGACTCTTGGGCGACAGACGCGCATAAATGGCCGAACGTCAGCTACGATTGCGGTCTGGCGATCGTCCGGAATGGGGAGGCTCTGCGCGCCTGCATGGGAATTTCTGCTGCGTATCTCTCGCCGGGGACGAAGCGCGAGCCAATGCACCACACGCCTGAATCCTCGCGAAGAGCCCGCGGCGTGGAATTTTGGGCCGCGCTCAAGTCGTTAGGCCGCTCGGGGCTGGCCGAATTGGTCGAAAGAACATGCGCCCATGCTCAGCGGTTTGCCGCGGGCTTGCGTGCCGCGGGGTTTGATGTGTTGAATGACGTCGTCATCAATCAAGTGCTCGTCTCATTCGGTGACGCATCGCAAACCCAAGCAGTCATTCGTCGGGTGCAAGAAGAAGGTACCTGCTGGTGCGGCGGAACCGTTTGGCAGGGCAAAACCGCAATGCGCATCAGTGTATCTTCTTGGGCCACAACCAACGCCGACGTCGACCAGAGCCTGGCAGCCATCCTTCGCGCCGCTCACGGCAGTGGCGCTTGACATAGCGACGATGAATACGGCCGAGCTGCCCAGGTTGCGGTAACCGCGCCGGTTGAATTCATACGGTATCGGCGGATAACTTCCGTGTTGTCCGTGATACGGGAGCAATCAGATCTGGCCTGCTCCTGTTATGGTGCGTGTAGACTGATCGAACTGCGGCAAGACTTTGCCGGCCCGCACATGGAAATTTTTTCGCCTCGAAAGGAAACCGAAACCACTCCTTGATGCACAGAGCCGATATTGGTAGAACCGAAGATAGCGGAGGTTCTCGTATGCGTTTTCCATTATCAGACACTACCGCTACAGACCGGGAAAATCCCCATACCATAAGTCTGAAACTGAGTGACATGAACCAGCTCTTCAATTCGATGGACCCTTCTCCGTTCATTGAAAAGGATCTCGACGACGACGCGGAAGAATTCATTGTGAGCTGGGCCCAAGAATTCTCTCCTAACGCTCCGATCAAATTGCGTATCTACTTGGACCACTCGTCGGCCGAAGACCCCAAAGAACTGATCAGGACGGCCGTGCACAACCATTTTGCTCACCGTGCCAAGATCACTCACCTGGAGTTCAAGCGCCTCCTAAAGCAGGGCCGTACCAGTCTTTTGATCGGGCTGCTTTTCTTGGCTGCGTGTCTGCTCCTCAGCAAGATGTTGTTAGGTAATGAGTCCGGCACTTGGGCTGCCATTGTGCGAGAGAGCCTTACGATTGCCGGATGGGTCGCCATGTGGCGACCGATGCAGATCTATCTTTACGATTGGTGGCCTCTGCTGCGACGGAGCCGGGTTTATGCCAAGCTGAGCCAAATGCCCGTGGAACTCGTCCAATATGGCAAGAGTTGAGTCCTGGGCGTGGCTCTCGCATGGCTGTTCAGTCGCCGCCACAAGTTCGCCAGGGTTATGCGAGGGATTTGTGGCAATAATCCGAAGCTACGGGACGAATAGCTGATACAGCTGGGGCTCCGAAGCAGAAAAACAGACTCGGCGAGAAATAGATGTACAATGGCTGCCATTATCGAAGTCAGAAAAGAAATTCCGGATTGATGAAGGCTCCAAGGAACGGGCTGTAGCAAGCATAGACGCTTATTTCAAGTGCGCGCCAAGACCTTTTAGACAGGAGTCTACTCGGAGGCCCAACTCTAGTGGAACTTTACCAGCGGCTGCCCCCAGAAGCCCTGAAGATTATTCTGGTGTTGTTTTTGTCTTTTCTGATAGGGCTGGAGCGGGAAGGGCACAAGTCAGCAACGGGTTCTTACTCATTCGGAGGAGTGCGCACATTCCCGCTCATTGGCTTGATTGGTTATTCCATCGCTCTCCTCTCAGGCACGCAGTTGCTGCCGCTGACGCTGGGCTTTCTCGTGATCGCGGCGTTCTTACTTTTGTCTTACTGGCACAAGCTTTCCTGCGCGGAAGCCCCTGGCATCACCTCGGAAATGTCTGGGCTTACGACGTTTCTAGTGGGCGCTCTTGTCTGCTACGGACATCTGTGGATTGCTACCACGCTCAGTGTTGCCAGTCTGCTGTTGCTCGATCTCAAAGCGGCCCTTGAGAAGCTTGCGGTCCGCATCCCTCCTCTAGAAATTCTTACCTTCGCCAAGTTTCTCTTTTTGACCGGCGTCATCCTGCCCGCATTACCGAATCAGGAATTCGGCCGATTCCACATCAACCCTTTCAAAACCTGCCTCGTCGTGGTTGCGGTAAGCACGATCTCTTACGGTAGTTATGTTCTGCAAAGGTTGACGAAAGGACAGGGTGGGGTAGTGCTCGCGGCTTTGCTGGGTGGTGCCTATTCATCCACGGTCACCACCGTCGTGATGGCGCGCCGAGCCGCTCGTGAACAACATCCCCACCTGTTCGCCGGAGGCATCTTAATCGCCTCCGGCGTGATGTACCTGCGCTTGGTCGCGCTTCTGATCCTTTTCAACCGACAACTGATGTCCCTCCTGGCCGTGCCCTTTCTGATACTGGCAGGTCTGGCGGTCGGCGTTGGTTGGCTTTGGACTCGCCGGGCGGATCCCAGTGCTCAGGCGGTACAGCGGGAGTTCGAACCCAAGAATCCACTCGAGCTGCTCGCAGCGTTTTTCTTCGCCGTTTTGTTTCTGGCGATGCTGGTAGCGACCCAGTTGGCCGTTACTTATCTTGGAAGAGCGGGAGTGAATACTCTGGCCGCCATCATGGGTGTTACCGACGTAGATCCGTTCATCATGGGGATGACCCAGGCAGCGGGTACGCTTACCCCTATGAAAGTTGCAGCGGCCGCAGTTCTAATTGCCGCCGCCAGCAACAACCTCGTGAAAGGAATTTACGCCTACGGCCTGGCCGACCGGAAGACCGGTGTGCAGGGCCTCGCGCTTCTGACAGCTCTTGCCGCGCTGGGCCTCGTCCCCTTACTTTGGCTAGGATAGTGAATATCATTTCTGGATAGGCATCCATCGGGCCGAAAGGAGCGCCTACATGGGCTCCTTATTCTTGTGGGGTGCTGGCAGTCTAAGTCAATACTCCAGCCGCCACTACAGCAAAGCCGGCGGTTGCTCACCTCACAATGGGGTATGCGCCGTTCAGTGCGAGGCGCAGTGCTTGTCGTCCATATTGCGACGTTCCCAAAAGTCAGAAGGGCAACTCAAACTTTTGAGCTGGTAGCGTTCTGGCGGGGGATCGCCGGATTGCTGGCGCTGACACGCCCCCTCACCCGATTCCTGTTCGGCGTTAAGGCCACGGATCCGCTGTCTTGCTCCATCGTTACGGCCATTCTGGCGTCGCCCGTCGCTTGACAACGCATCGGACCGGCACCATACTTTTCATGCAGCTCGGCCCCTAACTCCATGTTGGAGGCCCGCAATGTCCATTGTCACGTGGTTCGTATTGCTTTTCTTCCTAACATTCTTCATGCATTTACCCATATGGGCCCTGTTGATGCTGGCACTGGTGCCAGCGCTTGGCAGAAGCGTCACCAATAAGCGAATTCCCGGTAGTAGGTCAGACTTGATCTTGCACGCTTTGCTGGCGGAGAACTTTGCATCGCTTCCCAAAATCCTGCATCTCTCAGTTGGGCTACTATTCTGAAATGGAGCTACAAATGCGGATACGTTTGAGTATGCTGTTGTGGTTTGTGCTGTTTGTTGCGGCGCCAGTCTTTGCCGCCGATGAGTTCACAATCGATCCTGCCCATTCCTCGGCGAATTTCGCGGTAAAGCATCTAATGATTAGTACCGTGCACGGCAGGTTCAGCGACGTTTCGGGCATGATTCTCTACGACGAAAAGGACCCATCCAAGTCATCTGTGCTGGCCGTGATTAAAGCCGCGAGTGTAAATACCGACAACCAAACACGCGACAAGGATCTTAGAAGCGCCAATTTCTTCGAGACCGACAAGTATCCTGAGATCCGATTTCAGAGCACCAAGGTTGAAAAGATCGGCGATCAGCTTCAAGTAACCGGCAACCTGACAATGAAGGGTGTTACTCGCCAGGTCACGCTACCTATCACGCTTGCGAAAGCCGAAATTAAGGGCAAAACCCGCCTCGGTATCGAGACCAGCACAACCCTGAACCGTTTTGACTACAACGTCTCATTCGATTCCACCGGCACGACGGTTGGCAAGGAAATCAAGGTCGATATTAACGTGGAAGCTGTGAAAAACCAGCCATAAGCTAGTGTTAGCTCGAAAAGCTGTTGATGCAGGCTAGGCCTGAAGCAATTCCGTAATGCTCCAGACATGATCCGGCAGGCGCCCATCGCAAGGGTAACGCGCAGGGATTTATGGACACGGCAGAAGGAGACTGGCATGAACAAATTGCGGCGCTGGGCCGCGGTTTCAGTCCTGTTAACTGTGTCAGCCCTTGCTGCTCTGCCAACTTATTGCCAGGAGGCAAGGACACCTGACGTGATCTTCGTGCCCACGGAGCAAGCTGTTGTCGACGAAATGCTCCGCATGGCGAAGGTTTCGAAAAACAGCGTGGTGTACGACCTCGGGTGTGGCGACGGTCGCATCGTCATAACTGCCGCAAGGCACTACGGGGCGCGCGGGGTCGGAATCGATATTGACCCGGAACGTATCCGAAACATGCACTACGGCGGAGGTGCGGGGGCCCACAGGAATCCGCCGCCGGCATTCCATTCGACTCAGACTTGCGTCTCTCGTTGCTGCTTGTGTGCTGCCAGTGTGGATCGCCGCTGGATCCTCGTCTACTACAACTACCAGAGCAGGCGGGCGCTTACGGAACAGCGCATGCTGGAAACAGCGCGGGCACTTACGTTGGTCGTTGACCGCGAGTTGGCCAGCATCCAGGCTAGCTTGAGCGTTCTCGCTACTTCGACTTCGCTCGTCTCTGGCGACCTGCCCGCCTTTTACCATCGGGTGCAGGTGGTTCTTGAA
>Ga0187880_1004388_pt1 | contig 10415 bp, 9 predicted proteins | sample June2016WEW_19_4_FD_132998 | JGI IMG/M metagenome (GOLD analysis project Ga0187880, IMG submission 132998) | Peatland microbial communities from SPRUCE experiment site at the Marcell Experimental Forest, Minnesota, USA - June2016WEW_19_40 | ecosystem: Environmental > Terrestrial > Soil > Wetlands...
CTCCGGTACAGGCCATTCATCTTGCCGAGGATCACCCCGGCGATATTCACCTGCTTATCACGGACGTGGTGATGCCGGAGATGAACGGGCGAGAACTGGCAGAAAAGCTCAGCGCCATCCGCCCGAACCTCAAGTGCCTGTATATGTCGGGCTATACCTCCGATGTGATAGCACATCGCGGCATCCTGGACGAAGGACTCAATTTCATTCAGAAACCTTTCCTCAGCTATGATCTTGCGGCAAGAGTCAGGCAGGTGCTGGGCCGGCATTGCTCGTGAATTGACCTCACGATGGCACGATAAACCTCCCCGTATCTGTCACATTTGTGAACCTTCATAAGCTCCCCATTCGGATCGTACGCAAACCAACTCATTATACCGTCTTCTGCCATCGATAGTATTGTCATGACTCACCGCTATCGTTTTCGATCAAAGTTCGGGTTGAAAAGAAAGAAAATCAACCCTAGGTCCCGCCTAAGCTCCATAGAAGTTTAGTGAATACATCTAGCTGTTTTGTCGCTCTTCTTTCAGCATTTCTCAACATAGTCCTAAAGATATTTCTCTCCTCATCCGAATCAATTTTTAACAATATCTAGAAAGATACTTTGGTTTTTGCTTTTCAGGGGCGCTTGTAAAACGTTAACCACTGCGAATTTCTGTTGTAGGGTCATTTTGCGGTTATCCACAAATTGAGGGCTTCAGGTATGGATAATTTCGAGCCGATACCACCAGTCGCTGTCTCATTCCCCCTGTGCTTAAAGCAAATCGCAATGGATAATCAGCTCGTTATCCACCTTAAGACCGGCCATAAAATTGAAGGTCGATTGGCACGATCTTTCTCGAATAATGACATCGACGTCGGGATCTATATCGCAGAGGAGCAGCGCCAGCTTTTCTTCGCGCTGGATGAGATTTGCGCCGTTCGTTTCAAGAAGATTCCCCCTTGGGCATTATCCGATAGACCGGCAAAAATTGAGGATGTCCGGACGATTGCAGGCGAAACCTTCCGGGTGGCTGTGTTCCCGGACAGGAAATTTCTCAAGGGATTTATCTCTATCGACCCGAATGAAGCCGCTCCATATCGGACTATTTTCTTCACGTTTTCCGGCGTACGCTGCCGCAACGCAGTCCGACGCGTAGGGGAGACGCTTCAGGATAATGGCTATGTGACAAACTATCGTCTCGATGAGGCGCTCAGGACTCAGGAAGAACTTCGCAGGCGTCGTATAGGAGAGGGTGTCGCACAGAGCGAGGACGACCCGCGTGAAGCGATCGAAAAAACCACTCAGGAAGATCTGGAGAAATCGAACATCCCGCGTTATGTAAGGGTCGGCGACATTCTGGTCGAGGCCGGCCTTCTGACGCGTGAACAGATAGAAAAGGCTTTCGAGACCCAGGCAAAGGGTAAAAAGCTGAAAATCGGTGAGCTTCTGATTAGTAAAGGGCTTATCACTGAAGATATACTCCTTCAAGTGCTTGCAACAAAGTTTCGGCTTCGTTTCATCAATCTGGAAACCATTATCCCTTCTGAGGAAGCGCTTGGGGCCCTTCCCGAGGAGTTAGTGCATCGATTAGAAGTATTCCCTATCGAGTTCGATGGTCGAAAACTTGTTGTTGCCACGTCCACTCCCACAGATGCGGCCGTTGGAGACAATCTCCTCTTCGCTACGAAATACTATATCGAGCTTGTTGTCGCTTCTTCCCGACAGATTACCGCAGCAATCGACAAGTATTACCATAAGCATGCTGACAATAAGTATGCAATCGATACCCTCCTTGCATCAATGGAGGAGGGGGCTCAGGCGATCTACGTCGATAATGAAGCCGACGATGCTCAAATAGTTGAATCCGATTCTGAAGTAATCACCCTCGTTAACCGGATACTCATTGACGCTTACAAACGGGGGGCTTCGGATATCCACCTCGAGCCCGGCATCTCAAAAAATCCAATCATTGTTCGCTACCGCATCGATGGAGATTGCAGGGTAGTCCACAAAATCGCAAAAATCTACAAGGGAGCCATCATCTCCCGAATAAAGATCATGTCCGGCGTTGATATCACCGAGCGGCGCAGGCCGCAGAGCGGCAAGATTTTTCTTCGGTTCGACCAACACAATCTCGAATATCGGGTTGAAGTTACACCAATTGTGGGAGGTCAAGAAGCCGTTGTGTTGCGGCTGCTCTCCGCATCCAGGTCACTCCCTTTAGGCGAAATGGGGTTTATGCCTTACAATTTAGAACGGTTCGCAGAGGTCATTAGCAAACCGTATGGCATAATCCTGTGTGTCGGTCCCACTGGATCTGGGAAAACGACTACACTTCACTCGGCTATCGCTCATGTCAACACGCCAACACGCAAGATCTGGACTGTCGAGGATCCGGTGGAAATAACCCAACCGGGCCTGTGCCAGGTGCAGGTAAATGCCAAGATTGGCTTCTCCTTCGCTGAGGCTCTCCGTTCGTTTCTTCGCTCCGATCCCGATGTCATTATGATCGGCGAAATGCGGGACAGCGAAACGGCCAAGATCGCCATTGAAGCCTCACTCACCGGGCATCTTGTCTTCAGTACGCTCCACACCAACAGCGCCCCGGAAACTGCTGTCCGACTCATTGATATGGGCATGGACCCTTTTAATTTCGCGGACGCCCTGCTGGGAATCATTGCGCAACGCCTCGCAAAAAAACTCTGCGACTACTGCAAGAAAACCAGGCGGCCAACACGTAGGGAATACGACGAACTCATCGCTGAGTTCGTCCACCATTCGGGTAAGATATTGGAGCCTATTCCTACTTTCGAGGATGCGACTCTAATGGTAAAGAGCGGCTGCGAGCATTGTGGAGGGAGCGGCTACAAGGGGCGTATCGCTATCCATGAGCTGATGATGGGAACCCCTGCCCTCAAACGGGCAATCAGGGAAGGAAAAGGAGCCGAAGACTTGAAGAACATTGCCCTGGAAGAAGGAATGTGGACCCTCAAGATGGACGGAATCTGCAAGGTCTTCAAAGGCCTAACCGACCTGGAGCACATCCGCAAGGTATGTTTGTAGCGTTCTTGGGTCATCTTAGAATGAACACGTGCACTTAAATGGTGATCCTTAAAATTATCGCCTCTTGTGTCAGGGCTTCAACCCAACCAGCATCAAGAAGTTGGAGATCCGCAAATGGGCATGGTAAAGCTATACTTAATTGAAATAAAAATGCGTTTGTCATCTGCCCTGATTGCGGTGCCGATAATTCAATTGAAAAAGGACAGCGAACTCGCCGAAATAGGGTTGGAATTCTAGCATTAGCGAGATTGGTTAAGAAATGCCCGGCACCTTTAACGGATGAGAAAGCAGAATCGTTATGGCCAACCACACGCTGAAGATAACCGACGAAGCTGTTCTGCACGTGAGCTATTTCAGCGGCAGAGGGGCTTCTTTTGAAATGTCGCTGAAATAGTTCTTCCAAAATTCCAGCATCGGTTGGATGCACGTAAAGTGACCAATCAGTTTCGATGCCGGTAAGAGCAAAGCAGCCCTCGATGGCTCGCGTGAAACAATCTGTATCCAGATCGCTGGTCTCTGTAAGTGTACCGTCGACATCAAGGATCGCTAGCTTCATAGAGGTTGCTCACGAAACGGAAAAAATCGTACGCTAGGCCGATTTGACTTCCGCTAAGAGGTCAGGGTGACGATCAAGCACTTTGAGCAGTTTCACCAGCGCGAGTGGCGGCTTGGTCTTGCCGTTCTCATAACGTGAAAATGCATTGACGCCACCACCAAAAATCTCGCCGGCTTCGCGCTGGTCGAGAGCAAGCTTCTTGCGCACACTCGCAATGAATGCCGGATCAACAATGGATGCATTTACCCGTTTATTGAACTCCAGCATCAAAGAACTAATACGGTCGGATTCGCTCTTTTCAAACACGGCTTCGCCACACGCAGGGCAGAAATCACCCGCGGCCGAGGGAATGATCATTGATTCGCCTTTGTACGTGTAAGGTACGTCACGGGTGTCGCGCACCATTTCAGCCCCGCCGCAAACTGGACATTTCATGATCATAGCTCCTTAAAAGAAACGACGAGCACTTCATCGATGACGGTGAGCTTCAGGTAAACCTCACCGGCTGATGTTGCAGGTCGGTAAACGTCTTGCCAGATTCGATGATCGGAATGCGTCGTCATGCTTTTATAAAAGTCTTTGGTCCTTAGCGCCATGACCACGCCGACAATGCCGTCCGCATCGAATCCCAACGCCGCCCCACCCGCAAGCGCTGACAGGGTTATTCGCACCTTGCCGGCTTGAATCATGGCCTTTATGACCGACAGTTTGCAGTGAGGCGTGCGCTTTTCCATACGACCATAAAGTAACCCAATCGGTTAAATTTAGCAAGTAGGTTAATGCAGTTGGTAATGCGCGGGATCTCTATATATGTCAGGTTGAACTATACCCCAACCTGATCTCAGGAAGAGCAACGTTGTGGCGTCAGAATAGGGTTGATTTCTAAATTAATTGACAGGGCGCATCGAGCGCACGCTGTTCATTCTGGACTGGCTACAAAGTGTGGAACTGCGCCGCCGTGTTCACGCTGGACTGAACAAGGGCGAAGCCCGAAACGCTCTGGCGCGCGCAGTGTTCTTCAACCGCCCGGGCGAAATCCGCGACCGCAGTTTTGAACAGCAGCGCTATCGCGCCAGCGGTCTCAACTTGGTCACGGCCGCCATCGTGTTATGGAACACAGTCTACCTCGACCGTGCGATAAGGGCGCTACGCGCGACTGGCAAGATCATCGACGATACGATGCTGCAGTATTTGTCGCCGCTGGGCTGGGAGCACATAAACCTGACTGGCGATTATGTCTGGCGGCAAGCCGCAAACTCGATGATGGGCAGTATCGCCCGCTACGCACCATCGAAAAGCCTTAGCGTAGTATTTTTTCCGAATTCTGTGTCGCCCCTCATAAGCATTTGCAACGCCCCTTTATCCCCCTTTACAAAGGGGAAGAAGAGCCTGGCCCCATCGGACTTGACCGGGCAATTCTGAATTGCGACACAGTCTCGCAGGCCGGAATCCCGACGTCCTTTTCATCTCGAGAAATCCTCTGGACCCCGGCTTGCGCCGGCGTGACAGACTTAAAATTGTTACGCGCACTTATACAACTAATTACCAGGTAAGAATTGCGTTGAGAGCTATTTTCTGTTATAGGACCTCAGCTATGGAAAGATATCCAAATCTTGCGGCCGAAAACAAATACTTCTGCTCCCACCCTCGTTATTGGACCGGCTTCCCGGGGGACACTTGGCCCATTTCAAAATAGAGGAGAAACGTTTGATAAAGATGAAATGTATTATTGGATGCCTTCTGCTGAATTTGCTTCTCTTTCCTTTTCATGCAGCCGCTAAGTCATTTTATAGCGACGGGACGGTGGACAATAGCTCTGGAACGCCGAACAAGGACCTGGTATTCAGGGATTTCGAGATTACTCAGGACGGCCACATCAGGGGCTACATAATCAACGAGTCGAATCACCCCCTCAAGTCGCTACGATTGGATATGTGGACGACAAATCGGCAGGAGACCCAGATTCTCTGGCGAAAAAGCCTCATTATTGGAGACATGGCTCCGAAGGGCAAATACGAGGTCAGCGAACCCTATAGTCCTCTTCCTGATGACCTATCGGGAGTGGTGTTCAAGTTTAGACTGCCAGGCGCCACGAATTACAGAAACCCGAATATTAAATATTAATCAATTATCAAATTGTAACGGCCCGGCATGTCTGTTGCCCCCTGCACCTTACCGAGCCCGAAGTCCATGTTTCTGGCTTTAATTGTTGTTTTTTAGGCTCATGATGGATCTTTGTTATGGAAAGATTTCGATAGCCGTATACTCTGAAATGGAAGGCAGTGTTTTTTGCCCTGTTTTTCGGTTCTCTCGCCGGCGTTTGTCCTGTGATGCTTTGCTATCATAAGAATTTGGCCTCGCTCGTCATCTTTCCTGTAATAACACTATTTTCTATATACCTTACTTTTTTGGGATACCAATTATTTAGAAGATCGGATGACGTAATCCTTACCAGTGATGATGGCATCGACATCCAGTCGCCTAATCGTAGCTGTCTTATTGGTTGGAATGAACTAAGCGAAATCAGATATCGTGGGATACTGCAGTGGATTGAGTTGTATAGTCGTACTGGCGAACATATTGTTAATATTGATTATCAACTGGACGATTTTGAGAAACTCTGCCGTTTGATTTCATTTCAAGTACGGCATTTATATGTAGATAATCAAAAGGAATATGCCTCATCCGGTTATACTCATCTTAGATACATTGTTTTCATCGTATCTTTTTCTATGATGGCGGTTACATCTACATTGTCTGGCCTAAGGGGGACATGGATTGTAATGTCGGCCTCCATTGCATTCGCGGCCCTTTTTATCCTTGCATATCTTTGAGAGATAAAAAGAATAAGCATCGGACAAGATAAGGTCCGCATAAGAACCGCTCTGAAAGTCCAAATCGTAGCTTACCAGGACATTTCTGACGTCATACTGCGCATTGAACAAATGAGATGGGTTTACTCGATAACTGTTATTGTTGAGCGGAACGCGAATAAACCGATAAGACCTTGGGGCATTGGAGGCCCTATTCCCTTACACAGGTCTCTCCATAGAGAATGGAATAATTATAAGCTGGCCAACTCTTCTCCTTCCAAAGAGACTTGATGACGGACGGTCAATGGTGCTGGTGCTTTTGCTGAAAATGCAAAAACCGGTCTCATTGACATATCACTTGCTTATTCGATTGGAGAATCGTATGGTTTTACGTGCTTTGACAATATCAGACTGCTCTTGGTCGAATCCGTACCATACCAGGAGTTAAAACTGTGAAGGTGTTGATAAGCTTCTCGCCATGATCACGAACAACAGATGATACGAGATCAGCTTTGCCGGCAGGAGATAGACCGGCAAGGCGCATGAGAATAATCCCCGCGGAGATGCGGCGCAATCGGTAGACCAGTTCACCGAAATCTTTATCCGCTGTCAAGAGCAGAGCATTTTTCTCATTCGCAGAGGTCAATACCATCTCATCAGAAACGCCTGGGTCCATTTCTGCAACATAAAGCACTGCATGCCCATCACCGCGTAGCCTTTGGACTACCGGAAAATCAACGCCTTCATCGGCGAGAAAATTCATGAGCTTGTATCGCTTGTAGGATAGATCACATCTGCCCGTAAGGCTTCGGCGGCGAACGCCAGAGCCGCTCTGACCGCCTCTTCCGTCAGTCTGGGGTGGGCTTCGATGATCTGCTCGACGGTTTCTCCCGCTGCGAGTTTCTCAAGTATTAATTCGACTGTGATGCGTGTTCCTGTTATGACAGGTTTGCCCATCATCACGGATGGATCGGATTTAATCAGGTTCGCTCTCATTTCGAACTCCTTCCCCTGAGGACACCGCCCGGGGTTTATCCCTGCACGAAAGGGGCAGCCGCTTTTGCTCCTTGCTTCCGGTTTATCCCCGCCCGGGTTTATCCCGGGTTTTACCTTGCTGGTCGCGATAAAAGATGCCCTTCATTGATTCATAGATATTTCATCCGGATAGACGATACTTTTGGAGCAGGAGGTTGTCAATCGGAATGGTGACGCCATAGGAACGCAGGCTCTTCGTGTTGAGCTATCAAGGCATGCATATTCGCGGCTCTTTGTGGCGTGCCCCGGCATAAAATGTCTCAAGATCAACCTTTCACCTGATAGCCTTCAGCCTGATCCCCTTCAGCCTGATCCCCTCAAGTCCATCCGTTTTGTTCGAGGGCGCGCCGCACCCGTTCGAATTCGGTTTCCAGGCGTGGCAGAACATCGAGCGCGTCCCCCATTCTCCCGGCTTTCCCTATCTGTTCCAACTCGAGCGCCACATCCCGAAGGGCAGGGGCCCCAAGGTTGGCCGCGGCACCTTTGATTGTGTGCGCCTGCCGCTGGGCGCCGGGCGCGTCCCCGCCGCTAAGAAACTCTTTGAGCTTGCTGACCTGGACCGGTATATTGTCAAGGAATCCGGCCACGATCGTGCGCGCCAGATCTCGATCGTCCATGAGGCGCTCCAGCAGTTCGGATTCATGAAACACCTCGTTGTCCGCGGGAGGTGCGGGGGCTTCTTCGCTCGGAGGGGCCTTTTGCCCGTCCCCGGCCTTAGCTGAGGAGAAGAGCCAGCGGTCGAGCGCCTCAGCCAGTTCTCGCGGCTGCACCGGTTTGGACAGATAGTCGTCCATTCCCGCGTCGATGCAACGCTCCCGGTCGCCTTGCATGGCGTTGGCCGTCATGGCTATGATTGGTACCCGATGGTTCAGTACGCTCGAGCCGGCGTCACGGATGCGTTGGCTCGCCTCAAAACCGTCCATTTCCGGCATCTGGCAGTCCATCAGGACCAGATCGTAAGGCACGCGCGAAAGCGCTTCGATGGCTTCCAATCCGTCTGCTGCGACGTCCGCCCGGTAGCCGAGCTTCTTGAGTATAGCCAGGGCCACCTCCTGATTGATTGTGTTGTCTTCGGCCAGAAGAATACGAACGCTTCGCCGAGCGGACTTGTCGTCCGCATGCAGGGTTGCGATGGGCTTTCGCATGTCGCTGTACGCCCTTTCCTCCCTGCCCATGACCACGGAAAGGACCTCCCGCAATTGGGCTTGCCGTAACGGCTTGGTGAGGGATGCCCAAAACCCCGCCTGCTCGATTCTCGCTGCACCCATTCTCTGCCCGAGGGAAGACAAGAGGACCATCCGCGTATCGCTGATCTCCGGATTCTCCATGATCTTGCGAGCAAGCTCCTCACCATCCATACCGGGCATCTGGTGGTCGGTTACCATAATCTGGAAGGGATCGCCTCGACGGGCGGCATCCAGCAGCGCGTCAAGCGCGCTTTGTCCGTCGACTGCTTCGGACGAGTGGCAGCCCCACGACTGGAGCAGGGTGGTAACCAGGAACCGGTTCGTTTCGTGGTCGTCTACCACTAGGACATGAAGTCCCGCGATGTCGGCGCTTTCTTCGGATATGCCGGGCTGTTTCTCCGACTGTCTGGCAAACACAGCCGTAAACCAGAATGTTGAGCCTTTCCCCTCTTCGCTTTCAACTCCTATGGTTCCGCCCATCAGCTCGGCCAGTTGCTTGGAGATTGCCAAACCTAAACCAGTGCCGCCATATTTTCGCGTGGTGGATCCGTCCACCTGGGTGAACGCTGTAAAGAGCATGCCCAGACGGTCGCCTGGGATACCAATTCCGGTATCCCGGATCTCAAGGCGAAGGGTGGCGTGCGTATCGGTTTTCTGTTCCAGGCTGACCCGAATGCCCACCTCTCCCCGATGTGTAAACTTCAAGGCGTTGCTTGCCAGGTTTACGAGCACCTGGCGCAACCGCCCGGGATCGCCCCTTAGAAGCGACGGTACATCGGGCTCAACCAGGCAGGTAAGTTCCAGCTCCTTTTCCTGCGCCCTTACGGCCAGCATCTCTGCGGCGTCTTCCACGGTAGTGAGCAAATCAAAGTCGAGAATTTCAAGATCGAGCTTTCTTGCCTCAATCTTTGAAAAATCCAGGATGTCGTTAATGAGGGACAGTAGATTCTCCCCGCTCGAGCGGATCAGCTTGGCGTATCGCTTTTGTTCGGAAGAAAGCTCGGTATCCAACAGCAGACCCGTCATACCGATCACCCCGTTCATCGGCGTGCGGATTTCGTGGCTCATGTTCGCCAGGAACTGGCTTTTGGCGATGCTGGGCAATTCAGCCTGAACAGCCAGAGTGTTGGCCCGGGCGATTGCCTCTTCGATTGCCTGGTTTGTGGTTTCCAGCTCGGCCATGGCCTCGCGAAGAGCCTCTTCCACCTTCGTGCGCTCGGCGACTTCCTGATGCAATCGTTTATTCGAAGCTTCCACTTCGGTCATTGCCTTCGTGATGTCGCTCAAGTCTCTGGCAATGCCTACGCTGCCGATAATTCCCTCCGAATCGTTTCGTAGCAAGCTGATGGAAACCTCTGAAGGAGACACGGAGCCGTCTTTTTTCAACACGTTGATCGGATATTTTCGTATGGCGCCTTTGCGGCGCAATTCCGTTAGCATCTTGTCGCGTTCGCCGGCATCCTCATACATTTTAAAAGCCGATTTCCCCTCGAGTTCTTCGAAAGCGTACCCGTACTGTTCGGCTGCCGTTCTGTTCCATTTGAAGAACTTCCCATGCTTATCGACAATACTGATGCCTTCAGGTGAGTTCCTGAAGATATTTTCGAGGAGGTCATTGGCGGCCTTCATCTGATCTTCAGACCGCTTGCGCTCGGTAATGTCCACAAATGACTCGAGCAGGCAAAGCCTGTCGCGCAAGATTACAGGCTGCACCGTCATGAGTATGGGAATCTGCTTTCCGTCGGCGGCTATCAGCACTTGATCGGCATTATCCACGA
>Ga0187880_1004397_pt1 | contig 10397 bp, 10 predicted proteins | sample June2016WEW_19_4_FD_132998 | JGI IMG/M metagenome (GOLD analysis project Ga0187880, IMG submission 132998) | Peatland microbial communities from SPRUCE experiment site at the Marcell Experimental Forest, Minnesota, USA - June2016WEW_19_40 | ecosystem: Environmental > Terrestrial > Soil >...
CCATGCCCCGTCTCTGCGGTGAATGATTACCGAACGAACAGGAGAACCGACATGTCCGAGCTCAAGTATCTCAAGTTTCAAAAAACAAATGGTGTGGCGTACGTTACTTTGGTGCGTCCAAAGCATAACGTGATGAACATCGATATGATGAACGAGATCAATTCCCTGCTCGAAGCGCTGGGCTCGGACGACGAACTCAAATGCCTGGTGATCCTCGGTGAGGGGAAGAGCTGGTGTGCCGGAGTTGAAGTGGGCGATCACAAGCCGGAGATGGCCCCCGGAATGATAGCCGTTTTTGACCGCATGCTTGAGCTGATCCAGCGGTTGGACGTACCCTCCATTGCAGCGGTTCATGGCGCCTGCCTGGGCGGGGGCATGGAGCTTGCCATAGCCTGTGACATCGTGGTCGCTTCGTCAAACGCCAGGTTCGGCCAGCCGGAAATCAAGCTGGGCTTTTTCCCGCCGTATGCTGTGGTGCGGCTTCCGGAGCTGGTTGGGACCGCCAAGGCCATTGAAATATGCACTACCGGCAGAATTTACACTGCACGGGAAGCCTTAGACCTTGGGTTTGTAAGCCACGTTGCCGATGAGGACAACTTCAGTCAAAAGCTCGACGGCCTGGTTGAAGATATCTGCGGCAGCAGCCCGCTGATTATCCGGATGAACAAGCGCGCGGTAAAGATGACCAAAGGGTGTGAATTCAGGGAAGCTGCCAAAAAAGCAAACGACTATTTCCTCAACTCGCTCATGAAGACTGAAGACACCATGGAGGGAATACGGAGCTTTGAAGAAAAACGCAAGCCCGTCTGGAAAAACCGATGAGACAATGAGATAAAAAAACCACCGCAGAGACTCAGAGAGCACGGAGAAAAGAAAACGGGCATGCAGGAGAAACCGAGAGCAAACAGGGACCTGGCTCTCAGTTTTGTGTATGTTTGTTCAATGGCTTTCCTCTGCGTCCTCTCCTTGTCCGGACCATGCCCCGTCTCTGCGGTGAAATCTTTTGCGTAGGAGAAACGATGGATAGGCAAAGGCCCGCGCTCCTGATCATAGATATGGTCAAGGATAATTTCGACGAAGGGAAAAACCTTCCCATTACCCCCTTCGCTCGAAGGATTATTGGTCCGATAAACAAGCTGATCGATGTCTTCAGGAAGGAAAAGTGGCCCATTGTTTTCTCGACGGACGCATTTCGAAAAGAGGATTTTATTTTTACAGGTCGAATGAAGCCCCACTCCCTGGCTGGAACCCAAGGGGCTGAAGTTATCGAGGACCTCGAGAGGAAGCCCGAGGATCTGTGGCTGCCAAAACCGAGGTTCTCTGCCTTTTTTAGCACGGACCTGGCTCAGAGGCTGAAAAAAGATAAGGTTACACTCTGCGCGGTGGCCGGTATTGCAACAAACTTCTGTGTCCTTACCACCGTTATGGACGCCCTCTGCCACGATTTTCAGGCCGTCTTGCTGGAAGACTGTTCAGCCAGTTGGTCGGAAGAAATCCATAACCAGGCCGTGGACATCTACCGCCGCAATCCACTCTCTCCGCTATTCAAGGTTTGCAGTTCCACGCAACTTGCGGCTGACCTGGGCGTAAGCGCCCCCGAACAACTGCGTGCATAAGAGCGCCCTGATGTAGTCTGGATATTCCGGGGACATGCACGATCCAAGGCGAAATCAAACACCTTGTGGACTTGCACAAGGCTAGATCTTTATAAAAATCCGCTTTCGCCACATAATCCATGCGATGAGATACATAAACAGGAGAGTCATGAACGCGTAGAGCAAAGAAGCGGTTTCCGACTGCACAACGGGGCTACACAAGTTTTGGAACACGAATGACTGGCAGTCTATATCTTGCGCCAGGGCCACGGGCAGATTCACGGACCTGAGTGTGTTATCGAAGACTTCCGATAGCACATATACGGTGATAGGATTGAGTCCGAGTATAATGAACGGTTTAGTCCATCGGGAAAATTCTGCGATATCGATCAACCAGTGAAAGAATGCCAGGCTGACAAGAGCCATCCCAGCCATGAATATGCTGAAGGTGCTCGTCCAGATGCTCTTGTTTATCGGCAGCCAGCGATCGAGTATGTAACCGGCGATGAGCAGAACCAGGCCGGCGCATACCATTCCGGCAACTTTTCTGTACCCGGGAAAAGAAGAACTGAGCCATTGTGCCGTGAGCACTCCGAAAAGAGTAGTAGCGACTGCGGGAATTGTGCTCACAATCCCTTCCGGGTCCCATGCACCATCATAATATGACCACATGTGCCCGCTAAGAAAAAGCGAATCGATCCAGGCGGCAAAATTCTTCCCCGGCTCGAGCACCCCTGCGCCGATTCCCGGCACTGGTATGAACCGCATCATCAGCCAGTAGGAGGCAAGCAGGCCGATAAGCCATAAGCTGGCCTCTCAAACCGGCTTTCAGCACAATCAGCGAAGTAATAAAATAGCAGACGGCGATTCTTTGCAGAACTCCGGGTATGCGAATGTCTGAGAGCTGAAATGACGGAAAGCTGTTAATAAAAAGCCCAAGCGCGAACAGAATAATAGTTCGTCTCAGGAGCCGGACTGTAAATGCCGAATTTGATATGCCTTTTTCTGCTTGCTTTGCAATTGAAAAGACGAGCGAAACTCCAACTATGAAAAGAAAGGATGGAAAGACAGTGTCGGCAAAAGTCCATCCATTCCAGATCACATGACTCAGAGGTGCATAGACTGTCCCGGGGTCCCCGGGGCTGTTCACTAGTATCATCAAGGCGATTGTAAAGCCGCGAAAGGCGTCCAGCGAGACCAGGCGTCCCTCAGGGACAGCAGGACCGGAATCGGAGGTGGGGTGGGGCTCACGTTCGAGGCGTTTTTCAGCCGGAGACCAAAAGTATCCCTGCTGTTTCGGTTTCTCATTTTCAAAACGCTTCTGTTGGGGCGGCGCCAAGGTACTCAATAAAACGATCCTCACCACGAAAAATCAAAACCGCATAAAGCGGCACTTTCTTAATCTAAGTCATGTGGACGTGATTAGGAAGGGAATAATCACATGAGATTAAGGGATGGGCATTGTCAGACCAACAATTCCATTAAAACTCTTTACTTCCCAAAACCGCAGACCGGGTACCTGCAATCCGGACAATGGGAACAAAACCCGCCATGTCCCATCGCAATAATGTCTTCGCGGGTTACCTGCTCGCCGGCCAGAAGACGAGGCACAACCAATTCGAAAACGCTCGCTTTATGATACATCACACATCCGGGAAGTCCCAGAACGGGCACCTGTTCGATGTAGGCCAGCATGAACATTGCCCCGGGCAGAACGGGGACGCCATATGTTACTACCTTACCTCCCGCCGCCCGTATGCTGTGCGGCGTCTGATCGTCGGGGTCGACGGACATGCCTCCCGTCACTGCAATCATCTCGGCGCCCTGCTCCAGAAAACCGCGGATTGCTCTTACAGTCAGGTCGACATCGTCGGACACAAGCTCCTGCCCAATCACTTGACTCCCCAGATCGGCAAATTTGGCCCTTACGATCGGGCCGAATTTATCCTCGATGCGTCCGTGCCAAATCTCGTTGCCGGTCGTAACAATGCCCACCTTCAGGGATCGAAAGGGTTTAACTTCTATGAGAGGGTGGTTTTCCGTGCAGATTTGTTCCGCCCTTCGGATTTTACCCCCTTCAACGGCGAGGGGAATAACCCGCGTTCCAGCGACCGCTCGCCCGGCATCGACTGTTTGATTGGTATGAAGGGTCGAAAATACAATCTCCTCTATGGAATTGACCGCATACAATGCAGCGGTATTGACTTTCAAAAGCCCTCTCGCACCGGCCGAAAGCGTTACCTTGCCTTCATAGGGTTCGGAAAGCTCAATGCCCCGGCCGGCGGCAACCCCGGCCAGCCTCAGTGCGGCCTCATTCTCATGAATAAAGCCCTTTCTCGGATCGAGGATAAAGACATGCTCTTTTCCGATCTCAAGGAAGGCCGCCACATCTTCCGCCAGGATCACATGGCCCTTCTTGAACATTCTCCCCTTGAATTCTCCCGGCACAATCCGCGTAACATCATGCCCGAGGATCATTCCAACAGCTTTCTGAATCGGTACCTTTTTCATTCTCGTTCTAAAGTCAGTGTGGACGTGTACTGCAAAAAACTCTGTCTGGACGCGGATAGCAGGCTTCCCCGCCCCTCTGATTTTTGCGGCATTATTTCGACTCTATTTTCCGCGTTGCGGGGCAGTAAAGCACGCCTGATTTGCTCATGATCAACCAGAGCAATCATACATCTTTCCGGCGCTTTGCGGTATCCTTAGAGTGAAAAAATCTTGAGAGCGGGAAAAATCTTTAAGTCTCTTGCCCAAAAAAAGTGCTTGACGGACGAGGGCCGTCGTTATATTATTTTGATAGTTATCGAAATGTAGAAGGATTCATATGGACATCAAACAGGCTGCTAAAGTTCTCAAGGCTCTCTCCCATCCCAATCGGCTGGAGATATATTTAAGTATTGTCAAGGCTGAACAAAAAAGCTTCGATGCCAATGAATGTTGTGTTGTTTCCGCTATTGTTGACAATCTCAAGATCGGGGCGCCCACGGTCTCCCATCACCTGAAGGAACTGGTCAACGCCGGTCTGATTGTCACCGAACGTCAAGGGAAGTTTCTGATCGCCCGGCCGGTACTCGAAACCTGGGAAGAGGTAAATAAACTCATGCCCGGCTAGGTGAGGGGAACAAAGGAGGAGGCTGAGCCTGCTTGCAGGCTTTTTATTTTAAGATTCATTTCGATAGTTATGAAATGATAAAAGTCTTCAATCAAGAAGGACCCTGCATGAACAAAGCATTTTTTGCATCAACGTCGCATCCTGCATCACAGCCTCCACTGCATCGTGTAAATCCTGTAAATCCCCTCGGAAAGACTGCTGAAAGGGTCGTACTGATTACTGGTGCTTCCTCGGGTATCGGAAAGGCTACGGTTGCAATTCTGGCCGGGAAGGGCTGGAAGGTGTATGCGTGCGCCCGCCGTCTTGAGTCGATGCAGGATTTTACCGGCATCGGCGCAATCCCCCTGAAGCTCGATGTTACCGATACGAATCAGTGCCGTACCGCAGTGGAAGAAATCCTGCGCAAAGAAGGGCACATAGATGCACTTGTCAACAATGCAGGTTACGGTTCCTACGGCGCCCTGGAGGATGTGCCGGATGAAGAGGCACGGCGCCAGTTCGATGTGAACGTCTTCGGCTTGATGGGCCTGACCCGCCTGGTCCTGCCGCACATGAGGAAACAGAAGCGCGGACGGATTATCAATGTCAGTTCTATGGGTGGTCGGATAACAACTCCTATGGGCGGCTGGTACCATGCCACCAAATTTGCCCTGGAAGCCCTTTCCGATGTATTAAGAACAGAGGTCAAGCCGTTCGGGGTCGATGTGGTGGTGATTGAGCCCGGCATCGTCTCGACGTCATGGTACGGTATCGCAAAAGAGAATCTCCTTGCCGCTTCGGGTAACGGTCCTTACAGCGAACTTGCCAGGAAAATGGCTATCGTCCTGGAGAACACCGGTGGGCTCGGTAAGTGGCCGATGGCCCCGGCTTCACCCGATGCAATTGCTCGAGTCATCGAACACGCCCTGCAAACGAAGAGGCCCAAAACCCGCTATGCGGCGCCCTGTCATGCAAAGCTCTTTCTCTTTTTCCGCTGGCTGCTCCCCGACTGCGTTTACGATAAAATGGTCATGCAACAACTTATCTTCCTGGCGAAACGGGGGAGAAAATAGCTAAATCACTTACCAACACTGGAGAATGAAATGAAAATCGTCTGCTTGCTCGGAAGCCCAAGAGAAAAAGGAAATAGTGCTGTCATAGCAAATCGATTCTGCGACACCGCCGAAGGGCTGGGTGCGGAAGTGAAGACTTTTACTCTTAACAATCTCCAATATCGTGGATGCCAGGCATGTATGGCATGCAAGACCAAGCTCGACAGATGTGCGCTGAAAGACGATCTCGCAGAAGTTCTGGAGGCGGTTCGTGAAACCGACGTTCTCGTGCTGGCGTCGCCGGTCTATTTTGGGGATGTCTCCGCTCAGCTAAAGACATTCATGGATCGCACCTTCTCATATCTGGTGCCCGACTTCATGACCAATCCCCGGAAATCTCGCCTTGCGCCGGGGAAGAAGCTGGTCTTAATCCTCGCTCAGAATAATCCGGACCAAAGGAACTTTGCCGATATTTACCCAAAACTTCAATTCTTCACCCAAGCCTACGGCAGCTTTGGTGAGAGTCATCTCATTCGTGCCGTGGGAGTTAATGAACCGGGGGAAGTCGTAAGTCATGAGGACGTGATGAAGCTGGCCGAAACAACGGCTGAGAAGATATGTAATGGGGCTTGAGCCAAATTGCGGAAGCTCAAAAGAGCGGGAGAAAGTTTTTTCACTATAAAGATTTTTTCACTATAAAGATACCCCGCAACCCCGTAGGATCTCTGACACGGTGGCGAAAAAGGAGAGGAAGTTTCTGATGAATAATCAGGTCTACATTGTAAGATGCCCTGACTACAATCAGGTAGATGAAAAGATGGAAGAACTGGTCTCGATGATGGGCGGTATGAGCCGGTTCGTCCAACCGAATGAGAAAATTGTGCTTAAAGCCAACTTGCTCATGCCGGCCAAACCTGAACAGGCGATAACCACCCATCCTCGGGTCGTGGCCGCAATCGCACGAATGGTAAAAAAGGAGGGCGCGTCTGCCGTTATAGCGGACAGCCCCGGCTCCGGATACAAGTACAATGAAAAAATTCTAAATACTCTCTACCGGGAATGTGGAATGTTCGATGCGGCCGAAGCGTCGGGGGCCGAACTCAATTTTGACACGAACTACAGGCCTGTTTCTTTCCTGGAAGGAAAATTGATCAAGCACTTCGACGTGATCGCTCCGGTGATAGAAGCTGATGCGGTACTCAACCTCTGCAAGCTGAAAACGCATACGCTCATGAGTTTTACAGGGGCGGTCAAGAATAATTTTGGAGTCATACCAGGACTCACTAAACCGGGTTATCACGCCAAACTTCGCGACCAGGATCATTTTGCCGATATGTTGCTCGATTTGGCCGAATATGTCTCACCCCGGCTGTCCATTATGGACGCCGTCACAGGGATGGAGGGAGACGGACCGGGCACCTCCGGCATTCCCCGGCCGGTCGGTTTGCTGCTGGGATCGACAAACCCGTTGGCCCTCGATATCGTTGCAGGTGAGATCATCGGACTTCGGCGTGAACATAACCCGCTGCTTATAGCGGCCGCAAGACGCGGGCTTGCCCCCGCATGTCTGGATGAAATCGAGGTCCTAGGTGCGGAAATTTCACAGGTCCGTGTATCTGATTATCGACTTCCGGCAACAATGGACGGTCTTGGGGGGGTTCTGACCTGGTGGCAAAAGCCGTTGGAACCCTTTTTCAAAGACTGGCTTTCGCAATCACCTGAGATAATAAAGAAAAAATGTATTGCCTGCGGGATTTGCCGTGATTCGTGCCCGGTGAACGCGATCGAAATAATCGAGAAAGAACCCAAGCTTGCTCATATAGACGACAAAGAGTGTATCCGGTGTTACTGCTGTCATGAACTCTGTCCGGAAAGGGCCATCGGACTTCACCAAAGCCTCATGCACCGGATACTTGGTATTGGGGTGCAAGGCCGATAGAGGGACTCAAAACTAAAACCTGGCCTGACGGCGGCTGACGAACCTGAGGTAAATGCGGTACTCCCTCGATTCGACGCTGCGGGAAATCTTTTGCCCGTCAGGGACCAGCCGCGTTATAACGCGCCCGTACGATGCGCTGCCCGAATCGGAAGTGCCCTTCCTGTCCCTGATTTCCAATAGTCTGGCCGCCACCGCAGCGCCACAGTGAGCCGCGTAGTGGCGAAGGGGGTGTGTGTGGGGGGGCCTGGCTCCCCACGCTTTTCCGTGTTTTTGCCTTTATACCTTCAGGAAAAGAAGGTCGCCATGGAACAGGAAATCTATAAATGGCTGGCCAAGCATTTGGACAACCTTCCGGGCGGCTTTCCACCCACCGGGAGTGGAGTGGAAATTCGTATCCTGAAGAGGCTCTTTACCCTGGAGGAAGCAAAACTTGCCCTTTACCTTACCTTGCTTACCGAGGAACCACGGGTCGTTGCACGCAGGGCCGGGTTACCTCGGGATGAGACCGCTCAGCGCCTGGAGGAGATGGCCAAAAAGGGGCTTATTTTGAGAGAGGAGCGGGAAACAGGTCCCGCAAGATACATGGCGGCTCAATATGTTGTCGGGATCTGGGAGTACCACGTCAACGATCTGGATAAAGATTTGATAAAGGATATGAATGAATATATTCCGGCCCTTACCGAACAAGGCTGGAAGGTCCCTCAAATGCGCATCATTCCTGTAGGTCGCAGTGTGACTCCGGAACTTAAAGTGCTGCCGTACGAGATGGCTGAGGAACTGGTCCGGGCCCAGAAGAAATTTTCGGTTGGACCCTGCATCTGCCGCCGCGAACATACCATGATGGGAAAGGGATGTGACAACCGGGAGGAGAGTTGTTTAGGATTCGGCATGGCGTTGGATTATCTCAAAAAGAACGGCCTGGGGCGGGAGATTGACTTGCAGGAGACCCTGGATATTCTCAAATGGGCCGATAAGGCCGGTCTCGTCCTGCAGCCGGCCAACGCCAAAGATGCTCTCTGGATTTGTCTCTGCTGCGGCTGCTGTTGCCAGGTCCTGAAAATGTTCAAGCGTCAGGCCAGACCGGCCGCAATGGCCTCCAGCCCTTTTTTTGCCACCCATAACCCTGAAAACTGTCAAACTTGCGGTATCTGCGTGGACCGATGTCAGATGGAGGCCCTCAAGCTCGAAGCCGACAAGGTGCGGTTGGATGTGGATCGCTGCATCGGCTGCGGACTATGCGTTTCCACCTGCCCCGCCGATTCGCTTACTTTGGTTCGAAAACCTCAATGCGAACAACCAGAGGTGCCCGAGGATATTATCGATGCCTCCATCAGGCTGGGAAAAGCCCGGGGAAAAATCACCACGCCAGGGCTGATTAAGATGATGGTCAAATCGAAGGTTGATAGAATTCTTACATTAAGGTAGCTAGTGTCCATCCGGAAACCCCGGATGAACGTAGGAGAATTTCACCTTATAAGTCACTGGCAGTTTTCGATTCGGAAAGGAGGCATCTTTCGTCCTGGCAAGGAAATCGAGGGGTTGCGCGGAGGCGTACCTATGTACCGCCTCGCGGAGCGTCGAGATTGGTGATCGAGCCCGTCGGAGCCTCTGCGGCCACCGCCACAGGCAGTGGCCAAGTCGGCTGGCGGTCCCACCGCCCAGGGCGGAAAAGGACTCTTTCCGGACGGAAACTAGCTAAATCGGCTACCAGGTGTTGCGTCCCATACTTCTGCTTCCCGCTACTCGCTTCCCGCGGCCTTAACCGACTTTTATCACAAGAGCGGCGGCCGTGTCCCCTGCAGCGCATCCTCCCCACAGAAGATATCCGCCCCCCAGTTTAGCAACTTCCTCGATGCCTTCGATGATGAGCCTTCCCGCCGTGGGGGCCTGCGGATGCCCGAAAATCAGGGAACTCCCGTAATTGTTGAAGCCCATAACATCGATGCCCAGTTCCCGGGCCATATAGAGGTCGTTTGTTACGAAGGGATTATGGGTCTTTATGGCCTTTAGATCGGCGACCCCTATGCCTGCTTTGTCAAGGGCCATTTTGACTGCCGGGACAACCGCCATCGCCATGAAGCCCTTTTTTGTCCTCGAAAAGCCGTATGAGACCACCCGAATCTCGACTGAAGGGTCCACGCTCAACTCAGATGCTTTTTCCCTCGAAGTTACCACTAAGGCGCAATTTCCGTCCGCCGGATGGGTTTGCGAGCCGAAAGTGTGAATGCCGCCGGGCACTACGGGCTTCAGGGCGGCCAGGCCTTCCCGGCTGGTCGGCGTTATTCCTTCGTCAGTTTCCACCATGACGGTCTTATTTTTGGAAATCCTGATCTCGACCGGAAACATGTACCTTTTTTGAAAATCCCCGCCGTCGTCGAGGGCGCACATATATTGCTCATAGCGCCGCAGGGTTGCCTCATCGGCCTGCTCCCGCGTAAGTCCGGCCTCCCTTGCCACATTCTCGGCAGTCGCGATCATGGCATTGCCGGCCCATGGATCGTGACCGAAGTTGTCCATCAGCCAGTTCTCCGATTCCACTTCGCCCCCCGGGCCCTGTGGATTGGGCCATATGGTGTGGGGTCCGTTTGAGCATCTGTCCGTCATCAGGCAGAAGGGATTGCGGTAGAGTCCCGTCTCTACGCCGATGGCGGCCTGGTAGAGGCAGGTGGCTGAAGTAGTGCACGCATGGCTGATGGTCATTCCGGGAATGCCTGGAG
>Ga0187880_1004400_pt1 | contig 10390 bp, 7 predicted proteins | sample June2016WEW_19_4_FD_132998 | JGI IMG/M metagenome (GOLD analysis project Ga0187880, IMG submission 132998) | Peatland microbial communities from SPRUCE experiment site at the Marcell Experimental Forest, Minnesota, USA - June2016WEW_19_40 | ecosystem: Environmental > Terrestrial > Soil > Wetlands...
AAGTCGACGGAGTCGCCGCCGGCGTGGAGCTGGAACAGGCCGCCGCCAGGACCGCCAGTCCTATCAAGACGATGTGTCTCGCCTTCATCGAGCCTCCTCGCTTACAGACTTGAAACCCCGTTCCCAGATGGAGCCTGCTCAGGCGCTCCTTGCCTCCGGTTTGGTAGTTGTCGCTCATCCTGCGCCATCGGCGCATCGGCCGTCAGGGCCGAATGTCACAATGGGATGTGCCCACCCTTGTGGGTGGTGTGCGTGGTACAAAGACCGTGGTACACCGCTGACGTTCAAGGCGGACCAGGCGAAGGAGGGTTCGCATGCTCATCGTGGGGACCACGGCCCACCTGGAGGATCTCGATCGCTCGTACACCTACGCCGAAGACGTGTCTGTCACGGCGTTGGCGTTCGGTTCGTTCACCGGGGGCGTCGGAAGCTTGTTACCAAGTAGTCCCCGCCCGGTGTGGAGCATCCTCGACCGAGAGCGCATCGTCGAGCTAGTGGAGTTCGACATCGCACCGCTCGTGCGCTTGCCGACTGCGACCGCGCAGAGCTTGGCCGTTTCGCCTGGAGGCAGCCTCGTAGTCGGGATGGAAGGAGCTCATCTCCTCACCGTGTCAAGCGACGGCGTCATCAGCGAGCTCGGCTCCTTCGACACGGTCGCAGGCAGGGACGACTGGCACAACCCTGCCGGCCCGGCGCCGGACCTTCGCTCGGTTGCCGTCACGAGCGCCGACGTCTGGTTTGCAGGCGTCCACGTCGGGGGTCTGTGGCGGTCGAAGGATCGCGGCGAATCCTGGCAGAACGTTATCCCGCCTGAAGCGGACGTCCACGAGGTGGTCGCCGGAGAGGGCGACTGTGTCGCGGTCGCCGCGGCGGTCGGCTTCGGATGGAGCGAGGACGGCGGTGACTCCTGGCAGTGGACGACCGACGGGCTGCACGCCGGCTACTCGCGGGCGGTCGCACTCGACGGCGAGACAGCCTTCGTCACCGCTTCGACTGGCCCTGAGACGTCCGACGGCCGCCTGTACCGATGCCGCCTCGGGGACCGTTTCGAGCCATGCTCCGGCGGTCTTCCTCCGTCCTTCCCCTTCAATCTCGACACCGGGTCTCTCGCGGCCAGCGCCGGGCGGGTTGCCCTCGGCACGCCCAGCGGCCTTGTCTTCCGGTCCAGTGACAACGGCTCCACCTGGAGTCTTGCCGCCGACCGGATGCGACACGTCACCGTCTTGCGCTTCGCCTGACGCTTCTCACGAGCTCACGCGGCTCTTGTCGAAAAGCGGTTGACTTCGGCGCCTGCGAAGCAGTTAGCCACAGTCCTGCAGATATGATCGGGCGACTCAGCCTGGGACAGCAGCTGGAATCACTTCGCCCGGGCGGGACCACCAAGCGCGTGCCGCGCCCGGGCGAGACCAGGAGAGGGGACACCGTGTCAGGGAGTGCTTTCAAGGCGAACCTCGACATCGACACTGCTGCAGGAGCGACGCGGGCACGCCGTCGGCTCTGGTCCAGCCGGCTTTTGGGCGTGGGCGCGGCACTGCTCACCTGCAGCCCCTTCCTGGCGATGTTGCCGTCCGCGGCCAGCACCGCCCTGAGGTCCCCGTCGATGGTGGCCGTCACGGCCGCGCCACGGATCCCCGCCACAGATAGCGCCCTGGGCTCGGTGCAGGCGGGTTCGACCGAGACCGGCATCGTCGTGCTCCGGCCGACGGACGAGGCCGGTCTCACGAGCTTTATCACGGCGGTGACGGACAAGAGCTCGCCCTTCTACCACCGCTACCTCGCCCCCGGCGAGTTCGCCAGCCGGTTCGGCCCGGCGCCCTCGACGATCGCGGCGGTCAAAGCCCAGCTGACCGCGGAGGGACTCCGCGTCACGAAAGTGTCCAGAGACGGCCTTCTCGTCAGCTTCTCGGGTTCTGCCGCCACCGTCGAAAGCGCCTTTCGGACCGAGCTCGCGCGCTACCGGCTCGCGGACGGCGCCATTGGCCAGGCGACGACATCTGCTGTGCACGTGCCTTCGACGATCGCCGGCTCGGTGATCGGAGTGGTCGGGCTCGACGATTTGGTCCACGCCCAGCCCTCCATAGTCCGGCCCGGTCCCATCTCGGTGCAGCGCACCTTCCCCTCCGCCAAAGCCGTGGCTTTCTCCCACCCTGCAGGCTCGCCCGACGGGTGCACCCTGGCCCAACAGGACGCGGAGTCCTCCGGCGGGCTTACCGACGACGAGATCGCCAACGCCTACGGCGCCTTCGGTCTTTACAACGAGGGGGACTTTGGGGCTGGCCAGCACGTCGCTGTGTTCGAGTTGGACTCTTTCTTGGCGACCGACATCGAGGGCCTCGACGCCTGCTATTTCGGCGCCGCCGAAGCAGCCCAGATGTCGGGAGTGAAGGGGGATCTCACAGGCAGCCGGCTCTCGGTGATCCCGGTGGACGGCGGTGACGTGCCCGCCGACCCCGCCAGCCCGAGCTCGGGGACTCAGGAGGCGAACCTCGACATCGAGGACGTCTCCGCCCTCGCCCCGGAGGCGGACATCGACGTCTACGAGGCCCCGAACATCACCACCGGCTCACTCGACGAGTACTCGCAGATCGTCAACAGCGATGTCGACCAGGTCGTCACTTCGAGCTGGGGCGTTTGCGAGCAGTACGCGCAAGTTGGCGAGCCCGGCGCCCAGGCGGCCGAGAACCTCTTGTTCGAGCAAGCGGCCGCGCAAGGCCAGACCGTTCTCTCCGCTGCAGGCGACACCGGTGACGACAACTGCAACGAGGGTCGTGCCACTTTCCCGCCCTCTGGTCAGAACGTCCTCTCGGTCGACGACCCGGCGAGCCAGCCTTACGTCCTTTCGGTCGGTGGCACCACCATCGACGACGCCACCCAGCCGGCTTCCGAGCACGTCTGGGACGACGGCGCACCGTGGGGCGCCGGCGGTGGTGGCATCTCGGCGTCCTGGGCGATGCCGGCGTGGCAACAGCCCGTGGCGGACACGCCCGAGAACGCGAACGACATCGCGAACGCCGAAGCGTTCGAGACCGAGAAGAAGGCCGTGACCGCTCCCTTCACGACGCCGACATTTTGCGACGGGACGCTCGGCCTGCCGGCGGGGACTCTTTGCCGGGAGATGCCGGATGTCACCGCCCAAGCGGATGAGTTCACCGGCGCGGTGACGATCTACGGCAAGAATCTCGGTTACGGCAACCCGAACGGCTGGGCGACGATCGGCGGCACCTCGTCGGCGACCCCGATCTGGGCCGCGCTCCTTGCCCTCGTCAACGCCTCGCCGATGTGTTCTCCCGACAAGATCAACGGGGTGCCGAACGCCGGCTTTGCGAGCCCCATCCTTTACGGCATCGCCGCCAACCCGACCGCTTACGCCAGTTCGTTCAACGACGTCGTCTCGGGCAACAACGACGAATACGGCCTCGACAACGGCCTCGTCTTCCCGGCGCACGTCGGTTTCGACATGGCGTCAGGCCTCGGGTCACCGCAGCTGACGACGCCGACAGGGGGAAACGCCCTCGCCTTTTACATGTGTGACTACGCCGGGCAGCTCGCGCCGCCCACTTTGACCGGGCTCAGCCCGTCGTCAGGGTCCACGGCCGGTGGTTACGCCGTGACGGTCTCGGGCTCGCGATTCGGTACGCCCGCCAGTCCGAATGTCTCCGGCGTCCAGGTGGGAGCCGCCTACGCCGCCAGCGTCACCGTCGAGAGCGCGACGAGGCTCACCGCCACCTTCCCTCCGGCCGTGGCGACGTTGCCGACCGGTTCGCCCACCTCGGGGGCCGGGCCGGCAGCTGTGGTCGTGACGTTGAAGAACGGGGAGTCGAGCTTCCCGGGTGCAAAGGCCGTGTTCGAGTACTTGGACGAGAGCGTGTCCAAGTCGCCGATCCCGACCGTGACGAGCATCGGGCCCTACGCCGGCTTGGAATCGTCGCCGTCGCCGGTCACGATCCACGGCTCGGGCTTCACGGGCGCCACGAAAGTCACCTTCGGCGGTGCGACGGCACGGCATTTCACGGTCAGGTCGCGCTACGCGATCACCGTGACACCACCTTCGTACAAGACCCAGGCGTGTTCACCCCTTCCGGCAAAGGGCGTCTACAAGGGTGAGAACGCCAGCAACGACATCTGCCAGGTGCAGGTCGTGGTCACCAATGCCCACGGCGCGAGCGCCCCGAGCACGATCCTGCCCCCCTACGAGGGCGCGGCGCACCTCGACGGCATGGGTGTCGAGATCGTGCCGAAGGGTTACGAGCTGGCGCCGCAGCCGAGCGAGTTCGACTACATCCCAGCTCCGAGGATCATCTCGGTCTCGACCGGCACCATCGCCGACCTGAGGAAGTACTGCGCTGTGGCCGTGCCGGTGAAGTGCAACGCCGACCTGCTCGCGAGTGAGACCGGCGGCCTGCCGGCCAACCTCGTCACGCTCACCGGGGTGGGCATGAACCCGATGACCCTCAACTACCTCACCATGGGCTCGCCCACGAAGGACACCTCCGAGGCCTACCCGGTGGCGGCGACCGGGACGTCGTTGCAGCTGGTGGCACCCGCTCTCCCGAGGTCGCACAAGCCGACAGTGGAGCCGTTCTCGCTCGCCGTCGGGTTCACGTCGATCGTCGGAGCGTCCAACGAGCGCAGCATCGTCTATGCCGGCGTGCCCCAGGTGACCAAGGTTGTGAACTCCCGCACCCGTGAGCCGGGCGTGCCCGACTCGGTCGCCTGCACCGGCGCGCCGCCCAGCTCGGGTTGCGGGACACCGCTCAAGATCAGCGGCGTCGGGCTGCTCCAGGTCGTCGGCCCGATCGGGTTCGTCGACAACGTGACCGGTTTCTCGCTCGGGACCCAGTACAGCTACGCGGTCAGGAGCGACAAGAGCATTGAGACAGAAGCCGTCGCCCAGAACCCGGCGGTGGCGGACGTCGAGGTTTGCACTGTCACCAACTGCAGCCACGACCCGCAGACCGACTTCCTGTTCATCTATCCACCGGGAAACCCCAGCCTCGACGCCATGTCTCCGCTCGAGGGACCCGCGCAGGGCGGTAACACGGTGGTCCTTGACGGGGCCAACCTGGGTTGCGTGGTCGCCGTGGCCTTCGGCAAGGTCGTGACGGACGAGACCGCGAACTCGAAAGCACTGCTGGCATGCGGCACCACCGATCAACTCACGGTCACTGCCCCGCCCGGGGTCGCCGGGACGAAGGTGCCGGTGCGCGTGGCGACGGTGGAGAGCGCCCTCGACCCGTCGGGAAGGCCGAGCAATTCGATCACCTACACCTACACCCCGAGCGCGCCCAGCGAACCCACCGATGTGAAGGCGACGGCGAAGCCGGGGACCGCCACGGTGAGCTGGCGCCCGCCGGCAAGTGACGGAGGCAGCGCCGTCACCGGCTACACGGTGACCGCCATCTCGCCGGGACTGGCCTCGGTGCGCGAGACCCTCTCGTCGCGCGCCACGAGTGCCACCTACACCGAGCTGCAGGCGGGCGCCCCATGGAGCTTTGCCGTGAGAGCCGTTTCCACCGCCGGCGCCGGTCTGGCGGGTGTTTCGAGCGAGATCACGCCCGCGCTCGGTGACGACGGCTACCTCGTCGAGACATCGGGCGGTGCCGTCCTCGGCTTCGGTGACGTCCAGTCCCGGGGCGGGATCGACGGAAGCGGCGCGAGGGCGGTGGGCATGGCGGCGACGGCCAACGGGCTCGGCTACTGGGTCGTGACGAGCACCGGCTCGGTGACGGCCTTCGGTGACGCGACCTTCCTCGGCCAGGAGGCTCTGGACAACGTCACCGGTATCGCCGCCGGGCCGGACGGCACCGGCTACTGGATCGTCACCCGCAACGGCGTCGTACACGCCTTCGGGCATGCGAAGGCCTATCCGGGCAGCGTGCCCGCCGGCGCCGACGTCGTAGCCATCGCTTCGTCGTCCGACGGCAGGGGATACTGGCTGGTGGAAAGAGACGGGGTGGTGAAGGCCTTCGGGGACGCCCACTCCTACGGGTCGCTCGCCGGGAACATCTCGCCGAGCTCGCCCATCGTGGGCATGGCCGTGACGCCGGACGGTGAGGGTTACTGGCTCGCCGCCGCAGACGGCAGCGTGTACCCGTTCGGTGACGCCGTGGCCTACGGTTCACCGCCACGACCGAGCCGACCGATCGTCGCCATCGCGGCCACACCGGACGGCCACGGCTACTGGCTCGTGTCCGCGAACGGGACCGTCTACAACTTCGGGACCGCGCGCAACCTCGGTGGCACGACGAGCGCGGTGGCTATCGGCCTCTAGCGCCGATCGCGCCCCGAGCCGCAATACGAGACGAATCGGCGTGGCCCTTGTGGCCACGCCGATTCGAGCCTCGGGGAACGGCATACGCCGATCCGTCCCGCGCGAGGGGGACGGATCGGCCATCAGGCGACGAGACCTCGCTCCGCCGCTCCCGCCCGCTCGATCACCACGGGAAGCCCGCCGGAGGTGATCGCCCCCCGCAGCGCCTCGGCAAGCTCGGCGTATTCGCCTGCCCGGGCACTCGAACGGCGGTGCACCATCCCGACGTGGCGGCCGGGAAGCGGCGAGTCTGCGAAGTGCGCCGTCGAGAGCCGCCCGCGGACCTCGACAGGCACGGCGCTCGCCGGCAGCAGCGTGACGCCGAGGCCGGCCGCGACCAGCTGGGAGACCGTCGTCAAAGAGGCCATCTTGACCGCCTGGCCGACCTCGGCGCCGGCTTGGCGGCACACGTCGATCGTCTGGTCGCGCATGCAGTGCCCCTCCTCGAGCAACAGGACGTCGAGACCTTGCAGAGTCGTCGTCGGCAGGCCGCGGGCACCGGCCAGGCGGTGCTCGTCATGTACAAGGAGGACGAACTCCTCCCAGTAGAGGGGCAGCTCGACGGTGTCCGCCCTCCCGCTCGGCAGGGCCATCACGACCAGATCCAAGCTTCCGGACTCGAGCGCCGCCAGCAGGGTACGCGTCATGGCCTCGGTGACCTCGGGCACGAGGGCAGGAAAGCCCGTCCCGAACGCCGCGAGGATCGTCGGTAGCAGGTACGGGGCGACGGTCGGTATCACCCCGAGCCGGAGGGGTCCGTGGTGGGCCTGGCCTGAGCGCTCGGCGTCGGCGACCAAGTCATGCAGCGCCGAGAGCGCGTGGTGGGCCAAGGGCAGGAGCTGTTCCCCGAGCGCCGTCAGGATCACTCCTTTACCAGTGCGCTCGAAGAGCTTGGCTCCGAGGCTCGCCTCGAGCGAGGCGATGGCGGCGGAGACCGCGGGCTGAGTTACCGATAGGTTGTCGGCGGCGGCACCGAAGTGTCGCTCGTGGGCGACAGCAGCGAATGCGCGGAGCTGCACGACCGTAGGATCTGTCATAAATATAATTTATCATCCGATGTAGATCGCCTACTTTGCTCGATCGCTGTGTTGAGGGGCAAAGTAGTACCCACGAAGGATCCAACCTCAAGGAGAGACCCCATGCTTGGTATCGGCGACCGTTTCCCGGAGTACTCCCTCAAAGCCCTCGTCCCCGGTGACCTGCGGGCCGTCGAGGCGAGCAAGTCCGACGACTACTTCACGACAGTCGACTCGTCGACCTACGAGGGCAAGTGGCTTGTCGTGTTCTTCTGGCCCAAGGACTTCACTTTCGTGTGCCCCACCGAGATCGCCGAGTTCGGGCGACTGAACGGCGAGTTCGCCGACCGGGACGCGCAGGTGCTCGGTGCCTCGGTCGACAACGAGTTCGTCCACTACGCCTGGCGCCTGCAGCACGAGGACCTGAAGAACCTCCCCTTCCCGATGCTCTCTGACCTCGACCGCGAGCTGGTCACCGATCTCGGTGTGCTCAACACCGAGGGTGTCGCCGACCGGGCGACCTTCATCGTCGACCCCGAGGGGATCATCCAGTTCGTCATGGTGACGGCCGGGTCCGTCGGCCGCAACGTCGAGGAGGTGCTCCGAGTTCTGGACGCCCTCCAGACCGACGAGCTCTGCGCCTGCAACTGGCACAAGGGAGCGGCGACACTGGACGTGAAGACGCTCATGAGTGCCGGCGCCTGATGGGCGTAGCAGCGCTCAAGGAGGCCCTGCCCTCCTACGCCAAGGACATCCGGCTCAACCTCGACTCGACGATCGCCGTTTCGACGCTGCCCGAGCAGCGACTCTGGGGCACGGTGCTGGCGACTGCTGTCGCATCGCGGGGAGAGCGTGTGCTTGCCGAGCTCGCTGACGAGGCCCGCGGGCACCTTAGCGAGGTGGCCTTCGAGGCCGCCAAGGCGGCAGCTGCCGTCATGGCGATGAACAACATCTACTACCGGAGCAAGCACCTGCTCGCCGATGAGGGAGAGAAGAGTTACGAGGACATCCCCGCCCGGCTCCGGATGCAGGTGATCGGCACCCACGGGGGTGTCGACCCGGCGGACTTCGAGTTCTGGTGCCTGGCGGTGAGCGCGGTGAACGGCTGCGGGGGCTGCCTTGCCGCTCACGAGCGGGCGGTTCGCGAGCTCGGTGTGGGCAAGGACCAGGTCCATGAGGCGCTCAGGATCGCCTCGGTCGTGCATGCCGTCGCCGTGACGCTCGAGTCCGAGCAGATGATGGCCAAGGACGCCACCGCCTAAGTCAACAGCCGTACACCACAAAGGGCGAGAGCACGGCTCGCGGTTTCGACGTCGCGCAACGCGACGTGTTCGTCGTTCTGGTGTGCGACCGCGACGTCGCCCGGGCCGAACACGACCGTCGGGCAGCCGGCGGCTTCGTACCAGGCGGCATCGGTCGCAAAGCGCATTCCTCGGCGCTCTTCGTCTCGTTGCTGCCCGAGGTCGGCGAGCGCTTGGTTGAGAACCCCGCACAGGTGTTCGTTGTTCCTGCCTCGCAGCGGCGGGAAGGAAACGCTGCGCGACATCTCCCAGCTGAGGCCCGGGCGCTCTTTCGCGAGGCGCCCCAAGAGGCCTCGCGCCTCCTCCTCGGCGGCCTCCAGGTCCTCGGAGGGGAGAACCCCGCCGGTCGAGGGTGAGCTCGCACCGGTCGGCGACCGTGGAGCCCCCGCGCCCACCTTTGATAAGCCCGACAGAGTAAGTCGCCGGCCCGATGCCAGACTCGGGCAGGGTCGCGAGACGGAGATTCTCTTGTTCGGCCAGGTGGACGAAACCGGCCGCGTCACAGATCGCGTTCCGGCCGTCCTCGGGATGCGAGCTGTGCACTGCCCGGCCGTGGAAGACGATCTCGAAGTTCAGCTGCCCGTTGCCTCGGGCGAGAACCTGGAGGCCCGACGGTTCGGTGACGATGACGAGGGCCCCCGGATGCTCGAGAGCTGCTTTGCGTGCACCGGCGGAGCCCACCTCTTCGTCGACCAGGGCGTGAAGGGCAAGGTTGCCGTGCAGGAGGACGCCGGAGCGCCTGACGGCCACGAGCGCGGCGGCCATGGCCGCGAGTCCGGCTTTCATGTCACAGGCGCCGCGGCCGTAGAGGTGCCCCCCGGCCACGGTCGCCCCGAAGGGATCGAACGTCCAGCCGTCGCCGGCGGGCACGGTGTCGAGGTGCCCGCACAACACGAGCGTCGGCCCGGGAGCACCCACGGTCGCGTAGAGGTTCGGCCGGCCCGGGGCCACGTCAGCCAGGTGACACGCGAGTTCGAGGAACGACGCGAGGAGCCGGGCACACGCTCCTTCTGCGCCAGGTGGGTTCTCGCTCGGCTCGGCGATCAGCTGCCTGAGCAGCTGGAGCGTCTCTTCATCGTCGATCGCCTCGAGCACGCGAGCCTCGTGAGCGCCGAGGCGACCGCCCGTAGGCGACGCGTCGTCCGTGCCCGAGCCGAAAAAGGCGACCATACTTCGCCAAAGCTATTCCGGCGGGCAGCGGAAAGGAGGCGTCGTGACGCTTGACGCGCTGAGCAATGAGGGACCGAGGCAGAAGGTGGGGTTCGTCGGCCTGGGCACGATGGGTGCCGCCATGGCGGCCAACCTGGCGCGGGCGGGATTCCAGCTCACAGTGTGGAACCGCACGCCCGGGCGGGCAGGGCCGCTCGTGGCGCTCGGAGCCGTCGAAGCCCACAGCCCACTTGAGGTGGCACAGGCGAGCGATCTCGTCGTCACCTGCGTGACCGACTCCCCTCAAGTCGCCGAGGTCCTGTTCGGCCCGGACGGTCTCGCCGAGGGTTTCGCCTCCGGGTCGCTGCTCGTCGACTGCTCGACGATCAGCCCCGCGCGCGCACTCGAGCTCGCGACGCGTCTCAAGGACCATGGTGTCGCCATGATCGACGCGCCCGTCTCCGGCGGCTCGGAGGGCGCTGTGGCCGGGACGCTGACGATAATGGTGGGAGGCGAGCCGGCAGATGTCGAACGGGCCCACGACGTGCTCCACGCCATGGGCCGCAGTGTGACGCACCTCGGACCGATCGGGTCGGGGCAGGTGGCCAAAGCCG
>Ga0187880_1004413_pt1 | contig 10372 bp, 8 predicted proteins | sample June2016WEW_19_4_FD_132998 | JGI IMG/M metagenome (GOLD analysis project Ga0187880, IMG submission 132998) | Peatland microbial communities from SPRUCE experiment site at the Marcell Experimental Forest, Minnesota, USA - June2016WEW_19_40 | ecosystem: Environmental > Terrestrial > Soil > Wetlands...
CCAGCACTTTATTCATCCATGATGGACATCTCTCAAATCATTAGAGCAGAGGCGGCAAGAGCCTACGGGGAAATCGCGAAGCGTGTCTCTGACGATTTACCGCACTTAGTCCACCAGAGTTTCCTTGTTCTGCTAAGTGATCCTTTTTGTATCGTTCACAGCAGTGCTATCGAAGCATTGAGGGAGGTTGACTTTCCTAGTTCGTTCAGACATGAATTGATTAGGAGGCTATTAGCAATTATTCATGCATATACGATGAAGAAAAATGATAGACTGCTATCAGCCTGCATTAAACTCCTTATTTCTGTGAGCAATGATAACGATAGTTTCACGCCTGCAATTATCAATGCCATCATTCCTATTCTAGATGGCATGAATTCGTATGAGGCTGGTCGTTTAATTAAATATTGCGGCGACACTCTCCGCGTAGGTCCAGGGTATGGTGATCTTCTCTGTAAGATCTTACAAGATCATGAAACCTATATGGGAGACGTCGGCCATTTACTCCAAGAGCTTTCAATGCTTCCTGCTGACGAAATAAATCGACTCGGAGAAGAGATTCAAAAAGTGGAAAAAGTCGGTACAAAACACAGGGTTCAGATTACTCCCGAACTGTTGGAGATCTTAAGCAGCAGCGGCGAGTGGCCCAAATGTGTAGAGACAGCAGGGCAAGCGGTTCAACGTTTTGAAGATACTCAATGGGATCGGCCTCGGAAACTGCGGGCACTGATGCATCTAAGGGCCTCCGAACTCGAATTAGCTGCCGCTGAGCAAAATACGGTGGAGGTTCTTGACTCTTCAAAGCGGTTGCAAGGCACAATCCAGGAGATCATTCAAGATGAAAAGGACAACGAACAAGTACGAAGCCCCTTATACGGTATTCTTCGCTAGGGCTAGATCGGTTGATATCCTCAGTTCTATAGCTGAAGGCAAAAGCGAATATGACTCGCTTCAAAAAGTTACAGAACTGATGAGAGAGGCTGCAACGCTACTCGGAGAAAATGCAGCTGGCAAGAGATTTAATCAATTTACAATTCTCCTTGACATATTGCGCTATCTAGTGCAGTGGGCCAATGCCATCCGATCGGCGGAAATCGATCCGGATCGCTATTTACGGGCGGCCAAACAGCTTGGAAAAGACCTCTCAAGGACAATCGAGAATGATCCTGGTGCACGCCAAATGTGCCGCGTTCTATCGATGGTCAACGAGGTAGCAGAAGTCGAGACTCTATCTGAAATTGCGCGGTTGCTGCTTTTTTTGCCCCTCCCTCTCCCGATTTTAATTGAACCACCGGTTTCGAGAATTACGAGAATTACATACCCGACCAAAGTCGATCCTGGGAAGAAAGATATTCCCGAAGTTTCAGTCGCTTTCGTATCTTTTTCCCTGAACAATGCCAGTTTTGCCGATCCCCATACTATCGAACCCTATACCTTGCATGACTTGGCTGTAGAAGCGAGAGTTTCCAGGTGGCCTGAAGGAGCTGAGAAATTGGTGCTCGATGTGGTTTCTGTAGAGCCTCCAGACATTTATAAACTACCAACATTCATATTTACTAAACCAGATGGAACTCCCCCTTACTCGTTGCGCGAAGTGGGCCGAATGTTGTTACACGTTCCACAAGCATTTTTCTCGCGCCCACTCGAATTCTCTTATCGCGCTCGGTTTCTGCCAGAAGACCCTGGAGCTCAGGTCACCGTTGAAGGTCAGCGCCACTTGCACATCCAAACTTATGACCCAGAGGTGAATCCACAAACAGGTTTTAGAGAAGTGGATTTTCGGCTCAATACGATTAGGCAAGAGGCACGATCCTATTCAGGAGTTCGCGATAAAGAGTTGGGTTCTTTCCTTATAGCCTTAGGTGGCATTGGTCGCATTGCTGGGCAGGCCATTCAGGACAATCTGTTTCCCGGAACCTGGTCTGAGCGGCAATTCCAGGCTAAGGTGAAAGAATTACTTCGAAGTGATCCTAAAATTGGATCAGAGCTCGAAGAGCATCCTCACGCAGCCGGTGGAATAACGGATCTGTCTTTCCGAAAGATACGGATAGAACTAAAGGCCTCTGGAGAGACCTATTTAACTATTGATAAATCTCTAGAATTTTCAAATCAGCCGACTCAGTATGTAGTCGGAAGTGATCGTCGCTTCGGAATACTTTGTGTACTAGACCACTCACCAAAGAGAGTTGCTCCGGGTGCCGTGGCAAACGATATTGCACTGCAGCCTATGTGGCCTCCAGAAAACAATGGCGCTGGGGATCCCATCCTATTAGGTGTGGTCATTGTTCGGGGTAATTTAGCAAGACCAAGCGATCTGAGTCGTTAAAAGAACTGCCATTGTCCCCAATTCGTATATCTCTCCTCATATGACGTTCTGCGGTTAGCCATTCTGCGACTTTCTATCCATGGATCATATGGTGCAGTTTCAACTTCATTACCAGAGGATGCTCGATTGAAGAAAGGTGTTGACTGTTCTGTTCTCATTTCCGAACAGCTCAGTTGGGCCAAGTAGATCTGTGTCGGATGAGGATTTAAAGGAAGAGTAGTGAAACGAGGTCAAAGCCTGCTTCCAGAAAAACCCCGCTGATTCACCTGTCCGTCCCGGTACGATGCGAAATACCTCTTCGGAAAGAACCACGGCGAGAAGCCCGGTCTCGTTGGTACATTTTGGCATTTGACGGATTTCAGTCGTCCAGAACGTGTGAACAGTTCCTAAATCGGGGAACGGCATGGCAGTATGGCCGTTTCAGAGGTTCGGTCCTCCTACTCAAGCAAGTCGACGTATGTGTGATTGCCGTCCTGGTCATAGATATCGAAGGCGGTCGCAAGCGAAGCCGGGCCGCGGTGAATCTCCAAGGCCTTCCATGCAGCTTCCTCCGGTGTCGCCGCGTCTATCTCTATAGTCCACTTCACGGTATAGGTTTTCATAAGACATCCCTCATCGCAAATTTCGCCGCCGCTGATCTGCTGATGCTCTTCTCTTGCTCGGGCGGTGGTTTTCCATTCGCACATTCGGGAAACAAGAGAAATGTACTACAACGTCATTCCAGATAAGTCCTGACCCGACCAGGTCTTTAGTCCCAACACGAATATCCTCGCCGGCTGCTGGTGAAGCGTGCTGAGTAAATGGGGATTTAAGTATTGTGTCCCACCATTGCGTAGCTGCCTCGATAGATGCTCCGTTCAGGTCTGGTGCACTGAGTACCTCAAAGGCAAAACTTCGGGTCACTTTGTGGCAAGCCTGAGAAAACAGAACAGGGGTCCCAAGCATCTCCAGACCGAGGATACCCTGAGCGTTGATGAAGATCGCTCCTATCTGATGTTCTGCTGGACGGATTGCGTCCACGAATTCTTCCAGCCTATTCGCAACCCTTTCGCGACCTTCCCGGAAGTCTGAGGTCAAAGATTGAACTCCAAGCTCGTCTAAAGACGCGCTGACTTCATCCCATACCGCCCCTTGATCGCTTCGGAAACTGCCGCTTTCACGTACATTGGCGGTTACTGTCGCCATTTGTGCGGCACGAGATCTAGCCCGGAACACCGATCCTGCTGACTCGAAATCGGCCCTTTCATGCCGCCACCGTCCAGCTTGGATGCATGAGACAGGGATTTTCACTGAAGTACCTGCGAGAATCACCAAGGTAGTATTGATGATTCGATTCTGTTTTCCGCCGACAACTTCCTCTCCATCCAAAATGATTATGGGACGATCACTCGTGTTGTCCAGTAGGAGAAAAGGGACTTCTCCAGCCGGACTCGTTTCAGTAATCCTGGCCAAACCTCTTTCCAATACGCTTTCAAGCGGCTCCAATACTGGAAGCTCCGCAATCTCTTCGGTGAGAATCGGGATAACGCCGAGCCCCTGAACGCACTGCAAGTCGCCAAGGGAAATCGACTTTCGGATAATGTTTCGAAGAACACTCATTTGCCCTCCTTAAGGCTGTGATCTGCCAACATCGCGTGCATTTCTCTCAAAATCAACACCATGGCCCATGTATCCAAGTGGCAATAGTCGAGTAGTTCCGAATAAAGCCGCTGCTGCTCATTCAAATCCGGTTCTTGAATCATGCGGACCCAGGCGGCCGAAGCCATGTCGCCGCTGTTGATCGGCAGGTTCTCGTAGGAATATCCATCTATCAAAGCAGGAAGGACATTCTTGATGGAATATGAGCCGTTCAATTTCCAGTGATAGATGGACTTGTCACGGAATGGAACCATCAGGTCTCGGATATGTTCAACAACGGCGTTAATTTCGGCTCTATTTTCGGGAAATTTGGCGGCCAGTTCCTCTAATCGCTTGACCTCAAACGTCTTGTTCCAGGTCAGGATGCAGGCGCTGGGAGGGATCGCCGCAAGGAGATCGGACAGAAACTCCTCACAGGGGTTTTGCAGGTCCCTCGCGAGATATGCGTAATGGACGGGTTCCGCTCCTTCTTTTTCAATTACGTGAAGCGAAAATTGAAAAGGCAACTGCTCATACGGCTTCATGCCGTCGAACAGCGGAATAGGGACCATGTAAGTGGTTTCAAAGTCGAGGAAACAGAGGGGAAACCAGAGCGAATCCAGGAAAGCTTTGACAGCATTTTTGTCAATGTGGTTCTTCTGGTATCGAAGTCCGTCCAGTTGCAATCTCTGCCGCCAACCAAGTGCGCCGGCCGGCACGTCTTCCATTCTCACTGTTCCTTGCCGATATAGCTCGAATGCATCCGAACGGCCTGGCCCCCGGAAATCGAACACGGAGTTCTCAGGTATATGTGCCCAGCAATGTCCGTGGAAAGCGCAAACGTTGGGATCATCGCAATTCGGGCCGATGTCCATATCCGGCAAATTCCCTTGCAACATAGCTCTCATTGCCGCCAGTTTCTCTGCGACATCGGCTTGCATTTCCGGGATTCTGTCCGTCAAATCGACAATTGCAAAAAGCTGCCTCACATCGATAGGACCCTGCCGCACGTAATCGGTATTTACGTGAACCAGGGAAGCTTTTGACAAATGGAGGCCGGTACCGGAAATGACATAGTATTGTATGGCGATATCGTCCGGGTATTGTTCCTTGAGGTTCGCAGAACTTTTCACCTCATAGAGTTCCCACCCGTCTCGGCCCAAGTGCAGAATGTCGGCTTTTATGAAAACACCGTTGTCGCTGAAGGCTCCCTCGTAAATGGTTGACGCACCATTCGTAATGGCGTCCTTGGTCATGGCCAATTGTTGTGAATGAGAAAGATCGCCGTACGGGACCAGAATACCCCCCGGAAAAAGCTGTTGTGCATAAAAACCCACCTCAGCGCCGGCAGCAAACATTGCTTCCTGTTCGGGTGACACTTCATCTTTTAGTTCTGGCTTGTACTTGTGAAGCCATAGGGCCTTGTGGCAATGCAAGCCTGTCATGTAGAGCGATTTGCTTAAATACAGGTTGGGTTGTAGGGTAATACTCATGAGAACCTCGGCACGGACATTATGGAATGACGCTGACTTGTTATATTATGTACTTATGACTGAGGTCACAAGCAAAAAATTAAATGATTTCATAGTCTTGTGGGTATTCCTATAAGAGTGTGTCAGGTAACAAGTAGCAGGAAAAAGTTATTGTAATCGAGATCGGCCGAATAACCGGGTTTCTCGCCGGATCATGTCGGCACGTTGGATAGCACCTCTGAAGTCAGAACCACGGCGAGAGGCCCAGTCTCGTTGTTATATCTTTGTGTATGACGGGCTTCACGTGTTCGCGCATGGCCAGCTCGGCTCACATGCGAAGCCCGGCGGGGTGGTGTTACTGGCGCTTGCGGAGATTGAAGTGATTGAAGTGATTAAAGTTGAGGTGAATTGCCAACTTCACGTCGCTACGGTCTCAGTAAAAGTGATACCGTTGGCCGCACATGCGGATTAAGATGAAGATGCTTTGTGCTGGCTATTTTACGCTCTAGAGTTGTGAGTTATATATTGAAGGAACAGGTAATAAGATAGCGATTTAGGACCCAAATCGAAGCCACCGAAGGTGGAAACGACCGGAGGGACCTGGGAACATGCTTCTTCTTTCTTTCTGAATCAACCGGATTAAGATGAAGATACTTTGTGCTGGCTATTTTACGCTCTAGAGTTGTGAGTTATTTATTGAAGGAACAGGTAATAAAATAGCGATTTAGGACCCAATTCGAAGCCGCCGAAGGCGGAAACGACTAGGGGACCTGGGACATGCTTCTTCTTTCTTCTTTCTTTCTGAGTCAAGGAAAGAAAAAGAGAACACAGAGGAACGAATGAACAGGAGGAGGAGCCTAAGCGACGACGACATGGCGACACCTCCCCGAGCCGAAGGCGAGGGCAGGAGGTGGATGCCAACAATAAATACGAAGATTGAGACCATAGCGCCGGTGGCTGAAAGCCAAGCCGCACCATGAGCACAGTGCGAAGATTGAGGAAATGAAGAATCGAAGACACAACCCGCCAACGACGAGAGCGAGCAGATGCGAGCGAGATCGATACGGCCCTGAAGAGTGAGCACCGTGCAAAAGATTGAGATACAGGATGATCGGATCGAGTCATGAATTGGATTGAATCATGAAACATCGAATACTATGAATACTATTGAATGAGAAATCACTTGATAGGACATTCATGACTGGTATGCATGACTGACATGTAAGACTTTGACATTATTGAATGTAACTGATCAGCATATCGATGTTGAATGATGAATGAATCGTGAACTGAGAGTACGGGAATACGACGTTGATTGAAGTGGTGAATTACCTTTAATGCGATACGTGAGTCAAGATACTGCAATTCTAAGCCTACACCCGAGTAGAAGTATTGACTGATTGGATGGTGTAACTCCTCGAACATATCTACGAGTTGACTGACTGAAATACCATGTTCACGAAGTACATTCCTTACTCTGAACTTACCTCTCTTACATTGTTCGAATATCTCGTAATTGCCTGATCCCACAGCATCGGCCTTTTCGTCAGAGTTCAGGATAGCTTGTAGGAGCTTCTTCATAAAGTCGCGAATTACCACCTTCTCGTCCAGATCAAGGCGTGGTATCGCATTCAGTACTCCCGTGTAAGGGTCCCCATCAAATCCACGGTCAATTTTAGCGTATAGCATTCGAATCGATAACCCACTAAAATCGAGTTCGACAGTTGGTTCGCCATCGATTTTGATATACTGCCGCCAATCACTTTCTAGCTGCTGGATACCCCAAACAGTGTGCGTGTAAAGCCGACCGCCATGGTGTAGGTCATTTGTGTGGCTACAAGTTAAAGCAGTTACCAGGGGTTGGACTTGATGACTGGGGTAGTCCAGTTCAATTTGGTGTTCGTGGCATACGTACCAGTATTTCCTCAGTATATCCGTTACGCGCTCGGTTTCACGTGTGGGTTTGAATGACTTCTCTTCTTTCTTGATGTGTCTAGTCTGTTCACGTTTCCCAGTCAGTTGATTTTCGAAGTACTTGTAACCTTTGAATACGGTCTCCCTCAGGATTACGTACCTGTCGGGTTTGTAATCTATTCCAGGGTTCCTTCTAAGTGGCAGCATATTGAATCCCTTTTTCCGGTAAATTCGAGTAAATCGGCCAAGAAGTTGATTGCCTTTTTTGAATCCTATTTTGAATGCAATATAGTTGTGCTTTTTCAACAACTTGACATCTTTGATTATGGTCGATGATAGTTTTTGGCCTTCCCCAATCCAGTAATGGGTGTCCATGGGGACTATAAGGGGTTTCCTTGAGTAAACCAGGTTGGCACACAGTATCTCAAATGTCTCTTTACGTGATTGCCTGAAAATCTTTTGATCTGGTTCAAGTTCTCGGAGTAGATTATCGGCTACGGCTTTCTGAGGTGGAGTAAGGCGCAGACATTGGTCGAGAAACGGGGCTTTGTTGAGGCGTACGCCATCGATATCTTGCACTCGGCTCTCAATATAGGATTTAATCCGCTTTCCGAGCGGAGAGAGCGAGGAATCTAAATTATCTTCAGGCATAGGTTTCAATCTTCATTTTGATTTTGGGCGAGTTGATTTTGCAGGTCAGCTCGTCCGTTTCGCCTGTAACTGTTGTCCGAGACTGCACTCCAGCATCAAATCAGACGGGCGTTGCCCTTTTCATATAACATTGATCCCACTCGATTTCTCCCAAAAGTGACTCGACCGCCGCTCTTTGGTGAGGCAGGAGCGTGAGTTTTCCCCGTTCCACAAGGCTGACATGGACCTGTGCCAGACCCACCAGTTCACCAAGTTCTTTTTGAGTCAACCCGACTGCGCGGCGTGCGGCTCTAAGGTCCTTCTTCGCGATATTTTGAGTGTTTCCCATTGAATGACTCCTCAACCCAAGTTGGTATTTCAATTCTCAATATATTTGCATGATGTTTTTGGCCGTATTGGAATGCTGGAAAATCCAGACTTGCAACGAGTGTTCGAATCAATGCTCAACAAGATTAATATAAAACCAATAGCTCAAAAACATTGTTGAATCGATTACTTGTAGCTAAGGCCTTCCGCTCGATATTGAGGTTCGCTGAATGAGGGCCATTGAATGATGAAGGAGCCAGGATGAAGAATCAAAGCACGAAAACACACGTTCGGACATCGAAGGAGATTAGCACTATCCAGGCTGATCCGGGTACGCCCATCAAGCCAAAATGCTTGATCCCACGGAAAAACAAAACGAAAAGGCAGCATAACCAACTTACCGGGAACCACAGAGTATATGCGCCTACATCGACTCAACCCAAGTGGAAAAAGCACCTGAAGGAGCTTAAGAAATGACAGCGACAATATACGGTCTGACTCAAATAGGAAACAAGTACTACTACGCTATGCAGAACGAGGCATTTGTCGTTCAGTTGAAACCGCGTCCTATAGCCTGGCGCAAGACTCCATCAACATCGTGGCAACGGACGCACGGTCAGCTTCAACTTCTGCGACTTGACATGCTGGGTCTTGGAATTTTAGAGCTCGATCCACTTGCTAAATTCGATCGCTCGGCCGTCAAGGTTTTCCGGCTTGTTCCTTCTAACGGTCAATTCGAGTACGAGCCGGATTGGACAGATACTATCCCGTTTGCCGACTGGACGGACAAGAGCGACTGGAGAGAAATCCTCTCAAACCTTCTGAGCGAGATTGATCCCAAAGTGCTCAACAAACTGCGGGAATTTTCCCATTTCCACTGGCGACTTATCGAAGCACTTCACGAATGGCAGGGATTTAAATACCTTATCGACCCCAATCCGCCTCTTGCTGTATGCCTTGCCGGTCGTTTAAGGGTTGGACCCAAGGACGGGGAAAAACGGCCCCGGCTTGATTATAAAGACCTTTACTATCGCACTGAAGCAGAAATTGCTGGCGCCATTGGATTCGGAGACTCTGATGAGGTGGTACATATCCTGAGAAAAGTGGTTCCGGACGCGTGCAAACCTCTTGATCTCGTCGGCCTTGCGGATTTAATTGCGAATCCAGTAACGAGAAAAGCCTTGATTGACGCCGATATTATCACATACCCGGCCCTTCTGCTTCTGCGGAATCCCTATCTTGGTCCTCACCTGACGGGTAGCTTCCTCTCTGATTTTGCAAGCACTTTCCCGCATTCGTTGGACATATTAACATGTCCATGGGGACCGCTTCTGCGGGGAGGTGGCAAGGGCGATGAGGTCACATGGAAATACCAACAGGCGTTAGACGTGGTGCAGTTTGCCGGGGACCCGACAATCTATTCCATTGAGGATTTAAAGGAGAAGCATTCTACAATTTTCATGCGAGCTTATGCCTCACGATACCACAAATAAAGGGAAATGAGATGAGTCGGTGCTGCGGTAGATTAAGCAGGCAGCAAGGTGGACATCGGGCGGATATTTTTGCCAAAAAGAGTATGGGAACTGTCAGAACCCACCTGTCTGCCCCTGAGACAGCCCTTTCTCGGGGACTTCTGCCTCCGGCCCATATCAATTTGCCCAGTATTGTCGGAAATGGGAAAAATACAGATATGATCCAAACATTGAAAGGCTCCGGATAACCCACCGCATAACGCGATATAGGAGAGTGCGCCGCAGGCGCACGAAAGGAGGCTCAAAGAAAATGAGCTGAATTTGTCGTGCATAAGCTGCACGGGAGATGAAGGAAGACCCTTCGAAGTCGGCTTCCAGGAGCAGGCTTCAAACCACTCCAAGCTGCTGCGGTCAAAAGCCGTCGGTGGTGAGCATTGGAGTCAAAGCACGGGGATGTACCCGGGGCAGGTGTGGGTCAGAGAGACGAACGTAAGTGAACCTCTGTTGAAGCGTCGTAAAGGCGAAAAGTGCTCGTCAAAACCAGGGGCTTCTCCTTCCTCTGGGATAAGCTTGTCGGAGACCTGGCAACTGGACAAGCGGCGGCCGGCGTACAG
>Ga0187880_1004419_pt1 | contig 10366 bp, 6 predicted proteins | sample June2016WEW_19_4_FD_132998 | JGI IMG/M metagenome (GOLD analysis project Ga0187880, IMG submission 132998) | Peatland microbial communities from SPRUCE experiment site at the Marcell Experimental Forest, Minnesota, USA - June2016WEW_19_40 | ecosystem: Environmental > Terrestrial > Soil > Wetlands...
GCCCACAAAACTTTGCTCCAGTCCTCGTCGAGGTGAACCACTAACCGGAGAGCCGGATGCGGGAGATCCGCCAGTCCGGTTCGGAGGGAGGGGCGGCGATGAGCCGTTCCTACCCCTATCGGCGTGAGCACTCAGGACTTATGTAGTGGATTTCTAATTCAGGACACTAGCCGGCGAAGCACTAAAAGAGGAGGATGGATTCCTGAGATCCTGCTACTCCTCACGGCAGGTGGAACAGTTTCTCTGACAAGCCGCCCGGACTTATTGGGATATTTTACGAACATTACTTCCAATTTTTGATCTTTCGAAAACTTCTATCCTGCTACACGCTCATTCCTGCAGTTGAAATAGATCTGTTTGACTTAGTCCTCTGCCCAACCGGTACCGGAAAAGACTACATCGCGGCTGGCGAGATCAAACTCCGGACCTAGAATAGCGGGGAGGACGAAATTCCAGAAATGATGCATGATCTCATAGAGCTACGAAGGATCACCAGGCCAGGATCTGCTCTCTACATCACACACCATCCCAAAGACGGCGGAGGTCATGGGGATATTTAGTTTCTCTCCAAGCATCTGGACGTTTCATCACACGATTTCGTCAGTACGTATACCTTCGAAAGTCCGGGCGGTCCCCGTAATATCGAGCAAGAGTGGAGCGAATGCGCGATATCAGTCATGGAGCTGCTCTGCCCCCCGGCATCGAGTTGATTCCCGGGAGATCTCAATGCTTACGGATAATCCGGGTTGAGGCAAGGATTGAAGGGGTATGGGGCCGAAGGTCTCTTATTTTTTGTCTCTTCGCGCGGCTTCGCGTGAAAAAATTTCCTCCCCCTACTCCGCCTTTGCATAATCAGGCAGGCGGAACCGCAGGACGCGGCCGGGATCACGCGGGGCCTTTAACGGATGCTCATTCCATTTCATGCGGACGCCCCCGGCGTTGCCGATCACGACCTGTAAAGCCTTATCGGCAGCCCACTCCCTCCGATCTCCGGCGTGGAGCATCGCACTTCTGGTTTCCTTATCGTCGATTCTTACCTGAATCCAAACCTCGTTGTCCGCTTCGACGGCGAACTTATTCGGAGGGCTGTTTTCCTCCATGCCATGGACCGGCTTGTCGTCGGCTACGGCCTCGGTGGAGTTGCTAAAAGCAAGGCGGGCCGGAGCATCGGTATCTACTGTGAAGTCTTTTTCCAATGCTTCGCCAGCCTGTTTCCCCGTATTTCCGAACTCTTCGACTTCTACGGCCCCTCCGTCCCCTTGGGCCGACATTTCCGATTCCCTTATGTGAATCTCGGCGTTTCTCATCGCTTCATCGGCTTTGCGCCAATCAGGTCCGGGCTTCTCGATGCGAACGCTCGGGCCTGGCGCCAGCCGTTCCTGCAAGTCGGCAGGGAGTTCCTCCTGTGTAAAAACCCTCTCAGCTTCCGGCGGGGCGAACAGCTTTGAGCGCCTTTCCGATACCCACATACCGCCGTAGAAAACTGCTGCAGAGATCAAAAACAGGGCTAAAAGGGGCAGGCTGATCATCCTTCGCCTCTTGTGCAGGAGCTTCATCTGTTGCCCGTATCTTCTTATTCCAGCTTCCTGGGTATTGCATCTTTCAATTTCAGAAGAGAACTTTTGGATTAGAGGCTCAGCCTCTATCTTGAGAGCCTGGCAGTAGGCACGTATTGCATTCCGGATGAGAAGAGAAGCCCCGAATCGCTCGAAGTCGCGAGCCTCAAGAGAAATGAGCATACTGATACTGATTCCGCTCCGCTCGGAAACGGCTTCGAGTGTCAGATTACGATTCAGTCTTTCGGTTTTGAGAAACTCTGTCAACTCTTTCATCTAATGATGTTCGTCTAAAGGGAGATCTGGATGAAAGCCTTTGATTCCAGGTCATGGACCCACTCTTCAAACTTGCGGTTCACTTCCTGCTCGTACAGAGTTCTTCGAACTTTTTCGCGTAAAGCCGGGTCTGACTGGCTAACCTTCTTGTTGTCGATATCAAATATCTTAATGATGAAATATCCGCCAGGTCCCTGTACAAGGCCCGATACCTGGTCCTTTCTCAGATTGCGGATCCCTTGCGCGATATAGGGGGCGAGTTCATCGGTCGCCAGGTATCCCAAATCCCCCCCCTCCTGTGCGGCGGGTCCCTTCGAATATCGTTTGGCCAAACTCTGGAAATCGGCTCCGCTTTTAAGCTTTTCGAGTACTTCACGGCCGATTTTCTCAGCCTCTTCAGGCTTTGCGTATTTATCGCCGACCGGGAGGAAAATCGAACCCAGATGGACCTTCTGAGAAGTCGTTGCGGCTTCTCCCTTCTCACCCCTGAGAAAAGCCTCAACCTGCTGATCGCTGATCACCACCTTTGACTTGCAGACCCGCTCCACGAGACGGTCGCGTTCCATGTCCTTCTTAATCTGCTCGCGAAATTTATCGAGGGTCTGGCCCTTAGCTTTCAGATTGGCCTCAAGCTGCGCCATAGTTGCGTGGTTCTGCTCCAGAATTTGTTGGACTCTAATATCCACCTCGGGATTGGTGACCGTAACCTTAAGCCGTTCTGCTTCCATGTCTGCGAGTTTCTGCCGGATCATCTGAATGAGAATGTCGTGTTCAATTTGCGCCTTCTTAGCGGGATCCGCAACGTCCAGCATCGGCATGTTTTGTGCCGCAACTTTGACCTGATTCTGCAGATCGCTGTAAAGGATTATTTCTCCGTTGACGTTAGCAACGATGCGGTCCACCATTTCAGCTCGCGCCGTTGCAAACAAAAGAACGCCGGCGAGAATCATGCAAACCCTAAGAATTAAAATTCTAAGAGGAGCCATATTGCCTCCACCTCCCGACTTGCTCCCTGTATATATCCGGATTCCTTCGCCATTTCTCATGTGCAGGGACGGCCTGCCCAAAGAGAGCAACGCGGAGGCAATGCCGAGCTGATTCCTTTTGTTAGTGAAGTTCACAACCTGTAGCATTTTCATCGAGTTCTTGCAAGATTCTTTTAAGCCTGAGGATTCTTTGTGGAAAATTGCGCCCCCAAATCTCCACTTTTAACTTTCGTTCCGATTCCGGAGTGAAGTTTAGCTTTTTCTGCTCGAAAAAAGAGATCACCTGCCAAATATCAATACCTTGCGCGAAGGATAGAATGAAGTTCTCATCGTCTCCATCAAGGCGAACAACTTTGAGCCGCTTGAGAAGGAGCCGCATCATCGCCATCAAAATGAGGCTTTTCACCGTTTCCGGCAAAGGACCGTAACGGTCTCGCCATTCACCGGCCAGGTCTTCGATGGACTGCTCATCGGCCAGCGTAGCCAGCCGTTTGTAAGCTATAAGCCTCTGGTCCGTATCGCAGATGTAGTCTTCGGGCAGGAAGGCGGACACCGGGAGCTTTATGTCCATTTCCATTGCCTCGGCCTGTGGTTCGCCACCCTTCATGATCTTCACGGCTTTTTCGAGCAGCTCCAGGTACAGCTCGTAGCCGATCGCCGCGATATGCCCCGACTGTGACGAGCCAAGAATGGCGCCACCCCCGCGAATTTGAAGGTCGTTCAGCGCGATCTTGAAGCCGGCGCCCAACTCGCTGAAGTCGAGAAGCGCACGCAGTCTCTTCTGAGCATCCCTGCTAATCAAGGTTTCGCCTGGAATGATGAGATAGGCGTAGGCCTGCTCGCTAGAGCGGCCCACCCGTCCCCTGAGCTGGTAGATCTGGGCAAGGCCGAACTTGTCGGCCCGGTTGATTATGATGGTGTTTGCGGCCGGAATGTCCAGACCCGATTCTATGATCGTGGTACAGACCAGCACGTCTATTTTATTGTGAATGAAATCAAGCATTACCCTTTCCAGGTCTCGCTCTCTCATTTGCCCGTGGGCCACGGAAATTCGGGCCTCCGGGACCAGAACTGCGAGCCTGGCCGCCATCTGCGCAATAGTCTGCACGTGATTGTGCACGAAGAAGACCTGGCCCTTGCGGTTGATTTCCCGATGGATTGCCTCGCGGATAGCGAACTCGTCGTAATTTGTCACGTAGGTTTCGATAGCGCGGCGGTCCTGAGGAGGCGTTTCAATGGTGCTCAGGTCCCTAATGCGGGCAAGAGCCATGTGCAGCGTCCTCGGGATTGGCGTAGCGGTAAGCGTCAGGACGTCCACCGATGTTCGAAGCTTTTTCAACCTTTCCTTGTGCCTGACCCCGAACCTGTGCTCCTCATCGATTATCAACAGCCCAAGGTCCTTGAAAACCACATCCTGCTGCAGGAGCCTGTGAGTGCCGATCACAATATCGATCGAGCCCTTCTTTAGCTCGTTGAGAACTGCCTTTTGCTGAGCGGCCGACTTGAACCGGCTAAGAGAGGCAACGTTGACCGGAAACCCCTCGAATCGCTCGTGGAAGCTCTCGTGGTGCTGTTCGGCCAGGACCGTGGTCGGGACCAGCATCGCCACCTGCTTTCCATCCATGACAGCCTTGAATGCCGCACGCAGAGCGACTTCCGTTTTCCCGTAGCCTACATCACCACAAATCAGGCGGTCCATCGGGCGCTTCGAGACCATGTCATCCAGTACATCCTCGATTGCCTTTACCTGGTCCGGGGTTTCCTCGAAGGCGAAAGTTGTCTCAAATTCCTGAAAATAATGGTCGGGAGCCGTGAAAGAATGGCCTTCCCCCACCTGCCGGATGGCGTAGAGATCCAACAGCTCCTCAGCCATTTTCTCGGCCGACTCCCTTGCCTTCTTCTTGGCTCTTTCCCAGGATTTGCCCCCCAGCTTGTCGACTTCGGGTTCCTGGCCCTCCAGGCCCATGTATTTCTGGACTTTCTCGAGTTTATCCACCGGTACGTAGAGCTTGTCACCGTCCTGGTAGGCAATGAGCAGAAAATCGTTTTCCGCGCCGCCCGCGTTCAAATGCGCCAGCTCTTTATAGACCCCGATCCCATGGTCCACGTGAACAACGAAATCGCCCTGGTGCAGGTCCTGAAATGAATTGAGGAAAATACCCGCGACAGGTTTCTGCCCCCGCCGGTGCGACCGCCTCTCGAATATTTCCTCTTCGGCTACTACGGCCAGCTTCTCGGCCTGCCAGAAAAACCCGTTGCTAAGCGGCCCATTAATTATCTTCACCAGACTGGACCTGAATGACTCCTCGCCGAAACCACGGCTGCTTACCACCGATTCTATCCCGTAGTCTTCCAGAAGCTCGGCGATTCTTGCAGCTCGCTCCTTGTTGGAGCAGACCAGATAGACCGAAGCGCCTTCGCCGATCCATCCCCGGAACCGGGCTGCAAGGGGATCGAGCAGCCGCTCCCTGTTTTCGTGGGCCCTTACCGCTGCAGCAAGCTCGGTGTGAGGGACCGTTCCGAGGTCGAATACCGTTGTGGCCCCCTGGCGTTCCGAAAGCGAGTTGCAAAGGAGCTGTTGGAAGCGGCAAGCGTCCTCGAAGGATTTTTCAGGTTCGTCATAGAGTTCGTTGGGGCGCCTTCGCCATTCGCTTTCCTGACCTCCATCATCCCATGCTCGCAAAAGCTTTGCCCACTGCCCTTCCATCTCCCGGCGCACCTGAACTGCGTCGGCCCAAACCAGGATAGCGTTTCGATCAAGGTATTCCCAGATGGAGGCCGTCTTTTCAAAAAAGACTGAGAAAACGGACTCAAAAGCGCCCAAATGGTATCCTTCCGCAATCCTGTCGAGCCAGATATTGCCGGCGGCAGGCGAGAGCAACTCTTTTCTTACGTCCTCGTAGACCGCGTCCTGCGCCCGCCGCCTGGCTTCCGCATCCAGCACGATTTCGTTTGCCGGCAGGATAACCGCATCTTCCAACACGCCCATCGAGCGCTGAGTAACCGGGTGGAAGAGACGGATGGACTCAAGCTGATCCCCGAAAAACTCGAATCGCAACGGCCAGCGGTATAGGGGGGCATATACATCGAGCACGCCGCCCCGGCGGCTCAAATCGCCGTAATCTTCAACGAGCGATACCCGGAAGAATCCGCGTTCGATCAGCCTTCGCATAAAGCTCTCCGGGTCGGCGCTTTCTCCGGCGATCTTGTGATCCATACTGGCAATAAGAATCTCGGGCGGGATAAGACGCTCGATCAGAGCAAGAGCGGAGGTAACCACCACCAGGGGGGAAGGGGCGGCGCGCAAAGCGTAGAGGGCTTCGACCCTCCGTGCCGTTGTTTCCGCCTTTCCGAGTGCCTGGGCCTTGTGGCCGGTACGTGACGGCAAAAACCAGACCCGCCGTCCCAGCGGCGCCCCGCCATTTTCCGCTTGGCCCTTGCCCGCGAAAAGGCAAATCATATCGGTGAATTTTTCGGCTTCCCTGTCAGTCGGGGCGACGAGCACGAAAGGTTTTCGAATCTGCCGCATCGCCATCGCGACCAGATAGGCCAACGCTGGAGGCTGGACCCCCCTGATAACCGCCGACTCTTCAGACTTTCTTAAAAACGAGACGACCTCTTCGGATGCGGTTTTCAAATCCGGTCCGCCAATTCGCTCTCCGGATAATTCAAAATGCTCTTCTCGAGATGCGGGAAATCTCATTATTTTGCCGAAAATCCTCAAAAATTCTGGTACAAAAGAATCGACTGATTTCAAACTGTAATTATAACACACATGAGTCGCACTTCATCCGGAAACTCAAGTTGCGTTTACTCCGGCAGTGCGCGCATTGCGCGATCGACTCCCTGATTACAGAATGTCGCTCAAATTGCTATCTATCCGTAAGCACCCATGAGTCACCAACACTTTCGAGGCAAATAATGGACGAAAACCAGGCAAAAGAATACCTTAGGCAAATACCTGGCGTAGATGCCGTCCTGCAAATGGAAGCTGTACGGGATGCGCTTTCCCGCCATCCACGCAAGCTGATCCTGGATGCAATCCGCGAGGAACTCGATGAGAACAGAAACCGGATATTGCAGTCCCACGGGTCTCCAACAGCAATAGACCCCTCTGAGCTGGCCCGCTCGATAGCGGAGCGCGCGGACCGACTCGCGGCTTTCACCCTGCGCCCCGTTGTAAACGCAACCGGGATAGTGATTCACACCAACCTCGGCCGCTCCCTTCTTCCAGAAGAAGCCATCGAGAGACTTCAGACAGTTTGCCGAGGCTACAGCAACCTCGAATATGATCTCCAACTGGGCGAACGAGGCTCCAGACACGTTCACGCCGAGGCGATCCTTCGTGAACTGACCGGCGCTCAAGCCGCGCTGGTCGTAAATAACAACGCAGGAGCGGTCTTCCTGATTCTCAATACGCTTGCCAGGGGCCGTGAGGTTGTGGTCTCCAGAGGGCAGTTGGTCGAAATCGGGGGATCTTTCCGGATTCCGGACGTAATGAACTCAAGCGGTGCGATACTTAGAGAGGTGGGCACAACCAACCGCACGCACCTCAAAGATTATGTGTCGGCCATTTCCGACCAGACCGCCCTGCTCATGAAGGTGCACACAAGCAACTACAGGATCGTGGGCTTTACCAAAGAGGTCCCGCTGAATGAACTGGCAACCCTGGGACGCGAGCGCGAGCTGCCTGTCGTGGAAGACCTCGGAAGCGGATGCTTCATCAATCTTACGCCTTTTGGACTACACGGCGAGACAACCGTGCAGGAGACCGTCAGAGCAGGCGCCGACCTCGTCACCTTCAGTGGCGACAAGCTGCTGGGAGGTCCTCAGGCGGGCATCATGGTCGGCAGGAAGGATCTGATCGAAAAGTGCAGGAAAAATCCAATCACGCGCGCCCTGCGGGTTGACAAAATGACGCTGGCCGCCCTCGATGCGACCTTGAGGCTGTACAGAGACGAACGGCAGGCCCTGGAGAAAATTCCAACGCTCAGAATGATAGCCCTTTCTCCGGAAGAATTGAACGGTCGTGCCGAACAGCTTGCCTCAGCCATTCAAGGGGCGGACAGCAAAGCACTGCTCCGGGTCGAGGTCCGTAGGAGCTTTTCACAGGTGGGCGGTGGTTCTCTTCCTGCCCAAGACCTGCCTACTTTTGTCGTGGCAGTCCAATCCGGCCATTTCAGCCCGAATCAAATCGAGGAATTCCTTCGCCGAAACGATCCTCCCATAATAGGGAGAATCGAATCCGATCATTTCATTATGGACCTGCGCACCCTTATGCCCCAGCAACTTGAGACAATCGCACAGGCATTCAGGCGGATGGTGGAATCACTGTAAGAGCGCGCCATGCGCGCGATAAACTCCATACGCCGCAGAACCTCAAAGAGCCAAATCCTTCCAGCAAAAAAACAAAACCTGCCCTCGATCCAGGATCGAGTGACAGGTTTTGCATAGCCCTGATTTTCGACAATCTCTCAAAGAGGCGGCGTACTGCTTTCCAAAACTACTACTCTTTCTCTTCAGCGGGTGCTTTCTTTTTCTTGCTGGTTTTCTTCTTTGCCTTCTTTTCAGCCGGTTTTTTGGCCATTTTCTTTTTCTTGGCTGGCTTCTTTTTCGCCGGCGCCTGCTCCTCCATACCGGCCCCCGTGTCGGACCCTGCCGCAAACACGATCGGGGATGCCACCATTGTCGCCCCAAACAGAATAGCGGTGATGATTGAAAGAACCTTGCCCTTCATATTATAACTCTCCTTTCCTCCTGTGAAATAATGCCGCCTCCTTTAGAGAAGGGTCAATCATGCCACCCATTTTAAGGACAAAATTTGAAATATACAAATTAAGAATTTACTCGAAATCATTTTTTGTTATTTTTTTTCTTGCTGTTTTTAGTATTGGATTTTTTGGTTGTCTCTTTCTTTCCGGTACTCTTTTTTTCAGCGTTCTTTTTTTTCTTGCCGTCGATTTTAGCGGACTTTGCCTTTGCGCTTTTTCTTACGGCACTCTTCTTGTCAGACCCGTTTTTTTTCAGAGACCTCGAAGGCTTGCTCGCCTTTTTTGAGGTCTTCCCCGCAGATTTTGCACCTTTTTTGGACCGGGCGTCTTTGCTGGCTGAAGCCCGGGACGACTTTGATCCCTTCCCGGCGGAGGCTTTAGTTGAAGCCGTCTTTTTCCCGGTCTTTTTTGAAGCGCTACCGGAGCGTTTTCCCGACCGGCCCCTGGCCAGCTTTTTGCCCGAACGCCTCTTCTTCGATGCCATACGCGTGCGGGATTTTTTCTTCCCGGATTTTCGCAGTGCTGATTTCTTGCCCTTCTTTTTCGAACTCTTCGTCCAACTCGACCCGGAACCGAACGAAGGCTTGCCGTTCGTTTTCGGCTCAATGGTGGAAGGATTGTATTCGTCTTTCAACAGACGGCGGTATTGTTCCTGGAGCTCTCGGACTTTATCGTTAACCTGGCTGTCATCCTGTTGGGCAAAGCAGCCGAATGCAAAAATGGCCGAAATTGAGACTACGGCGGACAACATGAGTATTTTACACAATCTCATGGGGACTCCTCTGATCGAAAGCCGTTTTGGTCCGGTCGCCGAGGGATAGGCCGGCTCTCGATCGTTCTGATTCAGTTTTTGGTTTTGGTTCCAGAGCGGGAGGCAAATATAGCACAACCTAAGATATTTACAACGACTGGCTGGAAGTTGGGAAATAAAGGTGAAACAATGATTCTGGCTTTATAGAGCTTTTTCGACAAATGAGAAAACCCGATTCAGCATCTGAATTTCAAAATCGTGTTTCTTTCATGCAGCGAGCGACTGTTGAGCATCCGTCAACGGTGAACGTCATGCGACAGGGTGGGCCAGAGGCTGAAAGAGCCGGCAACCTTCGCTCACTGTACTACTGCCGGGCGCTTTATTGACAAAATGTCAAGAAAGCATCACACAACGAAGCTTGATGATAAATAAACACCAATTTATTTCAAGTTCCCTGCGCCATCAAAACCCATGCTCCTCGAGGTTTGTGATTCGCATTTTTTGACATTAAAGGTATTTTTAGATCGAGATGTTCCCCGCTTTCCTAAAGAGGGGCAGGGGGATTCAAGTGTGGACGTTAAGAACAATTTGCAGGGGAAATATAAGATGAACGCTGCGTATATCGAAGCATATCGGAACGGGCGGCTTAAAGAAGCATTGAGGCGCGCCACCGGATGGATGAAGAGGTGCACTCTTTGTCCGCGCATGTGCAGGGCGGACAGGATGGCCGGCGAAACAGGCTTTTGCAGGACCGGAAAACTTGCAGTGGTGGCAAGCTACGGGCCGCATTATGGCGAAGAGCGGCCCCTTGTGGGCAGGAGTGGCTCGGGGACTATTTTTTTCTCTCACTGCAACCTTTTCTGTGATTTCTGCCAGAACTTCGACATAAGCCACGGCGGACAGGGAAAGCCGGTTAGTCCGGAGGATCTGGCCGAAATCGTGCTCACTCTTCAAAAAAATGGCTGCCACAACATAAATTTTGTCACCCCATCGCATGTGATTCAGCCGATTCTCGAGGCGCTTCCC
>Ga0187880_1004428_pt1 | contig 10353 bp, 10 predicted proteins | sample June2016WEW_19_4_FD_132998 | JGI IMG/M metagenome (GOLD analysis project Ga0187880, IMG submission 132998) | Peatland microbial communities from SPRUCE experiment site at the Marcell Experimental Forest, Minnesota, USA - June2016WEW_19_40 | ecosystem: Environmental > Terrestrial > Soil >...
AACAGATTCTCCGCACGATCCAGCCCTGGCTGGTGAGATGGAGCGGACTCTGTCCCTTCTGCGGAACCAAGTTCGAGACAGTACTTGACGACACTACTTAACATAGTAATACTAGATGCTTCAGAAAAATTAACAGGGGGGTGTGATTTTCAACGAATGGACCTATATATGAGCCACCCCCGAATTCCATAAATCCGCAAATTACCGCTCAGCACAAAAACTGGATTACGGCTCCCCAGTTCTAGTTCCGAGCCAAATTCTGTCTCTCGCCTTCAAAACTCCATGGAGAGCCCTTAGATCGTGCCGAAACCAAGGTCCTAAGCGCCTTCAGGTCGCGCGCGAGGCTTTCCTGGGTAATGATTCGAGCATCCGCTTCACTTGGTCGTCGGACATATCGGCTATCTCTGATGGCATGTATTCGCCGGAAGGCCCTGCCACCATGTTTCCGCTGTCAGCGTCATCGATCCTAAGTTTGATGACCTTTCCGCCAATCCACGACTCGTCAAAGACGACGACACCCCTTGGATAGACACTCTTAGCCAATTGCAAAATCCTCTTGCGCTGGGTCTCGGGCTTGTCTTTTTCGGGAGGCCAGTGCATAGGTTCGCCCTGTCAAGCATTATAAATCCAGACCCTGTGCGGCGTCTTCGTCTCACTGTTCACAGAGTGCTTTCCTGTTGCTGTTGCTGCGATCGCAACTTGAGACGTGACGCGTGGTCATGAAACTGCCCCCTGCAAGTCGGCGAGAATCGTGTCGGAAAACGCGTGCTTGGCAATTACGCACAATGAACGCCGGTGTCTACGGAAGAGTAGGATAGCTGTCGTAAAAGCTGGATCCCACCAACGATTTCTGGGCAATCGACGGCATCGTGGTCGGATTCGGCCTTAAAGTGTCCGCCGACCAATATCAACCCTAAGTAACGTATTAGTGTAAACCGTCGCTAGGCAATAGCGTGGTGGTTTTCCACCGCCCAATATCTTAGCGATTTCTCTTGTATGTTTGATTTGACTAAATGCTTTGTTTCGGCGCCAGTCTTTCCTTCGAGTCAGATTTATATTCAACCTCCCAGATCCATGCTTCAGCCAGCCTTCACCGGCATCCCGCTAACCAATTGAGCTAGGGTTCGTCTCATGGCCATATGCATGTGTTCTTCGATCGGGACGCGCGGCCATTCCTTCTGGATTCACAGATGAGATGGGAAGCGGAGCCCAATGCTTTTTTGGCGAGGTTGAGCCTTGTCAGTGGCAGGACCAGTTCGCCGATGACCTGGCGGAGTTACGCGTACCAGTTTGCGGATTGGCTGAGTTTCTGCGAGAGAATCTGCCTGGATTGGAGACACGCCACCGAAATTAACATTGCAACTTTCCGGAACATTCTCGCCTCGGAATCAAGCCCTCAGACGGGACGGCCGCTCAGGCGTAACACGATCAACCACAAACTGGGAGTGATCTGTCAGTTCTACAGGTTCGCGCAAAGGAGGGGTTGGATCGAAAGCCTTCCCTTCGACCTGGAAGCAGCGCAAGTGCCTTACGGCCTTCACGCTGGCTTCAATTCACACGTCTTGGTGAATTCCCGTTCCTCAGGGGGAATCACCTTGAGATGGGCGGAACCGAAGGAAGAGTTGGAAATCCCACCACGGCAAGAGGTGCGGCGATTCGTAAGAAGTTTCCGGGCGTGGCGCGATCAATTGATGGCCGAGATGATGTGGTTGACGGGCATGCGATGTGCGGAAGCGTGTTCGCTCCCCTTAGATGCTCTTCCAGAGAATCCAGGCTCAATCCCAAAGGAGACGGTAGGAATAAAGATCACGGGCAAGGGGCAGAAGAGGAGAACCGTCCTGTTCCCCGTGCGGCTGCTTCGCTCGATTGACCGGTACATCCATATGGAACGTCGGCGACGTGTGAATGCCGGCGAAGCGAGCCCCGCCACTGTTTTCTTGGGCCGGGCGGGTAAGCCGTTGCAGACCGCGGCGGTCGATGGCGTGTTCTCGACCAACTGCAAACGGACAGGACTAAAGATTTTCCCGCACCTGCTGAGGCACTGCTATGCCGTAGAACGACTAGCGTATCTCCAGGACATCGGCGCACCCGATCCGCTTAAAACCGTACAGATGGAACTGGGGCATGCGCACATGGCCACGACCGAACGGTATCTTCACCTCACCGAGCGTATGAGGAGCGCGGTGATCGAGGTACACAACAGCTTCGTGGATCGGTTGCTGGAAGGGTAATGGTGCGAAAACAGGGCACCGGACGATGGCAGTTGGTGGAAGAGGCGACTCTGCGAAGGCACGACCTTGTCCAATTGCAAGTCCAAAACGCACCTTTGGTGCAACGATTTGAGGCGCCGGGTAGCCACCCTTTCGCGGTGAACCTGACGTTCCTGTCGTCGCGCCCTGAACTGGCCAGGGTATTGGCCAACAGCTTTTGGATGATCTACCAACCGCGACCGCGACGTACGACCGTAAACAGAACCGCCGAGACCTTGAAACTGCTTGACCGGTTTCTGGACTTCCGCTCGCAGAGTCAATCGGACGTGCGAACAACCCAAGATCTCAGCCCAGATCTATTGAAGGAGTTTGCGGTCTGGCTGGTCGCCGAACATCATCTGAAACGAAAGACCGCTGCAAACACCTTCACGATATGCTGCTGCTTCCTACGCAAGGCGCAGCGGCTCCATCCTAACGACTTCGATCCGCTCTTCTCAACTCCCAAGAACCTGTTCGCCGGAGCGGACAATGATCGGGCGGAGTCGAGGGCGCTCTCGCTGACGGACTTTCGGAAAATTCTGGCTGCGGCGGAGAGCGATGTTCGGCGAATCCGGGAGGGATACCAGCCGGGGAAGGTGCCAACCAGTGCTCAAGACCTCCTACCCTTCATGGTGATCATTGCGGCGCGCACGGGTATTAATCCCCACGCGCTGTACGGCCTTGGGCGAGATTGCCTTAGCTCGCATGAGTTCGACGAAGACCTTTTCTACTGCACCTGGGACAAGCCACGGGCCGGCAAACGGCAAAGGCAGTTGCACCGTGTCGATCGCCGGAAACAGATGGGCGTGGTGGAACTGATTCAATTCCTGCGCCAGTTCACGGAACCGCTGGCAACTGCAGCGGATCCGCCGGAACGCACAAAGCTCTTGCTTTACTTCAGCAAGAATCCGGCTCTTAAATGCAGGCTCATTTCGCCAGGAACTGGCGGAGCTTCAGCTCAGAACTTCAGCGCACACGTGATTGGGTTTATAGACCAGCACCGACTGCCGCACTTCACGTTGGCGAGCGTCCGGCCGACGGCAGCGACGCAACTTTATCTAGAAACGGGCGGAAACCTGCGCAAGGTTCAGCAGTTTCTTCAGCACGCCGATCTTCGTACCACGGTGAGGTATCTGGTCAACAGCATCACCGAACCCGTCAACGCACGGGCAATCCAGAGAGCCCAGGAACGAATGATTCAGCGGGTCACTGTCATCCCGGAGAAACGCGCCCTGGGTGTGGAGCGACTGGACCTGCCAAAGGGCCAGGCGAGAAAGATCGTGACCGGGCGGTTCGACACCGGCTGCGGCACTTGCCGCGATCCCTACGATTCACCGCAGCCGGGCGAAGAGAAAGGGCGGGTCTGCACATCCTTTCATGCCTGCTTTAGCTGCCCGAACGGCTTGTGGTTCCTGGAGGACCTGCCCCAGGTCATCGCCACGCGCGATCGGCTGGTGTCACTGAAAAGGGACATGAAGCCGGAAGATTGGGAGACGGTCTATGGGGAAAGCGTGAGCATCATCGAAGCGCAGATCATCGCAGCGTTTCGACCCGAACAGGTCGAGGGCGCCGAAGCGAAAGCGAAGGGCCACGAAAAGCGACCGCTCATCGTGGCTAAGGGGAGCCTGGCATGAATGGTCAAATCGCGTGTACTTTAGGAGACCGACTGGCGGCGACGGAGTTTAGCGGTTCCGACAGGGACAATCCCAGAGTTTCCGCGGTCTCAAGATTCGATGATGACGTATGGGATTTTTCAAACGAGGACAAAAACCCCGCCCGCTCCAGTACGGATACCAAGGTGTGCTGGTCCTTTCGAACGCCCCAAGGCGGCCTCTTCACGCACCCGCGGTTCAAATTTCTGCTGACCGGGTTCAAGCAGTTCATCTATGCTCTGCGCTGGCATCCTATCGACTCGGCGCCCTTTGCCGTGAGTGCGCTAATCAGCACGTTTCGGCGCGCGCAACGCTTCGTCCACCATCTCCTTGCCTATCCGACCCCGGTCCTCCGATTCAAAGATGTCCTGCCTTACCACTGTGAAGATTACGTTGAGCAGGTGTTGAGTTGCGGTCTCAGCGCCAGCTACAAATACCACTGCATCAGTGTCCTGCAGAAGCTGTTTTTATATAGGCGGGTAATGAAGGACGGGTTGGTAATTGAGCCTTTGAAAGGAGAGTCAGCCCACGAAATGGCGGGCTACACCAAGGCCTCGCAGCTCGAATCCCAAACAGAGATGATTCCTGACGAAATCCTCACGCCGATGGTACGGGCAGCTCTGGAATATGTGGACCGGTTCGCCGACTATCTGCTGGACGCTTGCGAGGGCGTCGAGGATATCCGGGAAAGAAAGCGTTGGTTTGGGGTTTGGGCTAGACGCTACGTGCACGAACATGCTCCAGCCGCATATGGACTCGATGGCAGCAAGTTCGAAAATGGCCTGACTTCCCTGCGTCAGTTGAATCGGGAACTCTGCTATCTCCAGACCGCCTGCTTCGTGCTGATCGCATTCATAACGGGCATGCGGCTCAGCGAGATCCTCTCGTTGCGCGAAGGCTGTTGTGAAACAGAGACCGAACCGGGTCACGCGGACCTGGTGTGGCTGCGTAGCCGCGTGTTCAAAATGCAAGGGGTGCCCAATGGTCGCAGTGCGAAGTGGTTGGGTGGGCCGACCGGTGCGAAAGCGGTGCGGGTGTTAGAGCGGCTGGGACAGAGAGTGCGGCGGCGAGTGGGAATCGGTTCCTTATGGATGCCGATCCCGGCGGCGAAGAGGTCTCGACCAAAGAAGCCGTTCCAGGCCAGAACGATACGGGTAAGACTAAAGCACTTTTTGGCAGCGCTGGGCCTGAAGGATTCGAGCGGCCGCATATTTCATATTCACCCTCACATGTTCCGCCGGACGTTTGCGCGGCACGTCGTGCGGCATGACACCACAAACCTGCTTGCCCTGAAGGAGCACTTCAAGCACATCTCCCTGTCGATGACGGACTATTACGTCGGTAGTGATCTGGAGCTGTGGACCGTGATGATGGAGGAAGAAGAGAAGTTGCTTTTTGAGAGTTTCGACAAAGCCCTGCGGGCGGAGCGCATGGCCGGCCCTGGCGGCGCCCGGCTGAAAAGAAAGATTGACGAGGCGATCTCTGAAGGCCGGCTGCCCAGGGAGTTCCGAGGAGAAGCTGGCGACCATCTGCGCAAGGAAATGATCTGCAACCTGGTGGAATCGGGACAGCGCGTCTATCCGTGCGCGGCGTCGAATTACTGCTGGTTCCGGCCGGAATCGGCCCTTTGCACCCAGGGGAATCAGCCGCTTCTCAAACGTTGTAACCCCGGGGCCTGTACGAACTCGATCATCACGCTGGAGCACAAGCCTCACTGGGTAAAGGTGCAACGCGACTGCGAGGATCTGATGGATCTGAAGCCCCAGGCGGAGCCTTACCAGAAGGCCCTCCGAGATATCCACGCGGTTAGCAGCAAGATCCTGCTGGATCTGACATGAAAGCATCAGTGAAAAAACTGGCGGGCCTGCGCCGGTACCACGCGGAACGACCCATCAAAACCCGGTTGAAACTGCTCGAAGCGCTGGACCGGATGGAGAGTGGTCAAACGGTCGTAGTGGGGTCGGAATTCAAGTGGAGCAAGACGACGCTGGCGCGGGAAGCCGGCGTCAATATCAATACTGTGGTCCGGAAGCGGTCGAGCGGAGAATGGGCATTCCCGGAGATCAACAGCCGCTTTGAGGAGCTCAGAAACAAACGCCGGCAGGTAGTGACCCTTTGTGACACGAGAGAAGAGAAGCTCGCGGAACTGCGAAATGAAGTCGAGAAGTTGCGGGAGCACAACCGGCTGCTCGCCCTGGAAATCAATCGCATCGGTCAGCAGATCCTCGCCGAACGGGAGCGAGCTGAGCGAATGGCGGTTTACGAGCGGCAGAACACCTCCCTCCGCGAAGAGATCAGCCGGATTCAGGACGGTGGACGCGATTCATTGAGGGTGGTGACCAGGCATGAAGGTTAGCGGATTATCCGGTCGCGAGCGGGGCGAGGAAAATCTGGCGAAGGTACGCCGCTATCTTACCGGCCTTATGGAGACTGGCCAATCGCTGCCCTTGCAAGATGGACGCCCGAACATAACCGCCGTGGCTGAAGCCTCGGGCGTGTTTCGTAATGTTTTCTATACGAATCGGGGTGTGAAGCAACTCCTTGCTGAGTTTATCAGTGGCGCGGATGGCAGCACAAAGCCGTCCGCCGCCTTAGCCCAGGCGGAGCGGCAAATGGACATCAAGGAACGCCGGATTCTGCAGCTTGAGCAGCAACTGGCGAGTGTGAAGGCAGAGAACGAGGATCTGCGTAAACGGCTGGCAGCAGGCGAACAAAAACTGGCGTGTTACCGGGTGATTGAGGAGGATGTTCTCCAAGAGGGCCGGCGGGTGATCCCGTGAGAATCTCGGCGGTGGCGACCATCACGACCGTCTATCCTGGGCCTCGCGGCGGGGCAATCTTTTCGGGAACGGATACGGCGGGCAAGCGGCGGCGCTTCGTGGCCAGCTACAATCGCATCTTCCGGGCTCCCGTGGTGGGAGAGACTTGGTCACTGACAGGTGAAATCCATCGGCATTCGCGATACGGAGAACAGGTCCACGTCGAACGTGCTTCCCTAATCCAACCCCGCGGCCAGCTCATCATCGACTTCCTTTCCAAGCACCCAGCCTTCGACAGCCTCGGCATTGGAAAAGCCAAGGCAACGCGACTGTGGAAGAACTTCGGGCCAGATCTCTATGAAATACTCAGCCGAGGGGACCTCGAAAAACTCACCTATGTGCTTCCAGAGGAAACTGCCAAGAAACTGGTGGAGGCTTGGCAGGCGGTCTCCGAAGAGGCTGATATCATATCGTTTCTCGATGCCCACGGCTTCGAAGCTCGCCTGGCTGAGAAGGTTCGCAAAATCTGGCACGGGGAAGCGCTGACCAAATTGAAGGAGAATCCGTACCGGATGCTGGCCTTTGCAGGCTGGGAGAAGGTGGACCGAATGTCGCGTGCGCTGGGTGTAACTCCGGGAGACCCGCGGCGGCAGGTGGCTGCTGTCGAAGCCTGCCTATATCAACGGCTGGATGGCAAACACACGCTAACGCCGCGCGCAATGCTTTTGGAGGGCGTGTGTACCGCGATGGGGACGCACAACCCCGGCGTGGCGCGTGCGGCGGTGGACCGGGCGATCAGCGAGTATGCGATTGTTGCCACCGGGGATGGTTACCAACCTCTCGGCGCTGCTGTGATGGAAAAAACGATCACGAAATATTTTCACGAACTGCTGGCGGACACTGCCGGACCAGAGCGGAATCTTTTCTCGAGCAACCTCTTGTCGATCCTTGTCGAGGCGATCACCCGCTTTGAGGAATGTGCGGGACTGAGACTGAACGCGGGGCAGCGACGGGGTGTGGAGATGCCTTTTTATCACCGCCTCAGTGTTCTTACGGGCGGAGCGGGAACTGGTAAGACGACGGTGCTTCAGGTCATCCACCGGATCGCGGAACAAATCGCCGTGCCGGTTTTGCAGATGGCTCTCAGTGGTCGCGCGGCCCAACGCCTCCGTGAGACGACTGGGCGACCGGCATCAACCATCGCCGCTTTTCTGCTTGCGGCCGAGCAACAGGGGGCTAATCCGGAAAGCGAGCCACTGGTTATCATTGATGAGTCGTCTATGCTGGACTTACCGCTGATGTACCGCTTGGTCCGGGCTCTGCCGGTTCGCACTCGTTTACTCCTGGTGGGCGATCCCTCCCAACTGCCGCCGATCGGCTTCGGTCTCGTCTTTCAGGTGCTCGCCGCCACCGCGCACATCCCGAAGGTTGATCTCATGGAGGTTCACCGGCAGGCCCAATCAAGCGGCATCCCGCAGATCGCGCGAGAGATTCGGCACGGTATCGTGCCGCCACTGCCGGCCTTCGCCGGTCTCTCCGTCGGCGTGAGCTTTATCGAGGCCGACGACGGCGAGGTTATGGATCACATCCTCGCGGTCCTCACGGAGTGGAGCGGATGTAACGACACGCAAATCCTCAGCGTGACCAAGCGAGGGGCCAGCGGGACGAAAAACATCAATGCGACGCTGCACGCGATGACTGCCGCCGCGAAACCGAAACTGGAAGGGTGGGAGTTCGCCGAGGCCGATCCCATCATTTATCTTATGAATGATTACCGGAAGGAGTTGTGGAATGGCTCTCTGGGCAGAATCGAGAAGGTCCTGAACTCAAATGGAAGGCAGGCCATCATGTGTTCCCTTGATGGTGCATGGCATGAAATATCGGAAGAGGATTTTCACCGCCTCGACCTGGCGTATGCGATCACGGTCCACAAAGCACAGGGCAGCCAGTTCAAAAGGGTGATCGTGCCCATCGCAAAGACCCGCTTGCTGGACCGCACTCTGATCTACACTGCCTTGACTCGTGGAGTGGAACAGGCGGTGTTCGTCGGCGACCGGAGCGCATTCAATGCGGCCGTCACCGCGCCGCCGCATTCCCACGAGCGACAGGTCGGATTCTCCATCTGAAGTCTGGGACTTCCTGTTTTCGTTGCCCCCAAATAGACTGCTTGCGAGCCATCTTGGCACCAAAGCGATAAATCTTGGGGGTTTGGGGGCAAAGCCCCCAAGCCCGGAAACTTCACATGCCCGAGTTGCCGTCCCCGGCGATCTGGCGTTTCGTGCGCGCTTCTCTTAGACTGGAGATGGCCTGGGCGGAGGATAGGGCAATGCTGGGAAGCAACCCGAGCGCCGACTCAGGGGCCGAGATGGGCAGGGGCAGAGTTCGGTTCTGCCCCTGCTGTCCGCTCGCCGAGGCGATCCCTTATCAGTCTGAGCTTATTCTGGTCCATCGGTTAAATTGGCTATTTCGCTCCTGACGACCAATCGGCGATAGTGGAGATGACATTGAAATGAAGACCACCTCCTGTATTTACGAGCTCAGGATCACCCTGCAGGAGATTCGTCCGCCTATCTGGCGACTGATTCAGATCCCGAGCACCCTCCGGCTGTGTTGTCTCCACGATGTCCTCCAAGCAGTCATGGGCTGGACCGATAGCCATCTTCATCAGTTTGAAAAAGACGGCAAGTATTGGGGCGTGCCTGAGCATTACGAAGAGGTGGACATCGACATCATCGACGAGCGCCGGACGAAAATCAGCGCAATCATGAAGGCAGAGGGTGATTCTGTGCTCTACGTCTACGACTTGGGCGACGACTGGCGACATGAGGTCGTGCTGGAGAAGATTCTGCCTGGACCGCATACGACCCTGCGCCCAGTGTGCCTTTCCGGCGAACGGCACTGCCCGCCGGAGGACGTGGGCGGCACGCCGGGATATGAAGAATTCTTGCAGGTTATTTTCGAGCCCCGTCACCAGGAGTATGAACAGAGCGTGCGTTGGGCCGGAGGGCCCTCAGCCTTGACCCAGGTGGCGGAACGGTTCCAGCCTGAGGAGTTCAACGTCAAGGCGGTGAACGCTACCCTATCGTGCATGCGGTCTACTCGACACCACCCATAGACCCGCCCTTGCCGCCGACACGGGCGGCTTCGACCTGAGCGCCGGCGGCACCAGGGTATTCTTGCACTTGACCCCATCTTCCGCATCGCCACAGGGGCCATGACTAACATGTGCATAAGACTCGTTTCTGTGTACGTGTGCGCGATACCTGCAAATACAGGGTTTGTATCATACAGATAAAAACTCATGTGCAGATAACGCCCATCTGGTGTAGCCAGCGGTACAGCGTATGGCTGGTTGGCGAAGCGTGGCGTCGCGCACACAGAGCACGCGAAACTCGGTAGGCAGGCGATTCAGATACAGGCAGACGCGGTCGAAGTTGGTATCGGAAGCGCATCGGGCCAGCGCGGAAGCCACCGCGTACTGCGCGGCTGCGTTCTCCGGCACAGGTTCCTGGGTCGGGTTCAACAGAATTGCATCAATGTTGGGCAATTCCCGGAACATCCGCAAGAAGGCCGAGAATTCAGTGGATGCACCCGTGCCCACCGCTCCGGCGATGACTTCGTGCTCAATCACTGGGCTCGACTGCGAGTCGAGGGAATCGAGAATGCGTGAGACAAACTCCCACGAGCGCGGTG
>Ga0187880_1004431_pt1 | contig 10350 bp, 10 predicted proteins | sample June2016WEW_19_4_FD_132998 | JGI IMG/M metagenome (GOLD analysis project Ga0187880, IMG submission 132998) | Peatland microbial communities from SPRUCE experiment site at the Marcell Experimental Forest, Minnesota, USA - June2016WEW_19_40 | ecosystem: Environmental > Terrestrial > Soil >...
GCCTCATCCTGCCCAAACTGGCAGCGGCGCATCCCGAGGTAATCCTGCTCGCCAGCATGTTTCAACATTACCGGAGCTGAAGGACCCGCTTATGGCTCACCCCGAACAATCGGGTTGCCCACGAGCTGCTAGGCGCGCACGAAAGAATTTGGCCCCAGTCGCAACGAGTTAAACGACGCATGAGAACCGGAAAAGAGCTTATCCTGGCGACCAAGCCGTTCACAGTCGATTCCTCGGCAAGGAGTTGGTGGCACATTCTTTCCACCGCATTCCTTTTGGCGGTCGCACTGGCGGGAACACTGTGGAACTTCCATCTCGCCGGCAAGCTCGTGTGCAGCGTGCTCGCCGGACTGTTATATCTGCGGTTCTTCGTGATATATCACGATCAGCAGCATGAGGCAATTTTGCCGCGCTCCCGGCTAGCCGAGGGTATGATGCGGGTCTTTGGCATCCTGATCCTGAGCCCCAGCAGTGTTTGGCGAAGCTCGCACAACCATCATCACAACCACAACTCCAAGCTCCGTGGTTCTCATATCGGCTCGTATCCCATCATGACCAAGGCGCAGTACTTGAAGGCGCCGAGAGCCCTGCGGTTTAAGTACCTGTTCATGCGTCATCCCTTGACCATTTTATTCGGCTACATCTTCGTATTTCTGTACGGGATGTGTCTTTATCCCTGTGTCACGAAGCTGCGCGAGAACTATGACGGCTTGGTCGCTTTCCTGGTGCACGTTCTGCTCGCGGTGGTGATTACCTCGTTCTTTGGCTGGCCGGCGCTGCTGTTGACCCTGGTCATCCCGCACTTCATCGCCAGCGCCATTGGCAGTTACCTCTTTTACGCCCAACATAACTTTCCGAGCGTGTCCTTCAGCGACAATGCCGGTTGGGCCTACGATAAAGCCGCCTTGGAATCCTCAAGTTTCATGCAAACCGGACCGATCGCGGCCTGGTTCACGGCCAATATCGGTTATCACCACATCCATCACTTGAACTCGCATATCCCCTTTTACCGCTTGCCTGAGGCCACGGCCGCCATTCCTGAGTTGCAGAACCCAAGAACCACCTCCCTCCACCCGCTGGAGATCATTCGTTGCCTGCGGTTGAAGGTTTGGGACAGCGAAGCCCAGCGCATGGTCAGTCTCGGCAACCTCCGACGGCCCAACGACGAAGAGCATGCACACCCTGGCTTTGCGGAGCGCACGCCCGAATTCTGATAAACCTCGGTTCACCCCTCGCACGTTCCATGTCCTTCACTGCTGCTCAAATTGCCGAAAAGCTCCACGGGGAAGTCACCGGCGACGGCTCGGTCCAGCTCACCGGCCTCGCGCCGGCCGACCGCGCGCGGACCGGTGAGCTGACCTTCGCCGAGAATGCCGCCTACTTCGCCGCCGCCGAGCAAAGCCAGGCTGCCGCCATCCTCGTGGCCGGGCCCTTTGTTTCGGCCAGCAAGGTTCTCATTCGTGTCCCCAACGCCCGAGTGGCCCTGGCCAGGGTGCTACCTGTCTTCTTCCCCTCGGAAGCACACCCGTGCGGCATCCATCCGAGCGCCGTCATCGGTGACTCGGCTTGGATTGATCCCACGGCCCACATTGGGCCCAATTGCGTCCTGGGCGCCCGGGTGCGGCTGGGCGCGCGCTCCGTCCTCATGGGCGGCAACGACCTGCAAGCGGATTGCCTGCTCGGCGATGACGTCTGCCTGTTCCCGAATGTCGTTCTGTACCAGCGGACGCAGCTCGGCGATCGCGTCACCATCCACGCCGGTACGGTCATCGGTTCAGACGGATTCGGCTACGTGCTCGACGAGGGCCGCCACCGGAAAGTGCTTCAGCTCGGCAATGTCATCATCCATGCTGATGTCGAGATCGGCGCTAATTCCGCGATTGACCGGGTCGCGCTCGGCTCCACCGTCATCGGGGAGGGGACGAAGATCGACAATCTGGTCCATGTGGCGCACAACGTGATCATCGGCAGGCATTGCTTGATCCTGGGCCAGGTCGGCTTCGCCGGCAGCACCACCGTGGGCGATTATGTTGTGGTAGCGTCCCAATCCGGGATTGCGGACCACTTGAAGATCGGCAGCCAGGCCGTCGTCGGCGCCAAGTCGGGCGTGATGCGCGATATCCCGGACGGAGGCCGCGTGCTCGGCATTCCCGCGGCTCCGGATCGGCAGGCCAAGCGCCAGATGATCGCCATGCAGCAGTTGCCGGAGTTGCTGCACCGCATGCGCGATCTGGAAAAGCAGGTGGAGGAACTCACCCTCAGGCGCGCTGCTTGAGGGATCCGTGCTGTTGGACAAACCGCAACCGCCGCCGACGCGGAAGGTTCTTGCTAGCATGTGTCCCACGTCAATGCCACCTTACACGCATGCCGTATCGTCCGCAGAGATCTAAGAAGACCAACCTCAAACCGGGAGAGCTGGAGAACCGCCAATTCCACTCCAATCAACTCGCAGATCAGCGTCGCCGGGAAATGGCCACCCGCTCCACCTTGTCCCGGCTGCGCAACCGGAAATCCGATTTGAAGTGAGCCCGTCTCTGCCCTTGGCTATGGCCGAAGGATCATCGTCGCGGACCGAGCGACCAGAAGGGGATGCCGGGTGGTCGGAGCCGTGATCGAGACGAATGCCAGACCCCTGTTGGATTGGTTGCTGCGGCAGCATCCCGACACTCCGAGAAGCCGCGCCAAGCAATGGATTCTGGCGGGTCGCGTAAGCGTCAATGGCGTGGTCGTTCGCAAACCCCACGAAACCATCACCGACCCGGGCGATGCACTCGTCCTGCGAGGCCGCCACGCCACCACGCTGGCGTGCGGTTCCGGGTGGCAAATCCATCCCCGCGTTTCGTTGCTTTACCTGGACTTGGCCCTCGCGATCGTCAACAAGGGGCCCGGTCTCATCTCGGTGCCGGCCTCCGCAGGCGACCTATCGGCCCTGAGCATTCTCGCTGACTTCCTGGCGGGCGACCTTAAAGCCCGGGATCGCAGCATCGCCGCCAAGTCGTTGCCGCCCGCGTACCGCCGGCTGCAACCCTTGCCGGTCCATCGCCTGGACCAATATACCAGCGGCGTCTTTTGCATGGCCACGAACCCCGCCGCGCGCCATCACCTGATCGAGCAGCTCAAAGCCCACACCATGAAACGGGAATATGTGGCCTACGTGGACGGCCGGCCCAGCGCGCCCAAAGGGGTTTGGCGGCAATGGCTGCAACTGAGCCGGGACGAACTGCGTCAGCAAATCCTTTCCGAAACGCAAGCCCGGGCCGCCGGATCAGAGGCCCGCGAGGCCATCACTCACTATGAAGTCATCGCCGAGTATCCCATTGCGGGCGGCACCCGCTTCGTCACCAAACTGCGGCTCCGGCTGGAAACCGGGCGGAAACATCAGATTCGCGTCCAGGCGGCGAACGCTGGACTCCCCTTGCTCGGTGACCGCACCTACAATCCGGGAGTACGTGACCCGGACGCCACAACCGCCCGCATTGATTTCCCGCGCCAGGCCTTGCACGCAGGAGTCCTCACCCTCGAACATCCCGACCAGCCAGGCACGCGCATGACCTGGACCGCTGAATTGCCCAAAGACCTTCGCCAACTCGAAAACGACCTGCGCTCCCACCGGTTCTAACCCGAGCCCGCTCCTGGCCGCGTTTTTCGGTCCGTGGCTACCCCTGTTTACCGCTGTTTGGATCGGCTTGTCCCGCCCACGCGCCTCTTGCGCGGATCGCCACGCCATGAAACCGCACCATGTGAGGGTGCATCCGTTGGGGGTCCACCGGGTGGCCGCAAATCTTGCAAAGCACCGTGCCGCTTGTATCTGCGAGCGGCTGCTCGATTAATGGTTCAGTTCTCGGCCCTCTGCCACCCCGGCCCTTATTCTCCGACCTTGTGCCCTTCGGTCCTTTCCGGCCACGCGGCGCCATTCGGTCACGCCCGCCATTTCCCGCATTGAAATTAGTCTTCGTTCCCATAATCTAGCATGTATTCTCGCCCGGCGCTTGGAATAAAAGCCAGCCGGATTGTTGCGGCGTACCAAGCCATTTCACGGCTTCGCCGGTTTGTTTAGCCGATGCTGCTTGAGCTCGGCGTAAACCGATTGTGCCAGACCCGACTTCGCAAAGCCAAGCACCTTCGTTCCCTGGAGCCCGAAATACTGCTCCAGTTCCGCCGACGTGTAATGTTGGACGACCGGGTAGTGCGCGAAATTCGAGAGCACCTCGGCGCGGCTCTGCTCCGATATATCGAGCGTGATTAAGACGAAGTGCAACTTGCTCTTGCTGTGCCGCAGCGTGTCGCGTCCGACCAGCAGGATGCGCGACCGTACCACAAACGGAAACAGCCGTTCCACCGGTTTGGCCACCACCGGCTTCTTCATCACGCCACCTTCACCTTCGCCTTGCGGCCCTTGATCTGAGCGCGGTTCAGCTTCGAGATGATGCTGTTGGCGTGTTCGGACGCCACATCCACAAACAGATGCCGCTCCCGGATGTCCACCCCGCCGACGACCTTCCGGGGCAGCCCCGTCTCGCCGAGAATCGTGGCCACGATGTCGCCTTCCGATACTCCCATCTCCGCGCCGGCATTAACGTAAAGGCGTGTCTGCCCCTCCGGCGTCCGGCGGCTGGCTTTCGGCGGTTGGACCGGTCCCGCTGCTGCGTGCCGCGGGGCTTCCGGCATTGGCGGCGGCGCTTCCTGATCCGGGGATTTGGCAGGGCCGGGGCTCGCCTTGACCGGCGCATGCGCGGTGACCCTGTGCTGCCGAGGCTCAGGTGAATGCTCCCGCGGGTGGGAAGGTTCAGCGCGGTGGCGTGGTGGCCGCTCCTCATAAGAGCCGGAACGTCCTTCCCAGGCTGTATGCGCGGGCCGTTCATAGCGCGGGCGTCCCGCCTGCGAGTATGCGGGTCGTCCCGCCCCGCTCTGCTCCGGCCTCCGCTCCGCCGGATGCCCCCGCGGCCGGGTCGCTTCCGCTGCCAACGACTGCCGCCCGCGCCCCGTTTCCTCGCGCGCGGCCTGGGCCGCGGGCACGCTTTCCCCGCCCTGCAAAAGATGCAGCAGCGCCGATGCAATATCGGTCGAGCTGAAGCCCTCTTCGAGCAAACGCTCGATGAGCTGGTCCTGCCGTTTGAATTCGCCGCGCTTGAGCGTCGCGCGCACCCGGTCGAGAACCACATTGGCGCGCGCCGCCTCCACCTCATCAACCGTTGGCGCTGTGGCGCGGTGAATCCTCGTGTTCACATACCGCTCGATGGCGCGAATCTGAAACACCTCGCGCCCCGAGGCGAATGAGATCGCCCGCCCGCTGCGTCCCTGCCGGCCCGTCCGGCCGATACGATGCACGTAATCCTCCCCGTCATAAGGCAGGTCATAGTTGAACACCACCTCGATGTTCTCCACATCAATGCCGCGCGCCGCCACGTCGGTGGCGACGAGGAATTCGAGACCGGACTTGCGGAACCTGTTCATCACGCGGTCGCGCATCATCTGGGTCATTTCCCCATGGAGCCGGTCCGCCGAGTAGCCCTGCGCGTTCAAATGCTCGACCAGGTCATCCACCATGCGCCGGGTGTTGCAGAAGATGAGGCCGAGCTTAAAATCGTGGATGTCAATGAGGCGCGTCAGCAAGTCCACCTTGTAGCGGCGGTCCACCTCGTAAAAGAACTGCTCTACCGTCGGCACCGTCATCGCTTTCTGCTCGATGCGGATGTTCTGCGGGTCGCGCGAGTATTTCTCGATCAACTGCTGGATCGGGCGCGGGATGGTCGCCGAGAAGAAGACCGTCTGCCGTTCCTTGGGCGTCCCCTGAAGAATCAGCTCGATGTCGTCGCGGAAACCCATGTTGAGCATCACATCCACCTCATCGAGCACCACAAACTTCACCGAGTTGAGCCGAAGCGTGCCGCGGCGCATGTGGTCCATCACCCGGCCCGGCGTGCCGATGACAATATGCGCGCCCTGCCGCAGCCCGAAAAGCTGCCGGTCGTAGGATTGGCCGCCGTAGATCGGCAACGCGTGCAGGCCGCGTTTGAAGAGCGCCAGTTTGTGCACCTCCTCCGCCACCTGCACGGCCAGCTCCCGCGTCGGGCAAAGGATCAGCACCTGCGTGGTCCGCTCCTCCACGACGACCTTCTCGATCGCCGGCGCCGCGAAAGCGACGGTCTTGCCGGAGCCGGTCTGCGACTGTCCCACCACGTCCTTGCCCTGCATTAGGACAGGGATCGCCTCGGCTTGGATCGGCGCCGCCTGCTCGAAACCAAGCTTGTCAATGGCCTTCAGCAATTCGCTCGAAAGCCCCAGTTCAGAGAATAATTTAGTCGTCACGCAAATGTAAGTTGCCCCAAAAAGACAATATAACGCGGCGGGCCGCAAAAGCAGAGCAGTTTCTGCGACGATCAGTAATGGGTCAGTGCCGGCGGGAGAATGCCTTGGCGGAGTGCGCCCGACCTCGGGCGCAGCAATGTGGGCAAGTAACGGAGATGCGATAAAATCGGGCGCATCGGGCCATTCGGTGCTTCCTGCGCCCGAGGACGGGCGCACTCCGCCAACCTCGCCTCCGCCGTCACTGAGGGATTACGACGATCAGCCATGTCTGCGCAGAACAGCACCACAGATGAACACGGATGAACCCAGATTCTCCAGGCCGGATTCTGGTCTTGCTCCGGTATCCTCCAAGTCGCTGCCAAGTGAACGGATTCTCGTCATGGAAAAGCGCAGCTCAGATTACTTCTGATCTGTGTCCATCCGTATCCATCTGTGGTTGCAGGCTCTGGGCGCCTCTGCTCCGCCTTTCATCCTCCATCCTTCATCCTTCATCCTTCACCTTGGGGTGGCTTTAAGCTGGCTTTGAGGTCGCATTGAGGTCGCATTGGGGTCGCAATGGGGTGGCTTTGGGGTCGCAATGGGGTGCCTATCAGTTGGCTATCAACAGGCTTTGAAGTGGCTTTGATGTCGCATTGATGTGGCTTTAGGGTGGCTTTGCTCGCTTCTTCATCATTCATCATTGTCGAGGTAGGGACGCCGGTTGCCCGGCGCCCCCCTCACAGATCCCGGCGGGCGGTATTCCCGCACCAAATGTAGTGCAGCACATTTGGTGCGTTATGTGGTCAACTTGGTTATCCCAGCAGGCTGACCCTCGGTCGCCGGAAGTCCAGCAGCCGTTGGCAGAAACTCAGCGCCCGCTGGCAAGGCATTCTCTGACCGTTCTTTTCCACAATGCGCGGTCGCGGCACTTGGAAGCGTTCCAGCAGGCGGTTCAATGCCGGCCAGCTTACACTTTGGCGCTGACTCCGCCGATTTAGCCACTTGTGCAGCGTCCGGCAGGTCGCGTCGTGAAAGAGCTGCATGCGACGGTGATTGCCGATCAGCCCATAGTAGTTCCACGTCCCTTGTAGCTTGGCCTTGAGCGTACTCAGCGTTCGGCGCAGCTTCTGGTGACGGTGCGTCTTGATCCATTGTCTCATGCGTTGCATTGCGCCCAGCCATTTCTTGGCGGCCGTGCGTCGTTTCACCCTCGGCTTGCCCTGCCGATCCGGTTCCTAGTAGAACTCGAACCCCAGAAAATCAAACCGCCCGTTGTGCGGTCCGCCATTGGAGCCGAAGCGCAACGTCTTGGTTTTGTCCGTTGCTACTTCTAATCCAAATTTGGCCAGCCGTGCTTTCAGCTCTTTCTCAAAGGCTTCGGCTTCATGCCGATATTCAAAGCACGCCACAAAATCATCCGCATAGCGGATCATCCGGCAGCGCCCTCGTTGCTGCGGTCGCACCACGCGCTCAAACCACCGGTCCAGCACGTAATGCAAGTAGATGTTTGCCAGCACGGGCGAGACCACCCCGCCCTGCGGTGTTCCGGTCTGCGGATGGACCACTTGCCCATCCTCCTCCAGTATCCCGGCCCGCAGCCACTTGCGGATCAGGTTCAGAAAGGCTCCATCGGCGATTCTTTGCTCCAGCATCCGCTCTAACCATTCCCACCGGAGATTATCAAAGAACCCTTTGATGTCCGCTTCCACCACAAAGTGGTGCCCGCCAAATTGCAACTCGTCGGTCAGGGCCTTGATCGCGTCCTGCGCGCCCACGCCCGGCCGGTAGCCATAGCTGCACGGCAGAAAATCCACTTCGTATATTGCCAGCAGGATCTGCGTTACCGCTACTTGCAGCAGCTTGTCCTCCAGCACGGGTATGCCCAAGGGACGGAATTTCCCCGGCCCCTTGGGGATGTATTTGCGTCGCACCAACCGCGCTCGATACGCCTTGCGTTTGAGCCACCCCACCAAGTCGTCCAGGTTGGCTTCCAGGTTCTTTTCATACGCCTGGAACGTCACCCCGTCCACGCCACTGGCTGCGTCCTTCCGCAGTCGGAAGAAGCACCGGCGCAGAACGTCTTGATTGAGCCACCGATACCAGTCTCCGAACCGGTGGTGTTTGTCTGGGTATGCCTTCTCGGCTATGGCCCGCAGGAAGGTTGGCCAGTCTCTTGCCGTCGTTCTTACGGCTCCGGTTACCTGTGCGGACTGCGTTGACTTGTTGGCCCCTTCTCCCGCTTCCAGGCTTATGCCCTGCCGTGGAATACTATGGGCCAATCCGACTCCCGGAGTGTCAGGCGTCGCTCCTTGTCGTTGCGGCTCCTTTCCTGCTTGGCCCTCGCAGTTAGTGCGGCAGGGACTCTCCGGGCCTCCTCGGTTTCGTGCGCCTCCTTCCGCGCGCGCCACGCTCTCAGACCCCGGCAAGCCATCCACGCCCTCACCTGGAACGGGCATTTCAATCTTGGGTTCCGGCATGAAGACACCGTCCCCGCTTGCGGCTGGAACTTTCGAGGCTGAATGGCTTAAGCTGGATGCGGGTCCCGCTTGCGGCTCACGCGTTTCCCTGGGTACGCTTCTCGACGGTTGTTCGACTCGGTAGTACCAAAGGTCCACCGGTTCTCCTTCCGCCAAGCAACCCTCGGTCTTGGGCGGTTGGTTAGACTTTTCCATTCATCATTTTCGTTCTGAACTCCAGAGGCTTGGCCTCCAGACCTGGGGGACTTCCACCCCCGGTTACGCACGACTTCTCCGTGCGCACCGTCATTCTTCCTTCTGCCTTCACCCCGCGGTGGCTTCAGGCGTCTCCTCGCGTCGCGGGGAGGGCAGGGAGAGACCTTCCCGTACCGTTTTCGCGCCGTGCGCCCCTGAACCAGTGCCAACCTTGTCCTGCGCGCCAGCGTCTTGGAGTGCGGTGGGTGAGGGGTGAGGGCACACACCGCTTTCCCTTCGGCCCTCCGGGGGCCTTCCAAAGCGGTGTCAGCCCGGTTCCCCGCCAGCCACCGCACTCCAAAACCTCGCGGCAATTCTGACGGTGCAGCGGCAGGGGCTCGTCGTGGGAGGTTCATGGCCGGTCAGCAGGCGCTAAAGGAGCAAGAAACTAACCTGGTGCCGAGCTTGATGCAGCCCTCGAGGAACGGATCGCCAAGGCCACGAAACTGAGCGAAGAGGCTCTGCCGGAATGCCTCTACGAACTTCTGGCCCGGGTCCATTTTGTTGAGGAGGCGGCATCTCCATCCACACCCGGATGGAGGCCCGTTGGTCAGGGTCGCCATCTCTGCTCAAAGTGCCCCTCCAGCGCGGCTCCATGAGGGTCACGGAGCCGCGGAGGAGCGCACCGGCAATTCGCGGTTTTCATTCACTACCGGCATCCCCGCGTCAAGGCTGGAAGCCCAGCGTGGACAGCGAGGTGCACGGGGAGGTGCATGCGGCATCCCCCCCTTTTCATTGCACTCACGGCGCCTGGCGCAGGCGGACGACCTTCATCACCTCGTTTGCAGGGGCGGTCATCTGCTGCACCCCGGGCGGGAGTTGGTCGTTGACCGGCAGCCAGGGGCCTTGCACGGTCGGCGCGGCTTCGACAGCGAAGTTCATACCGGTGTCAGGCCAAGTAATCCGCACGGCGCGCTCGATGGCGACCTGCGGCACTTCATAGGTTCCCTGTTCAAAGTTGTCAAAGGTTGCGGTGATAACTGAACTCGGCAACCCTGGCTTCGGCACCACAGCTAGGGCCACGTTGTTGCCACTGAGGTAAGGCGCGTTGTCCAGGAAGTTGGTCTGATAGAGGACGGCGTCTTGAGCACCTTTGTCCAGCAGGCGGATCGTTACCACGGCTTTGGATTGACGGCGTGTCTGTGCGAGGGAAAGCACGACATTGGTTTGTCTGTCTAAAGCTTATCGCGCGGCCTCAGTTTCCAACGCCCACGCGGTAGAAGAACGGCCCAGCGCCGGTGGCGTTGGTGTCGGCGTAGCCGGTCGTTCCCGCTTGCCCCACAATGTTCGTGGCCAAGAGCATGAACGGCGAGGCTAGATTCGCGCTCCGCTCCAGAGAATAGTTCACCCC
>Ga0187880_1004437_pt1 | contig 10341 bp, 3 predicted proteins | sample June2016WEW_19_4_FD_132998 | JGI IMG/M metagenome (GOLD analysis project Ga0187880, IMG submission 132998) | Peatland microbial communities from SPRUCE experiment site at the Marcell Experimental Forest, Minnesota, USA - June2016WEW_19_40 | ecosystem: Environmental > Terrestrial > Soil > Wetlands...
AGCGTCGGCTACCGGGCCCCCAACATCATTCCGATCCGCGACGATTACTCCAACTCCAACTGGGATGTGCGTCATCGCGTGACCTTTAACGGCTTCTACCAGCTTCCGTTCGGCGCGGGACGTTCGTATTTGAACCACGCCGGATGGCAGGATGAGATTGTCGGCGGCTGGTCGGCCAACCTGGCGTTTCAGATGGAATCCGGGCAACCGTTCTCCGTCGGCACAGCCAATGTCTCGACGGTGGGTGGCGGCAGCACCTATGCCATCCGCACGGGTGATCCATTCAAAACCGGCGGCACGCCCGATCCCAGCAACCCGGGCATCACCTGCGCCACTTCCACACGCAACCTTACCCACTGGTATAACCCATGCGCCTTTGCCAACCCGCTGTCGGGAACTCTCCTGAGCCCCGGGGTCGGTCCGGACGGTTCTCCGTACACGCCAATGGCCGGATATTCCTATCCTGAGTACATCAACGGGGCGGCCAGCGCGAAAGCATTCCTCGGCGGCAGGAGCAATCAAGTATATGGCCCCGGCTTCCAGAGAACCGACGTCTCGATGTTCAAGGATTTTGCGACCTTCCACGAGCAGAAGCTCCAGTTCCGCGTGGACTGCTTCAACCTCCTCAACACGCCACCGTACGGCAATCCGACCACGTCAAACATCAGCCAGTCGGGGGGCCAAATTAAAGGCGCGGAGAGGTTGGTGCAAAGCTATACTCCGGGAGCCCGGTTCTTCCAGCTTTCGGGGAAATACATCTTCTAGATATATCGGACGGCGACGATATGAGTGCCAGACAGCTCCCTTGAACAAAGGGGGCTGTCTGCGCGGTGACAGAACAAGTACAAGTGACGTCAGTCGCCCCGCAGATGCAAACCCAGGAAGCTTCGGTTGACGACATTGCCATGGAAGCACAGCCGGAGTTGACGTTCAAGCCGCTTCGAGCGGCTCACATCTGAAGGCCCCCGGCTCCGCCGGGGTTACGTCACTCTGCGGAGGGTCATGAGCTATCGGTATATAACTCCTATTGTGCGGAGCCAGAGGATCCGTGTTCTGGTCCCACTATTGAGTGTCTTGGCATTCTTGGCGATCTCAGCCGCGCTAACCGGACAAGAGACGACCATTACAATCGATGGCAAAGGCTCGGGGAGGATACTGGATGGAATCGGAGGGATAAGCTCAAGTTCTTCCCGGCTTCTTTATGACTATCCGGAACCGCAGCGCAGCCAGATACTGGACTTTTTGTTTAGGCAGAACTACGGTGCTGCCCTTCAAATTCTGAAAGTCGAGATCGGCAGCGACAGCAACTCAACGGTTACTTCCGAGCCAAGCCACATGCGCGCCGCCGATGAGTTGAATTGCCACCGGGGAATCGAGTGGTGGCTGATGAGGGAAGCACGGGCTCGTAATCCCGAGATCAAGTTTTACGGTCTTCTGTGGGGTGCCCCGGGCTGGCTGAAGGGCGGGTTGTGGTCTGACGACCATGTTCGGTACATCTTGTCGTGGTTGGGGTGTGCGAAAGACAACGGGTTCCGCATTGATTATATCGGCGGAGCAAACGAGAGCTATCAACCTCCTCCGGAGTCTTCGTTCTTTGTCGCTCTTCGCAAGGCCCTGAGAACAACTTTCCCGAATGTGAAGATCGTCGCCACCGATGAGCACACGCCACCGAAATATTGGTCGGTTGCGACGGCGATGAAGAGCGACCCTGACTACAGCCGCGCCGTTGACATTCTTGGCGAACATGATATCTGTCACTGGCGGACTCCATACAAGCACTGTGATGTGAGCCAGGATGCGCTCGATTCGGACAAGCCTTTATGGAACAGCGAACAAAGCAGCCAGGACGCGGCAGCCGGCGCCGGTCCTCTGGCCCGGGCTATGAACCGTAACTATATCGATGCCCGCGTGACTGGAAACATTAATTGGCCTGCAATCGCGTCTTTCTATGGCAACACAGATACAGGCGGTACGGGCCTGATGGTTGCGGAAACCCCGTGGTCTGGATACTTTGAGGTCACCAAGAGTGTATGGGTTGACGCTCACACTACGCAGTTCGTCAAGTCCGGATGGCGCTACATCGACAGCGCTTGCGGGTATCTCGCGAATGGCGCCAGCTATGTGACATTGCGATCCCCGGATACTGGTGATTACACCATTGTCATCGAGACAATGGATGCAGTTGGCCCAGAATCTGTACGCTTCCTGCCTAAAGGGCTTTCCGGGGGGCCTGTATACCTGTGGTCTACAGATCTTTTGTCCGAGAATCCGGCTGACTGGTTTGTCGATAGGGGCTGGCAGGAGCACGATGCGGCCGGAATCGGGGTTCTTGTTGAGCGTGGCCATTTGTACACGCTCAGCACCACCACCGGACAGCACAAGGGCTCGGCGCTTCCGATGCGGAAGGATGCAGGTTCAATCCCGATGCCCTTGCCTTATCGAGAAGACTTCGAACATATTGATGCCACCCACCTTGCGCCGTTCTTCCAGGACGTGGCTGGTTCATTCGAAGCTAGACCGTGTGACGGAGGACGGACAGGATTCTGTTACGAGCAGACGATTACGTCACGACCGATTCTCTGGCACAACGGCGGCAAGTTCCCCACCACGCTTATGGGCGATCCTGAGTGGTGGGGCGATTATCGGGTCAACGTGGATGTTCTTCTCGAAGCTGCAGGATATGTGGAATTGCTCGGCCGACTGGAATATTACAATCCCGACGTGCTGGCGGGGTATCATCTGCAGCTTGCCGATACTGGGCAATGGAAGCTTTACTCGGAAGACGGAGCAGGAAAGATCACGCCGATTGCCTCAGGCCGCAGCGCCTCATTCAGCGCGAAGCTGTGGCATCGAATGGGGTTGGGGTTTGAAGGTAAACGCACTGTTGCGTCTCTTGACAACCGAACGCTGGCAGCCGTTACCGGCGACTTGCATACCACAGGACAGATTGGATTGACAGTCGGTTCCTGGCAACGGGCTCAGTTCGACAATGTCGCCGTTGCGAAAACCAGGGTGTGGCCGCACTTTGTCCCTCCTTCACGCATAATGGCAACTGCGACCAGCACGCAACCCGGTGTCTACCAGCATCACACGCATACTGCGGATAACGCGATCGATCACCGGCTCGAGACCAGTTGGGCATCGCAGTTCGATCCTCCACTCCCGTTGCCGCAGGCCATCACACTCAAGCTCGAACGCCCTTGCACGATTTATGCACTGATCTACCATCCGCCGCTAGACCTTTATCGGAAGGCAACGATCACGCGGTATGTCGTTTCTGTTAGCAGCGATGGGAGAGTCTTCAAGGAAATCGGCCGCGGTAGTTGGAATGATGATTTGTCGACCAAGGTCGCGGCTTGGGCGCATCCGATTCGGGCGCGCTTCATGCGACTGGAAGCGACAGCTGTTTCCGGAGACGCGGCCGGCGCCGGCGAAATCGACGTAGCGCTCAGCCCTATAGAGTAATGGCCCATATCGAAAAGTGGGGCGCGTGCGGGCCTAAGCCGGGAATTAGCTGGGGCTTTTCACCTAGAGGGTCACCATCACCTAGCTAAATTTGCGGTGCGCAGGATATGTTAGATTGCCAAGCTGTGAACCTGGTCGAGTTGCTTAGCGAATGAGCACGCAGAATCTCGCTTCAAAAGAGCAAAGATCAACGAATGCATCTGTTGACAGGTTTGCGCACTATCGTGTACGTTAACGCATGCGGACCGCTCGCGTACCTGCTCGCTGGGGCAACTGCCAACGATGTTTTCCACTACTTTCATTCAACCTATTAATGGGGGACCAATCTGGTGAGCGATATTCGGAAATGTAAAACGGTGCGCTGCTATGAACAGCAGGTTACGATTCCAACCTACCCGGTGCAGGACGCCGACCGCAATCCGATGTTCCTGGAGAAGCGGGTGTACCAGGGGAGTAGCGGCAAGGTCTACCCCAATCCCTTCACCGATCGCGTCGCGCATCACAAGACAGACAAGTCGTATCGCGCGATCTTCCTCGAAAACGAATTCATCCAGCTCATGATCCTCCCCGAGATCGGCGGACGGATTCATGCGGCCCAGGACAAAACCAATCAGTACGACTTTTTTTACCGGCAGCATGTCATCAAGCCAGCGCTGGTGGGCTTGCTGGGGCCGTGGATCTCGGGCGGTGTGGAGTTTAACTGGCCTCAGCATCATCGGCCTTCCACCTACATGCCCGTCCATGCAGCGATTAAGGAAGATAGCGACGGCGGCTGGACGGTCTGGCTCAGCGAGCACGATCCCATGCTCCGCATGAAGGGCATGGTCGGCATTCATCTTGCGCCGGGAAGGTCGATCGTGGAGGCGCGGGTTCGGCTTTTCAACCGCACGCCGCTTCCCCAGACGTTCCTATGGTGGGCCAATGTAGCCGTGCGTGTCCACGACCAGTACCAGAGCTTCTTCCCGCCGGACGTGACCTTCGTCGCCGATCACGCCCGTCGCGCCATCTCCTCGTTCCCCATTGCCCGGAATTTCTACTATGGTGTCGATTACCGCCCCGGTACGGATATCTCCTGGTACAAGAACATTCCCGTACCCACCTCCTATATGGTGACGGAATCGAAGTACGACTTCTGCGGCGGTTACGATCATGCGCGCCGCGCCGGTGTGGTGCACACGTCGAACCATCACGTCGCACCGGGCAAAAAGATGTGGACGTGGGGCAATGCCGAATTTGGCTATGCCTGGGATCGCAGCCTGACCGATGAAGACGGTCCCTATGTTGAGCTGATGGCCGGCGCCTACACGGACAACCAGCCAGATTTCTCCTGGCTTCAGCCCTACGAGACCCGGACCTTCAGCCAGTACTGGTATCCGATCCGGGAAATTGGCCCTGCGAAGAACGCCAACACTCAAGCCGCGCTGAATCTCGAATTCCAGGACGGCCGCATCTTCACCGGCGTATGCGTCACCTCGCCTCGCGCCGTACGCATATTCCTTACGCACAATGGAGCACCGCTTTTCGACGAGTTCGTTGAGCTTTCGCCGGGCAAACCCTTCACCCGGACTGTAGCAGCTCCCACTGAGAATCCAACCCAGTTTCGCGTCGCAGTCTTTGATGCCGAAGGCGGCGAACTGCTCGCCTGGCAGCCGGAACCTCTGCCCGATGGCGAGCTTCCCGCGCCGGCTACCGAGCCTCTGCCGCCCAACCAAATCGGGAGCATCGAGGAACTGTACCTTACCGGTCTGCATCTGGAGCAATACCGCCACGCCACGCGCTCGCCGGAGGCGTATTGGCTCGAAGGCCTGCACCGCGAGCCCGACAACGCGCGCCTGAACAACGCGATGGGCCTCGTGCTGCTGCGCAAGGGCTTATTCGCCGAAGCGGAGCAGCACTTTGAACGTGCCGTGCGCCGTCTCACCTTCCGCAATCCCAATCCTTACGATGGCGAGCCGTGCTATAACCTAGGCCTCGCGCGCCTCTACCAAGGCAAGGAAGCCGAAGCCTACACATCCTTTCATAAGGCCGTGTGGAACTACGCCTGGCAAAGTGCCGGTTACTTCTGGCTCGCCGCCATCAGCCTGCGCCGGGGAGAGCTTGCACTCGCACTCGAGCAGATTGATCGCAGCCTCTCCAGCAACGAGCCCAACCTGACCGCGCGTGCGTTGAAGGCCGCGGCGTTGCGCCACATGGGCCGCGCGCAAGAGGCAAAGGCACTCATCGACGAGTCGCTCGCCCTCGATCCGCTCTGCTTCCGCATTATGGCCGAGCGCTCTCTCTTAAGCCGCGAGCCGGCTAATCTGCTGGACTTTGTACACGCGCTTGCGGGCGACGTTCAAACGCTTCTCGACGTCGTGTTCGAACTCGCTTGGTACGGCCTGCGTGAAGATGCGCTCCTGCTTCTCGAATCCACCTGCGATGCGGGCACCTTCGATCACCCGATGCTCGGCTACACACTTGCCTGGCTTGCCGTGCAGCTCGGCCGAGCGGCAGAAGGCCCGCGCTTCATTGGCCGCGCCGAAGCCGCATCGCCCCTCTATTGCTTCCCGGCGCGGCTTGAAGAAATGATCGTTCTCGAGGATGCGATTGCGCGCCAACCGGGATCCGCTTGCGCGCACTCTTATCTCGGCAATCTATATTACGACAAGCGCCGCTACGAGGACGCGATCCGCCACTGGCGCCGGTCCGTGGATCTCGACTCGTCCTATTCCGTTCCGTGGCGGAATCTCGGGCTCGCTGAGTTCAACATCCTCCATGATGCCGCCGCCGCGGATCGCATGTATGCCCACGCTTTTTCCGCCAACCCTTTCGATGCGCGGCTGCTCTATGAGTGGGACCAGCTGAAAAAGCGCGCCGGTCTGGCCAGGCCGGAAGATCGCTTGCACACGCTTGAACAGCATGCATCGCTCGTCGAACATCGCGACGATCTCACGGTCGAGTTCATTACGCTTCTTAACCAAGCCGGGCGTCCAGCTGAGGCTTTACGCCGTCTTGAGTCGCGACGGTTCAGCCCATGGGAAGGAGGTGAAGGGCTCGTCTCCGCGCAGTACGTCGCCGCACGCCAGGCTCTCGGCCGCGCAGCTCTTGTCGCCGGCAACGCGACCGAAGCGCTTGAGCACTTCGAGGCTGCCCGCCGCTATCCTGAAAATCTCGGCGAAGGCAAACACCTGCTCACCCTGGAGCGCGATCTCGATTACTTCTGCGGCCTCGCCGCCGAACACCTGGGCGACGCTACGCTGGCGCAGGAATATTGGCGAGCTGCCGCTGCGCCGCTGCCTTTGCTCGGTTCTCATTCCTTCTTTCAGGGGCTCGCAATTCAGAAGTTGGGGAACTCGCAGCAGGCCCGTGCCACACTCTCTGACCTTGCCGAGTTCGCCCGCACCAAGAGCAGCATCGAGCCGAAGATCGACTACTTCGCCACGTCGCTGCCCAACTTTTTGCTGTTCGACGACGACCTCGCCAAGCGTAATCGCATCGAATGCGCCTTCCTCAGCGCGCTCGCACATTACGGCCTCGGTGAAAACCTTTCCGCGCAGCGGCAGCTCGAAAAGGTCCTTGCCGAAGATCCTAACCACCTTGCCGCCCTTGAGATCGGGCGCTGGGCGAAATCCGGAGCGCACCTCGTACCTGCGAAGATCGAAGTCGAAACCCTACCATGACGGCGCCTGTTCACACCTCTGCCGCAGTCGCACCGCAGGGTGACGCTTCGCTGCGCGCCGTTCATCTTTGGCTCGCCGCCTCTTCCGGAGCATTGGGCGGACTGCTCTTCGGCTACGACTGGGTAGTTATCGGCGGCGCTAAGCCCTTTTACGAAATCTACTTTCACCTCACCACGCCGGAGTTGCAGGGCTGGGCCATGAGCTGCGCGCTCATCGGCTGCCTCGCCGGCGCAGTCGCTGCGGGCCGCCTGAGCGACCGCTTCGGAAGAAAGCTTTTGCTCAGCTTGTCTGCGCTGGTCTTCGCAGTATCGTCGCTGGGCACCGCGTTGGTCGGGCAGTTCATCGCCTTCGTTGCCTGGCGCATTTTCGGCGGTTTCGCCATCGGTCTCGCCTCAGGCGTCTCGCCCATGTACATCGCGGAGATTTCGCCCGCTCGCCTTCGCGGCCGTCTCGTATCACTCAACCAGATGGCCATCGTCATTGGAATTCTCATGGCCCAGGTGGTCAACTGGCTCATTGCCGGGCCAGTGCCCGCCAGCGCAACAGCAGCCCAAATCCTTGCCTCGTGGAATGGCCAGTCGGCCTGGCGCTGGATGTTCGGCGTCACTGCAATCCCATCGCTGCTCTTCCTCACCGCAACTTTCTTCGTTCCCGAAAGCCCACGCTGGCTGGCAACCAAAGGCCGCAATCAGCAGGCGCTGCGCGTTCTTGAGCGCCTCGGCGGCGAAGCCTATGCGCGCCAGGTGATAGAGGAGTTCCGCCAGGCCAGCGGAGAGCAAGACAGTGCTTCCGTGTTGCGCGCGCTCGCCCATCCCGGCGTGGTTCGCGCGCTCGTTCTCGGTCTTGTGCTCGCGGTCTTGCAGCAATGGTGCGGCATCAACGTCATCTTCAATTACGCGCAAGAGATCTTTGCCGGCGCCGGATACCAGATCTCCGGCATCCTTTTCAACATCGTCATCACTGGCGCGGTCAACCTGGTGTTCACCGTTCTCGCGCTGCTCACCATCGACCGCTTCGGTCGCCGCTTGCTGCTCCTCACCGGCGTCGCCGGCCTCACCTTCATCTACACCCTCCTCGGCACGCTCTACCATCTCCACTTCCACGGCGTCCCCATGCTGGTGCTTGTGCTCGCCGCCATCGCCTGTTATGCCATGTCGCTTGCACCGGTTACCTGGGTGGTCATCTCCGAGATTTTCCCTAACCGCATCCGAAGCGGCGCGGTTTCCGTCGCGGTCACCGCGCTCTGGACTGCCTGCTTCGTGCTTACCTATACGTTTCCGCTGTTGAATGCCGCAATCAGCACCGCGGGAGTGTTCTTCCTTTACGCTTCCATTTGCCTTGCCGGCCTGTTGTATCTATCGATGCGTCTACCCGAGACACGCAACCGCACTCTCGAGGAGATTGAAACCAGCCTCAGAGGAGCCGAGTGAACCATGCGAGTACCCTTCATCGTTTCTAAGCACCGCCGATTTCCGTCGCTGAGATATCTTCTCGCCCACGTTCTCGTAACCGCCTGCTTCAGCAGCTTTGTCCTCGCGCAACAGGCACAGGTTGTGCTGGATGGAAATGCGACCGGCCGCATCTTTGACGGGCTTGGCGCCGCCAGCGCCGGAGCTTCTTCCCGCCTGCTCTACGACTATCCCGAGCCGCAGCGCAGGCAGATCCTCGACTATCTTTTCAAACCCGGCTACGGTGCATCCCTGCAGCGCCTCAAGGTGGAAGTCGGGGCTGACGTAAACTCCACCGATGGCTCCGAGCCCAGTTTCATGCGCACGCCAACTGACCACGAAGCCACGCGCGGCTACGAGTGGTGGTTGATGAGCGAAGCCCACAAGCGCAACCCCAACATCATTCTGGAGATTCTTCCCTGGGGCGCACCGCGTTGGGTGGACCCTGCATCGGGCTCCAAGCCCACAATTTACACGCCGCAGATGGCCGCCTACATGGCGGACTTCATCAAGAGTGCCAAGCGCGACTACGGCCTCGATATCCGCTACGTTGGTCTGTGGAACGAGAAGGTTTACAACCTCGCCTATCTCAAGGAGCTGCACCAGCAGCTTGTCGAAGATCATTTGGTGACGAAGATCGTATGCTGCGATGAATACCCCGGAGAAGGCGCGGGCCAGTGGGCCATAGCGGACGCGATGCTCAACGATGCGGAGATCGCACAGGAGGTCGCCGCCATCGGCGTGCACTACCCCAGGGTGAACGACAAAATCACCACCACCGACGCAGCGCGCCGCACCGGCAAGCATCTCTGGTCCAGCGAGGACCAGCCCAATGGCGGGAGTGGCCCGTTTCTGAGCCGCGACTGGGCTATCGGCGGCCGAATCCTCGCGCATCTCTACAACCAGAACTATCTCGAAGGGTCGCTCACTGCCACCGAGATCTGGAGCCCCGTTACTTCCTATTACGACATCCTCGCTGCGCCCAATTCCGGTCTCATGTGTGCCAACACTCCCTGGTCCGGGCATTACGATGTGCAGGGCGCGATGTGGGCAACCGCGCACACCACGCAGTTCGCCCAGCCCGGATTCCAGTATCTAGACTCCGCGTCTGGTTCACTTCCGGGTGGAGGAACCTACGTCTCTCTCCGTTCGCCTGACAAAAAAAGCTGGAGCGTCATTTTAGAAACGATCTCTGCGCAGCATCCGCAGAGCGTCTCCTTCCACATCGACGGCGGTCTCGCCGCAACAACTATCCACATCTGGGAGACGAACAGCACTCGAACCTTCGAACATGTGGCCGACGTATCGCCCGCGAACCGCGCCTTCGCGTTCACCTTCGATTCTGACTCGATTTATTCGCTCACCACAACCACCGGTCAAGGCAAAGGCACCGCGCAGGCCCCACCGTCCGCTCCGTTCCCGCTCCCCTACGAGGACAACTTCGACACGACGTTGCTTGCGCGCGCGCCCAAATATCTCTCCGATCAGGATGGGGCCTTTGAGGTGCACGCCTGCTCTGGTCGCGCCGGCCGCTGCCTGGAGCAGGTCATCACCACGCCTCCCATTCCATGGGGCCCCTTGCCGGATCCATTCACGCTCGCCGGCGATGCGGGGTGGACCGACTACGCAGTATCAGCGGACGTTCGCTTCCTCTCTGCGGCTTCAGCAGCCGTAATGGGCAGGATCGATTCAGCGAATGTGTTCGAGAACGGGCAGGCGCGTTGGCCGAGCGGCTATGTGTTCCGCGTGCAGCCCAACGGCGCATGGGA
>Ga0187880_1004440_pt1 | contig 10339 bp, 12 predicted proteins | sample June2016WEW_19_4_FD_132998 | JGI IMG/M metagenome (GOLD analysis project Ga0187880, IMG submission 132998) | Peatland microbial communities from SPRUCE experiment site at the Marcell Experimental Forest, Minnesota, USA - June2016WEW_19_40 | ecosystem: Environmental > Terrestrial > Soil >...
AAAGGATTCGCCTATCCGGTCGCGCATCCTCTCGATGAGTTCCAGTTACGCAAAATTGTTCGTCAGAGATGGCACCGTTCTAATGTTTGGCGTGAAGCCTCACACCGGGATTTACGTATTACAACACCTCGAGGATCCCACTTCTCCATCACTAACCCAAATGGTGTGATCCGTTTCCACATCCATCTATCATATTGTTTAGGTTTCAAGCCTGATTAGGCGTTTTGGAAAGCGTGCCGGCTTGTCCCCTTATTATGTGTTGAAGAATGTTAAGGAGGGCTGCTTTGTCTGCCTAATAGCCGTGCCTACTTTATCTTTTTGAGAACGGTTTCTGTAAACGTGAGTGATCTCTCCATGCCTAACTACACGACCAGAAGCATGCGTAGACGCACAAGACAGGCATAACTGCAAAAACGCTCACCAAAACTTTCAGCTCTTTAAGTCATAATTTTCAAAATTGAGGCTTTGGCTAATCTGAAGGCTGGGTAAAGGCTAAAAAGGAACTCTGACTCTAATGCGACGCTTGATCAATTATCCTTTAAGCCTCGTCGCTACGCGGATTATCTGTTTAAGTTTAAAAAAAATAGCCATTGAAAGTTCTCAGTTATAATTTGAACTTAAATGGTTATGTTATAATTTGCGGCCTCGAAGCAGCCTGAGCGCTACTAGAATTATTACGACAATGATCAGAAGGTCTATCAATCCGCCAATTGTGAAAAAGCCAACAAGCCAAAGGACAAATATTATAACGGCAAGCAGAATTAACAAATCGTCATTTTTCATAGCTATTCCATCATCCCTTTAATGTATGAAAAAATCTATTTAAATAGCTGTGAATGTGAGGTCACAGCAACAGTTAAGGTCAACTCTTTTTTTCTTCTGTTGTGAAATCATATGTTCATAATAATCGCTTATAAACTACCAAATGGATCAGAGTTTCACTATGAACACTTTGGCCGTTGTATGATTCGCGTCTAAACATACTGGAAAAACGAAGAATCTACCCCTAATTACTTTATATTCTTAAAAGTTATTCATATTCTAATTGCCCAGTGAGAAGACGACGGGTTGCTCTCATGAATCTGTCTACCCACATAATGTTTGGTATCCTTATTGGAATCTTATTCTTTGGCAGTCCAGAAATAGCGCTAATGGTTGGTGTGGGTTCGGCAATTAATGATCTAGATAGGGAATATGGTTTTTTTAACAAGGAGTCCTTTCGACGCCTACAAATACACCGTGCCTTATTCCACAATTTTTTATTTATCGGCGCAGTATATTTGGTAAACCCTTTTTTTGGCATCGGCGCGTTTCTTCACTCGTTCTTGGATTCATTCACCACGACAAGGGATAGAGGTGTCGAATGGCTATTCCCATTTTCAAGAATTGTAACCAAGGCGGTTTATGATTCGGATGGCAACAAATTGCCGCTTGATCCGAAACATAGGATCTACTTTCTTTCAAATGATCTACCTGGGCTGACGCGAAGAACTACCAAAGACATTAAACCCGGTGAAACTCCTGTGCCAAACAGAAGAACTTACGGTCCAGCTCTCTCAGGGAAGTTTCTTGACAGGTGCATCTTTTTTGGATCCATAGCTCTTGTTCTGCTAATGGTTCTCTTTTCTGTTCTTGGCTTGCATCATTTCATCAATTTCAGCGCGCGTAACGAAACCCTTTCTGTAACAATTCCGTTCCTAATTGGTTCAGCAGGAGTTTTCTTGAATTTTCTTGTAGGCGAGCTAGACAGAAAGAAGCTGGTTAAGACTAAGTCAGATAGGCCCTACAAGTTTTCGTTTCTCCTTTCCGTTGGAATCATGATTTTTGCGATAATTCTTGGCGGGATTTTGAATCCAGCAGCCGTATTCGCCACCCTAAGCATAATGCCCTTCATTGCTGCCGGCGTAGTCGTTTTTGTTTTTGTTGCCTTGGGTGTACTGTTTTTTTCTACGCGCGGTTTTTCAAAAGACAGTAAGAAAGAGCCACTAATTGTGTAACAAGCTCGGAAGCCCGCATCTGAATTGTTTTTTTAGGGTCAGACCCTAATTCATAGGGGTCGACAAAATTTGGGTTATGAAACCACACGAAAAAATGAGGTTTTGAGGTTAGTCTTCAGTTTCTTTCCAGTCGGATTCAAAACTTGTTCTGAGTACGCCTATGAGGTTGCTGTTGTTTGTCCAAAGAGAAGGGCTTTCGCCTAATCCGCTTTCTTTGGAGGCAGTAATCAACGCTTCTTTATCATCAGACATTATGAAGTGATTCAAAGGTTCACGATGAAACTTTACGTGAACCGAAGCGCCATCGATGAGTTTCTGCACTTTTTCTTTGAGCAAAGCGTCCGGGCTTTCTCCTTCAAAAATTAGTCGAACCTGAGCCCCTTTCTTTATCGCCCGCTTGCATTCATCTGAAAACTGAGACAAAACCGGTATGATTCTTCCCTTGTCGGCAATCAACGCGACTTCTTTACTCGAGTTCTTAATTAGTTCTGAAGTCTTTGCCAAAATTGCTTTCTTTTCTGCTATCAGTATGTAGATGCTTTCTTCTCCGGGAAGCGGCTGCTTCCAGTCTTTAAGGGACAGCCTTTGGACACTGCTCCTCATACCCGTCAGCCGTTCATCCGATTTGCTTTTTTCTTCCGATACCAAGAGGCTTAATGCATCCGAAATCGGGGTCGCTCGAATCTTAGCTGGTTTGCCCAGTAATCTTTCAATCAAGCCCATTTTTTCGAGTGTCGGCAGAATTCTGTAGACGTCTTCCCTACGCACTTTTGAAAACTTCGCTACCTGTCCTACCGTAGTTTTTTCCAGTTTAAGTATAGCTAAGTAAACCCTTGCCTGATTAAGACTTAAACCCAAACCAAGCAGGAGGTCAGTGTTTTCGTCGTCGGTCATTCTCACTGCCATTACTTTTTTTTAGCTCAAATTATTTTTAAATCTTTTGGTTGTTTTCGCAAACTATACAACTATCTTTGCTTTTCGAATGGTTGTGTTATTTTGATTTTGAAGGTTTCTATTTGTGCTAAGAGGATAAAAATTGTGCTGAACAGCGTGCACAGGTCTCATCTGAAATACCGCTGGAAAAATTTTGAGGCTGGGTTAAAGTAGTAACTTTACAATTAGTCATCGATTGTTCTCTAAAGATTGAAAAAGAGAATGGTTGAGTTTACGCGAATACGAAGCCGATGATTAGGCCTATTATGAATCCGATGCTTAGCGGTAGTATGCCTATGATGAGTGCTCCGTATTGATATACGATGGAGCCGTATTGGGTTGCGTAATTTTTCAGCTCGCTAAGGCTTAATCCGAAGAAGCCGAAGTAGGCGGCTATGAAGAGTATGATTGCAGCTATGATGGCGATTTCTAGGAATAAATGGATCAGATAGCCTATAATTAATCCAACGACAAATATTATAATCATTAAAACAATCGGCGGCAAACCACCGATGCTTCCAGAAGTGATAAAATGAAATACTTGATCTATCGCGCCCAAACTTCACAACTCCTCAGTTAAGCAATAGGAGTGCAAATTACTATTAAACTTGTGTAGCTGTAGCCCCCCAGCAACAGAGTGGCAACCCGAAAGACCTTCCTGTTTGCGTTGTCTTCTATGCTACAATAACGTAGGCTATGCGGTAACATAACATTTTTCGCTTTTTCAACGCGTCGCAGACAACAATATCTTCTATCCCAAGATAGTTTCAAAAATGAAATATCAAGAAAAGAGGGTATAGTTGGTTTTTTATCGTTTTAGTGTCTTGCGCGCTTTCATCTTCACAATGCCAAATGCAGCGAAACTGACTCCTATAGCCATTAATGCGCCTAAAGCACTTTCAGGCAACGGGAAAGGAGGGTTCATTTGGCCGGTGGTGTTATTGATAGTGCTACCGTTTAATGTAACCGCGCCGTTGAGTGCAAACGCTCTGCCATCCACCGTAGCAGTAGTGCCTACCCCGATCGATGAGTAAGCCAGAATGGTTCCCACGAAAGTAGAGCCTGATCCAAGAGTCGCTGAACTGCCAACTTGCCAAATTACGTTGCAGGGCTGGGTATCGCCGATGTAACTTATTACGCTACTCGATGCAGTGATAAGCGTGCTCGCGCATTGGAAGACGAAAACAGCATTGGGGTTGCCCTCACCATTGAGAGTGAGAGTCCCTGTCAGCGGATTCGCAGACGTGAAGACGTAGACGCCGGGCGTCAGAGTTAGACCACTGAGGTCGGAGTAGGTCGCCGAAGATGGCAGATTGGAAGCTTCCGTATAAGCATTTGAAATATCGCCTGCAACTGTAGTCAACAGGGTGGGAGTAGATCCCCCATTTCCTGTATAATCAGCCGCAAATACCTGTCCAGTAACAAGAGAGGATGTTGAAAATGTGTCTGTAGCATCCACTGTTAGCGGCGAAAAATCTCCCGTGATGGCCGTCGAAGTATAGCCCGTGCTTATCCCTACATCACCGACAACCGTCATGGGTCCAGCGTTACTGATCCCAGAGTAGGCAAAAACCGCGAAAGGTTGAGCGCTTCCAAGATTTACGGAACTTGCAGTTATAGATGAAGTTGGAGCAGCTTTGACTGCGATTATACCTGTTGCAAGAAGCAGAAGACCTAAAACAAAAATTGTTCCAACGATTTTTTTATTCAGAATTATCTTATTCAAATTTATAACCCTTCCTTTGATAATATTACCCATCTTTTAGTGGCGGCTGCGAATATTTAAGCATGCATGGAAGTTGTCTCCTATTTGTCTATTAGTCGAGTTAGAAACTGCATGTTGTTATCAAAGGGTTGGTAGCCTGCAGCTTGGCGGAAGAGAGATAGACGAAACCGTCGTTGAAATGGGAGTAACTTAGAAAGCGGTCTTTCAGACGTTATCAGAGAACTCAGGAAGGAAAACGGAGCAAAATCACCAAATTATTTGATTCCTTATCGCGGTCTAGCAAAAATAAAGTTAAAAGTTTTTCCAGCTCACCCCCTTTACATCTGCCCATTCTATCTAGAAAATGACTGACTGCACGTTTCACATACTTATTGTGCAGTAATATTGCGCGCTTTCCAATTGTTTAAGCGTTTATTATTTTTTCCAGGTAAATAGCATTTGAGGTGAGTTTAGCCTTTTTTTCAGTTGTTCTGGTTGACATTTATACGCAGTCTATTGAATGCTTGTTGTGGTTTTTCTATATGTGGGGGAAGAAGGTTCCCGGAACCACCACTCCGAAGAGGGCTCCAAATATTATGCTTACCACGACGAAGATTATCCATGCCAATATGGCTATTCCGATGCCGGCCAGCCAGCCCGTTCTGAAGCTTGCTTTGTAAACCCATATCCAAGCTATGAGGGCTAAAACTAATGCGATTATGTATGCCGATGAGCCGATTGCCCCTCCCAGAAAGTAACCCACAACAAACAATACGACAGCATAAACTATTGGACCAAACAACGTAGCAATCATAGCGTCGCCAAAGGTGGCTTTTCCGCCAGTTACTGCTTTGCCAGCTAACCACACGGGTATTGAGACTATTATCCACAGAATAATCAAGCCAATTATGGTTACAATCAGACTCGTCAAAGTCATATTTCCAATAATCACATTGCTCAAAGGCTACACCTGTTAAGCTACTAGGCGTAAAAATGGCTATTAAACTTGTGTAGCTGTAGCCCCCCAGCAACAGAGCGGCGGCTATAGGATTAGGGAATACTCTTCTAGTTAACGATCAAACTTATTAGGCCTTGCAAAAAGGAAGCTATTTGTTTCTTTGAAGGGAGACCTTCTCTTTGTTAGGTTAAACATAAAATCTCACACTTTCCAACACAAAATAACACTATTCGAATATGCGTTTCCGAATTTTGTGTTCCATGCATGAGCAGCTGACAAGTTTTAAATAGAAACTGCAGAATACAATGGTTGAGGAGAATTTTATGACTCAAGAAGTTGAAAAGGGGCTGGGGAAAATCGGTGTTACAGTGTCCAAACCAATACTGGCTTTGATAGCAATAGTCTTCGGCATACTTGTCATAGTCTTTCAAGGTTTGCTTCCATTGCTTGTTGGGCTATACTTCATAATACAAGGTTTACTGTTCTTCATAGAATACCTCGAACAGAGAAGACGATAACAAGGAAAACTACCAACTTCTATCCTTTTTTTTCTTCTGCCTCAAAAGCCAAGTCAAAAAAGAAAAAAGGCAGGTTTATGCTCGCCAAGTCTTTTCTCAATGTGGCGCACGCTACACAAAATAGTTTTGGTTAATAGTTCTAATGTAGAACCTACCATCTTAGCATGAGGAGAGCTATTACAAGGGTATGTATCATGGCCAACTACAATTCCGAAGGCAGTAGCAAAAAGAAGCGACAACTTAGATACTCGACTCCAATTCTCGAGCAAAACTTCGGTTGATGCCCAGATGTTGTTGTGGCTTCACAATCACACACACTTAAACCTGCCAATAAACTACATATAAAGTAGATCATTTGGCTACCTAAAGCAGGAAAGGTTACCAATGAGAAAGCAAACTACTTTTAAAAGAATAACTTGGGATAAAAAAAGCGTTAGCGCGATTATTGTTTTAGGTATTCTGCTTTTGGCAACATGTACAATCGCGTTCAAAGTTGAACTAATTTCAGCTGTAAGTCCAACGCCTGTACTTCTTGGAACGGCTTCTTATTTCTCTATTTTGGCCGGCTCCGGGATCACCAACACAGGTACGACCACAATTACTGCAGACGCGGGCACCTATCCCACTACCTCAGAGACAGGATTTAATACTGTAACTTTTGTGGATGGAACTAACCACGCAGGCGATGCTGTCACACAGGGAGCCAAAGGTGACTTGTTAACTGCGTATAATGACGCCGCTGGACAAACACCTATTACCGTGCCAACTGAACTCGGCGATACAACCCTGACGCCTGGCGTCTACAACTCCACATCTGGTACGTTTGATATAACCGGAACTCTCACCCTCAATGGTGAAGGCAACCCCAATTCTATTTTCATCTTCCAGACAGCATCCACACTCATCACTGCAGCGGGTAGCGTCTCTACACCAGCTAGCGTTGTGAGCCTCATCAACGATACCCAGGCCTGCAACGTCTTTTGGGTAGTTGGCAGTTCAGCAACTATTGGTACATACTCTGTTTTCGCGGGAAACATTCTGGCTTATACATCGATTACGGTGACTACTGGCGCTACGGTGAATGGCAGAGTGTTGGCACGCAATGGCGCGGTTACATTAGACAATGACACCATCTACACGGCAGATTATGATAACATAGTTTTAGCTCCTGCATCTGCCACAAATCCCGTTGGCACCAACCATACCGTTACCGCAACGGTGGCTGGCACAGGAAATCCGCAGCCTGGTTTGAATATCACTTTTAATGTTGTTTCAGGTCCTAATACGGGAGCAACGGGTTCCAACATAACTGACAGCAAAGGGCAAGCATCATTCACCTATACGTCGAACGGTTCACCAGGCACCGACCATATTACGGCAAGCTTCTTAAACGAGCAAAATGCGACAGTGACTTCAAACACAGTTACGAAAACCTGGACAACTCCGTCTCCAACTCCAACTCCAACACCTACACCAACTCCTTCGCCTTCGCCAACTCCAACGCCGACACCGACCCCAACGGCCACTCCAACTCCCACCCCAACTATAACTCCTACACCAACGCCTACTGCAACACCTAAGCCTACTTGCACACCCAAACCGACATGTACGCCAAAACCTACGCCAACGCCCACTTGTACGCCAAAACCTACCTGCACACCAAAGCCAACTTGCGCGCCAACTCCCACTTGCACACCTAAGCCTACTTGCACACCCAAACCGACATGTACGCCAAAACCTACGCCAACGCCCACTTGTACGCCAAAACCTACCTGCACACCAAAGCCAACTTGCGCACCAACCCCCACTCCCTCTCCCTGTTCAACCCAAGAAAAAGTACGAACCGACATAATGAACTACATAAAAACATACCATTGTGAAATGGCACAGTATATGCAGGCTCTCTCTTGGACCGGCGGGTTAGTCAACACAGGCACGGTGGGAACAGCAACCTACAAGTACCTAAGCAAACGGCTGGACAGTAATGATGACCTACCACATGGTTAATAACCCAGTGTACTCGGTGACCGTAACGTACGATAGGCAGGCTTCGTGTTTCACCCTTGAAAAAGTCATTGTGTATTGGCAGGGCACTTGGCAAAGCGGAGCAATCAGACAAACAACCTACAGATACACGCCGTAGCTTAAGCAGACAGCTGGCAATCTACCGTCCCCTTCTTTTTTATTGTGTGTTTAGCAATTTTAGGTGATTTTCCAAGCTTTAAAGGCAAACCTAACTATAACCAGTCATCGCAACAGGATAAGATTCTGAAACTTTAATGTCGAGAAATCCCTCGAAAACGTGCTGTCTAAGCCACCGAAATCTTACGGAGCAATTACATCTCGCAGGGTATTCGCTTGTCTATGTAGCCTCACAGTCACATAGCTATTAATCCCCTCGTCTGCTTATAGTTAAAAATAAAGTTGGTTGAATGTTATGGCTGCTCCTGATGATATAGCGAAAATTCTTGGTCCAAACGAGAAGGTAGAGTTATACATTAAGCAGAAAATCTACCATCCTCAGATTAATATTGACTCTGCAGTTTTTACGAACGAACGCATGATTCTGCGGCATCCTCACGCGCTCGGTTTGAAAAAGAATTACACCGATTACAATTACCGAGACATAGCTAACGTGGTGTTGGAAAAAGGTGTACTGCGGTCAACTATCAAATGCACCCTCAGGCTGGGTGGAGAGCCTCTGGCGTTGGGCGACTTGCCTAACTCCGAAGCACAACAGGCATACGGAATCATCCGAGAGAACATTGGCAAATTCCAAGCACCATTTTCAACAGGATATAATGATCCTAATCCGTCCAACACTCCAGATGCGGCTAAGACGCCAAAATAATCGCTTCGGTAATTCCGTTAAGTCTGGAAGGTTCATTCACCGCTTCCTTCTTTTAAGGACAACTTGTCAAAATCATGTTACTGTGACCTCACAGCCACACAGACTTAATTGTGCAATAACCGACCTTTAGTTAGAGGTGATATGAATGGTTGACGAAAAGAAAAAAATTGAAAACGCCGCTGAGAAAACTGGAGAAGCAGTCGGCAAAGGAATCAAAAGAGGCGCTAAAGCCGTAGAAGACTTTGGGAAGGGCGTAAAGAAAGAACTCAAGAAAAAAGAATAAGGGAGCAAAATCCCCCTTTCTTCGAAACAAAAAAGAAAAGTACTTGTTTTTATCTATGTGAATTCGCAGAGCAATGGTTAGCAAGAGTGTTCGGTGAAAAAGCTTAAGCATTAGAACGTTATTGTTTATAGCGTGTTTTTGTAGCTAGGGAAGTGTAGGTTGTTATGGGTTATTCAAGAAGGCAAGGTGGTAGTTACGAGGGAAGGCGGGGTCATGGCAAGGGGTCTAAACGTTGCCCTGTTATGGTAGGAGAAGAATTAGAAGTGGATATTGTGGAATTGAGCCCAAAAGAGGAAGGCATAGCTAGAGTTCAAGGATTAGTGATACACGTTGCCGACACAAAGCCCAAAGATCACGTTAAGATAAAGATAACGCGGATTGGCGGCGCAACGGCAGAAGCAAAAGTCATAGAGTAGCACGCGCGCCTAAAAACGCGATTAAATTTTGAAAAAATCGACGTTAAGATTTGTGGCGAAATTTAAGGTTTCATTGTTGGTTGAGTACAGTCACATAGTCTTAAGTGTTTTTTCGCTTCTCCATACCTTTATTCTCGCCAGTTGGGGAGGTGAATGTTTTTGTCTAAGAAAACCAGTCCTGAAAGCATGGAGCCCAAGATGACTTCAGAAGGCAAATTCCAGTGCGAAGCTGACAACAGAACCTTCAATACACGAGAAGAGTACGACAGGCACTGCAGCGAATCTCACATGCGAAGCGGCAGCAAAGGATGGTAGGCACCCAACAGGCGTGGCATGCTTTCCTCCTTTTTCGCTGCGAACCCGCGGAGAAAATTGCTTTGAAGCATGTTTTTTGCACGTTTACGGCGGGCGTCTGCGTCTGGGGAATGTTTATCTCGCTGTTAAAGAAATGTTTATATGGATTACATGCGCTTCTGTTAGAATTCAGCTATAATTGCTAGCCCCGCAATTTTCACATGGCGGCGGCTCAACCCGTACCGAAACGGCGATTGCCTTGCAGGGATGATGGGGTTGGCCTCCAGTTGCGGGGACACGTATGTAGACCTGACTAATTGCTCAGTTAGGTCTGAATTGGGCTTTGACGTATTGAGTGGAATGTTTTTCCCTCCAAATCCAGTT
>Ga0187880_1004448_pt1 | contig 10327 bp, 7 predicted proteins | sample June2016WEW_19_4_FD_132998 | JGI IMG/M metagenome (GOLD analysis project Ga0187880, IMG submission 132998) | Peatland microbial communities from SPRUCE experiment site at the Marcell Experimental Forest, Minnesota, USA - June2016WEW_19_40 | ecosystem: Environmental > Terrestrial > Soil > Wetlands...
GGCCATGCCGGCCTCGAAGAGGATGGCCGTGGCGCTCACGTAATTGGTCGGCAGCGAGGCGGGCGGCGGAGACCAGGGAGTATTCTGCCGGGGCGGCACGGGCAGGCGCCCGCCGGCGAACCTGGGGGAAGGCTGCCGTTCCGGGTTGCGCGCGACGCCGCCCATTGTGGGAAGTGACCGTGCAGGCAGAGGCGGCGTGTTGGTCGAGCCGGCGAGGGCCGCCAGGACCGTGAGCACTGCCAAGAATCCTGCGACGATTGATGGCTTCATGGTCGCGCTCGGGCTATGGGCCTTCAGGTGAGCGCGTAGCATCCTACTGCTCGCCGCCACTGGGCACGGACGCAGCTTTCGCAGGTGGCCCTGACTCGGCTTTCCTGACGCTCCCATCGCACAACAGGACGTGGCCGTGGATCGGGCAGCGAGCCAGGATTACATCCGGATGTTCCTCGTCGAGATTGGTTCCCGAGCGAACGAGGTAGCTGAGGTTGGTCGCTTGAAGCCGAGCGAAGCTGCCTCCCACCCGCTTGGAGGAGTCCGCCGGGCAAACCAGGATGCGCAGCGTGCTCACTTCATTGGACATGACTTGGAAATGGGCGGCGGCATTCGCGTCAAAGCCATCCTTGCCGCGCGCGCAAAGCTCCAGCGTGCCGCCGGCGTTGGTGCTGACGTTGAAGGGAAAGTGGTCGTCGTGGTCGAGAGCCCAGGTCCGGAAAGCCAGGCCGATCATCTTTAATTGGTTGACGCACTGGACGCTGGCCTCATCGGGCACGGTGGATTCGCGGGCGGGCAGGCCGAGTTGGCCGAAGCCGGCTAGCGTCCACTTGCTCGCATCGCGGGTAAACAGCGCGTAGCCTTGCAGCACGAATCGCTCGCCTTTGTCCTCGATTCGGAAGGGGTGCCAGTTATCGGCCCCTCGCAAGTCGGAAAAGGGCTTCAGCAGAACAAACGTCAGGGGGCGGCCCTGGTGTTGGCTGGCCCACACGCCCGGCGCCTGGAATTCAATCCCCGCCTGAAACTCCGCGGCACAGGTCGGCTTGCCGTTCAGCTCCAGGTCCGGCACCTTCACACCGATTTGGCGGAAACCGAACAGAGTGATCTGCCCCTCAGACTGCTCTTTTATCCGCTGCTCCAGTGCCTGCTTCACGTCGTTGGTCGAGAGGCCGCCGCTGGCGAGCACGGCTTGCGGTTCGGCGGGTGCGCGATTGCGGGTGGGATTGAGGATCAAATCACCTGCGGGCTGTGGCTGCGCACTGGCAACCGTGTTTAGCCCGCCCCAGCCCGACAGTGCCAACAGCGCGCCAACCAAGGCCATTGTGCTGACTGGGTTTCTGGGCTTGCATACTTGGGCGCCGCTCATCTTACCGAGCACCCGCCGGATAGCCACCCATCGAGTTTGAACAGACATATCCACGACCATACGTCAGACGCGCCCGAGCCGACAAGCCTTTGCAGGACTCCGCTTTGGGAATAACATGAGGCGTACTGCAAAGCAGGTGCGTGCGTTTCTTGTACACCTGGCAAACAAAGAGAACGGAGAATCTTGCCCTGCACCCGGCGGCAAGTCGAAAACGGCTGTAACCTTGAAAGGGGTTCAGGCGTCTGTAGATTATGCCCACGTTGTGGGGAGAGGGGAGTTGGTGTGGGCCGCAGAGTGAGGAGGGCGGGAATCCTAAGAACAAGCAAGGAACATCCTAGGAACATGCTAGCAACATGCTTGCTACTGTTGCACTGCTCCGGTGGTGCTCCGGTGCTGCTTCGGCCTTGGGCTTACTTCTCAGGCGGGGGCGCATCGGCGCAGGTTCGCTTGAAGGCGTCTTTGTGGCTGTTGATGACCTGCCGCGTTTAGTCTTTCGGGAAGCTGGCGTTGCGGGCGGGGATAGTGCAGGATCAAGGCATGGTAATTCGCCGGTGCGAGCCGGTGTCCGTTCTTAGTGGCCGTTAACGAATGACGAAACGCATCATGAACTGCCGACTCTTGCCCATCCACGCCCCACTGACCTTTGCACTCGCTGCCTTGTCGCTTTGCTCCCCAGCCCAAGCCCAGCCTATGATTCCCGCGCGCATTGATGCGCGGATGATGCGGCAACCGGCGGTGTCGGCGACCCAGATCGCCTTCGTCTATGCGGGGGACATTTGGCTGGTGGATAAAAGCGGTGGCGTGGCTGTGCGCATTAGCTCGCCCAAAGGCGAAGAGTCGTTCCCGCGCTTTTCGCCCGATGGGACGCTGCTGGCCTTCTCCGGCGATTACGACGGCAATGAGGACATTTACGTGATGCCGGTGACCGGCGGCTTGCCTCGGCGGCTCACGCATCACGGCGCGCCCGACCGCATGTTGGGCTGGTATCCCGACGGCCAGAGCATCCTCTACGCGACCTCGATGACCAGTCCTAAGAACCGGTTCAACCAGCTTTACCGCGTGTCCGCCGAGGGGGGCCTGCCGGAGAAGCTGCCCGTGCCCTATGGCGAGTTCGGGGCGATTTCCCCGGACGGCAAGACGCTGGCCTACGTGCCGATCAGCGTAGATTTCCGCACTTGGAAACGTTACCGCGGGGGCATGAATCCGGACATTTGGCTGTTCGACCTGGAGAAGCTCACCGCGCGCAACCTGACGCACTCGCCCGCCGCCAGCTCCAACCCCATGTGGCATGGGGAGACGCTCTACTTCCTTTCCGACCGCGATGAGAACAAGCGCGCCAACATCTGGGCCTGCGACCTCAAGCGCGACAAGGTCCGCCAGGTGACCTTCTTCAAGGAGTTCGACGTGCATTTCCCCAGCATCGGGCCAGGGGAAATCGTCTTCGAGAACGCGGGCCGGCTTTACCTGCTTGACTTGCAGACGGAGAAGCAATGCGAGGTGGAAATCCGGGTGGTGACCGACCGGGCCACGCTCAAGCCGCATTACGAGAATGTCTCGAGTTCTATCTCTGACGCTACGATATCGCCCACCGGCAAGCGGGCGCTGTTTGAGGCGCGCGGCGAGATCTTCTCCGCGCCCGCCGAGCACGGCGTCGTCCTCAACCTCACGCGCACGTCGGGCATCGCCGAGCGTTATCCGGCTTGGTCGCCGGATGGCAAGTGGATTGCCTTCTTCAGCGACCGCACGGGGGAATATGAGCTGACATATCGCAGCGCCGAAGGCGCAACGGGCACAAACCAGGTCGAGGAGCAGACGCTCACAAAGCTCGGGCCGGGCTTCCGCTACCGCCCCCAATGGTCGCCCGACAGCAAGAAGATTGCGTTCCTTGACCAGGCTATGCGCATCAACCTTTACGACTGGGACGCCAAGACCAACAAGCTAATCGCCCACCAACTGTGGATGTATCACGGTGCATTGAGTCAGTTCACCGTGGCTTGGTCCGCCGATAGCCGCTGGCTGGCCTGGGCGCAAGACCTGGACAATCGTAACTCGGCCCTCGTCCTCTACGATTGCGCTTCCAACGCGCTGCACCAGGTCACCTCCGGCTTCTACAACGATGAGCTGCCCGTGTTCGACCCCGACGGCAAGTACCTCTTCTTCCACACCGGCCGCACTTTCGCGCCCAGCTACAGCGAGCTCGATGAGACCTGGATCTATGCTAACACCGCCGTGCTCGCGGCGGTGCCCCTGCGCCGTGACGTTCTCTCCCCGCTGGCCCCGCGCAACGATGAGGAAGGCGACAAGCCCAAAGACAAGAAGGACGATGAGGAGAAGAAGAAGGACGACGACAAGGATGCCAAGAAGAAGGACGAGAAGAAGAAGGACGACAAGCCGAAGCCCGTCGAGATTGACCTGGCGGGCTTCGAGGAGCGGGTGGTGGTGCTCCCGCCAAAAGCCGGGCGCTATGACAGCTTGGCGGCGGTCTCAGGCAAGCTGATCTTCCACCGCCTGCCGCACGTCGGCTCAGGCGAGGAGAAGAAACCCGTGGTCTTCTACGACCTGGAGAAGCGGGAGGAAAAGACCGTGCTCGAAGACGCGGATTCCATGGAATTGTCCGCCAACCGCGAGAAGCTGTTGGTGCGCAAGGGCAGCGACTACGCCATCATCGAGCCCAAGGAAGGGCAGAAGATGGAGAAGAAGATCAACACGAGCAGCTTCGAGGCACCAATTGATCCGGTAGCCGAGTGGCGCCAGATCTTCACTGACGCGTGGCGGCTGGAGCGCGACTACTTCTATGACCCGGGCATGCACGGCGTGGACTGGAACGAGATGCGCCAGCGCTACGGCAAGTTGCTGGACGACGCCGTCACGCGCTGGGATGTCAACTACGTGCTCGGCGAACTTATCGCCGAGCTCAACTCCTCCCACACTTATCGCAGCGGAGGCGATGTCGAGAAAGGCCCCACGCTCGGCGTGGGCTACCTGGGCTGCGATTTCTCGCTCGAGAACGGCGCCTATCGGATCAAGCACATCGTGAAGGCGGCGGCCTGGGACAGCGAAGTGCGCTCACCCCTGCTGCAGCCGGGCCTCACGAACGTGCATGAGGGCGATTACCTGCTCGCGGTCAACGGCCAGCCCATCGATGTCACCCAAGACCCGTGGGCGGCTTTCCAGGGCCTGGCCGATAAGCCGGTGTTCCTGACCGTCAACGACAAGCCAACGCTTACAGGGGCGCGCGAGGCGCTCGTGCAAACGCTCAGTGGCGAAGAACGCCTGCGCAACCTGGCGTGGATCGAAGAGAACCGGGAACGCGTCGAAAAGCTCAGCGACGGCAAGGTCGGCTATGTATATGTGCCGGACACCGGCGTCAACGGCCAGAACGAACTGGTGCGGATGTGGCGCGCGCAGGTCACGAAACCAGGGCTGGTCATCGACGAGCGCTTCAACAGCGGCGGTCAGATACCCGACCGCTTTATCGAGCTGCTCGACCGCCCCGTGCGCAACTACTGGGCCGTGCGCGATGGCAAGGACATGGTGACGCCGCCGGTTGCCCAATCCGGCCCGAAGGCGATGCTCATCAACGGCTGGAGCGGCTCGGGCGGCGATTGTTTTCCCTTCTATTTCAAGCAGTCCGGGCTGGGGCCACTGATCGGGATGCGGAGCTGGGGCGGCTTGATCGGCATCACCGGCGCCCCGACTCTGGTGGACGGCGGGAGTGTGACGGTGCCAACCTTTGCCATTTACAGCACCAATAGCCAGTGGATCATCGAAGGTCACGGCGTCGAGCCGGACATCGAGGTGGTGGACGATCCCGGCGCGATGGCCCGCGGCGGCGACCCGCAGCTTGAGCGCGCCGTGGCCGAAGTAATGAAGCAGTTGCGCCAGCACCCCCCGCGCGAGGTCAAGCGCCCAGCTTACCCGAAGCGGCCAGGGGTGTGAGGTTGCTACGGCTCCACATAAACCGGCATCCCGACCCAAACCAGCTTGACCAGATACTCCGCGTTCCAGTTCGCCAGCCGGAAGCAGCCGTGCGATTCCGTCCGGCCCACCTGCTCGGGGCTGGGCGTGCCGTGGATGCCGTAACCGGGTTTATCCAACCCGATCCACGCCACACCCACCGGATTGTTCGGTCCCGGCGGCAGGACCAATTTCGTCTTCAGCTCCCGCCCCTCGGCAGATTCCGGGAATACGTCCGGGTCAAACGTGTAGTTCGGGTTCGGGGCGATGACGGCGACATGCAGCTCGCCGATCGGCCGCTTCTCGACGCGCTGCGCAATGCTGCACGGGAAATGCGCCAGCAGATTCGTGTTTGCGTCAAACGCCTCCAAGACCTTGCCGCCCAGACTGATCGTGGCGAAAGCGGCTTTGGAACTGGGCTCGGCATAGGCGGCGTCCGGCAACTGTACGGTAGTGCCGGCGACCATATTGGTCCAATCGACGGACGGATTGAGCTGGCGGATCAGGTTCGGGTGGGCGTGGCCCTTCTCGGCAACCAACTCCAGGATGGTCTCGTATTCCAGCGCCGTTTGCTGCGATTTACCGAGCCACGTCCGGCTCAAGGGCTGCAGGCGGGCTAAGTCGCTCGGGGTGACGGTGTAATCGGTGCAAGGCGGTGCCGCCAGGAGTAGCCGCTCTTGCGTAGCTGCGTCCAGCTCGCCGGTGGCGGCCAAATGCTCCTTTTGCTGGAACGCGCGCAGGGCGGCGCGGGTTTGGGCGCCGATGCGGCCGTCCAGCGAACCGGAGGATATACCCTGGCGTGCCAGCGCAAGCTGGGCTTCAAACACGTTTTGAACCGGGCGGGGAAACACTCCGGGTGGCGGCAGTTCGAGGGCCGGTTTCGCGATATTGCGCGGCGAGGGAAGCGGCACAGGCGGGTGCGTCACCCGTGGTCCAATCGTCTTCGGCTCCAATCTAAGCGGAGTCACGCTCTGTGCTGGCGGCGGCGCGGGAATGGCATTTGGCTTCGGCTTGGGTGCCGTGGGCTGGCCCGGATGCCACCAAATCCAACCGGCCACAACCAGTCCCACCAGCGCCAGCAGCCAGAGGAAACGGTTGCGCCTCCCCTTCCGCGACCGAGGCAGATTATATTTGGTGTAGCTCCGCACCGCCCGATTTAGCCACAAACGCGGTGGTCTGCCCAAGCTCTAATCTCGCAAAAGCTCGTTTGCATTCGCGGCCCGCATGTCTTGAACTCCGGGAATGCCGGAACCTCCGCGGCGGATGCCCGTCAAAGAGGGAAGTGCATCAGATATGAATTCGCCGGGAAACAATTCATCAATCCAAGCCGAAGCCGCCGCAAGGTTGCCGCCACACGACCGTGACCGTCCTGGGAAGCCAATGCGTATATAAGGGATAAATAAGGGACATACAAGGGACATACAAGGGATGCGCAAGGGAACAACACGCTCGCAATACCGGAGCAATACCGGAGCAACGCTAGAGCAACACCGGAGCAATGCGCTCGCACCGCGCCCCACTGAAGCTCACCGCTGGCTGGCTTCACTTTTCCCCTCGACCCTCCCGTGCCTTCTTCTGACAATGCCGCCATGAAACCGCGGACCATATCCGACCAGCTTTTTACTGAAGCGCTTAAATACATCCCCGGCGGCGTGAACTCGCCGGTGCGGGCCTTTCGCGCCGTCGGCGGCCAGCCGTTCTTCGTCAACAAAGCGAAGGGTGCCTGCGTGTGGGATGTCGATGGCAACAAGTATATCGACTACGTCGGCACCTGGGGCCCGGCCATCCTCGGCCACGCGCATCCAAGAATCATCAAGGCCGTCCAGGCGGCGGCGAAAGCCGGCACCAGCTTCGGCATTCCGAACCCTTTCGAGGTCACCCTGGCGAAGATGATTTGCTCGTGGGTGCCAAGCGTGCAGAAAGTGCGGATGTGCAACTCGGGCACCGAAGCCTGCATGTCGGCCATCCGTCTTGCGCGCGGGTTCACGCAGCGCGACAAGATCATCAAATTCGACGGCTGCTACCACGGCCACGCAGACTCGCTGCTGGTTAAGGCCGGCTCCGGCGCGCTGACGTTCGGCCACCCCGACAGCGCCGGGGTCCCCGCGTCATTTACGCAGCATACAATTGTGCTGCCGTATAATGACAGCGAAGCCGTCAAAGCGGCCTTCGCCGCCAACCCGGGACAGATCGCCGGCATCATCGTGGAGCCGGTGCCGGGCAATGCCGGTCTCTATTTGCCGCAGCCCGGCTACCTGGAATTCCTGCGCGAGGCAACCAAGGCTGATGGTGCGCTGCTGCTATTCGACGAGGTGATGACCGGTTTCCGCCTGGCCAAAGGCGGCGCCCAAGAACGCTTCGGCATCACGCCCGACCTGAGTTGCTTTGGCAAGGTCATAGGCGGTGGTCTGCCCGTCGGCGCGTTTGGGGGTCGCGCCGAGATTATGGACTTCCTGGCGCCGCTCGGCCCCGTGTACCAGGCAGGCACGCTGAGCGGGAATCCAGTAGCGATGGCCGCCGGTATCGCGGCCCTGGAAGAACTGGCCGCGAGCGACGCCTATGCGAGACTGGAGCAGCTTGGCGCCGCCCTCGAAGCCGGAATGAAAGACGCCGCGAAGACCGCCGGCGTGCCGGTGCAATTCAATCGCTGTGGCTCCATGTTCTGCGGCTACTTCACGAGCGAGCCGGTGCATAACGTGGCTGACGCGATGAAGAGTGACCGCGAGCGCTTCAAGAAATACTTCCACGGCTTGCTGGCGAAGGGCATTTACCTCGCGCCGTCGCAATTCGAGGCCGGCTTCCTGTCCACCGCCCACAGCGAAGCCGACATAGAGAAGACGGTGAAAGCGGCGGCGAAGGTGATGAAGACCCTTTAGCCGCGCCGGAACGCAGCGCGGCACTGCCTTAGCAGGCGTGCAAGATGGGGTATTGCAGGGCAGACCGGGCCTATCTGGAAAGTACCACCAACCCGTGAGCGCAAAGGCCAAAACCCGAAGCCCGAGATCCGAGGGCCGAAAGAAGGCTGAAACCCGAAATTCGAGCGTGGCTTCGGCCTTCGGTATTCGGCTTTCTTTCGCGTTTCGGCCCTCGGAATTCGGATTTGGGCGACTGGCGGCGCGTGGTACTGTCCAGATACGTTCGGGCAGTGCGCCCGGCCGGTTTTCTGTGTGACCTGCGCCCTCATTTCCGGCAGACTGCCTTTATGCGCATTCTCGCGATCGATCACGGAAGCAAACGGATGGGCATCGCCGTCAGCGACGAGCTGAAGATGATCGCCCAGCCGCTGGAGTACATCCTCGCGGAGCCGTCTGACAAATTCCTGGCGCGCCTTAACGAGCTGATCACCGACAAAGAGGTGGAGCTGATCCTCATCGGCATGCCCCGAAACATGGACGGCAGCTATGGCCCCGCCGCCCTGAAAGTCCAGGATTTCGTGGAAGCGCTTAAAGGCGCCGTGAGCGTGCCCATCAAGATTTGGGATGAGCGGCTCACCTCGGCACAGGCCAACCGTCTGCTGATCCAAGGAAACGTGCGCCGCGACAAGCGCAAAGAGAAAGTGGACAAGATGGCCGCAGCGATCCTGCTGCAAAGCTACCTCGACAGTCTGGCTAGTTGAGGTCTTGCAGATTGCGGACACCTTGAAATTCAAGCTCACCATCGCTTACGACGGCACCCGGTACGAAGGCTGGCAGGTGCAGAAGACCGGCACTGGCGTGCAGGAGAAAGTCGAGGCTGCGCTGGCGAAGTTGTTTCCCAGCCATCCCCGCGTCCACGGTTCCAGCCGGACGGATACCGGCGTGCATGCGCTCGGCATGGTCGCGCACTTCGAGGCGCCGCCCGCGGAATGCAAGATGTCCGCGCGCAAGCTCGCGCTCGCGCTCAACGCCTGGCTGCCCGAAGACATCCGCGTGGTCGCCGCCGCCCGCGCGCGGCAGGATTTCCACGCGCGCTTCGCCGCCACCGGCAAGCAATATCGCTACTTCGTTTGGAACCACTCGGCGATGAATCCGCTGATCCGGCACACGGCCTGGCACGTGCCGCGCCCGCTCGATCTGCCGGCCATGCGCCGCGCCGCGCCGTTCTTTGTGGGACAGCATGACTTCCAGTCCTTCGCGGCCAATCCGGGCTACGCGAAGGCGTCCACCGTCCGCACCTTGGCCCGTTGCGAACTCACGAAGCGGGGGTGCTTGCTGACCTTCGTCATCGAAGGCGACGGCTTCCTCTACAAGATGTGCCGCGGGATCGTAGGCACTTTGGTGCAGGTGGGGTTGGGCAAATACCCACCGGGTGAGATAAGTCGGATGCTGGCGAAAAAGGACCGCCGTCTCGCTGGCATGACCGCCCCGGCACACGGGCTGGTGTTGTGGAAGGTGTTCTATCGGAGAACCAATGCACGTCGTCCTGGTTGAACCGGAGATCCCGCCTAACACGGGAAACGTGGCGAGGCTGTGTGCGGCCACCAAGAGCACCTTGCATCTGGTAGAACCGTTCGGCTTTAGGCTGGACGACACCCAGCTCAAACGTGCAGGGATGGATTACTGGCAGCACGTTGAGTGGCATCGCTGGCCAAATTGGGCTGCCTTCGAGCAAGAGGTCCCCCAGGACGCGCGCCTGTGGTTTGTGGAATCGAAGGGACCGCAGCTCTACACGGAGGCCAGCTTTGCGCCGCCTGATTATCTTGTCTTTGGCCGGGAGACCGCCGGTTTGCCGAAAACGCTCCTGCAGGCTAATGCGGACCGCTGGCTGCGCATCCCCATGTTCAATCCCAAGGCCCGCTCGCTGAACCTGTCGAATTGTGTGGCGCTGGTCCTGTTCGAGGCGCTACGCCAGCAGGGATTCAAGGGTGGGGCGTGATGCGCGAAGAGTGAAACTTGAAACGTGAAACGTGATGCGTGATGCGTGATGCGTGATGCATGATGCGTGTCCGGAACACGGGCACTTTCACGCATCACGTTTCACGTATCACGCATCACCTCACAGCTTCTCCTCTGCCTCCCGAATCAGCGCAATCAC
>Ga0187880_1004451_pt1 | contig 10326 bp, 10 predicted proteins | sample June2016WEW_19_4_FD_132998 | JGI IMG/M metagenome (GOLD analysis project Ga0187880, IMG submission 132998) | Peatland microbial communities from SPRUCE experiment site at the Marcell Experimental Forest, Minnesota, USA - June2016WEW_19_40 | ecosystem: Environmental > Terrestrial > Soil >...
GGACTGACGCATATCGGCCCGCGGGGCGAGGCGCATATGGTCGACGTGTCGGCGAAGGCCGACACCGCGCGCGTGGCGGTCGCCCGGGGCCGCGTCGTGATGGCGCGGGAGACCTTGGCTCTCGCGCTGGCCGGGGAGGCCAAGAAGGGCAATGTGTTCGGCGTCGCGCGCATCGCCGGGATCATGGCCGCGAAGAAGACCCATGAGCTGATCCCGCTGTGTCACCCGCTCGGCCTCTCGAAGGTCGGGGTCGAGATCACGCCGGACGAGACGCTGCCCGGCGTGCTGGTCGTGGCCGAGACGAGCGTGACCGGCAAGACCGGCGTCGAGATGGAGGCCCTCACCGCCGTCGCGGTCGCCTGCCTGACGATTTACGACATGCTGAAGGCCGTCGACCGCGCCATGCGGATCGAGGGCGTCGAACTGGTCGAGAAGCGCGGGGGCAAAAGCGGTCCCTGGAGCCGCGAGAAAGAATAAGCCATGGCCGAACAAAAGCCGCTCGGCGTCGACGAGGCGCTGGCCCGCGTGCTTGAGCACGCCCGCCCGCTCGGCGAGCCCGAGACTGTCCCGCTGGCCCGCGCGCTTGGCCGCACGCTGGCGCAAGACCTCTTAGCGCGGCGCACGCAGCCGCCGGTCGACGTGTCCGCCATGGACGGCTATGCCGTCCGCCATGCCGATTTCCGGGCGCCGCGGGCGCGTTTGCGGCTCGTTGGAGAGAGCGCCGCCGGCCACGCCTTCGAGGGCGCGCTCAAGCCCGGGGAATGCGTCCGCATCTTCACCGGCGCGCGCGTGCCGGCCGGCGCGGATACGATCCTGTTGCAGGAAGACGCCATCGTCGAGAACGGGCTGATCCACGCCGGCGCCAACCCCGCGCCGGGCCGTCACATCCGCGCGAAAGGGGTCGATTTTTCGCTTGGATCGACCGCGCTACGGGCGGGAACGCGGCTCGGGCCGGCGCAAATCGCGCTCGCCGCCGCCGCCGATCACGCCGAGCTTTCCGTCGCGCGCCGTCCCCGCGTCGCGATCATGGCCAGCGGTGACGAACTGGTCGAGCCGGGGCAGGGCGCGGGGCCGGACCGGATCGTCAGTTGCAACGATCTCGCCGTGGCCGGCCTCGTCGAACAGGCCGGCGGCGAGCCGATCCATCTCGGTATCTGCCGGGACGACTTCGCCGATCTCAAACGCGGGATCGGGCGCGCCAGGGATGCCCGCGCCGATGTGCTGGTCACGCTCGGGGGCGCTTCGGTCGGCGATCACGATCTGCTGCGTCCCGCGCTGGCCGGGGAGGGCATGACGCCGGGCTTTTGGCGCATCGCCATGCGTCCGGGCAAGCCGCTGATTTTCGGACGGCTGGACGAGGCTTTCGTGCTCGGCCTGCCCGGCAATCCCATCTCGTCCTATGTTTGCGCGCTGTTGTTCCTCGTTCCGCTGCTGCGCGCCCTGCAGGGCGATCCCGCGGCCGGCGCGGACAAGACCGAGGGCGCGCTGCTCGGCGTCGACATGCCCGCCAATAAGGGCCGCCGCGATTTTCCGCGCGCGAGGCTGTCGAAGGATGCGCTGGGGCGGCTCATCGCCACCCCGCTGCCGCTGCAGGACTCCTCGCTGCTGAGCGAATTGGCGGAGGCGCGAGCGCTGCTGATCCGCGAGGTCGACGCGCCCCCGGCCAAGGCCGGCGAGCCCTGCCGGATTTTGCGGCTGCCCTGAGAGTCTTGGGCCCGATCCACGCTCGGATCGGCGAAAACCGACGCGGGCCTTTACATCCGGGCGGCGCGTCCTTAGGTTCCCGCCCGAAATCCCCCCGTGACGGCGAAGCCGCCGGACGACACGAAGGCCAAACTCCATGCGCGCCGAACCGCAAGCGCTGAAAGACGAGATCGAGCAGTCCATAGGGCTGCTGAGGAGGCATCTTTGACGCGCCTACAGCAACGCGCCGCCTCGCCGAACTGAACGCGAGGGTCGAAGACCCCGATCTGTGGAACAACGCCGAGGAAGCGCAGAAGATCATGCGTGAGCGGACCGAGCTGGAGGACCGGCTGGGATCGCTGGGCATGCTCGACCGCGAGCTGGACGACGCCGTGACGCTCGTCGAGCTCGGCGAGATGGAGGATGACGCCGCGACCGAGAAGGAAGGCGTCGAGGCGATGAAGGCGCTGCTGCGGCAAGCGCGCCAGCGTCAGATCGAGGCGCTGTTCTCCGGCGAAGCCGACGGCAACGACACCTATATCGAGGTTCACTCGGGCGCGGGCGGCACCGAGAGCCAGGACTGGACGCGCATGCTGTTCCGCATGTACGCCCGCTGGGCCGAGCGAAAGAAGTTCAAGGTCGAGGTGATCGAGGAGACGGCCGGCGAAGAGGCGGGCCTCAAATCCGGCACGCTGCTGATCAAAGGCCATAACGCGCATGGCTGGGCCAAGACCGAATCGGGCGTGCATCGGCTCGTCCGCATCTCGCCCTTCGACTCCAACGCCCGCCGGCACACGAGCTTCGCGTCGGTCTGGGTCTATCCCGTCGTGGACGACCGCATCAATATCGAGATCAACGAGGCGGACTGCCGGATCGACACCTATCGCTCGCAGGGCGCGGGCGGCCAGCACATCAACACGACCGATTCGGCCATCCGCATCACCCACATGCCCTCGGGGATCGTCGTGGCCTGTCAGGCCGAGCGCTCGCAGCACAAGAACCGCGCCACGGCCTGGAACATGCTGCGCGCGAGACTCTATGAAAAGGAGCTGGAGCGGCGCGAGGCCGAGGCCAACGCCATGCAGGCGTCCCGAACCGAGATCGGCTGGGGCCATCAAATCCGCTCTTACGTGCTGCAACCCTATCAGCTCGTGAAGGACTTGCGCACCGGGCACACCTCGGGGACGCCCTCCGAGGTGCTCGACGGCGAACTCGACGACTTCATGCAGGCCTCGCTGGCGCAGCGCGTCTATGGCGGCGGGCCGGAGAAGGTCGAGGACGTGGAGTAGGGCGGCGCTCGCGCGGCCAAATTTCGGCATGGCGTCTACCAAACATCAAATTATGACACGCCGGGAGTTGTCAGCTCGCGGCGGCGGACATACTATGTCCCACATGGACCGAAAGCTCTTCACCCGCCCAGCCAGCGACGACGCCAGCGATACGGTCGTCGAGCCGGAGGCTTGCGCCAACGCCTTTCCGGCCAGGCTGATCGCGGCGGGTCTGCGCCCGACGCGCCAGCGCGTCGCGCTAGCGGAGCTGCTGTTCGGCCGGGGCGACCGTCATGTGACGGCGGAGCGGCTGTTCGAGGAGGCGACGGCGGCGCAATTGTCGGTCTCGCTCGCGACGGTCTACAATACGCTGCACCAGTTCACCGCCGCCGGGATTTTGCGCGAGATCGCTGTCGACGGCACGCGGGTCTATTTCGACACCAACACGTCGGATCATCACCATTTCCTGCTCGAGGACGACGGTGAGCTCTACGACATTCCGGGATCCACGATGGCCGGGCTTAATCTGCCGAAGCCCCCCGAGGGGCTCAAGGTGGCGAGGATCGACGTGGTGGTGCGTCTGCGGCGCGAGAGCGGCGTCTAGGAGGTCGACCAATCCGGGATGCGAGCCTGAAGGCTCGCGGTCCAAGCGCCATACGGACCGCGAGCCTTCAGGGTCGCTTTTGGAAGCTCACGGTTTGAGCGGCCCGAACCACTTCGGCGGATGTCGCCACTGTCGCCGAAGTCGCCACGGGGCTTTGGCGGGGACGGGGATGAAGGGACGGGGCCGTTATTCCACTTTCTCGCCGGGATAGGCGCCCCAAAGATTCTCCTGCTTCATATAGCCATCGAAGCCGGTTCCGGCGATGCGGCACCATTCTCCATCGCAGCGGCGCAGCGCCGCGACGACGCCGGGCGCGAGTTTCGCGACGGGGGTCGTGTGGTCGCTGGCGGTGAGCAGCAGCGGCTCCTTTTTCCAGGGCGCGACGAGGGCGGTGCGCCGGCCCGACAGCAGCGAATGCAGCACCCAACCCTCGACACCTTCGGAATCGCGAATCTTGCGCCAGATTTCAAATTCGGCGGTGATCTCGACCGGCAGGCCCGCCCGCTCATAGACCCACAGCGTCTGGTGCTCCTTGCTCGGCCCTTCGTGCAAATTCACGCGGTCGGATTTGAGGCTGACGAAACGCGGCAGCGGCAGTTTGCTGACCGGCCCCATCTGCGCCTGCTGCGCGCGCGCCTCTCGCGAATCGACCAGCGGCGGCAGAACCAGCACGACGGCGAGGGCGAGCGCCAAGGCCGAAACCTTGGTGGCGATCCATGAGCGCGGGAACATAGGGTCTCTTTCCATCGGTTGGCGTCGGCGTCCGGTTGGAGCGGGCCGACTGTCTTATCCCTTCTAGCGCGACGAGGGATTGCTCGTCTTGTCTTTGGCCCGCCATCTGCTAGGAAGGCCCTGCGAAGCGGGGCCGACGCCGTGACTTTGGGCCAATCGTCGTTAATACCGGGTTGAAACGCGCTGGCGGCACGCTGGCGCGCGAAAAAGCCGGGCGCCGGCGCCTGTAAAATCGGCGTATCGGAATCATGGTTTTCCTGATACGAAAGTGTCGATTCTGTTCTGGGAGACGAACGCGCAGATGGCGAAAAAGAAGCCGCTCGTCGTGGTGACACGTCGGCTCCCCGAGGTGATCGAAACCCGCATGTGCGAGTTGTTCGATACGCGCCTCAATGTGAGCGACAAACCCGCGACCCACGAGGAACTCGTCGAGGCGATGCGCACCGCCGATGTGCTGGTGCCAACCATCACCGACCGCATCGACGCCGGGTTGATCGCCCAGGCCGGCGAGCAGATGAAGCTGATCGCCAATTTCGGCAATGGCGTCGATCATATCGACGTGGCCTCGGCGTTGCGGCGCTCGATCACCGTCACCAACACGCCGGGCGTCCTGACCGAGGACACCGCCGACATGACGATGGCGCTGATTCTCGCCGTGGCGCGCCGCGTGGTCGAGGGCGCCAATGTCATAAACGGGGGCGCGTGGAGCGGCTGGGCGCCGACCTGGATGCTGGGCCGCCGAATCACCGGCAAGCGTCTCGGCATCGTCGGCATGGGCCGCATCGGTCAGGCGCTCGCGCGCCGCGCCAACGCCTTCGGCCTGTCGATCCATTATCACAACCGCCGCCGGGTGCCAATCGAGATCGAGGAGCAGCTGGAGGCGACCTATTGGGAATCGCTCGACCAGATGCTGGCGCGCGTCGACATCGTGTCGATCCACTGCCCGCACACGCCGGCGACCTACCATCTTCTGTCCGCGCGCCGCCTCAAGCATTTGCGGTCCCACGCGATATTGATCAACACCGCGCGCGGCGAGATCGTCGACGAGAACGCGCTGGTGCGGATGTTGGAGACGGACGAACTGGCCGGAGCCGGGCTCGATGTGTTCGAGCACGAGCCGGCGGTGTCCCCCAAGCTGTTGAAGCTCGCGCAGGGCGGCAAGGTCACGCTGCTTCCGCACATGGGCTCGGCGACGATCGAGGGCCGCATTGACATGGGCGAGAAGGTCATCATCAATATAAAGACCTTCATGGATGGGCACCGACCGCCGGACCGCGTGCTGCCGAGCATGCTTTAAGGGATCGCCGCCAAGCGGACGCGCGGCCCGTCAAGGATCGACCAAAAGGACGCCACGATGAAAAGACCGTCGATCGCTCTCGCGACGCTCGCCTGCGCACTCGCGCTCGGGCTCGCCTTCCCCGCGCAAGCGAAAAAAGACAAGCCCGCGGACAGTGACAAGCCGCAAGATGAAAACGCCGAGTCCGGAGGCATTCCGCGCTATCAGCCCTTCCCGCACGGCCAGAACTTCATCCTCATGGAGCTTAACGGCAAGGCTCCTCCAAGGGAGATTTGGCTGCGCATCGATTCGACGGATCGCGCCACGGGCTCTTCGGGCTGCAAGAACTGGTCCGGCATTTTCGTCATCGGGCCGGATCGTCTCGGGCCCCGCACAATGCCGGCCTTCACGGAACAGACCTGCGATCCCGCCGCCCTGGCGTTCGAGCGGGAATATTGGAATATTCTGTTGAGCGGCCCCCACTGGGACACCAAGGGAGACGATCTGATCCTCAAGGCGCTCAAGGGCGGCGGAACGTTGCGGTTTTCGCGCTCGCTGTGAGATCGCCTTCTCGTTCGACGAGGCCGCGCGAATCCTCGGTCGACGTTTTCGCGCGCCTCGCCCAATTCCAGGGACTCCGCAACTTTCGGGACGCACTCATGAGCCTCGGTTTCGCTCGCATTTCGTTCGTCATGTTCTTCGCCAGCGCCATGGCCGGCTGCAACAGCGCGCCTCCGCCGCAACCGCTGGCGCCGCAGGGTCCGGGCAGCCGTAGCGTCCCGCCGGCGGGGTTCAAGCTTCCGGAAGGCTCCGGTTGCTCCGGCTCCATAGCCCGATATCGCGCCATCATGGACAATGATCTCGCCATGGGCCATGTGAATCAGGGCGTCTACAACCAGATCCAAAGCGAGATCGGCGACGCGGAGAGCGCTTGCTCGGCGGGGCAGGAAGCGCGGGCGCTCACGCTGGTTCACGCGAGCAAGGCGCGTCACGGATATCCGGGCTGACGCTCCGTCCTGGCGGCCCTTAAGACATCCGGCTAATTGAATTGGAAATCGTCCAGACTATATCGATTGACCCGCCCGGCGGGGCTGTTACCTTTTAGCTGGATGCGCGGCGAGGCTACCCGAGGTCTTGGGGAACGACCGGAGTTTTCCCGGAAGACTGGGCGGGAACATTGTAAGCGAAACGGATATCACCAACTTTTAACCATGGCTCGCGCTCGATGGCGTGACGGCGATGGGCGGGAAAGGCGACGAAATGACGATGTTTGGCGCGAAACTGGTCGGAGGCGCGTTCCTGGGCGCATTCTCGGGCGCGGCCCTGCTGGCTGGGTCCGCTTTCGCGGAAGACGCGAGTTTGAGTTTGTCGATCAAGGATCACCGCTTCTCTCCCGCCGAGATCCACGCGCCAGCCAACACGGCGATCACGCTCACCGTTAAAAATCTCGACAAGACGCCGGAGGAGTTCGAAAGCAAGCCGTTGCGCGTGGAAAAGGTCATCGCCGGCGGCGGCGAGACGACCGTTCACATTCACCCGCTCAGCCCTGGCAAATACCGTTTCTTCGGCGATTACCACGAAGCCACGGCGGAAGGCTTCCTGATCGTCGAATAGGACCGTTATTATGCTCGGCGCCCTTATCATCGTCTTTCGCGAAGTCATCGAGGCCGGCCTCATCGTCGGCATCGCCCTGGCGGTCACGCGCGGCGTGCGCGGCTCGCGCCAATGGATCGCCGCTGGCGTTTTCGCGGGCGTCGTAGGCGCGCTGCTGGTCGCGGGTTTCGCCGAGCAGCTTTCCGCGGCGATGGCCGGGCGCGGACAGGAGCTGTTCAACGCGAGCGTGCTCGGCCTCGCGGTGGCGATGCTGGCCTGGCACAATGTCTGGATGTCGCGTCACGGGCGGGAGCTCGCGCGCGAATTGTCCGATGTCGGCCGCGCGGTGGCGAGCGGGGACAAAACATTCCTCGCGCTCGCCGTCGTCGTCGGTGTCGCCGTGCTCCGCGAAGGCTCCGAGGTCGCGCTGTTTTTATACGGCATTTTGATATCCGGCGAATCGGGTCTCGATGTCGTCGCCGGCGGTATCGCGGGTCTTGGCCTTGGCGCGCTGGTCAGCTTCCTGACCTTCTACGGGCTGGTGATCATTCCGCCGCGAAGGCTGTTCGCGACCACTTCGGTTTTGGTGACATTGCTGGCCGGCGGACTCGCCGCGCAAAGCGCCGCCTTCCTGCAGCAAGCCGGCGTCGTCGCCGCGCTGTCTTCGACGCTTTGGGACACCTCGGGCATTCTCCCCGACAATAGTCTCTTCGGACGCGTGCTGCACACGCTCATCGGCTATTCCGATCAACCCTCCGCGTTGCAGGGCGTCGCCTATCTCGGGACGATTCTGACGATCGTGATCGCGACGAGACTCGCGGCTCCGGCGCCGCGCCGGGTTGCGCCGATGAACGCGCCGGCGGAGTGAGGCGGGCCGTCGCGACGAATTCGTCCGCGTCGGAGCTATATTTGTTTCGGCGCGTCGCCTAAACTCCGCGCAAGTGCGCCGATTCGTTTTTCGTTCCGCTGATTGAGTTTGATAGAGGCGGATCGCCGGTACGGCTCATAGCCATCCGGAAGCGGCCCGTCGATTGGGAGAATGCAATGTTTCAGGCCAAATCCTCTTTCATGTCGATGATCAAAAGCTCCGCCGCGACGCTTGCCTCGATCGCGGTTCTCGCGACTCTTCCGGCGCTCGCCGACGACGCCGCGCCCAAATTCGCCGACCAGGGGAAGGGATGGTCCGAAGCGCTCCGCAAGGAGTTTTACGGTCTCGATCAGGGCGCGCGGATCATGCCCTATTCTTGGATCAAGGCGCTAAAGCATCCCGACGGAACCGGATTTCTCGACGACGCCCTGGGCCGCTACGGCTATTTGCCGAACCCCGACAGCGAGACGCCCGGACTGCCCGTGGGCTTCCTCGCCGCCGCCGACTCCGGCGCCAAGGAGAAAACCTTTTCCATGACCTGCGCCGCCTGCCACACGCGGCAGATCGAGATCGACGGCAAGCCGATCAGGATCGACGGCGGTCCCGCCATTGTCGATTTCGGAAGCCTGCTCGACGACATGGACAAAGCGCTCGGCAACGCCTTGGACAACGACGCCTCTTTCGCGGAATTCGCGCAAGCCGTGCTCGGCTCCTCGCCCTCGGAGGACGCGCGAAAGCAGTTGAGGCAGGATGTCGTAGCCTGGTTCGCGTCATATGACACGCTGATCCAGGCGTCGCTCCATCCAAAGCCCTCGGACGACAAGCACGTCGCCCTTCCCTGGGGGCCGGCGCGCGCCGACTGCGTGGGCATGATCTTCAACCGAGTCGCCGGACTGGATATCGGAAAAACGCCCAACCGGATCATCGCCGGAAACATGGCGCCAGCCGACGCGCCGGTGCGCTATCCCTTCGTTTGGAATGCATCCGAGCAAGACTGGACGCAATGGCCCGGCTTCGCGCAAAATGGTGACGGCATTACCGGGCTTGGCCGGAACGTCGGCGAGGTCTTCGGCGTATTCGGCGTCTTTCATCCCACGAGCGATCCGCTGGCGATTGGCGGCGTCGATTATCTCGCGGATTCATCCTTGCAGTTTTCCAATCTTCAGCGGCTCGAGAATCTCATCAGGCAGATCAAGCCGCCAGCATGGCCAGGAAAAATCGACGATCAGCTCGCGGCGAAGGGCAAGGATATTTTCGATCGGCGACCCAAGGACGGCGGCTGTGGACCGGGTTGCCATCGCGAAGAAAAGGGCGAAGCGCGTCTTTGCAATTCCGACACCTGGAAAACGCCGCGGCAGCCCGTCGGAACGGACATACGAGAATATAGAGGCCTCGGGCGCGTAGGCGATACGGGCGTGCTGGCGGGCCAAATCATCCCCGGCCTGCCCTTCGCCACGCTGAAGTCAACGGACAGCCTGGCCAGCGTGCTTAAAACTTCCGTGGCGCAATCGGTCATTCAAGCGCCTTTGAAATATGGCGCATTCACCTTCGCGCCTATTCTGGCCGAGTGTTTGAAAAACAAGGAAGCAAATCCTCTGGGGGCCATTGAATTCCTCGCCGAGAACACGCAAGACATTCTGCGACAAGGCCTCGGCGAACTCTATAAATTTCCCGCCGCCAGCGACCCCATCGTATTCGAATCCCGCGTCTTGCATGGCGTTTGGGCCACGGCCCCCTATCTGCACAACGGTTCCGTGCCCACGCTCTGGGAGTTGTTGAAACCGCCGGCGGCGCGCGTCTCGTCCTTCAAGATCGGTCCCGCCTACGATCTCGACAATGTTGGGCTGGCCGCGGAGCAGAAGAAGTTTGGCGCTTATGAGTTGCAGACCACCGCGGACTGCGGCGCCGGCAAAATGGACGACTCCGGCAACAGTCGTTGCGGCCATGACTATGGCACTTGGCTCAAGGAGGACGAGAAAAGGGCCTTGCTGGAATATCTGAAGGGCCTTTAAAGCACTCACGGGCCCAAGGAGCGGGACGCAACGTAGCGCACGGGGAGAGGCCAACGGCTTCGTTGGCGTCAGCGGGGCGAGAAGCGGCGCCTCCCGCACATTGCAGGATTGACCTAAAGCTCCATTCGAGGAATAGAAAGCGCGTGCGTTCGATGCGTGGGCCGGTTTAGCTCAGTCGGTAGAGCAACTGATTTGTAATCAGTAGGTCGCGGGTTCGACTCCTGCAACCGGCACCAATATAAACAATAACTTATAAAAGAAGAGTGCGCGTCAAAATTTTCTTGGTGACC
>Ga0187880_1004456_pt1 | contig 10317 bp, 9 predicted proteins | sample June2016WEW_19_4_FD_132998 | JGI IMG/M metagenome (GOLD analysis project Ga0187880, IMG submission 132998) | Peatland microbial communities from SPRUCE experiment site at the Marcell Experimental Forest, Minnesota, USA - June2016WEW_19_40 | ecosystem: Environmental > Terrestrial > Soil > Wetlands...
CTCCACGCCCACAACCGTCTCTCTTGTGGAGAATCATCCGCAAGGGTTATCGCATGGGTATCCTGTGGCCGTTCCGACAGTCTGCAGCTCTTATAGGTCGAGGGTCAGCAATTGAAGCAATTTTTCGCAAGGCAGGTGCCGAGCGTGTCGGTAGCCGTCACCAATAAAACGCCCAGAGTTCGCGGGCGTGGTGACCGCCCCATCCGTGTGCTGTATAGCTTCGGTCTAAAACTTGGCGGAGGACGAGTTAACGGTATAGCATGGCAACAGATTAACGGCCTGGCCAACGCAGGTGCAGACGTACTGGCGTATCCCGGCGTCAATGGTACACCGCTGCCACCACAAGTACGAATTCGTCCAACACTAGCTCGTGGAAAGTTCCGCATCTCATACAAGCTCGTCGGAAGACTGCGGGCTTATGCATGGCACGATTACGTCGTGTCACGCCGCCTGGAACGGCTGGCGGGAAATGTAGACATTGTCCATACATGGCCGATGGGATCGCTGCGCACTCTAAGAACGGCGGCAGAGTTAGGCATACCGACCGTCTACGAACGGCCAAATGCACACACACAGTTTGCTTATGAGGTCGTGCAAGAGGAGTGCGAGCGGCTCGGCGTAAGTATGCCAAGCCAGCACGAGCACACTTTCAACAACGACGTGCTTCTAATCGAGTACGAGGAGTATCGCCTAGCGAGCCGACTTCTTTGTCCTTCCGATTTCGTTATGCAGACATTCATCGAGCGCGGTTTTCCGCCGAAGAAATTAGCGCGGCATCAATACGGATTTGACCAGAATCTATTTTATTCAAACGGACAGCCCCAAACCGCGAATAGAGGGTTGACCATGTTGTTTGTCGGTGGTTGTGCGCCCCGAAAGGGATTGCACTTTGCCTTGGAGGCGTGGTTGAAATCCCCAGCTCACCACGATGGCACGTTTCTGATCGTGGGGGAGTTTATACCCGGATACGCTGAAAAACTGGCCCCGATGTTGTCGGCTCCGAGCGTGCGCGTTCTCGGGCAGCGGACCGATGTGGGCGATCTGATGCGCAAGAGTGATCTATTTGTCCTACCCAGCCTTGAGGAAGGAAGCGCTCTTGTGACCTATGAGGCCCGCGGGAGCGGATGCGTACTTCTCGTCTCGGATGCGTCAGGGGCCGTTTGTAAACACATGGAGAACGCATTGGTACACCATGTGGCGGACGTCGCTGCTCTAACCAACCACATCACGATGTTGCACAACGACCGCGAACTTCTCGCTAATCTAAGGAGCGCTTCCATCAGCACCGCACACCACATAACTTGGAAGGCAGCGGGAAGACGGCTGCTGGAAGTATATGAAGAGGTAATTCGAGATTCATCACGGCTCAGCTATTCGGCGAAAAAGCCTTTCGGGGTCGCGGATCTTTGAGCTAAGTAAAATTATATTGCAGCTTCACGAAATCAGCATGAGACCGGACGGATTAGAACAAAATTACTATTTCGGTGGCGGAACGGCCGATACGTTCCTGACCCCTGCGGGCATGGTCATATTGGTTCTAGCCTGTTTGTTCATTTTATTTCTCCGCCGCAAATATGTGATCGCGCCGTTCTTGGTGGCAAGCCTTTTCATTCCGGTCGGCCAGGTGATCGTGGTTGCCGGGGCGCATTTGATGATCTACCGAGTCTTGGTCCTGGTTCTATGTTGCCGGATCTTCTGGGGCAAGCTTATAGCGAGACAGGATCCCTTCTCGCTGCGAATGAACCCGCTTGATAAGGTGTTTCTAGCTTGGGCGCTGTGCAACGCAATCTTCTACACGGTCCTCTGGCATGATGTTGGGGCTTTCTTCAATCGTTTGGGGTTCTTGTACACGGCGCTTGGTGTTTACTTTGCCCTTCGTTATGTGATCCGCGACCGCGAGGATTTGATCCGTACGATTAAAGCGCTTGCACTTGCGGCTGTGCCGATTGCGGTGGCCATGTATATCGAGCATCAGACTGGAAACAATGTCGTGTCGACAGTTTTCGGGGGTGTGCGGACTCAGGCGGTAATGCGCGGCAGTTCGATTCGAGCACAAGGACCATTTCAGCACTCCATCGTGGCCGGTACCTTTGGTGCCATGCTTCTGCCTCTCTTCATTGGCCTCTGGAAAGAGGGAAGGAAACATCGACTGATTGCTGCTCTCGGTATTCTATCGTCCGGTGCGATCACAATTGCCTCCGCGTCCAGCACTCCTATGATGACTCTCTTGACGGGCATTGCAGCTTGGGCCCTCTGGCCATTCCGGAAAAAGATGAGGATTCTCCGCTGGGGATTTGTGATCACTCTCATTTGCCTTCAATTCGTAATGAAAGCTCCTGTGTGGTTCCTGATCGCCCGTATGAGCAGTCTCACTGGAGGAACTGGCTGGCACCGGGCTGAACTAATTGACCAGTTCATCCGCCATTTCGGAGAGTGGTGGCTGATCGGAACGCAGAACAACGCTAATTGGGGCCTCGACATGTGGGACTCGATCAACGCGTTTGTGAATGCGGGCGTCGAGGGCGGTCTCGTTACATTTGTCTTCTTTGTCTCGATATTTGTGTATGCGTACAAGAGACTCGGTATAGCGAGAAGACTGGCGGAAAACGATCCGCCAGACGAGCATCTGATGTGGGCGCTTGGTTGCTGTCTTTTCAGCAATACAGTGGCATTCTTCGGAATAACGTATTTCGATCAGAGCGTGATCGTCTGGTACGCATTGCTGGTAATGATTTCCGTCGGAACGACATGCATCATTCAAAAGGAAGAAAGTGAGTCTGAGGCCTCATATGCCCTAGCCAGCGGAAGTGTAGCCGTTCCGAGGTTGGCTAGGCAAGAGACTGGGTGGCTGCCAAACAGACGGGCGCGACCATCTCCAACCCGCCTGTGAATCGTTTTGACGATTAATACGATTTTGACCGTACATCAAGACTGAACCACACCGTGAGTGTTCGCGAAGGTATAAAAGCTTATTATTCACTTTTCGGATTATACGGTCTATTGCAAGTCGCAAAGGCGCGATTGCTTCAAAGGCCAGTAGAGGTCGTCGTCTCAGTGTCTGGCATTAAGCATCCTCTGCACCTTAGATTTAGGACAACCGATGTTTCGTTGCTCTCGGATATCCTGTTGCATGGCGAATATGATTGGGAATTTCCCAAATCGCCACGGGTAATTGTCGATGCCGGTGCGAACATTGGGCTGGCTTGCATCTTTTTTGCTAATAGATACCCGGAAGCCAAAATCGTCGCGATCGAACCGGAGGAATCCAATTACGAAATGCTGAGGAAAAATACAGCGTGTTATCCAAATGTTGTTCCGATCCTAGGCGCTCTATGGAAAGATAACAAAGACCTCTGTCTGCTCGATAACGGTGCCGGGGAGTGGGGTTTTCGGACCGAAGAACAATCAGAACCGTGCAACAGAAAAGAAGGTAAGTATGTTTTCGGTGTGACGTTAGACAAGCTGATGGCTGATCACAACCTCTCACAAATCGACATCCTCAAGATTGACATCGAAGGCGCAGAGAGGGAAGTATTTGAGAGCTCGTCGCGCTGGATTAACAAGGTCGGAGCGATCGTTGTCGAACTCCATGACCAGCAGAAAGCGGGATGCAGTCGCGCGGTATATTCAGCAACATGTGATTTTGATGTGAAGCTTCGCAGAGGTGAAACGACCTTCCTTGCGAAAGCTAGCTGCCTGTCCATCGAAACCGGCCCAGGAAACGCTGAACTCGAATCGGCGGATATAATGTCGCGCTCACTTCGGCCGAAGATATGCCTCAAAATACTGAGGGCGGATTGATCGGACACCGATGTATAGCGAGCACGTCATGCTTTCTATTGTGATCGTGAGCTGGAACACGAAGAAATTGGTGCTGCAATGTCTGGAATCACTTGAGCCCGCCCGCTCGCATCTTCCGGTTGAAGTCATTCTTGTTGATAACGCGTCTTCGGACGGCACGGCGGAGGCTATCTGCAAACGGTTTCCCCACGTACGACTCGTGCAGAATGAATCAAATCTCGGATTCGCGAAAGCCAACAATATCGGGATGAACTTCAGCTCGGGCAAGTACGTATGCCTAGTGAATTCTGATGTGGTTGTTCCCAAGGGTTGCTTCGAGAAGATGGTGGATTATATGGACAAGCACCCTGAGATCGGCATGCTGGGGCCGAAGATGGTGTTGCCTGACGGAACAATCGGGCAGTCTTGCATGAGGTTCCCGACGGTGTGGAGCTGGTTTTGCAACGCCCTGGCATTGGACTCGATCTTCAAGGGATCGAGGCTTCTCGGCGATTTCATACTGCGGAATTATGACCACAATAGAATCCAAGATGTGGACGTTCTGACGGGATGGTTTTGGATGGTTCGACGAGAAGCCTTGGATCAAGTCGGCCTCCTAGATGATCGTTTCTTTATGTATGGCGAAGATATCGATTGGCCCAAGCGATTTCACGAGGCGGGCTGGAGGGTCGTCTTCTATCCGGAAGCCGAAGCCATCCACCATTGCGGCGCCAGTACCGACCGCGCGCCGACACGCTTCTACGTCGAAATGAATCGAGCGAACCTGCAGTATTTCCGCAAGCATCATGGCTGGCCGAGAGTGGTCGCCTTCTGGCTGATGATGTGGCTCCATCAAATCCTTCGCGTCATCGGCTACGGGTTTCTTTACTTCTTCCGGCAATCAGATCGGCCGGCAGCCGCTTTCAAGGTGCAGAGAAGTTTCGCATGCCTACGATGGTTGGCGGGGCGGAACCCCTTGGAGCAGGCCCGATGATCCACACCATGTCCGAAGGCGGCAAGCCGAGCTATGCACTGGTCACCGCTGCTTACAATGAAGAAAAGTTCATTCAGCGAACGATTGAAAGCATTATTGCACAGACAGTTCCTCCGCAAAAGTGGATCATTGTCAGCGACGGATCGACCGATCGCACGGATGAGATCGTTGAGACTTACGCTCGCCAATATGGATTCGTCGAGCTATACCGCATTACCGAGGAACACGCGCGAAATTTCACGGCCCAGGTCAATGCGATCAATGCCGGATTCGTTCGCCTACGAGGGAGCGGGTGGGACTTCATTGGAAATTTGGATTCTGATATCACGCTGGATCCCGACTATTTCGAGAAGTTGTTGGAGAGGTTTTCAAAGGACCCAGGGTTGGGTGTGGCAGGTGGATTCATCTATGAAGAAGAGGAAGGCAGCTTCATCAGCCGCCGCAGCAACAGCATCGACTCTGTCGCACATGGCGTTCAGTTGTTCCGCCGCGAGTGTCTGGAAGCTCTTAGGGGTTATACCCCATTTTCCTGGGGAGGTTCGGACTCGCATGCCGTTGTCCGAGCCCGGATGAACGGCTGGCGCGCTGAAAGCGTTCCGGAATTGAAGGCCTTCCACCACCGGCCAACTGGGGGAGGTTTTGGAGGGCTGCGTTATCAGTACAAGGGCGGGCAGATGGATTTTTATCTGGGAACCCATCCGGTCTTCGAGATGTTCCGGATGGCGCGCAGATTTCGTTCGAAACCGTACGTAATTGGGCCAATCGCCAGGCTCGCTGGTTTCGCTTGGGGATATGTCAGCGGCCAGCGACGTCAGGCATCCCCCGAGTTCATTAGATTCTTTCGGGCCGAACAGATGAACAAGCTTCGCGCTCTATGGACCGGGCGGAGCACAACCCCGCGCATGTCCAAGCGCTCGGAGCCTTGAAATCTCAGGAAGCTCGGTCTAGATGAAAACCATTAAGCTTCTAATAAGTGCTGGATTCTTTGCTGTCGCATGGTTCTGGGGGCTAGTATGTCGCTTGGCTGGCAAGAAACCCACAACTGGTGGGGTGATCCTTTACTATCATGCCATTCCTGCCGAACAAAGACATCTCTTTGCATGTCAAATGAATGTCTTAATGCGCCTGACCAAACCGATAAAACTCGACTCAGAACTGTCTCTAGATTCAGAAACACGCTACTCTGCGGTGACATTTGATGATGCTTTCGTGAGCGTCCTAGAAAACGCGCTGCCCGAATTAGAAAAGCGAAAGATTCCTGCCACGATTTTTGTAACCACGGACAAAATGGGAGATTATCCTGACTGGTGGCCCGAGTCAGCACAGTACGAACGCCATGAGAAAATCGCGTCTGCGGAGCAACTCCGGCGACTCCCGACCGACCTGGTTGCCATCGGCTCTCACACACTGCGGCATCCGATGCTGACGACACTCGATGAGGAAGGAGCAAGACAAGAGCTATATCAGTCTCGAATGAAACTTGAGGCTCTTCTTAATCGCCAAGTCACGCTTTTCAGCTTTCCATTTGGGGACTTCAACCTCAAGCTGATTCAATGGTGCCGGGAAGCCGGTTATAAGCGGGTTTTTACAGGTTTGCCGATAGCAGCACTTCACGAACCCGCGAGTTTTGCTATGGGTCGAGTCCCAGTGAATCCCTCAGATTCTCTTTTGGAATTTCGCTTGAAGGTGCTGGGGGCCTATCGGTGGCTGCCATACGCCTTCGTCCTCAAACGCCGGATATTGCGAGAGATTCGTGCTCAATTGGTTCCTACGGAAACTCCTAAGCGGGCGCAAAGCTGAACCTTGCTTCACTTTTCTCCGATGGATAGCATGTGCCCATCCGCACACGTCTTCAGGCACAACAAGGTCGGTGCTGAAAACCACAAAGCCGTTTGGGTCGAGCTCATAGAGGCAAACTCCGACCGTAACCCGAATGAACTGGAACCTATCTAACGACGATGGGCGAGCACAAGCGGGAAATCTAAGTGACCGTTCATATAATCGATCCTCTGCGGGATTCCCGATGGAGTGAATTTGTCGCACGGCATCCACGCGCATCTGTTTTTCACTCGCGTCCGTGGTTGGACGCCTTGTATCGAACCTATGGATACAAGCCTGTCGTTTACACCACGTCTGCTCCGAATGAAAACTTGCAGGACGCGCTTCTTTTCTGCCGTGTAGAAAGCTGGCTCACGAGCCGGCGACTTGTGTCGTTACCCTTTTCCGATCACTGCGATCCTCTGGTGAACGATGCAGATATCGGCAGAAAGTTACTTGCCGAGGTCGGTGAGCAAACGCGGACTAGCAAATGGAGCTACATCGAGATTCGGCCCCGGATCGCATTTCGTGATGCCGGTCCGCACTTCAAAGCGGTGGAGATGTACTATCTCCACGAATTAGATCTGAATCCCAGTCTCGACACGCTTTTCAGAAATCTCCACAAGGATTCAGTTCAGCGGAAAATCCGGCGGGCTGAGCGCGAGGGTCTACGGTATGAGGAAGGGCGCTCCGAAGAGTTGCTTGAGAATTTTTATCAACTGCTTCTGATCACGCGTCGGCGTCATCGGATACCGCCCCAGCCTGGCGTCTGGTATCGCAATCTGATCGACTCATTTGGCGACGCACTAAAAATTCGCGTTGCCTACAAAGGGCCTCAGCCGATCGCAGCAATCATCACACTCTCCTTCAAAGCCACTATGATGTATAAATTCGGCTCTTCGGATGCGAAATTCCACAATCTCGGCGGCATGCAGTTGCTGTTGTGGAAATCGATCCTGGATGCAAAAGAATGCGGACTCTGCACTTTCGACTTAGGCCGGTCCGAAGCGGAGAACGCGGGACTTACGACATTTAAGGATCGATGGGGGGCCACTCGATCTGAGTCGACGTATTCGCGGTACTTCAACGGGGCATACCCGCCCCGATTGTTGGAGGTGAACAACCGAGATTGGAAATTCCGGATCTTGAAGCCGGTATTTGCTCACGTACCTGATAGGTGGCTCACCTTTGCGGGCGACCTCCTCTATAGGCACATTGGCTAGGCGGCTTGTTCACTTGAGTCGAGTGTCCAGAATCGTAGGTTGCATGCGCTTCCTTGTGCGTCGTTTGGGTATCATCGGTACTCTTGTAGTGAGGCTTCCCATCTCGCGGGAGGTTGCCTTAGTCGATATTCAGCAGTTCAGGCCTGCCGGGGTTTCGAGATGAAAGCCTGCATGGTGGCATACACTTTCTACGAGGAGGACAATCGCGTTCGTCGCTACGCGGAAGCGCTTGCAAAGCGTGGCGATCATGTGGATGTCGTGGCTCTCCGCAAACCTGGCCAGCCTTCAAAGGAGACCCTCAACGGAGTCAATGTCTACCGCATTCAGCGGCGCGTCGTTAATGAGAAAGGCGCACCAACCTATCTGGGCAGACTTCTCCTCTTTTTCCTGCGCTCGATGCTATTTCTCACATACAGGCAGTTCGGCAAGGACCGGTATGACTTAGTCCACGTGCACTCAGTCCCAGATTTTGAAGTATTTGCCGCGATCGTTCCTAAGTTGATGGGTTGCAAGATCATTCTGGACATACATGATCTGGTGCCGGAGTTTTACTGCACAAAGTTTAAAACCTCCAAGGACACTTTCACGTTCAAAATACTTGTTGCCATTGAGCGGATGGCGGCCGGTTTTTCCGATCACGTAATTGCGGCGAATCATATTTGGCAGAAACGCCTCGAAGAGCGATCCGTCAAGCATCTGAAGTGCACGACAATTCTCAACTATCCGGATACCGACATTTTTCGGCGGCTAGGAAAGAACCGCCCGGACGGTAAATTTATCATCCTCTATCCCGGCACTCTCAATGCTCACCAGGGGCTCGATGTAGCGGTCCGCGCTTTTTCACTTATTGAGAAACAAGCACCTGAAGCGGAGCTTCATATCTACGGCGAAGGTGATCAGAGAAACAACCTAAAGTCCCTCGTTACTGACCTGGGATTGAGTGGCAAAGTGTTCTTAAACGATCCCGTCCCGCTCGACAAGATTACCGCCGTGATTGAGAATGCCGACCTTGGAGTTGTGCCAAAGAGAAAGGACGGTTTCGGCAACGAAGCCTTCAGCACGAAGACTCTCGAATTCATGTCTCTCGGCATTCCACTCCTTATTTCAGACACGATGGTCGACCGATACTATTTCAATGACACCGTCGTCAAGTTCTTTTGTGCCAGCGACGAAAGGAGCCTTGCGGATGCAATGTTACTGTTGATCAAGCATCCGGAGATTTGTCAGACGCTGGCGAACAACGCCAGCGATTTCGTAAAGCGATATACGTGGGACGCAAACAAAGACGTTTATTTTGGCCTTGTGGACTCGCTGGTTCATTCAGTAAACGGTGCAAGGGCTGCATGATCTTCGTTCCGATATGAGGTTTCATAAGACCAAGCTGTCTGGGGTTTTGAAATCCACATCGAGCGCAAGGTCGATGAGCGCGGTTTCTTTGCGCGCACCCGGTACCAGAAAGAGTTTTCGAGGCTCATGGACTCAACCCCGGTTGGCAGTACAGCGTATCGTTTAACGCGCACCGTATGCCGAGACCAAAGTGATGCGCTGTACCCGAAGATCAATCGTATCAGAGGGGCTGCGGTCGATCGTCCCAGACGACGCCAAGAAGGCAAAGACCCCAGGCGAAGGTTCGCGCGGAGACAAATCTGCACTACCACACTTCGCCCGCTTGAGAGCATCTGAGCAGAGCGATTGATGATGAACAGACGAAATGGATGCTTTGAATCGAGACTGCGCTGGCGTTTCGGCCATGTCCCGGTCAGCAGCCGGCACTGTCGCCTAACCATTCCGAGAGCCCCGTGCCGCTCGCGGGCATGAAACTCTAGTACCAACAGTCTATGGAAAAACCCTTTCGAGGCTTCAACATATAAAAGTGGGTGAGCGGGTGTATCTTATCGCAATCTCAAGATCAGCTCCGCTTCCAACAGGCGTTGCATGAAAATACTCTTGACTGGTCATAAGGGCTATATTGGCGCCGTAGCGGGGCCCATCTTGCGTTCCGCCGGCCACGACGTGACAGGGCTTGATGCCAATCTGTTCGCAGGCTGTGAGTTCGGGAAGGCGCCCGACGAGATCCCGGAGGTCCGGAAAGACCTCCGTGATCTGACGAAGGCGGACCTTGAAGGTTTCGACGCGGTTCTGCATCTGGCCGCGTTGTCGAATGATCCGCTGGGCGATCTCGATCCAAACCTTACATATAACGTCAATCACCTCGCCTCGGTCCGCCTGGCAGAATTGGCCAAGGCGGCGGGCGTGAAGCGTTTTGTCTTTTCCTCGTCCTGTAGCACGTATGGCGCTGCGGGTGACGCGATCCACGACGAGACGGCGCCGCTCAACCCGGTCACTCCGTATGGAGAATCCAAGGTGCTTGCCGAGCGCGATATTGCCCGCCTCGCGGATGACCGTTTCAGCCCCACCTTCATGAGAAACGCTACTGCCTACGGCGCATCTCCGCGGCTGCGGTTGGATATTGTGCTGAATGATTTCGTCGCATCCGCGTTC
>Ga0187880_1004462_pt1 | contig 10310 bp, 6 predicted proteins | sample June2016WEW_19_4_FD_132998 | JGI IMG/M metagenome (GOLD analysis project Ga0187880, IMG submission 132998) | Peatland microbial communities from SPRUCE experiment site at the Marcell Experimental Forest, Minnesota, USA - June2016WEW_19_40 | ecosystem: Environmental > Terrestrial > Soil > Wetlands...
AGCTTTGTTTTGCATGATAAACTTCTACCACGAAGCCGGCGTCCTGAAAACTTGCACTGTTCATCCGTGTTATCCGCGCCATCCGTGGTTAGTCCTTTTGGTTCCGGCTCTGCCGGGCTGGGTAATTTGATACATTTAACGGTTCATCTCACGGCTGCCGTGACTGGCGCGACCGGCGCCGTCTTGATATCCGTCCCGAGCCGCTGCAGGTAGCCGATTACGGCGATGATCTCGCGGTTAGTCGAGGCGGTCACGCTGCCGACCTTAAGGTTCAGTACGATCTTTGCCGCCTGTGCCTCCAGGTCCTTCTGGGCCGGGCCGTTTTCGTAACCCTCCGGGTAGGGCACGCCGACGCTGCGCAATGCCTTGAGGCGCGCGGGGAGCGAGGGGATATCCATCTTCTGCGTCAGCAGCCACGGGTAACGCGGCATAATGGACCCGGGCGAAACCGAGCGCGGGTCGTCCATGTGGTTGTAGTGCCAGGCGTCAGGGTATTTGGCGCCGATGCGGTGCAGGTCCGGCCCGGTGCGCTTGGAGCCCCACGTGAACGGGTGGTCATAGACAAACTCGCCCGCCTTCGAGTATTCGCCGTAGCGCTCGGTTTCCGACCGGAAAGGTCGGATCATCTGCGAGTGGCAGCCCAGGCAGCCTTCGCGGATGTAAATGTCCCGCCCCAGCACTTCGAGCGGGGTATACGGCTTCACGGAAGAAATGGTGGGCACGTTCTGTTTGACGAGCCACATCGGGATGACCTCGACCATGCCGCCAATCAGGACCGCCACCACGGTCAGGACGGTGAACGTCAGCGGCTTGGCCTCCAGCCAGCGATGCCCCCACGGGCGGTCTTCTGAGGCGCCTTCGCGCGTGAGCGGCGCGGCCTGCGCTTCCTGGTCCGGCACGAACTTTCCGCTCTTGGCCGTCTTGTAGAGATTGAACGCCATCAAGAATACGCCGGTGATATAAAGCGTGCCGCCGGTCGCGCGCAGCATGTACATTGGTAGGATGCTCTGCACCACTTCCAAGAAGTTGGGATACTGGAGGAACCCGTCCTTGTTGAACTGCTTCCACATCAGGCCCTCGGTCACGCCTGCGACGTACATCGGCACGACGTAAAACACCATGCCCAGCAGTGCTATCCAGAAGTGGTAATTGGCCAGCTTGGTGGACCAGAGCTTGGTGTTATAGAGCCGCGGGAACAGCCAGTAGAGCACGCTGAAGGTGAGAAAGCCGTTCCAGCCCAGCGCGCCGGTGTGGACGTGCGCGATCGTCCAATCGGTGTAATGCGAGAGCGCGTTTACGCTCTTGATGGCGAGCGTCGGGCCTTCGAGTGTCGCCATGCCGTAAGCCGTCACCGCCACCACCATGAACTTGAGCATCGGGTCCTGCCGCACCTTGTCCCACGCGCCGCGCAAGGTCAGCAGCCCGTTCAACATGCCGCCCCAGGAGGGGGCCACCAGCATTATCGAAAACACCATCCCGAGCGATTGCGCCCAATCCGGCAGGGCCGTGTAGAGCAGGTGATGCGGCCCCGCCCAGATGTAAATGAAGATCAGCGCCCAGAAGTGAATGATGGAAAGCCGGTACGAAAACACCGGGCGGTTGGCGGCCTTGGGCAGGAAGTAGTACATCATCCCGAGGTAAGGCGTAGTCAGGAAGAACGCCACCGCGTTGTGCCCGTACCACCATTGCACCAATGCGTCCTGCACGCCGGCATACATCGAATAGCTCTTCCACATCGTGACCGGCACTTCCATTGAGTTGACGATATGCAGCACGGCCACCGTCAGCGCCGTTGCGATGTAGAACCAAATCGCCACATACATGTGCCGCTCCCGCCGCTTGAGGATCGTGCCGAACAGGTTCACGCAGAAGATCACCCACACCACGGCGATGGCAATGTCGATCGGCCACTCCAACTCGGCGTATTCCTTGCTCGAAGTGAAACCGAGTGGCAGCGTTATCGCCGCCGAAACGATGATGGCCTGCCAGCCCCAGAAGTTCACCCAGCTCAATGCATCGCTGAACATGCGCGCCTTGCAGAGCCGTTGCAGGGAGTAATAGATGCCCATGAACATGCCGTTGCCGACAAACGCGAAAACCACCGCGTTGGTATGCACCGGCCGCAACCGCCCGAAGGTGATGAACTGCAGGTTCAGGTTAGCCGCCGGCCAGAACAATTCCGTGGCCGCCAGCAAGCCCGCCACCATGCCGACGATGCCCCAGACCACGGTCGCGATGGCAAACGCCCGCACGATGCTATTATCGTATTTGAACGTCTCCACCTGCGCGGCGGAGCCGCCTACGGCCTGCCTCTGCCCGTTTGAACTCCCCCGTCGTAACGCTTCGCTCATAACTCGCTTACTTAACCCATTTAACTTAATTAACGCCTCAAGGCTCTAGCGCCTTGCCCGCAGCGCCCTTGCACCCTGCTCCTTCCACGCATCTAGGTAATCATTAGCCGCAGTCCCATTTCCCTCACCTCCTTTGGAGGCGAGGGGTAGGGAGAGGAGGTCGTTGTTCTCGGCCAGCGCCGCAGAGCTATTAGTGCCGCAAACCGCTGAAATGCCGCCACGAACCGCAGCATCGAGCCTGGGCCTCCTCTCCCCCGCCCTCTCCTCCAAAGGAGGAGAGGGAGACCCGCTCGCCTGCTGCTCGCGTCTCAAAGTTGTGTGTAAGGAGCAACCTGCGTCGCGGGCGGTCGCGGCCTCCGTGGGCGCCTGTTTGCCCGCCTCATCCTCGCTCAGGATACGCATTGCGGGCGTGCAGGTGTCTTCGAACTGACCCACCTTCACCGCCCAGATAAATCCCGCCAGAAAAGCCAATGCGACGGCCAGACTCGCAAGTATCAGTATGAGGATGACGGACATGCTGCGGTTCAGTTCGGGTTCTGAGACTCGGCCATCGTTATTTTGTCAGCCCGGCCCGCTTCGCGGCCAGGTTGGTTGCACCGCACGCGAACAGCACAACCGATATTGAACTCACCGGCATCAGGATCGCGCAAATCACGGGCGATAAAATGCCCGCAGCCGCAAAGCTGACACCGGCCAGATTGTAAGCAGCCGAGATCCCAAAGCTCAAGCGCACTATTTGCGTTGTCTTCCGCGCCAGGGCGAGGATGCGGGACAGCCGCGGCACCCGGCCCGCCTCCAGGATTACGTCGCTGGCAGGGGAGAAGGCGCCTGCTTGCTCCACCACCGCCACGCCGACGTCACTTTGCTTGAGCGCCCCTGCGTCGTTCAGCCCGTCGCCGACCATCATCACGCGCCGGCCGGACTCCTGCAGCCCGCGGATAAAGCCCAGCTTGTCCAGCGGGCTCTGGTTGAAATGCAGGGCGGCGTCGCTGCCGAATAGGCTCCGGAAGCGCTCCCGCTCCTTTTCGTTGTCCCCGCTCAGCAGGGCAAGCGCATAATGCTCGCCCAAGCCACGCAGAAGCTCGCCGGTCTCGGGCCGCACCGCATTGGTCAGCACAAACTCACCGCGCAGCGCGCCATCAATGGCCACGCATACGACGCTGCCCTCGTCGGCAGGGGAAAAGGTAGGGCGCGCTGTCCCCAGCGCGCCGTCGGAGGTCGACCGAAACTGTGCATTTCGAACATCTGTGGTCACTCGCGGCGCGCTGGGGACAGCGCGCCCTACCTTCACACGTCCGGGCGGTTCGGGCAACACGTCCGTCAGGCCGCCCGAGGAAACGCCGCAGCCCTCCAGCCATGCCCGCGAGCCCAGCCGCACCTCGCGCCCCTGCACGCGGCCGCTGATGCCGCACCCAGGTGTTTCCACGAACCCCTCCACCGGCTCAGCCAGGACCTTGTCGGCCAGCGACTGCGCAATGCGCGCCGCCAGTGGATGCGTCGAATGCCGCGCCACCGACCCGACCCAATTCTCCTCCGCGCCGCTCAACTCCCCTCCCGCAGGCGCCGACGACCGGAGGCCCTGTTCCATTTCTGCTTTCTGCTTTCTGCTTTCTGCTTTGCTGTAGAACGCGACCCTCTCCGCCGCCCCGGCTGTCAGCGTGCCGGTCTTGTCGAACACAATCGCATCCACCTGCGCCATGCGTTCAAGGACGAACGTGTTCTTGAGAAAGACCTGCATTCGGGCCAGCGCCCGTTGTGCCGTCCCCAGCGCGAAGGGCGCTGCCAGTGCCAGCGCGCATGGGCACGCGACGATCAGCACCGACGTGAATGCCCGGAGCCCCCGACCCGCATCCCCCGCCGTCACCCAGAACACACCCGCTCCGACCGCGACCGCGATCACGATTAGCGTGAAGCGCCGGCTATAACGGTTGGTCAGCGTATCCAGGCTGCTGCCGCGCTCTTTCTGGAACGCCTCGTGGTTCCAGAGCGACGTCAAGTGGCTTTGCGATGCCGCCTTGACCGTCTCGATCTCGATCGCGCCGCTAGTCTGCCGGCCCCCGGCGTAGAGATAATCGCCCGGCGCTTTCGGCACCGTCTCCGCCTCGCCGGTGACGAAGCTGTAGTCAATCCGGGCCGGCCCACTCAGCAGACGGCCATCCGCCGGAATCAGTTCGCCGTTGCGCAGCCGCAGTCTATCCCCCACGCGCAAGTTGGAAATGGCCACGCTCTCCTCTCCCGCCGCCGTCACGCGCATAACCGACAGGGGGAAGAAGCATTTGTAATCGCGGTCGAACGCCATCCGGTCGTAGGTCTTCTGCTGGAACACCCGCCCGCACAGCAGGAAGAACACCAGGGCCGCCAAGGAGTCCAGGTAGCCATTGCCCCGGCCCAGCACTACCTCGTAAACGCTCTGCGCGTAAAGCGCCGCCAGCCCCAGCGCGATCGGCACATCCAGCGTCAGCACCCGCTGCCGCAGCGACCGCCCTGCCGACCGCCAGTAATCCGACGCGCTGTAAAGCAGCACCGGCGCCGCCAGCGCCAGGCTCAGGTAGCCCGAGATGATCTTGAAGAGCGGCCCGCTCAAGCTGTCCAGCCCTATGTAGGTCGGCAGGCTCAACAGCATGATGTTCCCGAACGCAAACCCCGCAATGCCGACCTGCAGCCACTGCCGTTTGCGCGCGGGGTCCATCTTGCGCTTCTCCAATTCGCCCAGCGTCAGCACCGGCTCGTAGCCGATGGACGCCAGCAGCGCCACCAGGTCGCTTAGCGGGACCTTCTCCGTGGCGAACGTGATCGTCACCTCGCGCCGCGGGAAATTCACCTGCGACCCCCCGATGCCCGGTTGCAGCCGGAACAGGTTCTCCAGCAGCCACACGCACGCCACGCAATGAATCGCCGGCACCTGGAAGGTGACCCGGCTGATCTTGCCATCCGTGAAATCGAGCAGTTGTTGCTGCAACGCCGGGTCATCCAGGTAAGCCCACCGCTCGCGCTTGGCCGGCCGCCTGATCCGCACGCCCGGATGCCGGCTCAAGTCGTAGAACTGCCCCAGCCCGCTCTCCGCCAGCAGATCATGCACGAACAGGCACCCCCGGCAGCAAAACGCTTTGTCGTCTTTGGTCAGGTTAGGGTCCGGGCACGGCTCGCCGCAGTGGAAACATGCCGGTTTTCCACTACTGAGCGTGGCCGACGCCTGCTCCTGACGCGGAGCGTCGAGCGACAGGGCATTCAGCCCACGCCCGGACGGCCCGGTCAGGCTCTGCTCGGAAACGATGCTCAAGCAACTGGTTGCGATTGATTCAGAACGACCCCGCCTCGTGAGGCAAGTGCGCACCACTACACCATGGACGAAAATCGCCTGACCCGAACTGTGCGCCTGAATCGCTGAATTCTAGCTCATTTCCATACCCCTGCAAGCGCCGCCTGCCACCTTCTTCATTCTGCATTCTTCCTTCTTCATTCCCAGTATGGTGGCTTGTGGGTAGCCTGAGGGTGGCCTCAGGGTAGCCTCGGGGTAGCCTGAGGGTGGCCTCAGGATAGCCTCAGGGTGCCTACCGGTTGGCTACCAGATGGCTTGAGGGTAGCCTCAGGGTAGCCTCAGGGTGGCCGTAACCCGGGTCCGGCCGCTCAAGGTTCAAGGTTCGAGGTTCAAGGTTCGGCGTTGGATGTTCGATGTTCGATGTTCGATGTCTCTACATTCCTCAACCCTCAACCCTCAACTTTCAACCCTCAACCCGCATCCGGCGGGAACGGCAGACCGGATGCGGGAACCTGAGCTTGCATGGTTTCAGCACTGCCACTTGCGGGCGAATGGTGCAAACCTCAACTGGAGGCGTTTGCCCCCTCAACCCACTGGCGCGCCAAAACGCAGCGGCGGGGGCTCAACCGCCAGCCAGATGGGCAATACACCGCAGGAAATCGGAAGGGCCAGACGCAAACTGGCATGGGTGGTTGAGATATTTGGATTTGAGTCCCGCTCGGAATGCTGGTAGCAGACAATCGTATGGCTAACCCCGAACATTTGGAGATTCTAAAGCAGGGTGTCAAAGCGTGGAACAAATGGCGGCAAGAACACCCGAAAACTTCGCCCGACCTCAGCAACGCCGACCTCAGCGGGGTGAACCTCAGCAGGGCCGACCTTCGTGGGATCAACCTCAGTGAAGCCAATCTTAGTAAGGCAGACCTCAGCGGGGCTACCCTCATTACGGCTATTCTCTATTGGACCGACTTGAGCGAGGCCGACCTCACTCACGCCAACCTCAACGGGGCCGACCTCACTCACGCCGTCCTCAACGAGGCCGACCTCACTTACGCCGACCTCAGCGGGGCCGACTTCCTCAGCGCCTGCCTCATCGGGGCCAACCTTTTCGGGGCCAAGCTCAGCAAGGCGGACCTAAAAGAGGCTGGTTTGGGTTTGACGGTGATGGCAAACACAGACCTCAGCAACGTCAAAGGATTGGCCTCAGTTGGCCATTTTGGCCCCTCGTTCATCAGCATTGATACATTCTTTCGTTCGGGGGGAACGATTCCAGAAGTGTTCCTTCGCGGAGCTGGCGTCCCTGACATTTTCATCGAATATGCCGCGTCATTGGCCGGGAAGCCCATAGAATTCTATTCGGCGTTCATCAGCTACTCGTCAAAGGATGAAGACCTCGCGAAACGCCTGCATGCCGACCTTCAAGCGAAAGGAGTGCGTTGCTGGTTCGCCCCTGAAGACCTAAAACTCGGGGACAAGTTCCGCACCGAGATTGACCGTGCCATCCGGCTCCATGACAAACTGCTGCTCCTTCTTTCGGCCAACTCCATTCTGAGCGATTGGGTGGAGAAAGAAGTTGAAACGGCCTTTGACCGTGAACGACGCGACAAACGAACGGTATTGTTTCCCGTGCGACTGGACGACTCCATCATGGATGCCGTGGACGGATGGGCCGCTGACATTCGCCGCACCCGCCACATTGGGGACTTCACCAAATGGAAGGACCATGATGCGTATCAAAAGGCGTTTGACAGGCTCCTTCGGGATTTGAAAGCAGGTGCGAAGTCGCCCGAAGCGGACAAGAAAGGCTGACCCCCTAAACTGGAGCATTTAGATGCGTGTGCGGTCTGAGTTTGCCGAGCGACCCCGGAAATAGAACGACCCTCACCGCGTCAGCCGCGCCGGGTTTCTTCAATGTCCAGAAGTTCATCCAATTTCAGCGGCGGCGGAAGGCAATCTGCCGGAAGCCCGGACATCCAAAGGCGGGGCCAATTAGTAATTGTCACCGGACCACGGTTGCGAGACTTTTCACCCAATGACAACCAAAGTCCAAGATTCGGCACTGTCCGAAAGCCCAATTCCTCACGAACGAAAAATAGCGGTTGCTGCGTGGGGTGCGTGGATTTGCGTTTGCACTGGTCTTTTGGTGGCCGTTCCGGGCGTGTGGCTGTTCTGGCATGAGGTGCATCGTGGCGCCAGCCAAGTCTCGCCACTCGGAAATCTTTCCTCACTCGGCAGTTACCTCCAAGGGGCCGTTCAATCCCTCTGGTCATTGGCGGCGTTCTTGTTCATTTACGTGGCCTTCCTCGGTCAAAAGCAGCAGCTCATCATCCAAAACGAACAACTCAAGGCACAGAAGAAGCAATTTGAGGAGGAGCAGGAGGCGCAGAAACAACTGTTTCGTCAGCAACGGGAACAAATGGAAGCTCAACGCAAACAGTTTGAGGCTCAAGAGCAAAGCATCAAGCGGCAAAACTTCGAGAACTCGTTTTTTCAACTCTTGCGCCTTCACAGCCAACTTGTGTCCAACATAAGAGCCACCCATCCTCAAGGCGTTAACAAAGCTCTTGGCGTTCACGTATCGTTAGGAGGTGGCTGCTTCGAGGAGTGGTATAGGTTTTTTAAGCAAACTAATTGGGGGATTGACACGAAAAAAAAGCCGGACGGAAACGTCACGATAACGCGAAAACCCGAAGGGGAGAGGTATGCGGCGTTTTACGTCCACTTCCAAGAGGTGTTGGGCCATTACTTTAGAACCCTGTATCACGTCATCAAATTTGTTAAGAACAGCGACGTTGAGGACAAGAGGCGATACACGAGTCTGGTGAGGGCAACGTTGTCACAGTTTGAACTGGCCCTTCTTTTTTACAACTGCGTTTCCCCCCTCGGAGAAGAGAAATTCAAGCCTTTAGTCGAGGAGTTCGGCCTCCTTGAAAGCCTTAACCTTGAATTACTCTTGAAGCCGGAAGACGAGAAACTTTATGACCCAAAGGCGTTCCAATAATTGGGAGCCCAGCAGGTAGCGATTAGCGGGCTCTTGTGTTCTGTCGGTTCTGCTTGGCCAAATCCCTTTTCCTCCGTTCGGCGGCTTGGGCTTTGCTCAATACAGTTTTTAATCTGGCGGCCTTTTCCTTGTAACCGTCAATCTTGATTTTGAGCCGGTCGGCTCCGCCGTCTTCCGTCATCACCGGCGCCAACGAGGCTTCCAACTGCGAGAGCAAGATTTCAAGGATTGAAATAATCCTGCCAGGGTCAAGGGTTCTGCCGTTCATATAGATTTGCTCCTTTTCAGGGCTTCCATAGCCCCCCGTTTCATTTCCTCGCGTCGGCGCTCTCTGGCGTCAGCGCGACGTTTCATCGCCTGAAAGTCACGGCCGGCCTTTTCGGCCTTCAATCGTTCCATTTCTTCCGGTGGCGGAAATCCCAGCCACGCTCTACCGCCCAATTTGCAAGTTACGTCAACTATCGCTTGGGCCATCGGGTCAACGGAACCGCTCGGGGTTTGGGTTTGATTTGGTGTATTACTCATTTTCAGTTCTTTCGTTTTGGTGGCGGTTCTTTCCGTAAAGGGGGTCGGTTCGTTAGAATGTCTTGTTTCTGCCGGGTGCTGTTCGCCCAAGTGAGTGGGCTGGCTCCTGCCGGTTGGCCCTGGGGGGTGGGCCGCACGGTCGTAAGCTGAAACACGGCAACGCTGAAAGCTCAAAATCGAGCATAATCGGCAGGTGTTAGCCGTCGCCGGTCTCCCGCCCGGCATTCCAACTTTCGGCTTATCCACGGCGTGGCTATTCGCCCCTGCAAGCGTCAGTCCTCACAATTGACACAACGGCAACACCTCCTGAGCTTGAGGCTGCGTTTCTGGGGACTCATTCAGCAAGTTGGAAACGCAAGTCCAAGTGCCCATCTGCATGAACGGGTCCATGGGAATGTCATGTTTTCACCGGATGCTGTTCGCTCCAGTGAGCGATTCACCCGCGTAGCGCCGAGTACAAGCGGGCGCGCCAAAAGCAAATTCTATCAGTTTCAGGCGGCGGCAAGCTTTGCCTTTTTGCGCCATGCGCGCTCGGCAAAATTGCGGGCTTCCTTAGCGCCGCGCAGCAGGCAGTCGGAACTGATGTCGCAATCAAGCTTCGGCCAATAAACTCACCCGCGCAGCGCTGGCTACCTGCGGGCGCGAAAAAGCAAATTCTTAGGTGCAGCCTTCGGTCTTTGACATGCTTGCAGGTGCAAGTCCTGCCTCGGCAATGGATGGTTGGGCCGAGTCGTCATAGCAGACTCTGGTTGAGGGAGACCGCGACCGGGGCAAGCTCTGCTGTAAACAGCAGGCAAAGAAGGGAAGGTGAGGCGAACGGCCCGCAAGGGCAAAGACCAGCCAGAGTAAGCCGAGGAGGCCCAAGCTGGACGGAGTTCGTCAGACTGGCGGATCAGGCCGTAGTAGCGATTGCAGGTGCGGGGATGATAAACCGCGCTGAGCCAAGGGCCTATGGGTACAGCCGCGGTCCGCGACACCTGGACGCTGAGCCAGAAACGGAAAGGAACGTAGGTCCTGCGTCAAACGAAGCCGGTGACGGCTTCGGAAGGGTGCCGGATGACCAGGCTGGCTTCCAGCCGTACTGGGGAAAACCCGCCGTACGGAATGAACCGAGGGGGTGGAGGAACCGTCGGCACGATCTGATGGCCATTTGCCACGATGCTCGAAAGGGCAG
>Ga0187880_1004463_pt1 | contig 10310 bp, 12 predicted proteins | sample June2016WEW_19_4_FD_132998 | JGI IMG/M metagenome (GOLD analysis project Ga0187880, IMG submission 132998) | Peatland microbial communities from SPRUCE experiment site at the Marcell Experimental Forest, Minnesota, USA - June2016WEW_19_40 | ecosystem: Environmental > Terrestrial > Soil >...
TCGCAAAAAGCGCACTTTTTAGCTAGGAATAAATAATAAGAGAGCTTTGATTGCAGCAGCGACGCAAAATGGTCTAATGGCATGAGATGGCGAAGTTCGACGAAGGTCGTAGGCGTACTTTATGAGGAGCGCGAAAACGCTGAACTTGAGTTACTAGGCGGATCACAGATTACGGGTATCACCTATCTTAAAAAAGAATCAGACGACATCAAGCTCGTAAGCGCTTCAAAATTCGACGTGAATATCCTGCGCGACACGACGGCTACCGGCGTGCTCTATCGAGATCAAACGGCAGCCGACGTGCAACTGTTGGCGGGGTCAAAGATCGTCGGCGTGCTGTATGAGGAGACGAGCGTGCCCGGGCTCAAGCTCTTGCGCGTAGCGCATACGGCGCTGAAACTCGTCAGCGGACAAGCGGTCAAGGGCCTCCTTTATCAGCAGCAAGGTGGAGCTGATGTCAAGCTTTTGAGCGACGTGAGCGATCTTTCGACGGCAGCCGGGGCACTATTGACCGGCGTGCTTCACCAAGAAAGCCAGATGGGCGCTCTGCGTGTAGTCAGCGGACAAGCGGTCAAGGGCCTCCTTTATCAGCAGCAAGGTGGAGCTGATGTCAAGCTTTTGAGCGACGTGAGCGATCTTTCGACGGCAGCCGGGGGACAGCTTGTAGGTTTTCTTTATCGTAATGAGGCCCTGAACCAATGAAACTTCCAGAAGATTCGTCTGTGATCACCGGAGTCCTCTACCAACACAAGGGTTCGACGGATACACAGCTCTTAGGCGGGCTTGCGATTGGCGTCAAGTTGTTCCACGGAGTACCGATCAGCGGTTTCACTTACTGCGAAGAGAACTCAATAGAGGACAAGCTCGTCAGCGGATCGCGGGTTACGGGGATCGTGTACCGACACGAGACCAGTGTCGATGACCGAATCCTCAGAAGTGCGAAAATAAAAGGCGTGATATTTCAGAGCAGGGAGCAAGCTCAACGTGACGCAGCGCGCGAATCAGCAAACGTCGATGCCGCGCGAGTGATTCCGCGTTCGCCTCAACAAGGGCCCCTGAACGGGTCGCAGATTGTTGGAATCATCTGTCGCGACAAGAGCACGGGTGAGGAGCAGCTCACGACTGGAGCAAGAGTCGACATGAAGATTCTTAACGGAGCGTCCATTGCGGGCATCATATATGAAGGACCAGAGGGAGAGAGTATCAAGCACCTGACCGGATCGAACATCACTGGCCTGCTATTTCAGCAGCAGAACTCCAGCAGCGAAACACTCGTAGGCGATATGGCCATTTTGGGACTCATCTACCAAGAGAAAGACGCCGTTCTTGCAAGACTTGCAAACGGCTCGCAGAACGCCATCTCGATGATTGAGACGGTCATTCTCTACATGCTGCTCATTGTTGGCATTTTGGGTCTCCTGGTTCCGGCAGTGAGTAAGCAAACCGATTTCTCACCCTTGAATTTCCTCGCGCTTCCATCGGCAGTCTTGACTGCTCTCTTTGTCCTGATGGTGGTTGTTTCTATTATCGTCCTCGTTTACATGAGATACAAACGCTCACGCACCATCACGAGCTGAGCTGCAGCACCAACCGCGCTTTTTAGAGAGGTTGATAGGGCCCGACTTTTCAGCACGCGCCCCCTCAATAGCGAATCGAACGGGAGGGTTTCCTCGTCCGCTTGCATTTAATATGTCGTTACGGCGTCAGTCGCGCCGTCAGTTGAGGCCGAATCCACCCCAATCTTCATAGAGATAATTCGGGTGATCCAGTTAGACTAGGTTGGCTATTTCTTGGCGGTCACCGGCGCTTCGTTGAATGTCGGAACAACTGGAGACAAAACGAAAGAATGAGGAGTCTCGCTCGCCATCGCGAGTGGTGACCTCTGCTCCGACAAACATGGGGGTACCCGACCACACCGGATAGAGGGCTGATATCGCGCTCTGTTACTCACTGCCTGTCCGCCACATATACACGGCTGCCCCGATGCAAAGGAGAAACAGACCGATTATCAGGAGTTCTGCTTTAGCATCAGACGGTATGCCGTTTAGTATTTCCAAGAGCATCGTATCACAACCTAATACACACGTTATTCAAGCAAAGGGATCCCCCGATAAGCAAAGGCGGCGTTCAAACGGGCGACACTAGGGGGATAACCTTCAATGAGCGACACCATCAGCGCCACCATATCGAGCTTTCTTTCTAGCAATCTATCGCGTTTCTTTTGCCAGTTTTCCTTTGTATGGGGGTCCTGAATGAGCTGCACCGCCTTAGCCGCGACTTCGGCTGCGGTCTTTAGGTTTAAGAGCAGCTGAAACTCACGCTCAAGCTCGATGAAGACGCCCGTGTCACAGTCACCTACATAAGCATTGCTCCGGATTGTCGGCGTTCCCAGAAGTGCAGCTTCGGTCGCCATAGTGTGCGTATCGGTGATGAACAACGACGCATAGTATAGCACGTCGTGTATTCGCCTGTTCGGCACGTTGAGAACGTGTTCTTTAATTTGCTTTGGAACGTCGGTTTCTGACGAAATGAACACCTCTCCGTAGGCGCTGAGCTCTCTCACGAGCGCGATCTTTTCGGCGTCGGTGAGTCTCGCGCCGAGGTCGTGCGAGCAGTCAAACGCGTTAAACCGCAGCACACTGTAGTCTTGACTCCTTGAGATGCCCAAAAGATCAAAAACGGAAGGATCAGGCGTGTAATAGTTGGGGTGTAGGTACGCGAGCTCCTTGTAACTCTCTACTTTCAGGTGCTTTGAGCCTAGCTCCTGTTTGAATGATGACGGCGTCACAAAAACATCAGTAAACTGATACGTGAGTTTGAACATCGCGTAACGCGCAGCGTCGATCGTGCACTCGCCGTCATTAAACGTGATATCGGGAACCTTGAGCAAACGCGCCGTGAAGGTCGAATAGGTACCCCAGCCCGTGGTCAAGTCAATCTTCTTCCCCTTGAGGTATCGAAAGGCATTGACCACATCGTGCGGAAGTGACGTGTTCTGTCCACACTTCAAGTCGGGCGGACTCGAGAAAAGGAAAAAAGGAATGTCAAGCTCGTTTAGCAGGTCTATAGTCTCTCCGTAATCACGAGCGAGTACGAAGACCTGATTGCCATCACCCTCAAGCGCGGCCACGATGTTCTTGTAGAAATGCACCTGAGCTGGCGTATTGACAAAAACGGCAATTTTCACGATGCTACCTCCGGCGTGTACGTCATTTCCCGTTTGCAACGGGGCACGGCGCCTTTGAGCGGGTCAGAGCTTGCGCCGTCACAATCGCTGCACATCCCTCCAAGAATCTTCATCGTCAAGCTTGCTCGCACAGAACGCCGCATATTCTCACTCCACTTACAAGATTTACGTCTTCACGATCCTCGTCTTGATATAAGAAGCCGCTAAGGGTTGCGCTTTCGAAGATTTTCTTCTTAAGAGAGTTTTCTTCTCGACAAAGTATACCGGTTACCTGTTGCCACGGCAGGATATGCGCCGTGTGATTGAAGTCCGCGAGGAGCGTTGTTTCGCCGGAAGTCTCGTCTTGATAAATCAGGCCTTTGATCCGCTGGTCACAAAGCGATTTTTTGCCGAGAGAGACCGGGTCTCCGTAGAGTATGGCAACGATTTTCGATGCCTCGAGTATTCGTTCGTCATCCTCGGTCGTCGTCCAATAGGTGAGGCCGTCGAGCTGTAAGTCGCTCAGAATGCTCTCATCGGCGCTGTCGTCGTGGTACAGGACGCCAACCACTTTCGAATTGGTCAAGAGTTTGACGTCAATGTTCAGCCCGCTCTGAAGCTTTTTTTCATCAGTCCCTTCTTCCTGGTAGATGATGCCTGTAATTTTCACGCCGCTTAAGACCTTCATGGTAACACCTTCACGAACTATCTGTAGTCGACCTCTCCGTGCTGTGATACCGAAGGTAAAGTAGGTACACCACAGGCACGACAATTAACGCAATAGCGATGTATGAGCTGAGCAGAGTGATATTGAATTGTTTCAATGCGATCGGCACGACGAGACCAAGAACGCCAATGATCGGCAACAGGTACAACAATATGCGCTCCGCTTCGCGAAATCCATTTCCTGACGGCTCTTCCACCTCAGTCGCGCGGCGTGTAGCGCGACTCGGAGGCGCGATATCTCGATAGATGATGCCGATGATCCTCAAACTAGTCAAGATGCCTTCCTCGCTGGAGGCTCGCTCTCTATATAGCACTCCTGTCAACACCGCTTCGCGCAAGGACGTTGCAGTGACTCCTTTGTCTTCTCGATAAACCACGCCCGTTATTCTCGAGCCGTTAAGGATTCTTGCGTTGAGCTGTGGTCCACCGAGCAGCTTCACTTCGGTGCTGCCGGCCTGTTGGTACGTAATGCCCAGCAGTTTAGATCGGCTTAAGATTGTCCGATCGGCCGAACTTCCCTCTTGGTAAATAATGCCCAGCACCTTCCGCGCGGTCAAAATGTTTTCACGAGAGGAGTCTTCATCTTGATAGATGACTCCTGTAATGTTTAATCCGCTCAAACAGGTCTCTTCACCGTTTTTCTTATCCTTGAATATGATGCCGGTGAGCTCCCCATTATCCAGAAGTTTCACTTTGATTTCAGGCGCGTTCAGCAGAACGCCGTCTTTACCCTTAGTGTCCTGGTAGGTGAGTCCAATCACTCTCGAACGATCTACTGATGCCATCTAAACCTCAGTCTCTGCCGCGGCTGCTTGAACGCTCGCCAAACTTCGCCGAGAATTAACCGTCATAGTTTGCCACTGAATATGTAAGTAGACTCGATAACCCTAATGTGAAGCATGCACCGATCAGTGAAGCACCAGGATCGCAAGACGGAGGCCGGTAATCAAGCAAAGAGCGCTTGGTACAAGTGAGATTAAAACCATGTAGATCATTTTTCAAACCTCATTCTTCTTCTCCTTTTTCGGCTATGTCCAGCCCGCATTCGAAGCAGTGGAAGCCTTGAACAAGGTGCGCGGGCCCATCGACCGTGCGCTCTGCGACGAGCATAACGGGTAGCCGCGCTGAATGCTTACAGTAAGGCGTTGAGCCGGGCTTCATTTTCGTACACTTCAATTTCTTCAATTATTCGTTCCAGCCGCGCCACGCGCTCTACCAGCTGTTCAACCGGGTCGGTCAGTTCCCGCTTACTCCTCACTAACGACATTGTGTTATACCCACACGACTGTCCTTCGTCCAGATCCAGTCTTTCCGTTGGTCGTAGGATCATCACCTCAGCATCTTTGACCGCGTCGGCTATGGGCTTTTCGACGAGCTCGTGCGTGCTACTTTCGAAACGCTCTTCTGCTGCCTTTTCGGCACGCTCTCTAAGTTTATTAAGCAAAATATCAAATATTTCGCGTTTATGCTCTTCTTGCGCCATCGAAAGACTTTGCACGATCGTCGTAGCGCAACTCTCTAATTTCTCGCAAAGTCTATTCGGGTTATTCTGCGCCCATTTTAGAAGATCGGAGGTATAAACATCCGATTCTATGTTGCATTCCTCATCGAGTAGCTCGTCGAACGTATCTGCGCTCGAATCTGCGATCATGCGCGCTGCCTCATCTATAAACTCGCACGTCGTGTCGTGCGGCATGAACTCGAAGCCTTCTGCGGTGTGAACCGCGTATATGACTTCTGTGATCCATTCAGGCGCGATATCCTTCTTAAATACGATTTTATTTTCTTTTTGATGTTCGACCGTATGAAGGTTTTGCGCGATCGCATGTGCCATCTGTTCTACTTCATGTGCAATTTCGCTCATGTTCCTATCATCCTGTCTTTTGGCTACACAGCGCATTGCTGTAGACGCGCGCGTGGTTTCTCCCCATAGCCCCAACTTCAATGACACTTCTTTCACTGTCAATCACACCCATCTTGAAGGCGCCCGTAGCGAGGACGACTGAGCTTCTTGATGCTGGATTCGTCCCTGTTTTCTGCTTACTAGTAGGAACTTTTCTGCAGAGTTGTTGCGTGCATCGTGAAGACTTTTTCCCCGTCAGAGTGCGTCAAGACTTAACTATTGTAAAAGTATTTAAATGTTGCTTAAAGTTATCAATAGTTTTAATTTATATAAAACTTTAAAAAAAAGAATCAAGAATTAAATTTGTCCCAACTCGTGTCTGCGGCCACAGATTTTTGTTCCGTGAGAAAAAACAAAAAAGAAACGTTAGGTATAAACAAAATAACAACGATTAAGTACAAATTGCAAGTAAATAGCTACATGGCGTTTAATACGCGGTGCAATTTGTACGCAGATAATAACATGCATCGTTTTGCACAGAGCCGACACCAAAAAGGAGCGGAAAGTGGACGAGCCTAACTCCAAAATAAAGAGCCAAGAAGTTGAAGAGATTCTGCGCCTCTTAGCGTGTTCTGATTTGCGAAACAATCTCGCCAAAGCACTCCGTAATGGCAAGAAAATGACGCTTTCTGAATTGGGCGAGCACGTTGGAGCTAGCTCACCCGCTTGTGTGCACGCGTTGCGAGAACTAGGAAAGGTGCACGTAACACATCAAGACGAGAAGCGCAACTACTCGCTCACTAACATTGGCGAGATAGTCACGCGAAAGTTCGAAGAGCTCAACGCCGCCATCACCACGTTATCGCAAAACAAGGAATTTTGGCTCGACCACGATTTGAGCGACATTCCGAAACACTTGCTCGATAAGATAGGGTCCCTCGCTGATTCTACCGTTCTAACTAGTACTCCCACGGATCTCTTCAAGTCTTTTTCTACGCTCTATACGCTGCTTCAAAATTCCAAGGAGATACGCGGCATCTCCCCGATTTTCGTCGAAGATATGACGGCCCAGTTTGTCAAACTGGTAGACAAAAACATAGACATCGAACTCATTTTTACGCCCGACGTACTGGACGCAACACTAAGATCGGCGGATAGAAAAGAATTAGAAAAAGCCCTCGAATCGAATCTCAAGCTCTTCAAAACTGAGAACCAACCGAACTTTGCCTGCACCGTTACTGACTATTTCTTGATTCTCGGCTTCTTCAGGCCGGACGGAAGTTTCGACTGGTCTACCGCCCTTCTGAGTTACAGTCCTGAAGCACTAGAATGGGGACAGGAGTTGTTCGCATATTATGTCGAGAAGACAGAACCCATCATTCTTTAGCAGCACTGCGTCAGACGGGGAATTCCTCTCCCAATTTCGTTTACCACCGCCACGTACGCGCCAAGATAAGTAGGCTCTATTATTTGCTTTCGCCGCTGAGTGGCTGATTCTGCCCGTCTATGCCACGCTATTCGCTTTGGGGTGGCTCCACATCCTTTGAGTCAACGACATCCTGCTCACCCTGCCTCTGGTGTTACTATTTTTAGAAAAACATTGACATTTTTTATCAATAACCTAAATTCCTAATATTATTCAGCATGTGGACACATAATGCGAACCAATAGCAAACTTTATATCGATCTGCATCATTGACACGCTGCAACAATCATGTATATCACTACACAAAGAGGAGAAGAACTCAGCGAAACTATCGTAGAGCCACGCGTCAACGATGGCGAGCTGCTCAGACTATTGATATGCTCGGACCTGCGGAAGAAACTTCGTGCATCAGTACTGTGACTCCTAGTTATTCGCATACTAACTATGTCGAGAAGACAGAACCCATCATTCTTTAGCAGCACTGCGTCAGACGGGGAATTCCTCTCCCAATTTCGTTTACCACCGCCACGTACGCGGCTAGCGAATGTATTTTCCTTCGTTGCATTCAATCCGATGTTCCCTACGGTGTTCGTTAGCACGGTAGTGGTAGCAATACTGTACGTCTCTTTTCTGCTTCAAGGTGTCTTGATCAGCACCTTGCTGTTAATCGCCACTTTCTTTTTGGGGATTTCCATATACAGTTTGAACAGAGTGACAGATCTCGAAGAAGACTCAATCAATCTGCCCGACAGAGGTCAATTCTTCAAGAAAAACCGAGACTACCTGCTTTTTGCGAGTCTCGAATCAATTAACATCGCGGTGATTCTCGCTTTCTTCAGCAAACCGTCTGCAATCATCATCATTCTCTTCGCGTTCTTTATAGCGTTTTTTTACGGCATAGGAACGCGCAGATTGAGACTAAAGAACATCCTGCTCCTTAAGAATATCACGATCGCAGGGACGATGACTATCGCAGCAGTGCTTCTGCCACTTGTGGTCCACACCAACATCTCTTTTGTCGTGCTGATGGTTGCCTACTTTATCTTTCTCAATATTTTCATTGAGAGCGTGCTTCATGACGTCCGAGACATCGACGGTGACCGGAAGGCCGGCGTGCGGACCATCCCCGGATACCTGGGCAGGAACAAGACACGAAATCTGCTGCTGCTCCTAAACTCCACGCTTGTGGTGTGGGTTGCTTTCTCGCTGTTTCAAACCATTTTTTACCCGTACATTTTCGTTTTGATTCTCGGCGTGCTTTACGGGTACTGGAGCATCCTACGCTTTACGAGGCCGAGCGCTACGACAAGCAGGCCCTTCTATTCGCTTGTGACCGCCAAATGGGTGATCCTGGCCCTTTATGCCACGCCATTCGCTTTGGGGTGGCTCCACATCCTTTGAGTCAACGACATCCTGCTCACTCTGCCTCTGGTGTTACTATTTTTAGAAAAACATTGATATTTTTTATCAAGAATTTAAACTGCTAACATGATTAAGCATAGAGATATATAATGAGAACGAATAGCAAACTTTATATTGTTCTCCATCATTGACACGCTGCGACAATCATGTATATCACTACACAAAGAGGGGAAGAACTCAGCGAAACTATCGTAGAGCCACGCGTCAACGATGGCGAGCTGCTCAGACTATTGATATGCTCGGACCTGCGGAAGAAGCTCCTTCTTGCACTTAAAAACGGCACAACATCCCTCGCCGGCCTGCGCGAAGCAACGGGGGCAAGCTCAACCGCAGCAATACACGCGCTCAGAGAGCTGGAGAAAGAACGCCTCACCTTCCAAGACGGCAAGCGCAACTACTTGCTTACAAGCTCTGGCAAGATTGTGGCTTTGCACGTGGAGAGCTTTGTACAAACGGTCAACGTGATTACTCAGTTTGGCAAGTTCTGGCTTGAACACGATTTAAGTGGCATCCCTGAAGATTCTCTCAAGAACATAGGGTACTTGCAAGAGTCGCAGGTTTTGACGAGCATGCCCACTGACGTTTTCAACGCCTTTTCGACGTTTATCACCCTGCTCGATGACGCGAAAGTGATACGAGGCGTTGCTCCAGTTTCCACGCCAGACTTGCTTGATATTTACGCCGAACTCGCCGCAAAAGGCATACCCATCGAGCTTGTCGTTACTCACGAAGTGCTCGAAAAAATGCTAGAGCTCGCAGACCGCAGCCCACGCAAGAATTCGCTTAAGGCAAATCTTAGGCTGTTTGTGATTAAGCAAAACCCAAAAACGGCTTTCACGGTTACTGACTATTTCTTTATGGTTGGACTCTTCAGATTGGACGGGTCTTATGACTATTCAGACGAGTTGCTAAGTTATAGCAACGACGCCCTTAGGTGGGGTCGTGAGCTGTTTGATCATTACGTCCGAGCATCAAAAGAGTTCGACTTAAGACTTTAAGGCCATATTCAAGCCCGCTTTGTTCCTTTGAGCTGCTGCGACAGCTCCCTAAGATAGGACCCAAATTGTGTTGGCCTTTGCGAAGACGGCCATTCGAGGTCGCTGCTAAGAACTAAAACCTTTTGCTTGAACAGGTGCTTCTCAACACAGAGGGCCTGTCGTTCAGAACAATCAGCGCTAGTCACAGCAATGCTTTTCTTTGCGCGGACCCACGAGAGCCGCAACAGCGCCCTACCAATCGCCAATGCCCGCCGCATTGTCGCCCACATGGCATTTATACTTAACCAGCGCTTACGCGTTCGCAAGATCTCGTCGCTACCCTCACGTCGCAGGACAGATCGTGCCCTTGCTTCGCTAATTGCCTGAAAACCTTATATCGATGTGGCTATATTAACTCAGCTAGATTTCCCGCGGAAGCGGCGGCTGAAAAACAGGCGCGTATTGGAGGCAATTTTGGCAGATCGTCGGACGTACGTCTACAGCCCATTTTCGCCAGTGATCACGGCATTTGTCATATTCGTAGTTCTCCTGCTCTTTGTTTTCATCTTCCTTGGGCTGATCGGAGCGGCTTTTAGTCGAATCGGGTTTTCTGCCCAAGCTATCTTACTTTTGCTTTTAGCTGTGCTCATCGGGAGCGTTATTAACATACCTCTATTCACTCTTGAAGCGTCTGAGCCGATCATTACTGACGCCTATGTCACCGTTTTCGGCATGACCTATCGGGTGCCA
>Ga0187880_1004474_pt1 | contig 10293 bp, 18 predicted proteins | sample June2016WEW_19_4_FD_132998 | JGI IMG/M metagenome (GOLD analysis project Ga0187880, IMG submission 132998) | Peatland microbial communities from SPRUCE experiment site at the Marcell Experimental Forest, Minnesota, USA - June2016WEW_19_40 | ecosystem: Environmental > Terrestrial > Soil >...
AACGGACTGATTACGCTGTACCTGCCGATTTTGCAGCGCGGAACTGCACGACGCCGGTGGCCGTTTGAGTGGCCGTAGGCGAGGCGAGCTTCTCGATGTTCGCCCTTTCCTGCTCCGGCGAAAGGTGCGCGTACCGTTCCGTCGTGACGATCGTCGAGTGGCCGAGGTACTTCTGCACCTGCCGCAGCGGGACGCCGGCCATCACCAGGCGCGAGGCGAACGTGTGCCGGAGATCGTGCCAGCGGAAATTATCAACGCCGGCTTTCGCGACCGCGTCCTCGAACCAGCGGCGCCAGTCGTCTTGACCCTCGCGCGTGGCGCCGGGGCAGACGAAGCGCGAACCATTCGACGCGGCGTAGAGCTTTTCGATCGCCGCGCGCGCCGCGGAATTCACCGGGACGAAGCGCCGGCCGGTTTTGCCCGTCACCGTTAAAATTCCGCGCTCGAGGTCGACGTCCGCCCAGCGCAGGCCGAACTGCTCTCCGCGGCGAATCCCGGTATGCAGCGCGAGGTCGAGCTCCGCCTCGCGCAGCGCGCCATCGGGCTGGGCGCGCAAAGCCTGGCGCAGTGCTTCCTCCTCGTCCGCCGCCAGGAAGCGGATGCGCGCCTCGCTTTCCTTGAACCGGCGCACGCGCGCCACGGGATTTACCTCCAGCTTTCCGGCGCGCACGGCGAAGGAATAGACGCTCGAAATCAGAGAGCGATAGCGGTTCACCGTGGATCCCGAAAGGTTTCGCTCGCGCAGCCCGGCGAGAAACGCCTCGATCCTCGCTCCGTCGATCTGCTTCGCCGGCAGATCGCGCCAAAGCCTTTTCACGGGGCCGAGGCGCTGTTCGTCTTTTTCCCAGCTGCGGCGCGCCAGGCGCAGCTTCTTATCCGCGATGGCCAGGTCCGCGAGCTCGCCGAAGGTGATGGCGCGCTCGCGCGGCCGCGGCAGAGCGTCGAGCTGGCCGAGGCGGATCTGGCGCTTGCGCAGATAATACGTCTCGACGGCGATGTCGTAGGGCCCGATCTTTTCGCGGCGGCGCCTGCCATCGTTGTAGTAGTGAATCCACCAGACGCCCGATCCGGGCTCGCGCTCGAAAACTCCCCGCACCTTCGGCTGCTGTTTCTTCATCGCCGCTTCGCCTCCCCATACTTTCCCGCACGCTGCGTGAGAATCTCGCCGATCTCGTCGACCACCGCCTCCGGCGCGCGTTCGAGGATCGTTTCCAGCGCCGTGTAGAGCTGCTCCTGCGTTTCGCGATCCAGACGGTCCGTCAATCTGCGGACCGTGGTTCCCTCGAGGAGCCCGCGCACCGAGCCCACGCGTTTATACACCTGCCAAGCCCAGTTCCAGATGGGCTCCACGAGGGCAACGCGCTCCTTGCGGTGATCGCGGGCTACTTCGCGGTCGATATCGTCGAGCTGATCGGAGGCCACGCGGAAGCTAAGTGGCAGCGTGCTCTGCGCTCTGGAGCTCGTCCTGGGGTTGGGCATCGGTTTTCCACAGTCCCTGTGAAATTCACAGCCCACAGACTGTAGCCGCTGTAGCCAGCGCTTGACAATAGGAAACTCTGATGTATGGTAGCGGGACTATGCGCACCAGCAAGCCCACACAGACAGCGCGGTCGCAGCGGGGGCTGGGACGGCGGCTTTTCGATTTCCGCCTGCGGCGCAACGTTTCGCTGCGCGACGCGGCCAAGGCGATCGAGATGGATCCCACGGCGCTTTCCCGGATCGAGCGGGGCCTGCGCCAGCCGGGCCGGATGACGGCGGCGAAGATTCGCGAGTTTATGAAGCGGAGGCAGGCCTGATGGAGCCGGCGCCGAAAATCCTTTATTCGCTGGATGAGGCGGCCGCGATGCTTTCGCTTTCGCGCTCCACGCTGAAGGTGGCGATCGGCCGCGGGATGCTGCGCGTGACGCGCAAGGGACGCCGCGTGCTGATCCACGCAACGGAGATCGAGCGCTTCGCGAAGCGCGATGTTGGCCCCATCTGGCCGCCGAAGCAGCAGGGCAAGACGGTGAACCGCGGCGCGCAGCATGCTTTGCGCTTCGGCCGGCGAAAGGAGGACGCGGCATGAACGCAACCGCGAAGCCCAAGATTTTCCTGGTGATCTCGTCGACCACCGCCTGGGCGCCGGACCTGGCCGGCGCGGCAATCGCCGAGGACGGCACGATGCTGGCCGCGCACATCTCCTCGACGGCCGAATGGCTGCGCGCGGACCTTTCGCGCAAGGAAGATATCTACGGCCGGCGCTATCCCGCGGGCTACGAGCTCGTCTGGATCGGCGATCCGGAGGCCTCCGCGAACGAGGATTTTCGCCGCGCGCTCGAGGCCGCGGCCGGGCGGCGCAGCCGCCGCTGACCTTTTCGATCTTGAATCCGCTGCGCGCTTACAGCGCGAGCCGCCCAAAGGGAGACGGCCCGCGCCGCCCTGAGCCGCCGCGGTGAAAAGCGGCGCGGGATACTCTGGCTCCGCGCCGAAAAGTTCCTCGGTGCATGGTGCGCGGGGAGATCCCGCGTGAAACAGGGAAGATGAAACACACCGGCGTCGGGCGGCTTCGCCTATAGCTGGCCGCCCGAAATTTTTTTTCCGGAGCGTTCATGACGCCGAATCCCTGGCACTGGATCGTCGATGAGAATTGGCCGGCAAACGAAAAGTTGGTCGCACTCGTCATCAAGCGGCACGCGAACGCCGAAGGCTGGGCGTGGCCGTCTCCGGAGCGAATCTCCCGCCTCAGCGGCCTCTCGCGGGCGACGGTCTTCCGGGCGCTGCGATGGCTCGAGGACCGCGTGGCGCTCGAGACGAAGATCGAGCGCGAGCACGGCGTGGAGGTCAAAAAGTACCGGCTTCTCCAGCAGCAGGGGCTTCTCTTCTCCTCTGCGAATAACCTGTGGGAAAGCTGTGAAAAAACTGAGGAGAGCCGTCTCAGTGAGAGACCGGGCAGTCTCCCACTGAGACGAGAAGTCCGAACTACTGGGGAAGACCGAAAACCTAAACCCTTCCGCGCGGAAACAGCGCGGGGCAATCTGTGGAAATTGAATGCCAAAGCCAAACGAATCCTCGGCGAAATCGAGTACCTGCGGGCGACGATCGTTGGAGCCGGGCCCAGCTATGACACGAGCGGCACAGAACAGCGGATCGCTCTGCTCTATGCCGAGCTCGACCGAATCGGCTGCAGGTTTGAGAAGGCTGGCTAGGATGGCGCGCTCGCTCGGCCGGCTAAAGGCGATGTGATGAACGGAAAACCGTGGACCGCGGAGGAGGATCGCATGCTGCGCGAAGGATTCGCACGATTGACCGCGCCGGAGCTCGCGGAGCGGCTGGGGCGAGCCGTGTCGTCTGTACGGAATCGCGCCGACCGGCTCGGCCTGAAACTCACGGCGGCGCAGCGGCACGCGCGGGCTGTGCTGGGAGGATCAATCGGCGCGCAGCATCCGAACGCGATCGCGCACCGGATCCCGAAAGGCGCCGTTCCGCCGAACAAAGGGCTGCGGCGTCCGGGCTATTCGATCGGCCGCGGGCGGATGCGCGAGACGCAATTCAAAAAAGGCCAACGGCCGCATAACCGGCTGCCGGTTGGCAGCACGGGGATCATGGATGGCTACGCGTACGTGAAAATCTCGGACGCGCCCGAGCCGCCGGACCGGAAAGGCGGCAGCTCGCCGAATTGGAAGGCCCTGCACCACAGCTATGGGAGGACGCGGGGAATCCGCCGGTGAATTGCCGCACGCACGCGCTGATCTTCAAGGACGGCGACCGCAAAAACTGCGCACTGGAAAATCTCGAGCTGATCACGCGGCGGGAGAATCTGCTGCGGAATTCCATTCATCGGCTATATCCGTCGGACGTGAAGATGGCGGTGGTGGCGCTGGGGGCCTTGAAGCGGAAGCTGCGGAGGAGCGAGGACGATGGCGAACAACATGATGGGCGAGGTGCGGGAAACGCTGCTGGAGACGCTGCGAGGGGTGCGGGCCGGAAAGGTGAAGGCGGCCGAAGCAAAGGCGGTGGCGGGCGTCGCGCAGACGCTGATCAATTCGTACACGCTGCAAGTGCGCGTGATCAACGCGCTCGGCGGCCAGGTGTCGGGAAGCCTCATCCGCGAGATAGCGGGCGAGGAGCCGGCAGCGCCGAAGCTGCCAGCGGCTAAGCCGAAAGGCGGAACGCCTCCGGGTGAAGGAATTCACGCGGCCGATCCTCTGTACTCGCCGCGAAAGACCGAGGCCGCGGCCGGCCGGCGCGCCTGATGGGCTGGCTGGACGCGCTGCTGATCGCTGCGGCGGCGGGCTCCGCGGGATTCGCGGCCGGAATGTGGCGCGCGTGCGGGATGCTTCTCGTCGACTCCGTGAAAGGCAGGGAGCTGTGCGAGAAGATCGCGGACAGCGCCGCGGAGAAAATCGCCAGGGAATTCCTCCGGCGCGAAACGCAGCCGGCGGCGGGGACGAACTAATGGCCCGGCCCGCGCGCGAGCTGCGGCAGGTGCAGATCCAGGAGATCGGGCCCGTATGCATCGCCTGCGGCTGCACGGAAGATGCGCCATGCATCACGCCGGCAGGGCCGTGCGCATGGGCGGCTGTCGATCAGGAGGCAGGAGTGGGAATCTGCAGCGGGTGCGCGGAAAAGCAAAAGCTACGCCGCGCGCGTGGACACGCCGCAGCCCAAGCAGGGAAAGCTCTTTTGAGGAGGAAAGCATGAAGAAGCACTACAAAGTTCTCAAGGTTCCGGCCGCCGAGGCCGCGATCACGCTCGAAGCCACGCTGAACGGCTGCGCCGAGCACGGCTACACCCTCAAATTCGCCAGCGTCTATTGCACGTCCGCCATGGCGACCTGGACGATGGTGACGGTTACCGACACACATTTCCTAGTGATTCTCGAGCGCGAGGAAACGGCCGCGGCGGCTGCATGAGCAAGATCGTCATCGGCCGGGCCGGGAAGCGCGACGCGAAGCTCGACGTCGACGCGCTGCTGCGATCGCGCATGCTCGTCCAGGCGAACAGCGGCAAGGGAAAATCCTGGCTCATCCGGAGGATGGCGGAGCAGCTCTTCGGGAAAGTGCAGGTGATTCTGATCGATCCCGAGGGCGAATTCGCAACGCTGCGAGAAAAGTTCGGCTACGTGCTCGTCGGCAAAGGGGGCGAGACGCCGGCGGATCCCCGCTCCGCAGCTCTCGTGGCGCACAAGCTGCTCGAGCTGCGCGCCTCGGCCGTTTGCGATCTCTACGAAATGAAGCCGGCGGCGCGGCACGAGTGGGTGCAGAGATTCGCGGAAGCGCTGATCGACGCACCGAAGAACCTGTGGCATCCGTGCGTGATCATCGTCGACGAGGCGCATACCTTCTGCCCGGAAAAAGGTTCCGGCGAATCCGTGGCCGCCGAAGCGGTGATCGGCCTGGGCACGCGCGGCCGCAAACGCGGATTCGCGCTGATCGTGGCCACGCAGAGGCTGGGAAAGTTGCGCAAGGATCTCGCCGCCGAGCTGCTGAACGTGATGATCGGAGGCACGTTCATCGATATCGACCGCAAACGCGCGGCCGACGCCCTGGGCGTATACGGCAAGGATCAGCACAAATTCTTCGACGAGATCAAGCTGCTCGAGCGCGGCAGCTTCTACGCCCTGGGCCCGGCGATATCGCAGGAGCGGATCCTGGTGAAAGTGGGCCCGGTGGAGACGACGCATCCGGAAGCGGGCAGCGCGAAGCATGCAGCCGAGCCGCCTCCCGCGCCGGAAAAAGTGCAGGCCATGCTGCCGAAGCTGGCCGATCTGCCGAAGACGGCGGAAGAAAAGGCGCGAACCGAGGCCGAGCTCAAGCGCGAAATCCGCGACCTGAAAAGCCAGTTGCGCACGGCGCCGGCGAAAACGCAGGAGGTGCGCGTGGCCGATCCGAAGGCGATCGAGCGTGCTGCGGCGGCCGCGGCTAAGAAATTCGCTCCGTTTCGCGTGCTCCTGGAAGAGGCCGTGAAAATCATCGTGAAGGTGAACGCGATCGGTTTCGAGGATACGGCGCTGAAGCCGGAACAGATTCAGCAGGCTCTCGAAGCCACGGCCAAGGAAATCGCCCGGCTCGCAAAACAGAGCCTCGCGGGCAGGCAACGCGAATTCGATCAGCTCAAGGCGGACGCGAATCGCCTGTTGCTGCGCATGAAAAAAACCCTCGAAACGGAGGAAGTGAAGATCGATCTCGACGTGACGAGAAACGAGCCCGTCACGGTCCGCGCGCCGATCCCCGCGCCGCGCCCAGCTCGCCCGCCGGCCGCCGTCGACAATGGCGACCTTACGCCGTACCAGCAGGATATTTTGAACGCGCTCGCGGATCTCGAGGCGATCGGCCAAACCGAACCTTCGTGGCCGCTGGTGGGAGCTGCCGCCGGCAAAAGCAGCGCATCGAGCACGTTCGAGCGATATGCGGCAAGGTTGCGGTCGGCCGGCTTCGTGGATTATCCCAAGCCGAATCGCTTGCGGCTGACCGAGGAAGGCCGCGCCCGCGCGAGCGCCAGCCCGGCGCCGCTTTCCTCGCAGGAGATCCAGGAGCGCGCGTGCGCGCTGACCAATCCATATCAGGCCGAAATCATGAGGGTCTTGATCAGCGCCCATCCCGAAGCGCTGCCGATCGAGGAAATCGGCGCGCGAAGCGGGAAGGCGCACGGAAGCAGCACGTTCGAGCGCTACCTTGCCGCGCTCACTTCGATGGAGATGATCGAGCGGCCGCGGCCGAAAACGGCCAAAGCGGCGGACTGGATGTTCGTCGAGTGAAAAGTTTCGGGCGGGGAGATCCAACACAGAAAGGCTGAGGGGCAAAAAAGGGGAATTATAGATGACTCCCGCAAGAAAAGAAAGGAAATACCATGAGCGATTTGTACTCGAAATCCGATTACGGCGCTGTTGCCAAGGAGCCATGCACTTGTGTTAGGTGCGGGGAATGCGGTGGCACTGGAAACGTCTGGCGCAATTACGACAGTCTCGGACGATATGCGGGCGGAATAGACGATCTAAGCGACTTAGAATCTTGTGATGTATGCCACGGAGGAATTACAGAAGTCTGTGATCGCTGCCGTCTGCTCGAAGAAATGTACGAGGATGCCCAAGAACACGAAGAGAGACAGCAACGTGCGGGGCTTCCCTAGGGACTCATAATTCCCCAAAAAAGCGAGCAATGGAGAGCAATTCAAACAATCCCCGCCCGGAAGACAGCCCCGGTTTCGGCGAGCCGAAGATCGGCGACCGCGTGAAGCTTTGCGGCGGCCATCGCTGGGCCGGCTATTCGGGCACCTACATCGCCGACCGCGAATTCTACTTCCAGGGCGAAAGCCGGCCCGTGGTGAAGATCGACAACACGCGCGAGGAAGTGTTCGTTTCCGATCCGGAGACGCAGATGAGGAAGCTGTGATTCTGATCGTGGCCGGCTGGTGGCGCGGCGCCTGCTGCAGCGGATGCCGCAAGGCGCGCTGCACGCGCTGCCCGGCGGAAGTTGCCGTGCACGCCGCGGACGTCGCCGTCGCCCCGCAGAGCGAGATCGTGTGCGCGGCCATCGAGGGAGGCGCGGCGGCCAAGCCCGTCTTCGCGGCTGACCCGAACAGCTACAACCTCGCGGAGCCGGGAGAGAGCGTACTCGTCGGGACTTACAAACTTGTCGAGACGCGCCGCATCAGCATGCTGGCAGAGGCGAAGACGGCGCCGAACAAAGACGCGGAGACTGGCTGATGCCTGAGATCGAGCCGAAGCGGTACCCGCTGGTGTGGCCGCACGACTGCCCGCCACGCCGGGTGGCGTGAATTCGAGCTGTACAAATCACAAACGAGGAGGAGGATCAAAAAATGACCTGGAGTTTTGCATTTCACGGAAAAACGAAGGCAGTACGCCGGGAGATCGAAAAACAGAACCAGAAGTTCTCTATTGAGGGCGAGCAAAAGGCATACGATGCCGCGAAACTCGTCGTTATCGGAACATTGGATTCAATGAGCGACTCCGATCACGTTTTCGTCTCCGGGAACGGCAGCGCCGGCGAGGCGTGCATCACGACAACACGCGCGAGGAGAGGAAGCTCCTCGATCACGCCGGGATTGGCCTCGATGCGAGTGTTCGTTTCCGATCCGGAGACGCAGATGAGGAAGCTGTGATTCTGATCGTGGCCGGCTGGTGGCGCGGCGCCTGCTGCAGCGGATGCCGCAAGGCGCGCTGCACGCGCTGCCAGGCGGAAGTTGCCGTGCACGCCGCGGACGTCGCCGTCGCCCCGCAGAGCGAGATCGTGTGCGCGGCCTGCTTCCTGGCCGCCCCCGAAGCGAGCCGGTTTCCGGAATCGTTCCTCGGAATTGTGCGTGCGGCCGTGGAACGCCGGCGGCGCGAGATTGCGATCGCGGGGAACTGAGGAGGGGAAAATGGACGCACCACAAAAGACGATCACCGAAAGCCAGAGACTGGAGCTGCTGGGCCTGCCTGACTGTGGCGCAGCGGGAAATGTCGCTAGAGTGGGACGAATCGTCGCTAGAGTGGGACGAATCGTGGCCGCGGCTCGCGAAATCACGGGCGAAGAAGATCCGAGCGGGCACTGCGCCGACGCCGTTTACGGCGGTCGCGATCCGCAAGACGCGCTGCTCGAGCTGCTCTGCAAGCTCGGAATTGTAGTCACGTGACGCGGATCATCTGCTCCGAGTGCGGCGCCGAGATCCGGATTTCGGGCGGAATGGGATCGCCCGACAGGGAAAGCATCGAGATCTGCGCCGCGTGCGACGCGAAACTGAAGCGCGAGGCCGACCGCGTGGCCGCGACCGCCCGCGAGGCGCATCCAGCGCCGCAAACCGTGGCGCAGTTCATCCGCGAGCTCCTGCCGCACGCGAACGCCGCGAGGCGCGCGGGAAAATGCGAGCTGTGCAATCGGCTTCGCGCTGTGAGCGAAATCGAACGGATGGGCATCGATCCGCGAACGCAAAGGTTTATTCGAGTCCGGCTCGGCTGGTGCGGGGTCTGCTGAAAAAAACGGATCGGGGTCCGCGAAAGAAACTGCCCGAGTTCCTCCTCTTCTCGATTCACCGCTATCCGCAGCGCCAGAAACGTTTTTGTCGCGGGATGCAGTCTCTGCCTTCCCCTTGCTTTTCGGCGCCCCGATCCTGCTCCGAATTGTGCCACGCCTGGGTAGTGACTAGATCGGAAAAGCGTGATCGGATGACGTTCCCCGTCCTGCTAGAATGCCCCAAGATGGACACGTGCACATCAAGGTAGAAGTCCAAATGGACTCGCTTGTGCGGCTCACGGCGGAAGTGCTGCGCCAGCTTCCTTATGCGACGAATGCCGCGATCACTCGCACTGCGAAAGAAGCCGTGGCGGCGGCGCAGCGAGAAGCCGGCGAACGACTGCAGATCCGCAAGAACTTCATTTTGAAGCGAATCAGGATTCTGCAGTACTCGCGCGTAGGCAATCTGACGGCGGTGATCGGCGTCGATCGGAACGTGCAAGGCTCGCCGCTGATTCTCGGCTTTCTCGAATCCGGGCAAAGCGGCGAGAAAACCGGATCGGGCGGCGAGGGCGTCGCCGTGCCGCTGACGGGCTCGCCGGCGCGACCGTCGTTTCCGCAAAGCGTGCCGGCGTCGCTGCGCTACACGAACCTGAAGCTCGTGAATCGCAAAGGAAGGAAATCCACGTACGTCGTGCCCGGCGTTGGAGTGTTCGAGCGGCTCGCTGCCGGCGGACGCAAGTGGGACCGCGCGTCGAAGAGGCTGATCACCGTCGACCAGAGCGACACGGTGGAGATTTATGCGTTCAAGCCGAGCGTGCCGCTCGCGACGCACGTGCATTTGCGCGAGGCGATGCTCGCCGTGATCTCGCAGCGATTCGCCGCGATCTTCACAGAGGAATTCGAAAAGGAAATCCGCGCGCGCGCTGCGCATTTATCCCGCTAAAAGGAAGAAAAAGCGAAACCGCTGGCGCGGGTCCTTCCCGGCCGCCGGCCGGTTTGCGGGTGACGGCGTCCGCGATTTGTGACCAGCGACTGAGGGCTGCGGATGGACTTGACTTTACTTTCGTGAAAAAGCGCAAACGCGAAGTCCCGGCCACAAAACCCGCGATCGTGAACGCGGAAAAGCTCGCGGCGTTTTTCAATCTGACGAAGCAGCGCGTGCACCAGCTCGTCGCCGAAGGCCTGCCGCGCGAGCTGCGCGGGAAATACGATCGCGAGAAATGCGCGCAGTGGTACATCCGCTACCTGCAGGCGGCGATCGAGAAGAAGGCGATCCCGCTCGAGCCGGGCGCGTTCGCGACCGAGCAGCAGGAGAAGGTGCGCAACATGCGCGCGGCCGCGGACCTGAAGGAGATCGATC
>Ga0187880_1004476_pt1 | contig 10289 bp, 5 predicted proteins | sample June2016WEW_19_4_FD_132998 | JGI IMG/M metagenome (GOLD analysis project Ga0187880, IMG submission 132998) | Peatland microbial communities from SPRUCE experiment site at the Marcell Experimental Forest, Minnesota, USA - June2016WEW_19_40 | ecosystem: Environmental > Terrestrial > Soil > Wetlands...
CGGCCCTTGCGGTGCTACTCTTTTTCATTGCCGGTCTCCTTTATCTGTTTGCGCTTCGAGCGCGTCGATAACTTGGGAGCCTACAGCATCCCGTCGGAGACCGGCCTTCTCATCCCATCTGATAACGTCACCCACCGTGCTTTGGCGTGCTACAGTTCAGTCATGCTGAAGAAATTCCTATTCCTACTTCTGGTGACGAGCTGCTCGTTAGCGGTAGACGCTCCCAAGCGCATTGAGCCGCAGGTGGCAGAGCAGAACCAAACCAACAAGGTCGAACCGATAGTCCCACCCCTCGCAAAGGGGTTGGAGATCGGAGGCACCGTGTCGCTGGAGATCACAATCTCTCCAGAGGGCAAGGTTGGTTCCGTCAAAGTTTTGAGCGGACACCCCATGCTCGCGCCTGCCTTCGTTGACGCCGTGAAGAAGTGGGAGTACAAGCCGTTCATCCAAGATGGGCAACCTATAGCGGTCGTTACAACCGTTGAATGGAACGTGCCGTCTCCACGTCATACGAATACTGAGCAGAAGGCATTAAAGGACTACTATCCCGCGTTTCAGACTTGTTATCAGATGGTTCGCGATGGGAAGATCCCTGATGCCGAAAAGAAGTGCTCCGAAGCTGTTGCCCTGTCAGATGGACTGCCAGCCAACCGTGTCATTGAAAGGAGCAGTTCACGCACCTTCCTCGCACACGCGCTGATCGCGGAACGCAAACCAGACGAAGCGATCCCTCTCTACCAGAAGGCATTGGAGATTCGAAAAGGAGTAGAACACAGCGAAAGGGACGCCGACTTCGCCGATGAACACGCCAATCTTGCGCGTGCCTATTTCATCGTCGGGCAACTTGATAAGGCTGACGCGCTGTACCGGCAGGCGGTTACGATCTTCGAGGCTGCTATTCTTGCCTTGCCAGACATGCGGGACAACTACACCTCTCGACTGAAAAGTACCTTGTTGGAGTACGCCAAGTTGAAAAGTGCTCGCGGGGAGGTCGATAGTGCCAAGACACTAGAGCAAAAGGCAGCAGGGCTTCAGACTCATTAGCTTGCCATATGCACCCTATAGTTGGCGTTACATCGCCATCTCTCCGGTAACTGAGACTGGTGGCCAACCTCCGTGCCGCCCAAGACCTGCTTTATTGACGCCGCATAAGCAATGTCTGGTGATTTTGAGTTGTCATCACGAACGGCCTTCAGGCCGTGAGGGATCTGCTGTTCCCCTGATATATCGTTCCAGCCCCAACCACCAGCAGATTCCTCGCTGCGCTCGTAATGACAACTCAAGAGATGGTCCGCGATAGATTACTTACCATTCTCGGCGGCCTCGACGGCGACTTCAAGGGTCCAGCCGCTACAATCGTTCAGGAACTGATCGATGAAGCAGCACGCCACCAACATCGTTCGCGAGCTACGCAAGCGCGGCTTCCAGGCCTATTTCGCCGGAGGCTGCGTGCGCGACACGCTGCTCGGGGTTGAGCCCGCCGATTACGACGTTGCCACCGATGCCACGCCCCCGCAGGTGATGCGCATCTTTCCTGAAACCTACGCCGTCGGCGCGCAGTTCGGTGTGGTGCTGGTGCCGATGGAAATCTCCACCCCAGCAAAAGAGGGTTCCGCGCTGCCGTCCGAACATCCGAACTACGTCGAGGTGGCCACGTTTCGCAATGATGGGACGTACTCCGATGGCCGCCATCCGGACCAGGTGAGCTACGCCAAGGACCCGCAAGAAGATGTGCAGCGTCGCGACTTCACCATCAACGGATTGCTGATGGATCCCTTGGACGGCAACCGCGTGCTCGATTTTGTGGGCGGCCGCGACGACCTGCGGGCGGGAGTGATCCGCGCCATCGGCGATCCGGAACGCCGCTTCAGCGAAGACAAGTTGCGCATGTTGCGAGCGGTGCGCTTTGCGGCCCGCTTCGACTACACCATCGATCCGGCAACGTTTGCGGCAATTCACCGGCTCGCGCCGCAAATTCATCAGGTGAGCGCCGAACGCGTGCGCGACGAATTGACCAAGATGCTGACCGAAGGCAGCGCGCGCAGGGCGTTCGAGCTGCTCGACAGCACCGCGTTGCTGAAGGAAGTACTGCCCGAGGTGGACCGCATGCACGGAGTTGAGCAACCGCCGCAGTTCCATCCCGAGGGCGACGTGTGGATTCACACTCTGCTGCTGCTGGAGAAATTGCCGCCGAGGTGTTCGCGCACGCTGGCTTGGGGCACGCTGCTGCATGACGTTGGCAAGCCGCCGACGTTCCGCGTGGCGCCTGACCGCATCCGCTTTGACGGACACGTCGAGGTGGGCGTGCGCATGGCGGAAGAAATTTGCCATCGCCTGCATTTCTCCAACGAAGACACCCGGCAGATCGCTACCCTCGTCGCAAATCACATGCGTTTCGCCGATGCGGAGCGGATGAAGGAATCGACGCTGAAGCGCTTCCTGCGCTTGCCGAAGTTCGACGAGCATTTGGAGTTGCATCGCATGGATTGCCTGAGCAGCCACGGCGACCTGTCGCTCTATGACTTCGTGCGCGAACGCTTGCAACAGACTCCGCCGGAGGAGATCAGGCCGCAACCGTTGCTGAGCGGGGAAGACCTGATCGCCCTTGGCTACCAGCCCGGCCCGCAGTTTCGCGACATGCTGGCGGCGATTGAGGACGCGCAGCTGGAAGGGACGCTCAAGAGCAGGGAAGAGGCGCTGGAGTTTGTGCGCCGGGAATTTCCACGCGGCAGCTGAGGTCGCGCCAGCAGTCCCGGATTTGCTGCTATGCAAAGTGGCGACAGAATGATTTCTCGCAGCGATAGGGGTCCTTCGACTCCGCGCCCGCCCGACCCGCGAAAGAAGCGGGTCGGAAAGTCCTTGCGGGCGCTGCGCTCAGGATGACACCTCACCTGATGAATAATGCAGGTGAAGCGGTGCTCCACCCTATACACCTAAAGGAAACTGCGATCGTTACTTCGTTCGGCCACCTTCGATCTTCAACTCCGCACTTGCGCCTGCCTGTGCCGCTGCCAAGCGTGCCGTCAGCACGCGGAAGGGAGAGCACGAGACGTAATTGAACCCGAGCTGCGCGCAAAATTCGATGGAAGAAGGTTCGCCGCCGTGTTCGCCGCAGATTCCGATCTTGATGGTCGGACGCGTCTTGCGGCCCTTTTCGACGGCCATCTTGAGCAACTGTCCAACGCCTTCGCGATCCAGCACCGCGAACGGGTCCTGCTTCAGAATTCCTAGCTCAAGGTACTTTGGTAGGAACTTGTTGATGTCGTCACGCGAGAAACCGAAGGTGGTCTGCGTGAGATCGTTGGTGCCGAAGCTGAAAAACTCTGCTTCCTTGGCGATCTCATCGGCAACCAAAGCTGCTCGTGGCAACTCGATCATGGTTCCCACCAGGTATTCGACCTTGTACTCCTTCTCGGCAAATACCTCTTCCGCGACCCGGCGCACGATGGCAGCCTGGTTGGCCATCTCGTTCAATCCGCCGGTGAGCGGAATCATGACCTCCGGTTTCACCTTCACGCCTTCCTTGGCAACCTTGACGGCAGCCTCGAAGATGGCGCGCGACTGCATTTCCGTGATCTCAGGATAGGTGATGCCGAGCCGGCAGCCGCGATGGCCGAGCATGGGATTGACCTCGTGCAGTTGCTCGACGCGGTTCAATAGCGTGCGCAGCTCCTTCAGCTTGGGCGATTTCGGTTTGGTGATTTCCAGCTTGGCGATTTCCACCATCAGGTCTTCGCGGCGCGGCAGGAACTCGTGCAGCGGCGGATCGATGGTGCGGATGGTGACCGGGAATCCGTCCATGGCGCGAAAGACGCCGACAAAATCGTTGCGCTGCATCGGAAGCAGCTTGCGCAACGCATTGCGGCGGTCCTTTTCGGTGTTGGCGAGAATCATCGTCCGCATGTGCGGCATGCGGTCCTCGGCGAAGAACATGTGCTCGGTGCGGCAGAGGCCGATGCCCTCAGCGCCGAAGGCGCGCGCCTGGAGAGCGTCGCGCGGAATGTCCGCATTGGCGCGCACACCCATGCGCCGGAAGGGCTCGGCCCAGCTCATGAGCTTCTGCAGTTCTGGATCGTCGGGCTTGGCGGGGACAGTGTTGAGCTTGCCATTAATGACTCGGCCCGATGCGCCATCAAGCGAGATCCAATCGCCCTCCTTCAGCACCTTGCCGCGAACGCGCATCTCACCGGCCTTCTCATCCACGTCAATGTCACCGGCGCCTGCGACGCAGCACTTGCCCATGCCGCGAGTGACCACGGCGGCGTGACTGGTCATGCCTCCGCGCGAGGTAAGAATGCCGGCCGCGACTTCCATTCCGCCAATGTCCTCGGGCGTGGTTTCGCTGCGCACCAGGATTAGCTTGGCTTTGCTGTCCTTGTTGAACTTCTCCACCGCTTCGTCGGCGGTGAAGACGATCTGCCCGACCGCCGCGCCCGGTGAGGCCGGCAATCCCGTGGCGAGCACATCAATGTCCTTGCCCTTCTCATCGAGACTCGGGACCAGAAAGTCATAAAGCTGGTTCGGTTCGACACGAAAGATGGCTTCTTCCTTCGAGATCAATCCTTCCTCGACCATCTGGATGGCGACCCGAACCGCGGCGCGTCCGGTGCGCTTGCCGTTGCGCGTCTGCAGCATGTAGAGCCGCCCGTCCTGGATGGTGAACTCGAAGTCCTGCATGTCGCGATAGTGCTTCTCCAGCCGGGTCGTGATTTCGCGCAACTGGTTGTAAACGTCGGGCTGGATCTTCTCCAGTTCGGAAATGTGAATCGGGGTGCGAACACCCGAGACCACGTCCTCACCCTGCGCGTTCATCAGGAACTCGCCGTAAAACTCCTTCGCGCCGGTCGCGGGGTTGCGGGTGAAGCCCACGCCCGTGCCGCTGGTTTCGCCCAGATTGCCGAAGACCATGGCCTGCACATTGACCGCGGTGCCCAGCATGTCGTCGATGTTGTTGATGCGGCGATAGGTCTTGGCGCGATCATTCAGCCAGGAACGGAACACGGCGTCGCGCGACATCACTAGTTGCTCGTGCGGGTCCTGCGGGAAGTCGCGCTTGGCGTGCTTCAGCACGACTTTCTTGTATTCGGCGATGACTTCCTGCAGCGCCTTGGCGTCGAGTTCGGTGTCGAGCTTCGCCTTCTTCTGCTTCTTCTTGCCGTCGAAGACTTCCTCAAAGGCGTGCTTGGGAATGTCGAGCACTACCGAGCCGAACATCTGAATCAGGCGGCGATAGGAGTCATAGGCGAAGCGCGGATTGTTGCTGCGCTTGGCCAGGCCCTCGACCGACTTGTCGTTCAAGCCGAGGTTGAGGATGGTGTCCATCATCCCGGGCATCGAGAACTTTGCGCCCGAGCGAACGCTCACCAGCAGCGGATTGTCGGCGGCGCCAAGCTTTTGCCCTTGCAATGATTCCAGGCGGCGCAGCGCCTCATCCATCTGACGATTGACTTCTTTGGAGACGGAATTGTTGCGCATGTACTCGCGGCAGGCCTCGGTCTGGATGGTGAAGCCGGGAGGCACGGGCAGCCCGGCGTTGGTCATCTCGGCGAGTCCGGCGCCTTTGCCGCCCAGCTCGTCCTTCATCTTGCCGTGGCCTTCGGCGTGTCCGTCGCCGAAGAAGTAAACGTATTTGACAGCTTTGGTGTTCGCGGACGCCGTGGATTCGATGTCGGTGGTAGGAGTGCTCATGATGGTGTCCTTTGCTGTTACAAAATTGGAAATGAATCTCTGCCGTCCCTCAACCACCCCAACAAGCGCAAAAGCGGCGCTCGTTGGGGACCCCGGTACGGGGCTTGGGTCATTTTATGACGCATACCCAGGGCTTCCGCCCTGGGCTAAGCTCTTTCGCCCCTTTCGGGGCTCGCTTTTGTGCCTTCCGTAACGATCTCGCTGAAGTCTGCGATGGTTGAGACGCTAATAAGGAGCACCAGCAGTATCATCACTCGACGCATCCTGACCTCCTCGTCATCCACCATGACCATTACCTTGTCAAAAAAAGTGTCGACCGGTTGTCTCAACATGGCGATCTTCGCGAGAGCCTCGCGATAACCGTGCGCTTTCGCCAACCGAGTCATCTCATCCCTGAAGGGGAAAACTCGCATCGCCAAATCGCGCTCCGCCCCTGCCTCGAATCGGTCTCCTGTCCACCGTTCAGGGAAGTAGCCTACACCGGTCGCCTCAATTGGCGGATTTTCCAACCACGGGCGGACAATGTTCTTCATGCGTTTGAACGCGATTGAAATAGAAATAAAATCTTCCGAGCCGCGCACCTCGCTCAGCGCTTCAGCGCGGGCAATTGCGTCCACAATGTCATCGCTTCCCGCGGCGAGCACGGCGTTCACGACGTCGTAGGCAAAGCCGCGCGCATCGCGCAGGTAAAATTCCAGACGCTCGCGCATGAAATTCGCAATCGCTTCGCCGAAATTAATCTCTTTAGAAAATCGGCGTTCGGCTTCCGAGCCGGCATACTCCGCACGAGCGTCGGAAAAAAGTTTCGAGATCGGCAGCGGCAGCTTGTGCTCGGCGATAATTTTCACGATGCCATTCGCGGCGCGGCGCAGCGCGAAGGGATCTTTGGAGCCTGTCGGCTGCAGACCAAGCGCGAACATTCCAGCAATGCTGTCCGCCTTATCGGCAATCGCGAGCACGGCGCCTTCGACGGAACGCGGAACGCTGTCGTCCATCGACTCGGGCTTGTACTGATCGTAAATCGCATCACCGATAGCTTCCGCGGTGGCGGCGGGGAGTATGGGATCAAGCTGCTGGGCCTTGGCGTACAAACCGCCGACGATTCCCTGCAGCTCGGTGAACTCCTTCACCAACTCGGTGGTGAGGTCGGTCTTGGCAAGCAGCGCCGCCTTGAAGACGACCCCCGACCTTACAGGCGCGCCGGCATTTCGAATCGCCTCGGAAATCAGGCTGCCCAGCTTCTGCACGCGCATCGTCTTGTCGAAGTAGCTGCCCAGATCTTTCTGGAAGGTCACCGCCTTCAGCATGTCCACGCGCTGGCGCAGCGGGATCTTCTGGTCGGTCTGCCAGAAGAAGCGCGCGTCGTTGAATCGGGCGCGCAGCACGCGCTCATTGCCGTGGCGAATCAGACCATCTGGATCGCCGTCGGTGTTCAGCACCGCCAGAAAATGAGGCAGGAGTTTTCCGCCGGCATCTTCCAGGGCGAAATACTTCTGGTGGTCGCGCATCACCGTGACCAGAACCTCGTCGGCGAGCGCGAGGAACTCGGGATCGAAATTGCCGAGCACGACTGACGGAAACTCGGTGAGATTCACAACTGTGTCGAGCAGGGACTTGTCCTCGCGCCAGCGCGCGCCAGGGGTGGTTCGCGTGGCCGAGTCGAGCGCCTTGCGAATGCGCTGCTCGCGTTCGGCGGCACTCGTTACCACCGAAGCCTTGGCTAACGCGGACGAGTAATCCGAGGGCCGATCGATGGGCAGCGATCCCGGCGACAGAATGCGATGGCCTTCGCTAATGTGCCCGGCGCGAATGCCGGCAAACTCCAGCGGCACAACTTCACCGTCGAGCAGCGAAACCAGCCAGCGCACCGGACGCACGAAGCGCTCTGCCGACTTGCCTCGCCAGTACATACTCTTCGCCCAGTAAATGCCGGCGATTTCTTTGGGCAGCGACTCCGCAAGGATCTCCGCCGCCGGACGCCCTTTCTTTTTCACCGTCGCACCGAGGTATTCACCTTTCGGAGTCGTGATCTTTTCCAGCGCATCGACGGGGATGTTTAGTTTGCGGGCGAACGCCGCGGCTGCGGGAGTCGGCGCTCCATCTTTATAGGCGACCTTGAGCGAAGGCCCGGTGACTTGCTCGGTTATGTCCGGTTGCGCGTGCGATACGCCGGACGCGAAGACGGCGAGGCGACGCGGGGTGGAATAGGTTTGCAGGGTCGGGGTTTCAACAAGCCGCTCGCGCTGCAAGAGGTCGCCGACGCGGCGAGCCAGTTCGTCGCGTGCGCTATCGATCATGCGCGCGGGAATTTCTTCGGTACCGATCTCGAGAAGGAAGTCAGGCATAAGAAGCAACTAGCAATTAGCAACTAGCAACTAGCAACTAGCAAAAACCAAAGCAAACTTTTCGGCGTTCGTGCGCTAGGGACGACTACATCACCGACTGGCTACGAGCGACTCGCTGCCAAGCGCTCCGTCTGGGGCGAACCATTTTCCTCCGATGCAGCAGCGCTGCCTTCCTCGGCCTTGTGTTGATCGACGTACGCCCTGGCGACACCGACGGCCAGCGCCCGGATGCGCGCGATCACGCCAACCCTCTCCGTCACGCTGATCGCTCCCCGAGCGTCGAGGATGTTAAACAGGTGCGAGCACTTCAGGCACAGATCAAATGCAGCGAGCACGGGAAAGCGGCGACGAGCCGCTTTTCGCTCTTCGCTGTTCGCATTTCGCTCTTCGCCGGAACTGCCGGACTTCTCGGCAACACGCTCTGCGTACTCGTCCAACAGCGCCTGGCATTCGGCCTCGTATAGCCCGAGATGCTTCCACGCCTTCTCAACGTCTGCAACCTCGAAGTTGTAAACCGAGAACTGCAACTCGTCCTGCAGCCGGATCTCGCCGTACTTCACCGCGCGCCCGTCGGCATCGACGACCCACGTGATGTCGTAAATGCTGTCCACGTCCTGCAGAAACGCCGCGATACGCTCCAGGCCGTAAGTCAGTTCGGCGGAGATGGGGTCGAGGTCGATGCCACCGCACTGCTGGAAGTAGGTGAACTGCGTGATCTCCAGCCCGTCGAGCATCACCTGCCAGCCGATGCCCCACGCGCCCAAAGTTGGCGACTCCCAGTTGTCTTCCTCAAACTTGATGTCGTGCTTGCGCAGGTCGATGCCGATCGCGGCCAGCGATTCGAGGTAAAGCTCCTGCACATTGACCGGCGGCGGCTTCAGGATGACCTGGAACTGCAGGTGCTTGAACAGCCGGTTGGGATTTTCGCCGTAGCGGCCGTCGGCGGGACGGCGAGATGGCTGCACGTAGCCCACGCGATACGGCTTGGGGCCTAGCACTCGAAGGAAAGTCTCGGGCGCCATGGTCCCGGCGCCGACCTCGACGTCATACGGCTGCTGGAGGACGCAGCCGTGTTCGGCCCAGAAATTTTGCAGGCGCAGCACCAGTTGCTGGAAGGTCAGCGGATTGTGCGAGGAAGCCAAATGGTTTTCCTGACGGGACTCGTTATCCAGAGCTCACGCCGCTCGGCTGGCATTATTTTGATTTTGCCATTTCACCCTGCGCGCCTGAGTTAGACAGTTCACTTATCATTTCATTTATCTTGCGCAATATCTTATGAAAGCATATTGTGCAATCACTTTGTGCAAACCTTCACAGCTTCGCGATCATGCTGGCGGTTACCAGTTTCTTCTCGATATGGCGCTCCAGAATCTGCACCAGAAATTTTCGCAGATCGGAGCCCTGGCCTACCGCCCAAGGCTCCTCTGCAAACGTGTCCACCGGAGCACGAAACATCTGAGCCGCCAGCACTCGCGATTCCGCCGTTAGCTCCGACGACGCCAGCCGCTTGTGTTGCACGCACATCAGGCCGTCGGCCAGCGCATGGTAAAACGCGCGACTGCCATTGAGGGCCCGCCCGCAAGCGCTGCACTCGCTCAGTTCCGGCAAAAATCCAACCAGCCGGACCATCCAAAGCTGGAAGTACGTCAACGGCATCCAGATCGAACCTGAGCGCAGCTGATGCAGCACCGAAACCGCCAGCCGAAAAATGGCGTCGTTCGCTTCGCGGTCCGGCAGCAACTCATCCAGAGTTTCGGCGACGTGCTCCAAGGCGACAACCCGCGGGTAATCCACCGTTGCCGACAGCGGCGACTCCAAAATGTCGCACGAATCGAGCCGCGCCAACTCCTGTCCTTCGCGGTCGTCGTAATACGCCCGCACCCAGGTCAGCGGCTCCAGCGCCCCGCCAAAACGCCGCTTCGACTTCTTGGCCGCGCGGGCGATGCCCTTGACCTTACCCTCGGCCCGCGTGAACAGCGTCACCAGCAAGTCAGCCTCGCGCAGCGGATAAGTTCGCAACACGATCGCTTCCGACTGCTTCAGTGACATGGAGGTTCAATCAACTGCCGTCAAGTCTCGATTCTACTGGCAGCGATTGCGATGTGCAAAGCGGGTGAAATCAGCGCCCAAATCTCTGAGCGGCGCGGGCCTTTGCCTTCGCAGCCTCGTCCTCGCGGTTCTTGGGCGCAGCAGTGGTGTCGAGAGAGCGGAGCAGGCGAGTCGAAATGCCGGCGATATTGTCGACGGCAGCCTGGA
>Ga0187880_1004478_pt1 | contig 10281 bp, 6 predicted proteins | sample June2016WEW_19_4_FD_132998 | JGI IMG/M metagenome (GOLD analysis project Ga0187880, IMG submission 132998) | Peatland microbial communities from SPRUCE experiment site at the Marcell Experimental Forest, Minnesota, USA - June2016WEW_19_40 | ecosystem: Environmental > Terrestrial > Soil > Wetlands...
CGGCGGCCGCAGTCGGTCAAGAGCGGCGCTTCGCTACGTTGAAATGACGGTCGGAAAGCAGACATTCGGAAACGACAGCAGGTTGACAGCGCACTTCGAGCAGCATGAAGCCGGTTGCGACGCGACCATCGCCGAACTGACTCCGCTCGTGAGCCGGTCGAGCGAACGAAAGACGGATATGCTGGTCCGGCTCCAAGTATCGGCGGCGAAGGAGGTGTGAGATGGATGACGCGCTCAATGGCAAGGTCGCAATCCTCACCGGCGCGGGCCGCGGATTGGGGCGCGCGATGGCGCTGGGCCTCGCGCGCGCGGGCGCGCAAGTGCTGGCGCTCGCGGCGCGCGAGCGGGCGGAGGTCGAGGCAGTGGCGGCTGAGGCGCCGCGCATCCATGCGCTCGTCGGCGACGTGACCAAGGCCGAGGATTGCGCCCGCGCGGTCGAGACGGCGGTCAGCCGCTTCGGCGGTCTCCACATCCTCGTCAGCAACGCCGGGCGCGGCATGAAATATGTGAGCGAGAGCTTCATGACCGAGCCGACGCGGTTCTGGGAGGTCGCGCCCGAGACCTGGCGCCTCGTCATCGACACCAACGTCAACGGCCCGTTCCTGATGGCGCGCGCGGCGGCACCGCAGATGATGCGGCAGGGATGGGGCCGCATCGTCAACATATCGATGAGCCACGAGACGATGCGGCGCAAGGGCTTCTCGCCCTATGGGCCGTCGAAGGCTGCGCTCGAATCGGAGACCATCATCTGGGCGCAGGACCTCGCCGGAACCGGCGTCACGGTGAACGCTCTTCTTCCTGGCGGCGCCACGCGCACCGGCATGATCCCGGCGAGCTTTCCCGCCGAGCTGCGCACGGGCCTGCTCGATCCCGCGGTGATGGTCCCGCCGCTCCTGTGGCTCGCCTCGGAACGCTCCGACGGCGTCACGGGCCAGCGGTTCGTGGCATCGCGCTGGGGCAGCGAGGTGACGGAGGACGCGGCGATCAAGGCGGCGCGCGAGAACGCGGGCTGGCCCGGAACATAAGGGAGGAGCGGCCCCTTAGAACCTCCGAGACCTTCCGGTAAGGATGCTTGACGGGAATATTTTGCGCCGAGATCAGGCTGTCGAAGGTGGGTCGTGGCCGACGGCGGGACTTGAACCCGCAACCTTCCAGGCCGTACCATGCCAATGGACCGCACCGACATTTCCGTGAGAAAATCTGGACGCTCTATCCATTGCGCTACGTCGCCAGTAGCATCGTTGGCTGCCACCAACGGTGCTACCTAAGGTACTTGGATATCAGATCGGCGACGGCTTCAAATTATTCAGGGCCTGAAGGGCAAAAATAAGTGTGACGAGCAACATAGCCCTGACCTTTAGGAATTGATAGCCGAAATCGATCGAACCCATAACCGCACGTTGGCACCCGACCCCGATCGGAAGGATGAATGACCATGCGCAAGATGGAGCCGCAATTCGAGGTCAAGGCCCTGAATGATGTATCGGCCGGGGCGTTGGTAATTTTTCACCATGCCGTCGCTTTTGCCGCAATCAACCGAAGCGCCCCGGCAACTCAACCAATCGTGACCCTGGCGGCTCACGATGCACGAAACGGGCAGTTTGTGTATCGGTATTTTGATTCGGCTCCGCCCACTGTCCTGGTGCCTACTGGGGAAGTGGTCATCAGACCGAACCTACATAGTTTTGCGCCTAATGTGAATCTTCAGCCAGCGTCCACATCGCTCTTCTATAAGGATGAGCCGTATCTTGTGGTGCAACTCCCCATAGCAGAGTTCCGGCTTTTGGGCTTGAACACTGGGGCACTTGTGTCGGCGCGACAAACCCAAATGGACGCTTTCACCGCGTGGGAGGTAGGCGTAATGTCATTGGGCGAGTTCCTGCCGTTGCTCAAAATATAAGCACATCACGTGGCCGATATCGTTTATCAACGTGTTCTCCTGCCCTATTGCTTTCGCGGATCCCGATTCCCTAATAGGCTTTGAATTCGGCTCAACGAAGTTATGTATTGATCGGTGAGCGCTATAGCGGAATACTTGAAGGCCAGACCTTCCGCAAGCATGTTTGCACGGGTGTCGATCGCTACGCGTACTGTCATCGATTCCGAGTCGGTGAGCTTGGCTCCGTTGATCGTAATTTCCGCTTCTTCTCGCATGATTGTGGTCTTTTTTCCAATCCCATTGTCTCGCGCCGCGACCTGTCAGTTTGGCGGTAATTTTGAGCCAATCGGAATTACGGCGGCCATTCAGAACTGTCGTGGGGGCGGGGCGGTACATTTCCCGCCAACACCCGTAGCGTTTATCTGGTCGATGCGCCACGCACCGTCTAAACGTAAGGGCTCAAGGAACCACGTGGTTCCTTGAGCCCTTACTTACAAGCAGAAGAATGCATTTGATTGAAGTTGAAGTCCTAACATCATCACTTGCCGACTTTCGTCGCCTGCCGGCCATCAACTGCCATTCGACCCATCATATTGCTCGCCCGCCGGCAGTACGGCCATGTACCAGGCGATGCACAGTCTCGGCTTCGCTGCCGAATCCACCTTCCGCGGTCCGGCGCCGTTGAGCGCCGCTCCGAAAGGCGCCTCAGTGCTGGTGCTGGGTGCGGGTATGGCCGGCCTCGTGGCCGCATACGAATTGCGCAATGCCGGCTACCGCGTCCAGGTACTGGAGTACAACCCTCGGGCCGGCGGCCGCAACTGGTCCCTGCGCGGCGGCGATCGCTATACGGAGTTGGGCGGAGAGACTCAGGAGTGCCATTTTGATCCGGGTCTGTACATCAATCCCGGTCCGTGGCGGCTGCCATACCACCATCGTGGGATGCTGAGCTACTGCAAACGGCTCGGCGTCGCGCTCGAGCCCTTCGTGCAAATCAACCACAACGCCTATTTGCACAGCCACAAGGCGTTCGGCGGCAAGCCGCAGCGGTTGCGCACGGTCAAGGCCGATTACCAAGGTCATGTGGCCGAGCTACTGTCGAAGGCGACGCGCAGCCAGGCGCTCGAAACCGAGGTGACGGCGGAAGACCGGGAGATCCTGCTCGACTCGCTGCGCATGTGGGGCGCGCTCGACGAGAACTACCGATTCGTCAAGGGCTCGGACAGCAGCGAGCGGCGCGGTTACGATCGCGATCCCGGCGGCGGCTTGAGCGCCCGACCCGAGTTTTCGGAGCCAGTAGCCTTGAACGATCTGCTGCGTTCCGGCCTCTGGGCCGCGCTGCAATTTGGCGATGCCTACGATTTCCAGACGACGATATTCCAGCCGGTCGGCGGCATGGGCCAGGTAGGACAGGCGTTTGGGCGCGAGTTAGCTCCCTTGATCCGCTACAACGCCAAAATCGTCGAGATCCATCAGGACGACAAGGGTGTGGCCGCGACATTCGAGGATCTCGCCGCGGGATCCAGCCGGCAAACGCTGCGCGCAGACTGGTGCGTGTGCACGATTCCGTTGTCCATTTTGGGCCAGATTCCAATGAACGTCGACGGTCCAATGGCCCAGGCAATCGCGGCGGTTCCCTACTGCACGGGACTTAAGGTGGGCTTGCAGTTCAAGCGCCGCTTCTGGGAAGAAGACGAACAGATCTACGGGGGCGTCACTTACACCGACCTGCCGATCGGGCAGATCAGTTATCCGAGCAGCCGTTACTTTGATAGCGGCAAAGGCGTACTGCTAGGAGCTTATATCTGGGACATGGTCAACTCCATGGATTTCGCGTCTATGTCGCCCGCGGAACGCGTCGCCAAGGCGGTGGAATATGGCAGCCAAATCCATGCGCAATACCCACAGGAATTTGACAACGGCGTCGCAGTCGCCTGGCATCGAGCGCCGTTCGCCATGGGCTGTTTCGGTCTTTGGACGGACGCCACGCGCGCCCAACACTATGACAATTTATGCGCCTTCGACGGCCGAATTGTGCTCGCGGGAGAGCACGCCTCCTATTTGCCGGCCTGGCAGGAAGGCGCCGTGACCTCGGCGCTGGACGCGATAGGACGATTGCACCAACGCGCGTTGGCGGCGGGAACGGCGGCATGAGCGAACAAACACAGTACGCGAGATTGCTGTGCGGCGCCTTTGCAGTGTGCCTGGTATTGGCGAGCGCGATGCTCATCGAAGCACCGGCGCTCGCCAGTACCGCCGGTATTCTGAACGCGACGCCGCTCAATGCGACCGACGGCCAACAGATTTACGAACATGTCTGCCGGGGTTGCCACATGGCCGATGCCGGCGGCGCGGTCGGCGCCGGCCATTACCCAGCGCTCGCCAAGGATCCCACCCTGGTATCGCGCCAGTACATGGCTCTGACGATTCTCACGGGAAGGCGCAACATGCCGGCGTTTGGCGCGAGACACGCCATCGGGTTCGGCGGTCCACCGGCGGTGCTCAGCGAGGCGCAGATCGCGGCGGTGATCAATTATGTCCGCTCGCATTTTGGCAATCATTATGAAGACCAGATCACGACAGCCGAGGTCAAGGCGCTCGACCAAAGTGCGCACTGAGTGATGGTTCACGGAGAAGACTTCCATCAAAACAATTTGTGCCGCCTCGAAACTCGGTTCTGCATAGCGGGCGTTCGCGGTCGGCCGGACTGGGTCACGACTGCCCCTTGGCGAACACCGCCAAAACTGGCACTGTAAAATCCGGCGGAACGGCGGCTTCGGAGCGGATCAACAGGCAGCAGGCGGCCATGACCCGTCACTGACGGTGCTGGAATGACTGCCGCGAAGCGGACGCTCGCGCCTTGGCGTAGGCTACTTTGGATGAGATGCAGTTTAGCGACGCAAACTTTCCTATTTCTTCTAAATGGACGAGTCCGGAGTTCGTGATGCAGTGTCTAGGTGACAAAGGACTGACATGAGGCGCACCCGATTCATTTTGTTTGCCACTTGAGTTCTGCCATGCGACACCGTTTGGTCAAATCAGCGGCGGCCGTGTTGCTCCTGATCATTGTGACCGTGGTGGGGGTGCTGCTCGCATGGAACGCAGATCTTTTGCGCTCGAGCTTCATCCGCTTTGTCTCTTGGCAAAGCGGCCGTCCCATCGACGTGCGCGGCGCGTTGCATCTGCATCTGTTAACCAGAAGCCCGCGGATCGAGGCAGAACAAGTCACCATCGGCAATCCGCCCTGGACCAAGCCGGGGATCACGGCCGAAGTCGCGAAACTCACCGTGACGTTCGCACCCCTGCTGAGTCATCAATCCGGGCTCAGTCTCCTTAAAATCGACACCGCGCAGCTGCAATTCATGCGTGACAGCGCCGGACACGCCAACTGGCAGCGCGTTGACCCTGATAAATCTCCGGGTGGACCATTGCCAATGATTCGCGCGCTGGAGCTGGCGCATACTCATCTGACGCTTGTCGATGAGCGCTTGCACCTCGCCTTTGACGGCGATCTGTCCGTCGTTGGCCCGGATTCGGCTCAGCCTTTGCAAATGGAAGGCTCCGGCACACTCAACCATCGCGCGGTCACCTTTCGCTTGAAAGGCGATGCGTTACCGTCAGCGGCACCCGACAAACCTTATGCATTTGAGTTCGACGAGCGCTCGAGCGGTACGCATTTCACGGCGCACGGCGCGCTGCCGCGGCCGTTTGATTTGGGCCTGGTCGATGCGGAGTTTGACGCCAGCGGCGCCGATTTGCGCGACTTGTACTATCTGGTCGGGGTCAGCTTGCCGAATACCGGTACCTTTCACTTACAGGGCCGGATGGTACGTCGGGGCAGCGAAACGCTTTTCGATGATCTCAAGGTGGTATCGGGCCAAAGTGATGTGCAGGGGCGCGTGTCGCTCGGCACGCAAAAAAGCGGCCGCACCCTTGTGCACGCCGATCTGAGCTCGTCGCTGTTGCGCCTGGCCGATGTTGGGCTGCGCGCCGCGGGGCGCGATCCGCATCCCGACGCGCCGCCCAAACTTTTTTCCGATGTGCAGCTCATCACTCCGGCGACTCGGCGCGTGGATGCCACCGGGAAATACAGCGTCCGTCGCCTGTTGCTGTCGCGAGTTGAGGTGACTGAGCTGTCCGCGCCATTTACGATCGAGCGCGGCCTAATCAAGGCACCGGAGGTTACGGGGCATTTCATGGGCGGCAATTTCGTGTTGCATCTCGATGCCGATGCCAATCAGACCCCCGCTCGCACCCGCATCGAGATGACACTCACGGGCTTGCAGTTAGCGCAGATGCCGCATAAGGCCGAGGCGCCGCCGTACGAAGGCTCGCTGCAACTGCAAATTCACGCTCAGGGAGGGGGCGACTCACTGCACGCCCTGGCTGCCGACGCCGACGGCAACCTAAGCGCGCGGGTGTTGCAGGGGACGATACGCGCCTCGTTGGCGGAACTGACCGGCGTTGATTTGCGCGGGCTGGGCCTGACTCTGACGGGCAGCAGCCGTGATGTAGCGGTGCATTGCGCCGCCGCTGACTTTGAAATTCATTCCGGCGTGATGCACTCTACGCGCTTTTTCATCGATAGCGAGCCGGTATTCATAAGCGGCGAGGGCCGCGTGCTGCTCGACTCCGAGACGGTGGATCTTAAGCTGCATGGTGAGCCCAAACGGCTGCGGATTCTGCGCATCAAGGCGCCGGTGTTAGTGCAAGGCACATTGCTGCAACCGAAGTTCAGTGTCGATGTGGCCGACTCGGGCTTGCGATTGGTGGACCGTGGCACGCCGCACAATGCCGACTGCGCCGCGCTGCAACTTCGTTAAGCTGATAGCGCGGGATCCGCGATGGTTACAACAGCTCCAGACAGGAGCTGAAGCCCCAGGGATGCACCTTTGAGGAACTTGCGCGCGACAGCCGGTCGCTTGCAGACTTTGGTGGGTTGGAGCGATAGCAAATTTTGTTGCTGCAAAGCGGACAGTGGTCACAGGCGGCTCAGGGTCAAGACCGTAGCCTCGCTCACCGACGTGGCTCCAACCACTGAATTTGACGAAATCTGGCCAATCGGGATTGTGAACGACATCGACCCAACTCGCGGCCATCGGGGCTACATTGCTTCCATGCACCGATACGCGACGATTCGTCAAGGGCCGAGGGCTGCAACCAATCTTCCACGCCGGCTTTTCGTGGGCATCCTCTGGCTGACAGCCGCCGCAGGTATGGTGCAGGCGAGTGAGATTTACAAATCCATCGACGCCAACGGCAAAGTGATGTACTCGGATCATCTCGATCCCTCGATGTCGCAATCCACCGTGGTACACCTCGAGGATCCAGGCTTCCCGCCTCGCGAACTGCACTTCTGCTGGACCAACTGCTTCACCCTGATTCTCGACAATGGCGTGTATCGCCGCACCGACGGCACCGACGAGAGCTGGACAGTGGAAACCTTCTCCGCCAAAGCTATCGTGTTGCACCGGCATGACGCTCCCGCCGATTGGAACGGATACAGCCAGGATGTTGTCTACGGGGGCCAGGTGTCCAACGACCGGCTGATCGGCGTCACGGTCGATGGGAAACCCATAAGCGGCATCGACGCCTCCTGGGGCACCGCGCTCAATACCCTGCCAGGCAGCAATGCTGAGCGCGACGCAAAAAACACCGCGAATCCCAACTCATCGTCCAGCGGTACTGTGAGCACCGCCGCGACACCGCCGCCCTTGCCTGCGGAGGATCAACCCACGCTGTCTCAAGACGGCTGCCTGTGGACGCCGGGGTATTGGTACTGGCGGGATCAAGGATACTTCTGGATTCCCGGTGCTTGGGTGCGCCCGCCCCAGGTGGGCGTTCTGTGGACCCCCGCCTATTGGGGCTCTGCGGGCACCGTCTTCGTCTTTCATCCCGGACACTGGGGTTCGACCGTCGGCTTCTACGGTGGGGTCAATTACGGATATGGCTATTTTGGAAACGGCTATACCGGGGGTCATTGGATCGGCAATTCGTTCGCCTACAACAGCGCTATAAACCACTTGAATCCCGCCGTCGCCCATCATACGTACGCCGAGTCCGTGCCCAATCAGGGTTCGCGAGGTGTCTTCAGTTACACCGGTGGGCCGCGCGGTGGCGCCGCCACCCACACGGTGTCACAACATCAATTACTGCCGCGAGCTGTCAACAAACCGGCGACGACGACGACGACGACGGTCCAGCGACCCAGCGAACCAGCGCCAAAGCCCACGGAACTTAACAGGCCGGCGGCCGACGTCAAGACGCCGGCTCCCAACGCCCTCCCGAAATTCACTCACGTCACGCCGACCCGAGCAGCGCCTGTTAAACAATGATCGGGTTCTGGTGCAAGTGCGGACAGCGTGGTTACGCCGAGGCAAAGCATTGTTTTGGGCTTCCGGTTACTGAGGCTGACGAAATGCTCGCGCCGGAGCAGCCGCTCGCGGCTTCCGGTAGGCTAATCGAATGGAGAAGCGAGAGGAAGCCCTGATCTTGCGAACTTACCCATTTCTGGCCGCCGGCGTGTTTGCGGATCGAGGCGCCCGAGGACCGTAGGCGGAATTTATGGCGGTCGTTGTGCTGAGTGATGGTTGCCCGGTTTCGGCCGGCCATGACCTGTCGTACAGTCAATCAAAATGCCTGCCCGAAAGCCGACGGGAACGTACGACAGGTTGACGTCACTTGCGCCCGTTGGCCGATTGTCACGGCGTCTGCAATTGACAGCGGGCCAAAGTAAGCTTCGTTTGACCGGGCGAGGCTTAGGTACAAGGCCGGGCGTGACCGGCAAGCGGGTCGCGGCAGCGGTGGGATAAGGAGCATCTGAAATGTCCGATAAGCTTGATGGCAATGGCGTAGGCGCGGCGACGTTGTCGATGGCGGCACCGAATATCGCACAGGCCATCGCCGCGCCGCCGAGCAAATGGGATCAGGAAGCCGACGTGGTCGTGCTCGGCTATGGCGGCGGCGGAGCCATAACGGCCATTGAGGCCGCGGACGCTGGTGCCGACGTTATCGTCCTGGAGAAAAATCCTGCCGATCGTCACATCTGCAACACCAACGTGTCCGGTGGCATATTCATCAGCCCTACGGACGTGGAGAAGGCCTTCCAATACATCCGGGCCTGCATCGGCGACACCGTCGATGACACCATGTGCCGGCTCTGGGCGGAGCAGACTTCGACCAACAGGGACTACCTGAAGAAGCTGGCGGATAGTGTCGGGGAGCCCTCGGACATTGTAAGGTTCAGCGGTGCGGAATTTCCTGATCTGCCCGGTGCCGACGGCATCAGCAGCTGGATTTTGAAGTCCGGCATGGGCGCCAAGATGTTTGAGATCATGGACAAATGCGTCAAGGCTCGCAAGAACATCCGGGTTGCGTATTCCAGCCCCGGCAAGAGGCTCATTCAGGGTAGTGGCGGGGAAATTCTTGGAGTGGTCGCAGAATGTGACGGTAAGGAGATCAACATCAGGGGGCGTCGGGCGACGATCCTGGCGTCGGGCGGCTTCGAGTTCAATGATCAACTCAAACTGAACGCATTCTACGGCAATCCGCGCTACTTCTACGGCACGGACAGCAACACGGGCGACGGGCTACTGATGGCCATGGCGGCCGGCGCCGACCTCTGGCACATGAACTGGTCATCGCAGCATTACGGCTTTTTCTACAAGAATTTCCCGGTCGGCATGAGCCTCGGCGCCATCACCAAGCCGAGCTATATGGTGGTTGATCAATACGGGAAGCGCTACTTCAATGAGAGCTACAACGGGCATTCATCCTATGCCTATCTGATCTTTTTCGATCCGCTCGAGGGCGTGTATCCCCGGATCCCCTCCTACCTCGTGTTCGATGAGCAGGTGCGCACGATGGGAGCGCCGCTTTCACGCAATACTGGCCCGGCCGGCGACATCGTCGGCGCGAAAACAGCGAAGTATGGTTATTACTGGAGCACGGATCAGAGCAAGGAGATCGAGAACGGCTGGATCATGAAGGCCGATACGATCGAAGAGCTGGCGCAGTTGATCCGTGCCCGACAGGGCCCAAACGAGTTCGTGGATTACGCCAGCGGCATCAAGATGGATTCGGCGGTCCTCGCCAACTCTGTTGCCACCTTCAATGAGAATGCGCAGCAGCACAAAGATCCGGAATTTGGCCGTCGGGTCATCGCGCCTATCGAGAAGGGGCCGTTCTATGCCACCGAAGTGTGGCCGTGTGGTCCCAACACCCAGGGCGGACCCAGATTCGACCCTCAGGGCAGGGTGCTCGATGTCAGAGGAAACCCCATTCCGCGCCTTTACAAAGCGGGTGAGTTGGGCTCTATCTACGGCCAGCGCTATCCCGCCGGCGGAGGTAATATTGCAGAGATACTCGCGTTCGGTCGCATCGCTGGACAAAACGCCGCCAAAGAG
>Ga0187880_1004482_pt1 | contig 10279 bp, 9 predicted proteins | sample June2016WEW_19_4_FD_132998 | JGI IMG/M metagenome (GOLD analysis project Ga0187880, IMG submission 132998) | Peatland microbial communities from SPRUCE experiment site at the Marcell Experimental Forest, Minnesota, USA - June2016WEW_19_40 | ecosystem: Environmental > Terrestrial > Soil > Wetlands...
CCTGCAGCTTTCCGCCGGCTCCCACGTTCACGCCCCAACCGCCGGCCCAGGTGACGTTGCCGGTGATGGTGAGGTCGGCCGAAGGATCGATACCGCTGGTATCGTAGGCCACCAGACCGGTTCCGGTTTGGAACTCATACTTGGCGATCGTGTCGGCATCGTAGCGACTCGCGCCGCTCGCCACCGTGCCCTGCGCCAGAGTCAGCGCCTTGCTGACCACCAGAGACGGATCGATGTTGCTGGGCGTCAGCATCTGGGCGAAGGACTGGATCTGCGCCAGCATCAGCGCCGCATCGGTGGCGCAATTGCTCCAACAATTGTGCATGTCGGTCAATAGGCGCTGGTAGAAGCGCGAATTGGTGCCGCACGTGGTCGCGTTGAAGGGCACGCACCCGGTGAAGTCGATTTTCGGTATCGCCGCTTGGTAAGCATTGGCTATTTGCGCTACCGGCGCAGCGAAATAGGGCGATTGCATGGTCGCCGGAGACGCAGCCGGCGAGTGGCAGCGCGAGCAGTACACGCTGGTGATGGTGTACACCGTTTGCTGGTAGTCGGCCGGAGATGACGGGAAGTTCAGGCTCTGTCCCACGGTTTGCACCGGCGGCGCAACCAGTTGCACCTGTGTGGCGGAACCGGCGCCGGTAGCGCCGGCCCAGTTGCCGATCCAGGTCGTCAGAATCTGGCCGCAGGCGCTGTTGTCCGCCAGCCAGCAATTATGGCCGCCGCTCACCTTCGTGACCATGAGCGAAGTCGATGGCTGCGCCAGATTGACGACGGTATTTGCCTGGCCATAGGCCAAGTTCACGTTGTCGCTGCGCGCAAAATTCGGCATCTGCGCGGGTGTGGTGGCGTTGTGGCACTGGCCGCAGCGGTTCTGCGTGCGGATGTTGTTCCATAGGTTCACTTCGAAGGCCTGCACGTCGGCGGTCGCCGGCGCCGGTCCCGTGTAGGCATTGACCGCGCTGGTCGGCGCTTGCGCCGGAGTCGCGGCCGTGGGGGCGCCGGCGCCGCCGCAGGCGGCCAACAGGAAGGAGGCTGCCAGGGCGAGCAGACCGGCGATGCGTGTCACGTTTTTAGCGGTGCTCATGCTCAATTCCCCATGCAGTAGGCGGCGCTTTGCGCGAACACCTGCCGCAGCGAATAGCCGTTCTGGAAAGAAGCGGTCATCGTGTTGACTTGCGTGACGTCGGCCGCGCTGGCGGGCGCACGCAGACACACGTCCTTGAACACCCGAGTGACCTGGCAGCTGGCAAATGCCGTGGAATTCTCGAGTTCGGTTCCCAATGACTTGGCGCCGTTACCGCTGCCGGGCAGCGCCGCGCTCCATCCCAGCACTTCATTGGGGCCGGTACGCCAACGGTTGTTCCAGCTATCGTCCGGCGTCGAGAAGCCTTGCGGGAAATTCGTGGTGTTGATGTGATACTTCGGTTGCACCTGACCGGCGGTGTACACGATTTGCCCGATGGGCCAGGAGGTTGCCCCGATCTCGCTCGCGGGGTAGGAGAAGTTGTAATAGGCGAAAGCCTGAGCCATCGGGTCCATGCCGCTGTGGCAGCCGATGCAGTTGTTCAAGAACAAGGTGCTGACGCCGCCCGGACTGCGGGTCACGTCCTGACGAATGCGATCCGGCGGCCGGGTGGTGTCCATGATGGTCTGCAAGTCGCTGCACAAGTGATTCATCATGGTGAAGCGGAACATCGCCCGGTTGGTGCCGTTGACGAAGAACGCACTGGCCGCGCCGCGCGTGGTCATGATGCCGGCGGTGGCCGCCGCGGGAATGCCGGTGAGCGCCGACTGGGTGCTCGACACCAGATGCGCCTTCAAGTCGACGTTGTTGTCGTCCATCGTCTGGTACATATCGTTGTTCGCCGGCGAGTAGGCCGGCACGCCGGACGCCGAGTCGGCGATGTACACGAGATCGGCGCTGAGCAGGGTATTGAACGGCACATCGTCGCGAACCATGCCCACGACCGTCGCGGTATAGTCGTTCAGCGGTGCGAACACCGTTTGACCGCGATTGGTCCACGGCGTCGCCAGGTTGCGGATCGTGTTGTTATAGAATGCGGGATCGTTGGTGGCCATGAGCGCCGCACTTACCGGGTCGGTGGCCATCATATTTGCGAGTACCGTGGCCGAGGGTGGCACGCCGGCGATGCGGTTGTACATCCGCGTGGCCTGATCGGCGTTGGGACTTTGCGCGAAAACGTTCGCACCGAGCAGCGCCAACGCTCCGGTGCAAAGGCTGGCGCGTATCGTCACTATCGTTTTCATCCCTTTCTTCATGTTCACATCCACTCGCGTGAGTTGCGTTATCAGACGTGGCGCAAATATACGCAGCGAAAGGCCCTCGGGTAATGTCTCATCCGAACGACGTCGGCGTTTCGCGACATTACATGGGCTCATTGCCCACCCTATTCTGCATCGCCATTGGCGGACATCCGCCCCGGCGCACAGAGAATCGGATGTGGGCAAGTTCTTCTGTGAATGCGTTAACAGAACGCGCATGAGCATCGAACGAAGATCCAGCTATGATACCCATTAAGTTCAATGGCGCCGCGCGCACATGCATGCTGGTACTGAACCGAACATCGAATCTGCAGGTAGCCTGAATAAATGAACTACAACCGTCCGTGTGAAGCTCGTCACGGTTTCGTGAGACTCGCAGCAATCGTCCTGCCGCTGCTGATCGTTCTCGGGTGCTCGAGTGCCCAGAGCGGGCATGCGCCCGGAGTTGCCGGTGGCGAGACTTTGACTCCCGGCGTCACCAACTACCCGCTTGCCTATATCAAGCAGCCCGTACCGACCACGGACATCGACGTACGCGACCTCATTACCTCGATCACCGGCAGCGACCTCTATGTGCGCGCTCAGGCGAGCGCCGGTGGCATGGAAACCAACGTCACGCAGTCCATTACCAAGGGCATGGGGGCCGTGCGGGATCTCGACGTGTCGCCGGACGGCACGAAGATCGTGTTCTCGCTGCGCTTGCCGCTGGATCCGAACAAAAAGAACACGGATCCCACGCAGCCGACTTGGCAAATCTACCAATACGACGCCACGACCAATGCCGTCACTCAGCTCACGACGGACGACATTACGAGCGGTCACGACGTGGGCGCGCATTATCTACCGGACGGACGGATCGTGTTCGCCTCGACCCGGCAGCTCGCGACCCAATCGATTCTGCTCGACGAAGGGCGACCGCAATACCAGGCGGTAACCGACAATCGCCAACAGTTCGTCTTTCTTTTGCATGTCATGAATGGCGACGGCACCGGCATGCATCAGATCAGCTTCAACACCAACCATGATTTCGCGCCATCGGTGTTGGCGAACGGCGAGATCGTGTTTTCGCGCTGGGAAGTGACCAACGGCACGGATCAAATCAGCTTGTATCGAGCCAATCCGGACGGCACGGCATTGGAGCTCTATTATGGCGCGAACAGCCATGCCACCGGCGCGAACATCGCGGGTACGAACGACAACGTGATTCAATTCCTGAACGCCCGCCAGCGCGCCGACGGCAAGTTGATCGCGATCGATCGACCTTTCTTGGGGACCCAGCTCGGCGGCGATACTCTGCTCATCGATGCGGCAAACTTCGTCGAGTTCGATCAAGTAAGCACGCCCACCCCCGGCACGTCGGGCTCCGGACAAACCAGCGCCACCGCGTTGGGCGTCACCACGGATGCCAACAAGCCGTCGCTGGGAGGACGGTTCGCATCGGTCTACCCGCTCTACGACGGCACCAACCGGATGTTGGTGAGTTGGGCGCCGTGCCTGATACTCAATGCCGACGGATCCACGGCGGTTTGCAACAACGCCAACACCACCGGCGCCAACGTGCAACAAGCGCCTCCCCCGTACACCATTTGGATCTACGACTTCGATGCGGGAACCCTGAGCCCGGTGATCAGCTCCGTACCCGGCATCGAGATCGTCGAGCCCGTTATTCTGCAGGCTCGGACGCCGCCTCCGGCATTCATTCCCGATGCCGTTCCCACCTCGACCGCCGGGCAGACGTTGGTGACCAAGCAAGTCGGGATCTTGGATATCGGCAGCGTCTACGATTTCGACGGAGTCGACACGGCAAACCCCAATATCGTCCAAGTGTCGGATCCCGCCCAGGCAGCGTTCTATGAACGGCCTGCCCGCTTCATCCGCATCGAGAAAGCCGTCGAGATTCCCGACAAAACCGTGCGCAAGATCAATGACTCGGCTTTTGGCCCCGCCGGGATGGGCATGCGCGAGATTCTCGGCTACGCGCCGATTCAGCCCGATGGGTCGGTGCAGATCCAAGTACCCGCCAATGTTCCGTTCACCATCGATATTCTCGATGCGAACGCGCGCCGCATCACGGCCCAACACACGAGCTGGCTGCAGCTCATACCCGGCGAAACGAAATCCTGCAATGGGTGCCATAGCACGGCGAACAACACCTCGCACGGGCGCTCCGGCTTGACGGTGACGGTCAATCAAGGCGCCCCCACGACCGGTCAGCCGTTTCCCGACACCAATCCCGCGCTATTCGCGAATGCCGGCGAGACCATGGCGCAAACCCTGGCGCGGGTCAGCTGCGCCAGCGGGAGTGCTCTGCCGTGTTCGCAAATCTTGAGCACCGACGTGATTTACGCGACCACATGGACCACCGGAGTCACGCTGCCGGCCACGCTACCCGCGGATTCGCCGATCTCGTACACCTACTCGGGCACCGCGGGACTGTCCGAAACGCCGCCGATCAACGCGAATTGCGTACCCTGGAGCGCGCAGTGCCGCGTCACCATCCATTACGCCAATGCCGCCTCCCCCAACCAGCTCTATATTCAGTCGGTGTGGAATCTGTCGACGCGAACCGCCACCGTCAAGGGCATTGCCAATAGCCCGGCAACCTGCGTGACGTGCCACAACACCGTGAACGCCATGAACACCATCCAGGTACCGACGGGTCAGCTCGATTTGACCGGTGGGGCATCCTCCGTCGACATCACCGTAGTCACTTCTTATGAGTCGCTCCTGTTTCCTCATGACGAACAGGCGCTTAATATGGGGGTGCTGCAGCCCGTGCTGATCGGGGGCGCTGCGGTGACCCTGCCGCCACCGATGACGGCCGGCAGCGCGATCGGTTCGACGGCTTTCTTGCAAATGTTTGACGGCAGTTTTCATGATCCGGTACTTGATCACACAGGGTTCTTGACGCCCGCGGAGCTACGTTTGATTTCGGAATGGTTAGACATCGGCGGCCAGTTCTACAACGATCCCTTCGTCGCGCCCGTAGCGAACTGAACGAATGAGACGTCTGCTCGCTTCCGTGCTGCTGATGCAGGCGCTATGTGTAAATTTTGCGTGTGCCGGAGAACGACTGCTGCAACTGGTCGTCACGCAGCCTTTCTTGGAAATGCGCTCCGGTCCGGGGCGCGGTTATCCGGTCGTGTACGTGGTGGGCCGCGACGAAACCGTCACCGTGTTGTACAGCCGAACCGACTGGTACAAAGTGCGCGCCCCCCGTGGGCAGGAAGGGTGGACACGGCGCGACGAATTGGCGCTCACCGCGCTGCCCTCTGGCGCCCCGGCGCCCATACCGCCCTACCCCGACTTCACTTCGCATCGCTGGGAATTGGGCGGAGGGTATGGGGTCTACAACCGTGAGAATCTGGTCACCGCATACGCCGATTACGGGCTCACGGACAGCATCGACATCGAAGCCGTCGTGCAGCAGGCCTTCGGCACGCTCGACAACAGGGTCGTGGCCTCGATCGGCCTGCGTCACACCTTCATACCCGAATGGAAGTGGTTTTCACCCACGGCCGGCATCGGCACCGCTTATCAGCACATCGCCGACAAGGTGCCCCCGGCCCCGCTCGAGAGCAACAATCAGATGGCCTATGTGTCGTTGGGTGCCCGCGGCTTCATCACACGGCGATTCATGTGGCGCGCCGATTGGCGTCACTACGTCGTCTTCAACAATTTAAACGTGTACGAGGACCTCGAAGAATGGAAATTCGGCTTAGCAGTATTCTTCTAGCGGCAGCGTTGCTGTCCGGCTGCGGCTGGTTTCATCGCGGCGAAAAACCGCAGAACCAAGTGGTCGTCGAGGAACCCCAATCGGATCCCTCGATCGTCGAACCGCAGGTCAACCGTCGCGAGGTCACTACGCCGAAGATCAAGGCCAAGGACGTGGAGCTCGGCGCTTATTTCGGCGCCCTCAGCATCCAGGATTTCGGTGTCAATCCCGTCTATGGGGCGCGTCTTGCCTATCATGTGTCCGAGGATGTCTTCTTCGAAGGCTTAGTGGCGACTTCGAAGGCCGGCACGACCAGCCTGGAAGACGAGTTTCCGCAGATCACGGTCGTCAGCAATGCTGGGAGACACTTCACGTATTACGATTTGGACTTGGGCTACAACGTGCTGCCGGGTGAAATATTTCTCGGCCGGGGACGCGCCTTCAACTCGCAGCTTTACGTGACCGTGGGCATGGGCGACGTGAAATTCGCCGAAACGGATCAGTTTGCGCTGAACTTCGGCGTCGGCGAGCGCCTTTTGATAACGGATTGGCTCGCAATGCATTTGGACGTGCGAGATCACGTGTTCGAGACCAGCCTCACGGGGCGCACCAAGAACGTCGATAACATCGAGGCCACTGTGGGCTTGACCACATTTTTCTAAGCTTCATTGCCGATGCAAGAGGAGATATCGATGAAACACTCAACAGCAAAATTCTTCAAGGGCTGCGCTTTGGCGGCGATCGCCATCGCATCCACGGCATTCGCGGCGGATGCCGGCGGTCCCGCACCGGCATTTACGCTCACCGCGCTATCCGGTGGACAGGCCGCTTTGAGCCAGTACAAGGGCCAAGTCGTCATGGTCAACTTTTGGGCCACGTGGTGCGGACCCTGCCAACAGGAAATGCCGCTGCTTGATCAGATGTACAAGAAGTACAAGCCCGCCGGATTCACATTGATCGGCGTCAATGTCGACAAGGAAGCACCGGCCGTGAAGGAACTGCTCGCGCGCAAGCCCGTAAGCTTCCCGGTCCTGCTCGATCCGGCCAACCAGGTCAGCAAGGCGTATCACGTTGACGAGATGCCGAGTTCCGTGATCATCGACCGCAAAGGCGAGATCCGCTATATCCACCGCGGCTATAAGCCCGGCGACGAGAACGATTATCAGGATCGCATTCGTCAGCTCATCCGGGAATAGTCATGCGAAGAATGCGTCCCATTGCGATCGTCGGTGCCCTGCTGTTGTCGAGCGCGTGCAGCAACATTCAGCCTTGGGTCAAGCCCTACGAACGGGATCGACTGGCGGATCCCATCATGGCGTGGAACCGGGACGCGATTTCGTCGGCCTACCTGGATCACGTTCGCGAGGCACGAGAAGGGTCGCGCGGCGCCACGGGCAGCGCGGGCGGCGGATGCGGCTGCAACTGACGTGATTCCAGCGTATCGCCACCTGACCCGACTCGCTGCGCTCACGGCGCTGCTGCTGGTGCGCGCGACCAGCGCGGACGTGCTGCCGGACGATCGCGCAGATCTATTCTACAGCAAATATAGCGGCGGCGGCATGGATATCACCGGCGAGTCCGTGCTGGTACGCAAGAAATTCACGGAAAACTTCGCGGTCGAAGCCAACTATTTCGTCGACAAAGTCAGCGGCGCCTCGGTCGACGTCTTGAGCAACGCGAGCGTCATCAAGGACGAACGCAAGCAAAAGAGCGGCACCGTCGAATACATGCACGACAAGACGACCTACTCCTTGTCGTACATCAACAGCGTCGAGCGAGACTACATCTCCAACACCACGCATGCCTCCCTGAGCCAGGACATGTTCGGCGATCTGACGACGCTGACGCTCGGCTGGGGACGCACCCGCGATGGTGTGGGCGAAAATAATGGTACTGCCGATAAACCTATCATTGCGTGGCTCGGTCATGCGGAGAGCCAAAGTTACAATGTGGGGCTGTCGCAAATCCTGACGAAGAACTTGATCGGCGGCTTGAACTTCGAGGTCATCACGGACGACGGATACCTAGCCAACCCGTATCGGTCGGTTCGCTATCTAGATCCCAGCAATCCGGCAAAAGGTTACTCCTTGGCGAGTCAGCAATATCCCGACACTCGCACCAGCACCGCGATACAGGCCCAGGCGAAATACTACCTGCCGTGGCGGGCGGCCGTAACGGGCTCCTACCGCTACTACAACGACACCTGGCGTATCAGGGGGAATACCTACGAACTCGACTACACCCATCCGCTCGCGAACATATGGATCCTGGAGGGGCGGCTGCGGTACTACAAGCAAGGACATGCTTCTTTCTACAGCGACTTATTGCCTTTTGCCGGTTCGCAGAATTTCTATGCGCGAGATCAGGACTTGGCTTCGGCGGAAAATACCACCATCGGCGCGAAGGTCACCTACGCGTTCCTGCCCGACGGCTGGAAGATGTTCAAGCGCGGTACGGCGACATTGGACATCAGCCGGATCAATTTCCATTACCTGGACTTTACCGACATCAAGGACTATGGGTTGCCCGAGTATCAGCCGGGCGATGAGCCGCTGTACCACTTCAACGCCACCGTCTTTCAAATCTATATGTCGATGTTCTTTTGAGGCGCTGCGCGCCTAAAGGACCGGGTCGCCGTTACACGCGTCTTCGACCCCGTAGATTCGGCGCGCAGCGCCTGAACTAGCGAGCTTGCCGACGCCACCACACCAGCAACATGGGGGCGAGCGCCGCGCCAATTGCCAGCGTATCGGCAACCCAATCCCAAAAGTCCTTATCTCGGTGAACGATGGGCAAACCCTGCACGACCTCGATCAGCGCACCGAACGCCGACAATAGGGCCGCAATCACGAGGATGTGCAACCTCGGAAACGCTGCCGCCGCGAGAACCGTCAACACATAAAAGGCGATAAAATGCTCCGCCTTGTCCCAGGGCACCAGCTGCAGTGCATGCTGTGGAGGGATAACGGCACTGTAAAAGGTAAATACAAGGGCGGCGAAAAATGCGATCTTGGCCAGCCGCGCGAGTGACGATATTCGGACCACGGGTATCCAAAAGCACTCACTATAACAAAGTGCCGTGCCCGGTCGCGGTGACTCTCCCGGCGCTTTTTTGCTTAAAATGTCGTCATCGAGAATATTCGAGGGCACGTCATGATGAAACGCTCGTTCTCACGCCGCACACTGGTCAAAACGCTGACGCTGGGAGCAACGGCGGCCGCGTTGGCGGCACGGCAGGTACTCAGTGCCGAGTCGGACAAGCTGGACGTCAAGGATCCCGCGGCCGTTACCTTGGGTTACGTTGAACATGCAGCCGAAGTGGACGTCAAGAAATACCCGTCCTACGTGAAAGGGTCCAATTGCGAAAACTGTTTGCAACTTCAGGGGACGCCGGGCAACGCCTATCGCCCGTGCACCCTTTTCAAGGGCAAACTGGTGTCCATCAGCGGCTGGTGTTCGGCCTGGACCGCCGAAATGTAATTCGGCTATCGCTTAAGCCCGGCCGCCATGGCATTGCGCGCTTGTACGCCGATCGCTGGGAAATCGGTGAAAAAGCCATCGATGCCGCGAGATAAATAGCGTTCTATCTCACCGTACAAGTTCCCGTGGTCTGCCGGTACGGCGCCCACCTTGAGGTCGTCGGGCAAGAACTCGTTCTCCGCGCGAAACGTCCAGACATGCACCGCCAAGTCAAGGGCATGCGCATCAGCCACGCCTTTGGGGGTGGCCAGCGACTTGGCGATGCCGATCGCATCCGCGTACTCGGCAATGCGGCGCATGTCTCCCAGTTCGTACTCGAGAAGTTGCACCAGAGGCAAATGCGTCATACCACGGAGTTGCATCAAGTTGTTCGGGTCGAAGGACTGAATGAAAACCGGTGAACCCTCGCGGCCATACTCGAACCTCTCTAGGGCCTCGAGGACGGCAGCCTCCTGCGCGAGCCCGATGGCGGCGAAATGAGCCGGATGCTTGGTTTCCGGATAAACGCCGATTCGCGGTCCGCTGCCGCGCCGCCGGTTGGCCTCGGTGGCCAATTGCAGGATTTCATCGAAAGTGGGGATGGAAAAGCGGCCATCGAACGCCCGGTTCAAGGGGCGTAGCTCCGGCAGCCGCTCGCGCGCCCGGAGCGACTTGATCTCGGCCAGCATGAAATCCTCGGTGAACCAGCCCGTCATCGTCTCGCCATCAATGACCTGGGTGCGCCGTCGAGCCGCGAACTCCGGATGATCCGCCACGTCGGTGGTGCCGCCTATCTCGTTCTCATGACGAGCAATGAGC
>Ga0187880_1004486_pt1 | contig 10275 bp, 9 predicted proteins | sample June2016WEW_19_4_FD_132998 | JGI IMG/M metagenome (GOLD analysis project Ga0187880, IMG submission 132998) | Peatland microbial communities from SPRUCE experiment site at the Marcell Experimental Forest, Minnesota, USA - June2016WEW_19_40 | ecosystem: Environmental > Terrestrial > Soil > Wetlands...
CTCGCGCGGCAAACTCTTCTATCGCTTGGCCCAGCAGGCTGTGCAGGTAGATCCGGTCCCGTTTGCAACCCTGGTCAAACCACAACCTGTTGCGTTCGGTGGCGTTAAGTAAATACCCACTATTGAGCAGATACAGTGCATAGTGGAGTTAACCTTCCACTATGCATTTAATTTCACGTGGGAAAAAGATGACAGCTACCTTGCGGAAAAACTGGGTGGACCCGTTTTTCAACTCTATTGTCGCCGTCGCATTGATTGCAGAACTCATCCTCATGTTCTCGAACGTGGTGAGTCGGTTTTTCTTCCAATATTCTATTCGCGGCAGCGAAGAACTCGGCGAACTGGCCCTTTTGATCATTGCATTCATCGGCGGTGCCATCGCGTATCCCCGCGGTGAGCATGTGGCTGTAGAAATTCTTTATAAGATTCTGCCGAAGAACTGGCACGAGCCGTTGAGGGCCGTGGCTGCCTGGATTGTGGTGTTAACTTCCGTGGTGGCTGTTGCCCTTTCTGTACACATAGTCTTTATCACAACTATCAAAAACATGACCAGTATCTTAAGTATAAATAAAGCCTGGTACACCTCGCCCATGGTTATCGGCTTTTCGCTAATCACTTATTATGGGCTGCGTCGATTAGCTAGTTATCCTCTGAAAACTACACTGATCACCGGAGCGGTGCTGCTGTTCTCTTTGCTGTCGGGGTTGATGACGAAACCGATGTGGGAACCCCTGCTGGACGGTAATCCTGGCCTTGAGTTGACGCTCGTGATGTTTCTCGTATTCCTGTTTATCGGTGTTCCAATAGGGTTTGTTCTGGCAGCTGGTGCAGTGTTTTACCTTTATGTGTCGGGGACCGTTTCTGTAACTGCTGTAGCCCTAACGATGCAGAATAGTTTGATGAATTTCGTTCTCTTAGCTATTCCTTTCTTTGTTATGGCTGGTTATATCATGACTGAGGGAGGACTCAGTGCGCGTCTGATACACTTTGTTGTTTCATTGGCCGGACGGGTTCGTGGTGGCCTATATCACGTTATTATCGTCGTAACCTATATAGTGTCGGGCCTTTCAGGGTCGAAAGTTGCCGATGTTACTGCGGTCGGGACAACTATGAATGAAACGCTCCGGAGAGAAGGTTACGATATGGGTGAAACGGCGGCAGTTCTGGCTTCCGCCGCAATAATGGGCGAGACGGTTCCGCCTTGTATTAACATGATTGTATTGGGGTCAATTTCAACGCTGTCGATTGGAACTCTCTTTGTAGCCGGGTTGCTGCCCGCAGTGGTGATGGCAATTGTTCTGATGATCTTGATCGCCATTCGGGCGCGTTTGGTGAAAATGCCTGTCAGTTCACCTGTTCAATTTAGAGAGGTAATGCGCCGAGCGTTGATCGCTATTCCGGCGTTATTTGCCCCCGTTTTGTTGGTCGGAGGAATTGTTTGTGGCATCGGCACGCCGACTGAAATCTCTTCATCGGCGGTAATTTATTCGATTTTGTTGGGACTGGTGTACCGGGAAATTAACCTGCGGTCTATCTGGAATATCATCGTTGACAGTGCCTCGATGGCCGGGATGGTTTTGTTCATTATAAGCACGGCCAGTGCGTTTTCCTGGTCGTTGACAATAGCTCAGGTACCGCATGAGATTGCACGGGCAGTGATTGCTTTGGCTGGAAATTCAGGCACTATATTCATGCTGCTGTCTATTGCCGTGTTAATCCTAATGGGAGCTATCTTGGAGGGTTTACCGGCAATTCTGATTTTTGCTCCCTTGCTGCTGCCAATTGCCCCTCGATTCGGTATACATCCTTTGCAGGTAGGTATTGTTTTGATTTTGTCGATGGGAGTTGGAAATTTCCTGCCGCCAATTGGGGTTGGAGCGTATGTCTGTGTATCGGTAAGCAAGACTACTCTTGACGCGATGATGGCCCGCTTTTTACCTTATCTCATGACGCTTCTTATAGGTTTGGTCCTTATAGCCCTTGTTCCTTGGTTTAGCTTAGTATTGCCAAGAGCCTTCCATTTAATTAATTAATTGTTTAATAAATCTGCCAGGCGGGCTTAACTTACTTATACTTGTCTTTCGCCAAAATGTTGATCTTCCTTTGAAACGGTTGCTTACAAAGGGTTTTGAAAAACACCGGTTTCTGTTAGAACTCACCTCATGTTTCGCCTTCTTCGGCTGTTGCTGGTTTGGCTGTCCATCCCGGAGGCCGGCCTTCCCTAGTACGAACTCTTGGTCTTTCCCCCGCGTAACCCCTTTTTTATCTGAGGCTTGAAGCAATTCGACAGCCTTGCACTCGGAAGCCCACGACTTGTCACTTGCAGTCAAACAAAAGGACGTTACGCTCAATGGATGTTTCGGTAAGGATACCGGCAACACGGACATTAACGATCAAGAATCGCTTGTAGAGCTGCTCAAACATTCATTGCGTCCACTCAAATCCGGTAGACGCGTGCCGCGGTATTCCAGAAGATATTCGCCTCGTTAAGCTCGCCGTGCTTCGCCACAGCATCGCGATGCGCTTGCATCAGAGCAGAATGCCCGGTCCATAGCTTCTCGATCGGGAAATTTGATCCAAACATCAGGCGCTCACTACCGAAGATCGTAATCGCGTTGTCGACGATATAGGCGATCAAGGCGGGATCGTTCCGATGGACGAAGGTGCCAAAGGCAGAGAGCTTGGAGTAGAGGTTCGGCAAGGCAGCAAGCTGGCAAAGACCGGAGCGCCAAGCTGCAGTCGTTTCCGCTGAGAGATCGGTCAACATGCCCGTATGTTGCAGGATGAAGTCAGTCTCGGGATTTTCCTCGATCAAGCGTGCGCCATCGCGCATCTGGTTCGGAAAGATTTGCAAGTCGAACGAGAAGCCGTAATCCTTCAGGCGGCCAACATTTTTCCGGACCCTGGGATCAAGAATCTGGCTGGCCGAGGGCGCGAAGCGGTATTCCGGCGTCTCGTGCCAATGAAGCTGCATACGGACGCCGCGAACGAGCCGATAGCGTTTCAGCCGATCAAGCTGCGAGCGAACGTCGTCGACCGTCATATCGGCGTAGCCGACGATCGCATGCGGCCAACCGGTCTCCTCGGCGGTCTTCTGGACCCAGGCGACCTCGTCTTCGAAGCGGTCCTTAGCCCAGTTGGCCTGGACATAGACCGCCTTCTGGATGCCGGAGCCCGCCAGGTCGGCCAAGAACTCTTCGATGCTGTAGTCGCGGCGCAATGACTCATAAGGACCAAAGATGCGCGGCACCATTGGCCCGGTGAGCCAGGGTAGGTCCTGCTGCCGCCAGAAGTGAAAATGCGAATCGATGACCTTCTGCATCATTTAGCTTTCCGCCCAGATCCCGGGCTCGCTTCCTCGTGCTGTATCTAACGCGGTTAACGCGCCGCAAACGTACGCTCGGGGTGGCGAGAGACATCAAGACGTAGCGTTGAAGCTGCACCACTACCCAATACTCTTTTCAAAGCAGAAATAGTATGATATCAGGCTATAAGTCACTTATCTTGCAAAGGAAACGTTGAAACATGCTAGAGCCGCGCGTCAGTGCGAAGGAGGAGGCTCCATGCCGGAATTAAAACTTAAGCTTCGGGGAGCTATTCCCGCTAATCTCATGCCGTTCAAAAACGATTTGTCCATCGACGAGGCGCAGTACCGCCGCCATATGCGCTGGTTGGCCGATGTGCCCGGCGTGGGAGCTATCGTGTGCAACGGCCATGCCGCCGAGGTCGCTTCTCTCACCGAAGATGAGCAGATGCGCGCCATCACCATTGCCAGGGACGAGGTAGGCACCAAGGTAAAGTTAGTCGCCGGAGTCTTCAACGATGGCACGGTGCACGCGGTGAGACTGGCACGCAATGCCAAGGCCGCCGGTGCCGACGGTGTTTTGGTGTTTCCGCCCAGCCTCTTTATGTGGGGGGCAAATCTCCGCCCTGAAATGGCATATCGCCATTTCGCTTCTATTGCCAACGAGGCCGATATTCCGATTGTCGTCTTCCAATATCCTGTCGCGAACGGGTGGGGTTACAACACGGAACTATTGCTGAAGCTGGCTGAAATCGAAAACGTTGTGGCCGTGAAGGAGTGGAGTCAGGATATCGTCACTTTCGAGCGCAATCTGCGTGCGCTGCAATCCGCACCCCGGCCGATCGCCGTACTGAGCAGTTTTAGCGCGTCTCTCTACGCCACATTTGCTCTCGGCGCCGATGGTACGATTTCCGGCATGGGAAGCGTGGTCGCCGACTGGCAGGCGCAGATGTTTGACGCCGTGCAACGCGGCGACATGAAGGCGGCCCGCGCCCTGAACGACAAACACTTCGTGCTGGGTCAGGCATTTTACGCGCCACCATTCCTCGACATGCACAATCGCATGAAGGAAGCTCTAGTGATGCTCGGGCGGCTGGATCTTGCAGTGGTCCGTCAACCGCTGGAGAAGATTCCGCCCGAAGATAGGGAGCGGGTCCGAACAGCTTTGATTAAGACAGGATTGCTGCAAGCTGATAAAGCCAGGGCGGTCTAGAAGGGTTTAGCCGTTTCAATCACTTTTGCACAGAGACCACGCTGGAAGCCAACACGCTATTGAAGCAGGCGGTCCGGCGCGATGCCGAGAAGAGCTGCACCTTCAATCCAGAATAGAAATCCAGGGGATCGTAATGAACAATAATATGAAATCGTGGGCTTCTCGAATGGCCCTGATGGGCGCGTTTGTTTGGTGCTCCGCTACCGCCCAAGCCCAAACCGGAACTCCGATCAAGATAGGCTTTGTGACCGAACTATCCGGGCCCTGGGCGTTTATCGGTACAAACTGTGTGGCTGGCCTGAACATGGCCACCGATGAAATCAACAAGGCTGGCGGTGTGCTCAACCGGCCGCTGCAATTTATTATCAAGGATAACCAGACAAATCCGTCTTCGGCACTGGCTGCCGCACGTACTCTTGACGTCAACGACAAGGTTGCGGCTTTGAGTGGTCCCACCAATTCCGACACTTCGCTTTCCATGTACGGATACGCGGAGCAGCAAAAGATACCGTTCCTGGTGCCGGTTGCGGCCTTCCCGCAGTTGACCAAACCGGGCACGCATTATACCTTCCGCATCGAACCGGATGCCGCCGGCTGGGGATACGCGATCGCAAAATTCATCGAACAGCAAAAGCCGGGTGCGAAAGTGGCGGTGATGTATTCCGACACCGCATTGGCGCACGCGATCGTGGCTGGATTCCAGTATCAGGCGCCGAAGTCTAAACTTTCGATTGTGTCCAGTATCCTTTTCCCGCAGGGCTCCAGCGATGCGACGGTGCAGGCGGCGCAAGTCAAAGCCACCAAGCCTGACTATGTGATCGTTATCGGCGCCGGCGCGTTTGACAACGTGTTGACCAACCAGTTGCTCGACCTCGGTATCAAGCCCCCACAGGTCATCCACCCGTTTGGCATGACCACCCAGGTATTCGGCTGGGGAACGAGAAGTATCGGTTCGATTTATGGCACTTTCTTCGACCATGGCATGGACTCGTTGACTCCGGAAGGCAAAAGTTTCATCTCGCGTTTCGATAGCGCGAACGGCCGACCACCCTCCTATATCGAAAACTTTTGCTATAACACGGCGTATGTCTTTAAGGAAGCGCTGCAAGCGGCAGGTACCGATGATCGCGAGAAGTTGCGCAATGCACTGTCCAAGTTGAACACTAAGGAAATTACCAGCGGCGTTCCGATCAAGTTCGACAAGAATGGCGCACGCAAGGAATACATGTATTTTATGGAAATAGTGTCGGTCAATGGCAAGCGGACTTACCAATCCAAGCAGCGTTTATACATCGAGTGGAATCCGGAAGTCCTTCCCGTGTACGACATTATCAAGTGAATTGGCATAAGCCTCGCACCGCCCTGCGGGCCTAGCGCGCCCGCGGGGCTCTAATTCGGAATTTCAATTATGTCCGATTCCAGTCTGCTAATTGTTCTGTCCACGCTATCAACCGGCCTGATCATGGGTGCGATTTTCTCGCTGGTTGCCGCCGGCGTGACGATCGTCTATGGCTGCGTCTGGTTGCCTAACGCCAGCAACGGCCAATTTTTTCTGCTCGCCGCGCTGGTGGTCTGGACCTTTACGTTATCCTTCGGGTGGAGCAGCCTAGCTGCGTCGCTCGCCGTGATCGTGTTGGGAGTACTGCTGGCCGTCGTGCTCGAACTGGTTTTGATTCGCCGCTTGTATAACGCCCCCAACCGGAATGTCGCATATTTCGTCGTCACGCTCGGCCTGACACAGATCTTGTCGGGCATATTTTCATTGACTTACGCCAAGTGGAGCGATCAGTTCTCGGTGCCGCCGGTGATCGAGGGGATCACCATGCTCGGACCGTTTCCAATCTCGAACAACCGCTTGCTGGCGATGGTGGTTAGCTTGGGCGTGCTGGGCTTGTTGTTTGCGCTGCTTCGTTATCATCCATACGGCCGCGCGCTCAGAGCGGTGTTCCAAAATCGTGAAGCGGCGGCATTGCGCGGGGTCAACGTAAGAGCGATCTACAGACTGTCGTTTGTGCTGGGTTCGACCATCATATTCCTGGGTGGAATTCTGTTTGCATTTGCCTATAGCTTCGACTTGAGCGTCGCGTGGACAATGTCAATCACGGCGTTTGCGATCATGATCGTGGGCGGGCCGGGATCGGTACTTGGCGCACTGGTAGTCGGCATGACCTTTGGCTTTACGCAGGCAATTGTGAGCATTTTTGCCAGTCCAACGGTGGCGATGTTCTCCTATCTTGGGGCGATGCTGATAATGCTGCTTTTCCAACCTAATGGATTATTCAAACGATGACTAGGCATTCCCAATACGGCATCGCGACAGCAACGCTGGTGATACTTGCTCTGCCCTTTCTGCTTGCAGGCAACCGCTTCTTAGGGTTTGTGCTGGGCATGACCTTGATCAGCCTGCTGTGGGCGACGGGCATGAACCTGCTGTCCGGATTCGTGGGGCTGATGCCGCTGATGTTCGCCGGGATCGCGGGCATCGCGGGCTATGCGATGGTGTATTTCACCCGTACCGCCGGATGGTCATTCTGGCTGGCGATGCCGGTAGCATCACTGCTGGCAGCGATCATTGGAGTGGCATTGGGGCTGCCGGCGCTGCGGCTCAAGGGGTTTTATTTCACGCTCTGTTCACTGGTCATCCAGTCAGTGCTTACCTTGGCTTTCATCTTCTTTCCGAAATTCACGAATGGCGACACGGGCATCAACGAGATCGCGCCGCCGGACTGGTTCGGCGGCACCGCGCTCACCAGCGTACGGTTCGATTTTGCCCTCGCGGTTGCGGCCGTCGCCGGCATTCTCTTTAGTACCTGGCTGACGCAAACTCATCTCGGCAAGAAGTTCGTCGCCGTCCGCGAAGACGATGTGTTGGCGGAGTCGATTGGAATTGACGTGGTGCGTACCAGGATCACGGCGTTCTTCATTGTATCGCTCTATGCGGGCATCGGAGGTTGCTTCTATTCCGCCTATGTCGGGTTTATATCGCCGCGCGCGTTCGATGTTCTGGTATCGCTGAACATCTGGCTGTTTGTCACATTTGGCGGTCGGGGCACGATCCTCGGGCCGATCATCGGCACCGCTATTCTTGCCCCGATCCCGTTCCTGCTACAGGATCTGCAAGCGTTCAAGGACATATTGTCGGGTACGCTGATCATTCTGGTCACGCTGCTCATGCCCGGCGGAATCTATGGCGCCTGGTTGAAACTGCTGTCGCGTAAGCGGGGCAGGGAAGTTCAAACAACACAAGTACGCGAGCAAGGGGTATGAAACTGCTGGAAGTAAGTGGGCTTTCCAAGAGCTTCGGCGGTGTTGCCGCGTTGGCTAACGTGGTGGGCCATTCGATTGAAGGCGAGACGCTGGGAATGATTGGTCCCAACGGTTCGGGAAAAACCACCTTCGTCAATGTCGTTAGCGGCCATGTGCGGGCTGATAGAGGCACTTTGACCTTCGCCGGCGTGAATATTGCGCGCATGCGCCCCCATCAGCTGGCTGAAGTCGGATTGTGCCGCACCTATCAGGCGGTCCGGGTGTTCTCCGAGCTGTCGACTCGTCAGAATATCGAGAATGCGCGCTTGCTGCTGGAGGACAGGGGTCTCGGCGCAGCCGAAGTTCGCGAGTTAACCGAATGGCTGCGCCTTGACCGGAACTTGGACAAGCAGGCTGGCAGTCTCACGCTCTTCGAGCAGCGTCGGCTGGAGTTGCTGATGCGATTGGTGCTCAAACCGCGGCTGATCATGCTCGATGAGCCGGTCGGCGGCTTAGCGGTGACCGAAGTCAATGAAATGATCACGCTGCTGCAGGAATTGAAAGCGCGTTGTTCCCTTTTCGTGATCGAGCACACAATGCGCGTCATTCGTGAACTGGCGGATCGCGTCATGGTGCTGATCGCAGGCGAAAAAGTGGCTGACGGTCCACCCTCTGAAATTCTCCAAAATCAGCGGGTCATCGACGAATACCTCGGAAATGCTGCCCATGCTTGAAATATGTAACCTCGTTGTCCGCTATGGACCTTTTCTCGCATGCAATGACATCAGCATGTGCGTCAGGCCAGGTGAAATTGTCGGTGTGATCGGTCCAAACGGCGCCGGCAAGAGTTCGATTGCGCGCGTCATTGCCGGCCTGGTCAGGCCGTCGGCCGGCAGCATTCATTTCTTGGGGCAGTCGATCGTCGGCACCCCGCCACATCTACTGATTCGTAGAGGTCTGTCGCTGGTGCCTGAAGGGCGTGGGCTGTTTCCGTATATGTCGGTCGAGGAAAACCTGCTGATGGGCGGGTATTCGCTGACCAGCCAGGAGCGGCGCAAGGCATTGATCGAGCGAAGTTACGATCTGTTCCCGATACTGAAGCAGCGCCGCCGTCAAATCGCCGGCACTATGTCCGGCGGGCAGCAGCAAATGGTTGCCGTAGCGATGGGCCTGATGGGCGATCCGAAGCTTTGCATTTTCGACGAGCCGTCGCTGGGGCTGGCGCCGATCGTGATCCAGGTGATCAGTGAGGCGCTGCAAGCGATGCGCAAGCTGGGCCTGACCGTGTTACTGATCGAGCAGAATGCGAGACTGGCAGGCACTGTTGCAGATCGTATCTACATCGTTTCGGCGGGATTGATCCAATATCACAATACGCCGCAAGAGCTGCTGCAGAACCCGGAAGTGCTGGAGAAATTTGTGAGCGCCTGAAGCCGGGACTCCTTTGCATGCAGTGCAAAGCTATCCTTCGCCAAGACTAAACGTGGACTCGTTCCTGGTAAAAAGTCCAGCATTTGTTGCCCAAAGGATGAGCACATTCGCCCGTCCCTGGCGGCTATGACGAGGCTGGCAATATTTCCAACGATCCAGGGTGTTAGAGAGTAATGCAAAATGGCTGCTCGCGCGGTGCCAATTGCGTTGTCAGCACCGAGTGACAGTACGCCACCCCAATTAGGCGACTTGTTCCAACTGTAAGTGATTGAATCCAGACGGCGCCCCTTCGGAAAACACAACGCATAAACCGTAGGTCATCGGTTCGATTGCGCTGCTCGAAGGCTACTCAGCGACTCCGCCCAGCTTACTGTTTTCCCCGTTTGACAAATACGTGGTACGTGACGGCGTCCCATGCGCTATGAATTCCGATGAAGAGCAGCAGCAGCGCTGCGGCTCAACCACTCAACTGTCAAAAGCGCGCCGGATGATGCATGCTCGTGTGTATGAGCATCGATCGTGTTGCAATCGATGATGTCCGGGTGGTCGGCAAACCGCAAGTAATTGTTGCGCCACCGCATCAAGGGGCAGCAGATCATCTGTAGGGTCCCCGATACCGCGTTCTGGGAAGCGACCAGGCCGGTTTCTCTCGTGAATCTATCCGGTTGGCCGCTCCCTGGCCCAAATTACCCGTCGCCCAAGTTGAGATTCCGCCACGACCCGTGATCAGGGAAATCTAATTCCCTGATACGCTCCTGATAATTCCCTGTTCGATTCAACTCTGAAATTGGCGATTGGTCCCAGAACTTAAACAAAATTAGACGCTTACGCGATAAGAGCCGAATTAGACGGGCCGAAATCGGCAAATTTCCCTGTATTTTTCCCTGTTAGCAGGGAATTTGGCAGAGAGCGGTTCGCTCGGGACTGCATCCTCCGCCAGAAATTTTAGCCCTTTCTTTTCTAGAGCGGTTCCCATGAAGCTATATACCGTATCCGCAGTGTTTGAACCAAGCTGCGGCGTTGTCCGGGGTGATAGCTGCGAGGGCCAGAGCAGCAGCCTGTTCGAGGGCTTCCAGCAGAC
>Ga0187880_1004490_pt1 | contig 10265 bp, 4 predicted proteins | sample June2016WEW_19_4_FD_132998 | JGI IMG/M metagenome (GOLD analysis project Ga0187880, IMG submission 132998) | Peatland microbial communities from SPRUCE experiment site at the Marcell Experimental Forest, Minnesota, USA - June2016WEW_19_40 | ecosystem: Environmental > Terrestrial > Soil > Wetlands...
ACGGACCGATCACGTCCTTTCCGCAGCCGATTGCGCTAGGATGCTCGTGGGATCCTGAACTCGTTGATAGAGTCTACAGTGCCGTGTCGGATGAAGCGAGGGCGTGCCATAACCAGAAGGGTTACGGACTGACATTTTTCTCGCCGGCTACCGTCAACATGGGGCTCCGCGATCCGCGATGGGGAAGGGTGTGGGAGAACTTCAGCGAAGATCCTTTGCTCGTCCAGACTTTCGGCGTACGTGTCACTCGCGCGATGCAGGGTGATCATCCGCAGTATTTGAAGACAATCGCATGCGCCAAACATTTCGTCTGTAACGACACCGATACCGATCGCGACTATGCCGACGCGGCGCCCGACCGGCGCTCATTTTGGGAATATTACGTGCGCGGGTTTGAGGCTTGTGTTCGCGAAGGCCAAGTCTTCAGCGTGATGTCCGCTTACAACTCTTTGTGGGGAATTCCATGCTCTGCCAGCCCATTTTTACTGACAGATATCCTTCGCGATCGCTGGGGTTTCAAAGGCTACGTTGTTTCCGATTGCGACGCGATCCGAGACATCTATCAGACGCATCACTATGTAGAAACGCCCTATGAAGCCGCAGCACTGGCGATCAAAGCCGGTTCAGACCTGAACTGCGGCAAGATCTACTCAGAATCTCTAATGAAGGCTGTCCAGGAGAAGCTTGTTTCTGAAGAGGCCATACGGAATGCGCTCGCGCGAGTCCTTACGGGACGTGTTCTGCTTGGAGAATTCGATGCTCCTGATGCAGTGCCGTGGAGCGGTTTGACTGCGGAGATTCTCGAAGGGAAGGGGCATCGTAACCTGGCGGGCGAGGCGGCCCGTCAGTCTCTTGTACTGCTGAAAAACGAGGGAAACCTTCTCCCCCTGGATAAAGGGAACCTGAAGCGAATTGCGGTCATCGGCCCCATGTCGGGCGCGTGCCATCTGGGCGGTTACAGTGGTCGGCCGACCTACCTCGTCTCGCCTTATGCCGGCATTTCAGCTGCGCTTGGGGAGTCGCTGTTTCACGGCAAGATCATGGCCGGACAGTACCTGAGCACTTCCAATTATCGTGGGCCGATTGCCGCTTATACGCACAATGGAACCGAATACCTGACAAACATTGCCAACAACAGTTGGGCACAATACGGCCCCATCGATTTCATGGGTAAGACGGCGATCGAATTTCAATATGCTGCTGAAGCCGAAGGCGGGATCGACGTTTACCTGGACGATCGCAGCAACGCACCGCTGGTGAGTCTTGAGACAACGGCTTCGCGCAGCATGTTCGACTGGCAGACGGTCTCAAGCCCGATACCCGCGACCACTGGAAGCCACATTGTCTTTCTCAGATTTCGTTCCGCGAATCGCCAGCCTTTCTTCAACTTGACTTCGTTCCAACTGACTCCATCCGCGCCCCCAACCGAATCAGCAACTCGCGTCGTATTTGCGCCCGGTTGCACGATTGTAGGCCCAAGAAATCAGGTTCTTCTTGATGCGGCGGTCAAGGCGGCCACGAGTTCAGACGTTGCAATCCTCTTCTTGGGAGTGAACCGGCTGCTTTCCGACGAAGGTCACGATCGTTGGAGCCTGGATCTTCCGGATGTGCAGCATGAGTTGGCTGAAGCAGTCCTTGCGGCCAATCAGCGCACCGTCATCGTCATAAATACCACCTGCCCGGTTTCATTCGAATTGGAAAGCCAGAAGGCTTCGGCAATTGTGTGTTCCTTGTTTGCCGGCGAGCAGCAGGGTAATGCGATCGCAGACGCCATCTTTGGAGACTACAATCCTGGCGGAAAACTCTGCTCAACCTGGTTTCGTGACGTTAGCCAACTGCCTAATTTTCACGACTACGATATCAAGCACGGAAGAACATATATGTACTTCCAGGGCGAGCCTCTCTATTCATTCGGTCACGGCCTCAGCTACACAAGCTTTGCATATAAGAACTTACATGTCGATGCCGACAGACTTGTGCCGGAGCACACAATTCAAGTAACGGCAGACATCAAAAATACGGGAACTGTGCCAGGTGATGAAGTGGTTCAGCTTTACGTTAAGGTCGACGGAAAAATACAGCGGCCAAAACTGCAGTTGGCAGGATTTCGCCGAGTTCCTTTACGGCCCGGAGAATCGCAAGCCGTTACATTCTCTCTTCCGCACGATCACATCGCTCTGCGCTATTGGGACGAAGCAAAGAATGGGTACGAGTACGAAACGGGCGATGTGGAATTGCTGATTGGCTCATCGAGCATCGACATTCGATTGCGGGGTAGTATTTTGCTCGCTTAGGCCGATCAGAAGTGCTCAAGAGGGGTTAGCCAAAACGCAGCAAAGGAGATTAATTTAAACAAGAATGAAATGACGTGAAGCTTTAAGAGGATTGGCGACTGTAGGCGGAAGCACCTTATTGTCGGCGTCCGCGATGTTCCGTCGGGAAGCGTGGGCACGTTGGAGATTCCAGTGTCCGTGATCAAGTAGAGCAGTTGCCGTTTCCCTTGGACAAGAAGCCGGCTACCTGGACAAGCGCGCGGCGCAAACGGACAGGATTGAAATGAAGCGAATAAGTCAATCCGAAAACCTAAGCCGGCGCACATTGATGAAGCTCATGGCGTTGGCCAGCCCGGTCTTTATCGGCTCTGTTTCATTGCTGGCTGAACCCGTCGCGAACGCACCACAGGAAAACACGGCGAAGGGCCGGCGAATCGGCCGTCCGAGGCTTTTTTACAACACAGCCGCATTGAAGCGTATTCGGCAAATGCTCTCCTCCGACCCGGCAACAGATGCTTTCTTGAAGAATCACGGCGAAGAATTGCTGAAGGCAGATTTCTTTCCCGAGAGCGTTGCCGAGATTGGCGGTGGTCAGCAGGCCAACTACCACGTTCCGGGCAGCCAGATTGCCGACATGGGACTGACGCTTGGGTTGTTGTATCAATTGACGGGTGAAAAACAATACGCGGATAAGTTACGCAGCGCTCTTCTTTATTACGCCGGATATGTTCGCTGGGCGGGACCGGGACTTGCTCAGCGTGTTCTGCCGTGGCACTCGGTGCTGGAAACGACCGAATTCAGTTTTGGCTACTCCACAGCTTATGACGCGCTGTGGGGGTTTCTCACTGAAGAGGACCGCAAGGCCGTCGCGGAGACGATGGTTCGCATGGCCGTGGAGCCCATCCTCAATGACTGGATTTTGCCCGGAAAGCGCATTCATTCTCTCGATTCCATGGGACACAACTGGTGGGGAGTATGCGTAACCGGCGCAGGGCTTTGTGCGCTGGCGTTACTCGGCGACGATGCGCGCGCGCTAGCATGGATTGATGCTGTGGATGCCGGATTTGCTCAGTGGTTCGACTACAAAGGCAATATTGTGCAGAATTGAATGCCGACCTTCGAGCGATCCGGTCCTTCCTATGAGGGCGTCAATTACACGAACTATGGAGTCTCGCAATACCTGCACTATCGACTAGCGTGGCAGAATACTCTTTCAGATCGGAAAGCGCCCTGCATTGAGCCGCTTAACCACATCGCGACGTACTTTTTGCAGACCCTTTACCCTGCATCATCGGGATTCCTGACGGTAAATTTTGACGACTCGCCCCCTTCCGTGGACGTAACCGAGACTCTGCTATTGTTGGCGGCGTGCGGCTTTGCAAGTCCCGATGTCGCGCGCTACCTGGCGCATGTGCACACGCATCCACAGGCCACGCTGCTTTCGCTTCTCCGGCAGTCGTCCTCGCCGCAGCATGCCGCGCAGGCCGACGCGCCAGATTCCTGCGTGTACGGCCGTGTGGGATGGGCCACAATGCGTTCCTCCTGGGAGAACGACGCGACGTTTCTGGCGATGAAGTCGGGTTACACGTGGAATCACGCGCACGCCGATGCGGGAACATTTGTGCTCTTCAAGAATGGCAAGCCGCTCATTATTGATTCAGGAACGTGCCAGTATTCACGACCGGAGTACACCACATACTATCGAACGAGCCGCGCGCATAGTGTGATCCTCTTCAATGGCCAAGGCCAGCCGGAAGAAGATATTGGATTGGGTTGCAAATTTCCAGGCCATTTACATAGTTTGATTGACGGCCACGGCTTGAAGTATGTCTACGCAGACGCAACCGGGCCCATGGCTCGCTGGTTTACGCGCAACTACCGTCACTGGCTCTGGAGCGGAAATCTCATCCTGATCGCTGACGACGTGCGTGCGCACGCCGAGGGGCAGTTGGACTGGTTGTTGCACTATGCCGGCGACCATGCGGCCGACACTACAGGCGGCGTCAGGCTGAGCAATGATGCGGCCGATGCGCTGGTCAGGGTACTTTATCCGCCCTGCCAGATTCACGAGGACTCCGGACTGGCCGACCACGATCCCGACAGGAAAGTACCTTATCTGGTTTTTCGTCCGCAGGCACAGGCTCGCCTGCAGCAATTCATCGCGGTAATCGATCTAAATCCCGAGGCTCCAGCGAAGTGTGAGGTGGTTGAAGATCCAACGTATGTTGGGGTGCGGATTCAGACGGCGGATGCAGTGGAAGAGTTCTATATAAGTCGCCGCGCCATCGCCACGCCGGGCACGATGGAGATTCGCATTGGCGAGTGGACGACGGATGCATATCTGCTGCATCTCAGACGAGCATCTATTCCTGGCGGCAAGACAGAGCGTTTCTTCGTAAGCGATGGCAGCTATCTTCGCCGCGGAGGTCAGAGCTTCCTCGAATCGTTATCCAAACTTACTGTCTGTTGGTCGCCGGGAGATTCACTTGAGGTGTTTTCGAACGACGCTTCTTTTTCGATTCAGGTTGCCGCAGAACGTTTGCCTGGCAGCGTTCGCTGGAATGGTCAAACGATCAAGGCTGAGTACGACAGTGGAAAGAGCCTGGTGCGGCTTATTCGAAGGCGCACAGAAAACTCTGTTGGATAGGAGAAAATGTGATGGGATCGACGAGACGGGAATTTGTGAAGTTAGTGGCTGGAGCTGCGGTTGTCCCTGGTTTGCCTCGACTAGCCGCTGAAACTGATCAAACGGATTCTGATGCGCCTGGCATCGGAATGGATCTTGAGTTTCATTCGGCTATGTTTCGCGTGCAAATGGCTGCGGATCAACCCGGCTTTACTGCCGTCGCTGTAGATTCGCTGGGCAAGAATAAGCTCGATGGAAACGTGATGCTTCCGCTTGCGAAGTCAACTGTCAGCTACAAAGTTTCCCGGGAAAATCGCACAATTAAGTATTCTCTCGCTGAAGCGGAAGATAGCCCGGTGTGGACTTTTGAATTCAGTGAGCAGGGTTTTGTGATCCGATCCACGTATTTTCCGAAGCTGTCATCCCAGCCGCTGGTTCTTGGCTTCACAATCGATAGCCATGCGACGTTGCTCGGCCTGATGACGGATTACGGCACCATGCGTCTGCCGGCGCTGCTGCATTTCCCACACCAAGGGACCCTTCGCATCACAACAACTGCAGACCGATTTACCCTCGGCTACGATGCTTCGCGCTCCGGAGACAAGTTCATCAAGGTGTCGTTTCCACCAGCCAACGGGGGACAAAAGCAGATCGAATACCGTTTCGAAGTTGTCGATATTTATCCCGAGTCCGGCAAAGCGAGCATCGAGAACGATCCCCGGTACGATGGATACCGCAGGGATTTCCTGACCATTCTGCAAATTAACCCGCGCCGGCGCGTTCTCGCCAACAACAGCGCGAGCGATGCGTGCGCCTTCACCATGTTCGAGTATTCGATGATGGCCGTCCACATGCCGCCTTTCGCCGAAGGTTTAAGCGCTAACGATATCCTCCGCCAATCGCTCGATCGCTACGTGGGCGAAATGAAGGGCTACGGCATGATCGATTATGACGATCAGCCGAGTTTGAAATACGCATTCCTCGACACGTATCCGTCTCTGGTCATGGCAACTTCCGATTATGTTCAGGCAAGCCACGACATCCAGTGGCTCAAACGCAACTACTCCGTTATCAAGAGTTGGGCCGACAAGATGATCGAGTTCGACAGCGATAACGATGGGCTGATGGAGTATCCCGTCAGCGGTAACTCCGGATCCTGGAGTGAGAAGCTGACCGTGCGTCCATCCAACTGGTGGGACACTATCGGCTTTGCTCACAAAGACGCCTATTCAAACGCGCTCGCGTACAAGGCGTTTCGGGACATGGAAGAGCTTGCACGTCAGGCCGGCGTACCTGCCGACGCCGCGTTGTACAAGCACCGCGCCGAAATGCTGAAGGCCGTCTTCTACCCCACCTTCTACAATCCTGCGACCGGCGTGCTGGCGGGTTGGAAGAGCGCCGACGGCAAACTGCACGACTACTATTTCCTATTTGTCAGCGGCGTCGCTGAAACTTACGGGCTGCTCTCCGATGCCCAAGGCAACGAGATATGGGATAAGCTATTGGTCAAAATGAAAGAGGTGGGCTACAACCGCTTCGATCTCGGACTGCCAGGAAACCTGATTCCCGTTCGTCGCGAAGACTACGTCGATCACAACTGGGGCGCTGGCGGGCCCGCCAAAGCAGATGGCTCAGACGCATTCCAGATCTACGAAAACGGCGGCGCAACTGCCTGCTATGCGTACTTCACGATTCAAGCCTTGCGCAAACTGGGCCGCGACAAGGAAGCGGACGCGATCCTATTTCCCATGCTCAAAGCCTTCGAAGCGGGCGGATTTCAAGGGCGCGGCCCCAACGGTAAAACCTACGATTGGACCGCCTGGGACGGAACACCCCACGGCTATGAGAGTTTGCTTGTTGATGGGTATCTGACCCTGCTCGCGGCTATGCCTGCCAGTGACGGTGCTGACCTGACTCACGAATGACGCGATCCAAGCGGCGCCAAGTCGCCGGATGAAGCGGAAATGCTGGACTGCCGGCTTGCAGAATCAGCCCGGCCGAAAAGACGTACCGGGGAGTGAACCATGTACTTTTCAAGACGCATTGTTGAACTCACATTGCTTTTTCTGGTTATGGGCGCGAAAGCACAAGTCACACCCGACAAACCTATCCAAATCACGGTGCAATGGGACAAGCCGGAAACCACTTTGCGCACTTCGCCCACGCTGCAGGTGGTGGTGATGCCTCCTCTGGAACGCGGCTCGACCATCCATGACGCCAGCTTTGCCGCGGTCAAGGAGCTTGGCGCGGATTATGTTCGCTACGTTCCCTGGTTTCCCTATCCAAGGTTCGCGGTTGCGGAACTCGAGCCGCCGAAGGACGGCAAGACCTCCTGGGATTTCTCACGCATCGACCCGATGACGCTCGACTTCCTGCGCGCTACGGAAGGCCATTCGCCCATCCTGAACTTCAGCACCATTCCTGTTTGGTTTTTCAAGACCGCTAAGCCTGTTGTGGTTCCCGCCGACCCCGATCAGCTCTTCGGGGGCGAAAGCCAAGGCACCGAGCTGCTCGATCCGACCTGCAACGATGTCGCCGGTTACTATGCGCGCTTGCTCAGTTGGTACACGCAGGGCGGCTTCACCGATGAGCTCGGCGTGCGCCATGACTCCAGCTATCACTTCCGTATCCCGTATTGGGAGGTCTTCAACGAGATCGAGGCCGAGCACCATTTCACACCGGAGCAGTACACGACCTGCTACGACGCCATTACCGGCGCGTTGCACAAGGTCGATCCAGAGATGAAGTTTGTCGGCCTCGCGCTGGCCTATCCAGAACGCGACGCGGAGATGATCGAGTACTTTCTCAATCCGGCGAACCATAATCTTGGCGCGCAGCTGGATATGATTTCCTATCACTTTTACGCGCAGCCACCGCCGGAAGAGACCGCGGACGCATGGCAGTACACTTTTTTCGACCAGGCTGACCGACTGCTGGCCGTAGTGCGATACATCGAAGAGATCCGAAAACGCCTATCGCCCACGACGCGCACCACCCTCGACGAGATTGGTTCTATCCTCCCCGGCAGCAACAGCGTGAAAGATCCGCATATTCCGCCGATCTACTACAGTGCCTCCGGCGCGCTCTACGCTTACGTCTATATCGAGGCGGCACGGCTCGGCATTGATGTTGTTGGCGAGTCGCAGTTGATGGGTTTTCCATCGCAGTATCCCGATGTCACCATGATCGACTGGGTAACCGGAAAACCGAATGCGCGTTTTGAAGTGCTGCGCTTGTTGCACGACAACCTCGCTGTTGGCGACAAGATGCTTCACATGAACAGCGTCGGAAAGGATATAGACGCCGCCGCCTTCCAGAGCGCCGGTGGCGTGAAGAAACTGCTGGTGGTGAACAAGCGCAACCGTAATATCACCCTGCAACTGCCGCCGGAGTTCTCTCACGGCAGCGTCACTACGGTCGATGTCGCCGCCAGTGTTTCCCGCCCGGCAGCCCAAGCGTGGAACGGCACGACGATGACACTGCCGCCTTTCGCCGTCACCGTCGTCGTGGCGGAAGAATGACACTACAGCCGGTCGCACCGCTTCGTAACGGAAGATAGGATTTGATATGGATTGCAATGAGATCAATAGGCGCTCGCTGCTAAAGTTGATAGCCCTTGCAAGCCCGGCTTTCTTTGCTTCTCCCTCGGAATCGCTTGAAACAAACTCAGATCAGCGGCGACTGTCGTTAGCGTCACCGCGGCGCAGCCGCCCGCGGATCTTCTACGATGCGGCCACGCTTCTGGGGCTGCGGCAATCGCTATCGTCCAATACCGCAAATGGCATCGCACTCCGGCGCAGAGGTGAGCAACTGCTCCGCGCAGAGTTCTTCCCCGAGAGCATCGCTGAAATTGGAGGCGGGCAGCAGGCAAACTACAATACGGCCGCCACTCAGGTTGCCGACATGAACCTGACGCTGGGCCTTCTCTATCACCTCACGGGGGAAGAGAGGTATGCGGCCAAGCTGCGTGAAGCGCTTCTCTACTACGGCAATTATGTCCGCTGGACCGGTCCTGGGCTTGCCGCGCGTGTTCCACCTTGGCATTCGGTGTTGGAAACGACAAACTTCAGCCTTGGCTACTCGGCCGGCTACGACGCATTGCACGACTTTCTCACCGAAACCGATCGCCAAGCCATCGCGGATATTATGCTTCGCCTCGCAGTCGAGCCAATCCTTAACGATTGGATTCTTCCCGGCAAGCGCATTCACTCCCTTGATTCCATGGGCCACAACTGGTGGGGTGTGTGCGTCGCCGGCGCTGGGTTGTGCGCGCTCACCCTGCTCGGCGACGATCCGCGTGCGCAATCGTGGATTGATGCCATCGACGCCGGCTACCTTCAGTGGTTCAAGTACTCTGGCAATGTCCTGCAGAACCGCATGTGCACTTTCGAACGTACCGGCCCTTCGTATGAAGGGGTGGGCTATACCAACTATGGCATCTCACAATACCTTCATTACCGGTTCGCCTGGCAGAACGTTTTCCCCGACCGCAAGTGGCCGCGCATTGAGCCTCTTGAGCACATTTCTTCCTATTTCCTGCAGACGCTCTATCCCACTTCATCAGGTTTTCTCACTGTCAACCTCGAAGACAGTGGCCTCGAAGCGGATTCCTCGGCAACTCTTCTGCTCCTTATTGCCTGCGGTGTCGCCACATCCGAAGCTACGCGCTACCTTGCATTGGTCAACTCGCGCACGCCTGACACGTTGCTCACGCTCGTGCAACAGCATCCGCGTCCTGCAGATGTGAAGGATCCACCGACGTCCTGTATATACCCTCACATGGGCTGGGCCATCCTGCGGTCTTCCTGGGAGCCGGATGCAACATTGCTCGCGATGAAGTCCGGCTACACCTGGAATCATGCCCACGCCGATGCTAGTACATTCATTCTTTTCAAGAACGGCAAGCCCCTCGTCATAGATTCGGGAACCTGCAACTATTCACGACCTGAGTACACCAGCTACTACAGCACCAGTCTGGTGCACAACGTGATCGTATTCAACGGCGAAGGTCAGTCTCAGGACGACACTAACCTCGGTTGTAAATTCCCCGGCCAAATGCACGTCCTCATGGATGGTCTCGGCTTGAAGTATGTTTATGCCGACGCCACCGGCCCGATGGCCCGCTGGTTTGTGCGAAATTATCGTCATTGGCTCTGGAGCGGAGACCTGATTCTGATTTTCGATGACATTCGCGCGCACGACGCTTGGAAGATGGAATGGCTGCTCCATTATGACGGCGAATCTTCGAACGATGTCGCCGGCGGCGTGCGATTGAAGAATGGCGCAGCTGAAGTGCTCGTTAAGATGCTATACCCGGCGAGCACGATCACAACCAATATGGGCTTAGCGGATCACGATCCGGATAA